>OOCG01000285.1_pt1 | contig 36778 bp, 36 predicted proteins | sample 1671521 | NCBI WGS metagenome assembly OOCG01 (sample SAMN06348165, study PRJEB24527) | human gut metagenome | biome: human gut; feature: ankylosing spondylitis patient; material: feces | host: Homo sapiens | place: China | collected 2015-10
GCTGCCTTCATAAGAAAACATAACAAAAAATCTTCAAAAAATAAGAAAGCCAAAATCCTTTATAATCATAAGGGTTTTGGCTTTCTTTGTTTTCTTAGGAAGATGCCCCAAAGTTCCATACCTTTTTGTTTTGCTATAACAAACAGACTTTCTTCCCCTTTTTTCTGGCATACTCCACGGCGGTATAGGCCCCGCCTTCTGCTCGGATGACATACGCAATGACAAAATCCGTCTGCTGGGCCATCCAGCGGTTGCGGCAGACAATGGCGGCTTTGAAAGGCACCTTTGCCAGCGTATCCGGCACAAAAGCCTCATCAAATCCCCCTTCTCTCACTCTGGGACTACGAAGGGCAGAGGCGTAGGCCGCCACCAGCACCAAACGGATATGAGGATAGGCCATCCGCAATCGCCGTATGGTTTGGGCTGCCAGAAAGTCAAAATTGCCGTGTCCCCCTACCAGAAAGGTGGTGACACCTTCCAGCAGCACCATCTCCTCGGCGGCAGTATACAAATCATCGGCAAGGGTATCGGGGGCATCCCGATGACCAAAGAAACAACAGATTTTCCCCTGCATCATTATCACCTCTTTTACATTCATAATGAAGCCACTTTCAATTCACTTTTAATTTAAACAAAAGCCATTTTAAACATATTATCACAAAATAGATATAAAATAAATCCATATTAGATGCAAATTAGAATGAAAATTTACTTAATTAATAGAGGTGATGTTTTTGGGAATCAAAAGTTTATCTATCCGCATTGACGAAACCATGCTGCACAAACTCCATTTCGTTGCCGATTACGAAGGCCGTTCCGCCAACAGTCAGGTCAACATCCTCATTCGGGACTGCATCCAGAAATTCGAGAAGGAGCATGGAGAAATCCCCATCAAATAAACACATATCAGAAAACAAAAAGGCTGAAATCTCTATCATACCGGAGGATTTCAGCTTTTTTCCTTTCACAGCCGAAATCCTGACAACACAGAGGGTTCCGGCCGTTTTATTTTTATGTGGATTTTACAAAGATTTACTTCTCCCCTTGACATTCCAGCCTTTCCGCGATATCATTAACACTGTTAATTAACTTTGTTAAGTGTATGGAGGTGCAGAAATGGAGATGGATTGGATGGATATGGTATATTACCAGAAGCAAGTACAAAAACTGACACGTCTGCTTCTGCCCGCAAAACAAACCAATCTCACCGTCAGCGAATGTGAGTTGCTGGCATGGCTGTATCAGGAGCCGGAACAGAACACCCCCGTTCTGCTGAGCCAGCGCAGCGGCATGAAAAAAGAAGCTGTCAGCCGCTGTCTGAAAAGCCTTTTGGAAAAAAACTGCATCCGCAAGGAAAAACAGCCTCATGACGAACGGAGCTACAAAATCTATCTGACAGATACCGGCGTGGAAGAACTGCAAAAAGGCTACAAAATCATATTGCAGCCCTTTTACGACCTGTGGAGAAGCACCGGAGAAGAATTTGAGGCCTTTTTACAGTATACAGACAAGATTGTTTCCCATATCAAAAAGGAAGAAAAGGAGTGATGTCCATGACTTTTTATAATGCGTTACAAATGGACCCGGCCATATTGAAAGCAAAAATCGCCCAGTGTGATACAGCGGCAGAAAAACGATTTTACTGGATTGCCATGGCACTGCGTTCCCTGCTCATTGTAGGTTTTGCGGTGGTGTTCATCAGCGGCCTTGCAAAAGTATTCGGTCAGGATAACACACCTTTGGCGGTGGCGCTGTTCTGTATCCTGCTGGGGATTCGCTTTGTAAATTTTGAATATTGTATGGGGGATTCTCTGGTGACATTGGCGGCGGCTCTGGCGATTTTGCTGTTCACCCCCACCGCTGTGGCAGTGGCGCCCCCTTATCTTGCCATTCCCCTGCATTTTGTGAGCTTTTTCCTGCTGCTCTATATGACCACACAAAAGCCCGAACTGGGCAACGGCGGTCTTTACAGCTTCGCCTATGTATACCTGACAGGCAACCCTGTTTTCGGCGAAGCGCTGGCAAGAAGAACCATGATGGCAGTGGTGGGCTATCTCCTCTGCGCCATCATCCTGTATCGGAAACATCGCCACGCCCACGGGGAAGTTCGTTTCCACCATGTGCTTCAGCGGTTTGACCTGCATAACATCGTCCATCTGTGGCAGTTCCGCATGGCTTTAGGCGTTAGTCTGGTGCTCACCGCCGGACGATACTTCGGCGTGGAACGGTTCATGTGGATGGGCTTTGCCTGCGCCTCTCTGCTGTGTGAATATCCCTATTCCGACAGCGTCACCACACGTTTCTGGCAGCGTATCGTTGGGGTTTTCGCAGGCTCCGGCGCATATCTGGTCATTTACCTCATTACACCCGATTCCCTCCATTTCCTGCTGGGGCCTTTGGGCGGTCTGTGCCTTGGCTTCTGCCGGGATTACCGTTATAAAACCGCTTTCAACTGCTTTGGCGCACTGATGCTGGCAACGGGCATCTATGGTCTGGGAAATGCCGTTGTGCTCCGTATCACAGACACCATTCTGGGCGTGCTTTTCGCATTGGTATTTACCTTCCTGTTCCAGAAACTGGTTTCTCAGAGAATCATGGGCAATGCCTGCAAAGAATCTTAAATACAAAAACCACCCTTTTGGGGTGGTTTTATTTTTTTATTTTTTCATTTCTTCTTTTACTATGTCCGCATACTGGCGAAAGCCTTTTTCCTCTTTTTCAGGAAAAACAAAACCAAGGGCTTCCGCTGTTTGCTCTGCAGTCTGCCGAAAAAGGATACACGCCTTTTCGATAGCTTTCCAGAAATGGGAAAAATCCCCGTCTGGCAATGTTTCCAGATAAAGGTCGTACTGTTCTTTGGGCAGATAATTTTTCAGATATTTTCCCAGCTTGCCGCAGGATACCCTAAAATCCGTCTGTGTTCCCACCTGCCACTGAAGCATCTGTTCCAGCATAGGCCGCACCAGTGCATGATAGGTTGTCATGGCAAAGGGCATCTCCTGCCGCGCCAGACCTTTCACCACATCGCACAGATTCCAGTAAAAGGCGTTGCAGCAGCCCAAAAATCGTTTTTCCGTGGGCTTTTGCACCCAAAACTCCTCATCTGTCGGGGGAAATTGAGGCAGACAGCCAATTTTATCCAGCAAAGGCACAAACAGGCGGTTGCGGTTTTTCCCCTGCTCCATGGTTTCCAAGGTTTCCACACCAATGTCAATGCGGTTGCCATCGGCAAAAAGCAGCAGCCAAGAATAGCTTTTGTCGTAATCCCCACGAATGCCGAACCGTTCTCCATAGCCGAAATCATCGTCCTGCTCCTGCTTCAGTATGACTTCACCGAACCCGTCCAGCCATGCGGTATTTTCCCGAAAAGGCGCCACTTCCTGCACCACATACATGATGTCAAAATCCTGATAGACATCTTTTGGCACATTTTCATTGGCACGAGAGCCTTTCAGATATACTGCCAGTACCCGACTGTCGCGCCTTGCCGTTTCCAGAATCAAATCCATCATTTCCTGTTCTGTCCGCAATGCTTTCACCTCCGAAAAATAAGAAAAAAGCCGAAACCCGCAGGCTTCGGCGCCGTCCCTAAGAGGATTTGAACCTCCGGCCTACCGCTTAGGAGGCGGTCGCTCTATCCAACTGAGCTATAGGGACACATTACTTTTCTATTTTATCACGTTCGCCCGTTTCGTCAAGAGTGCTTTTCCCTTGTATTTTCTACTATTCCAATGGGGATTTCCTTTGACAGCCTTCCTCCGCAGGCAGTATAATATATGATTGAAACAGGATTTTGTATAGAAAACGAGGAAAAAATATGATTCCCATTACCATAACATATACCCCCTATGCCGAAGGGATGAAAATCATCGGCGTCACAGGACGGGCGGCGGAAATCCGCATCCCCGACCACATCGACGGCTTGCCTGTCATTGCCATTGCCCCCTATGCCTTTGCGGTGCAGGCGGAAGCAGAAGCAAATGAAACAGAAACGCCTGCCCAGCTTTCCTTTGCGGAAGGAGAGGACATGCCCAGAAAAGCACCTCTGAAAGAAGTCACAGGGGAAGCTTTGAAACGGCTGTATCTGCCGGACACCATCCGGGAAATGGGGGCTTATGCCTTTGGGGGATGTTCCGCTTTGGAGGTCATTCACCTGCCGGAAAATCTGGCGGTACTGCCTGACCATTTGTTTGCAGGGTGCATTTCTCTGAAACAGATTGCCCTGCCGCCCCAGCTTTCCGTCATTGAGGGCTATGCCTTTTATGACTGCCGCAGTCTGGAAAAGCTGCGGATTCCCGAAACGGTACAGAAAATCGGGGCTTATGCCTGCTACAACTGCCGGAAAATGGAGGAAATCAACATTCCCAGAGAAACCACTGACCTTGGCACAGGGCTGTTTTTGAACTGCGACAAGCTTACATCCATTTCCTTTGGCAGATGCCGCCATATTGCGGACTTGGTGGCAGTGCTGAACCACGAGCTCCATCTGACCATGGATTTTGACGACGGAAACCGGGCAAAGCTTCTCATTCCTGATTTCCAGTATGAATATATCGAGGATACCCCTGCCCGTCAGTTCCATCAGGTGAACTACGGTACAGGGCACCTGTTCCGTCAGTGCATCGGCAACTCAGACATTGATTTTCGCCGGTTCGACGAGCTGTTTTACCTGACCAAGCGAGAGGACGGGGCGCTGATGGTACTGCTTCTGACCATGTACCGTCTGGAATATCCCTACCGCTTGCAGGAAAACCGCAGACAGGACTATCTGCAATATCTGAAAGACCATTTTTCCACTGCCTTTGGGTACTATACCCAGCAAGGCAGTCTGGACAAAATCCGCCTTTTTGCCCAGTGGGGGCTGATTACGGCGGAAAATATCGATTCCCTGCTGGAAATGGCAGGAGAAGCCAAAAAAACGGAAATCACGGGTTTTTTGCTGGAATACCAGCATGCCCATTTCGCAAAAAAGAAAAAATCATTTGATCTGTAAAGGGGGAAAACCATGAACGAAACCCATCAGCAGCTCATACAAATCGGCAGCCGCATATTAAGCGCCTCCCGCAATGAGCTTTATTTATCCATGCGGTTTCTGGATGTTGCCCTCAGCTCTCTGCGTTATGAAATGAACCTGTCCTCCCTTTATGTGGGAACGGACGGGGAAAAAATACTGTTCAACCCCCGGTACCTCATCCAGCGGTATCTGTCCGACCGGGTGCTGGTGAATCGGGCGTATCTGCACATGCTCCTCCACTGCCTGTTCCGCCACCCCTTCCATCAGGGCGACCGGGACGAGGAATACTGGAATCTGGCATGCGACATTGCCGTGGAATCCATGGTGGATGCCCTGCCCTTCAAATCGGTACATCTGGTGGTATCCGACCGGCGGAATGAATGGTATGACAAACTGCGGCGAGAGCTGAAAGTCCTTTCCGCCGAGGGCATTTACGAAGTGCTGCAGCGGGAAAAACTGTCCATACAGGACTTCGGCAAACTGCAATTGGAATTCTGGGTGGACGACCATGTTTTCTGGGAAAAGAAAAAGGACGACGACCAGAATCAGGACGAAAACCAAGACGACGACAACAACCAGAACCAAAACAACCAGAACGACGAGCAGGAACAGCAGCGCAGACAGGAGTTAGAGGAAAAATGGCGTGACATCAGCGAAAAGATGCAGACCAATCTGGAAACCTTCTCCAAGGAAGCCGGAGAAGAAGCCGGCGACCTGCTGCAATACCTGAAAGTGGAAAACCGGGAGCGGTATGACTACCGCCGTTTTCTGGAGAAATTCGTGACCCTCAAAGAGGACATGCAGGTGGACGATGACAGCTACGACTATATTTTCTATACTTACGGCTTGCAGCTCTATGGCAACCTGCCCCTTATCGAGGCTTTGGAATACAAGGAAGTGAAAAAGGTAGAGGAAATCGTCATTGCCATTGACACCTCCGAATCCTGCGAGGGAGAAGTGGTGCGAAAATTCTTGGAAGAAACTTACGCCATTTTGCGGCAGAACGAAAGCTTTTTCCATACCTTCCACATCCACATCATACAGTGTGATACCGTCATCCAGCAGGATAAAGTCATCACCTCCGCTGAGGAGATGGCAGCATACATGGAGAATTTTGACCTGCGGGGAAACGGCGGCACGGACTTCCGTCCCGTATTCACCTATGTATCGAAACTCATAGAAGAAAAAGTCTTTCGCAATCTGAAAGGGCTCATTTACTTCACCGACGGCTGGGGACAGTTCCCCAAGCGCCGCCCGCCCTACGAAACGGCATTCGTCTTTTTCGACGAGGGCATGTACAACGAACGGGAAGTGCCCCCTTGGGCAATGAAAGTCATTTTGGGCAAAGAAGATTTGGAAATTTCGTATAACAAGGAGTAATGTTATGAATATCAAACAGGCAAAGGAAGAAATCAAGCATGCCATTGCCGCTTATCTGGCAAAGGACGCTTACGGAGAATATAAAATCCCTGTGGTGCGGCAGCGTCCCCTGCTGCTCATGGGGGCGCCGGGTATCGGCAAAACTGCCATCATGGAACAGGTGGCAAGGGAATGCGGCGTGGGGCTGGTGGCATACAGCATCACCCACCACACCCGTCAGAGCGCCATGGGGCTGCCCTTCATCAGCCACAAAAACTACGGCGGCAAGGAATACGCCGTGACAGAATACACCATGAGTGAAATCATTGGTGCTGTTTACGACAAAATGGAAGAAACAGGGCTGAAAGAAGGCATCCTGTTCATCGACGAAATCAACTGCGTATCCGAAACCCTTGCCCCTGCCATGCTGCAATTTTTGCAGGCGAAAACATTCGGCTCCCACAAGGTGCCTGAAGGCTGGATCATCGTGGCAGCAGGCAATCCCCCCGAATACAACAAGAGCGTACGGGAATTTGACGTAGTAACCTTAGACCGTGTGAAGAAAATCGACGTAGAGCCTGATTTTGCCGCTTGGAAAGAATACGCTTGGAAACAGGGGCTCCACGGGGCTGTGCTGTCCTATCTGGAAATCAAGAAAAACCATTTCTACGCCATGGAAACCACTGTGGACGGCAAACGTTTTGCCACCGCCAGAGGCTGGGAAGACCTGTCCAATATGCTGCAGGTCTATGAGGAACTGGGCATTGCCGCTGACGAAGGGCTCATTTACCAGTATTTACAGCACAAGAAAATCGCTAAGGATTTTGCCAACTACTTAGACCTTTACGAAAAATACCGCACAGACTACCGTGTGGGGGACATTCTGGCTGGGAACTACACCAAAGGTGCCGTGGAAAAATTGCAGGAAGCGCCTTTCGACGAACGCCTCAGCGTTATGGGTCTGCTGCTGAGCCGCCTGACAGAAGACTTTACGGCAGCTTATGACAAAGACTTGCAGACCGTACAGCTGCATGGGGTACTGAAAGAAATCAAGGAACGCTTCGCAAGCCCTTACTGCGCCGAAACCCCTTGGAAAACCCTCACAGAATCCTACATGGAAGAAATCCAGAGCAAGTACGACAGAGAAAAGAAAGCCGGACTGCTGGATAAACACAGCGCACAGGCATACCTTGCTACCATCCAGACCATAGAAGGCTATGTGCAGGCAGCCAAAGCCGCAGGACTTCGGGAAAAAGACGATGTATTCGGCATGATGAAAGAGAAATTTGCAGATGTAGTGGAAGATAGAGAAAACGCTATCTCCCACGCTTCCGAAGCACTGGACAACGCGTTTGCCTTCTTGGAAGAAGCCTTCGGTGCTGGACAGGAAATGGTCATTTTCATCACAGAACTGACTGCCAACTACTACAGCGTGAAATTCATCAGCGAAAACGGCTGCGAAAAATACTACAGCTACAACAAAGAACTGCTCTTCGAAGAAAAACAGAAATCCATTCTGGAAGACATCGAAAAAGCAAAAACCATGGTGGATTTGCTGTTTTAAGGCATAAAAACCATCATTTATTAAAAAAATAATAGCTGGAATCCTTTAGGGGCATCTTCATAAGAAAACAAATAAAGCCAAAATCCTCTTGATTACAAAGGATTTTGGCTTTATTATTTTGTTCAGAATTTATTTGTTATGTTTTCTTATGAAGACAGCCGTCGCAATTCCCCTTAAGAAATCAGGGAAAAGAAGAATCAATGTTTTCTTAATGGGAAGTTGCTTTAAGGGTTCCAGCTATTTTTATTTTCCATATTTTATTCTCTTGTGAACTCTGCCGCGATGGCGTTGCCGTCTACTTCAATAATCAGACGGAATTCGCCAGTGCCGATGCTGCCACAGAGGTTTTTCCAATTGATAGGCAGTTCTACCGTTTCTCCGGCAGGTACTGCAACGGTTTCTTCACCCCACTGGGCATTGGCAGTGCCTACAAATTCTTTCCAATTGCCATCTGCGTCTTTCTTTTCCATGTGATACGCGTCACGATAGCTGATTTCCGCGTCTGTGCCATTGGTCAGCAGGAATGTACCGCTGGTGGCTTTCAGGGTATCTTCTTTCAGTTCCAGTGTCACGCCTTCCATTTCGTTGACTGTGGCAAACTGGGTTTCCGGATCGCCGCTGCATCCGGCAAATGCCACCATACACAACAATGCCAATAAAACCGCAATTCCTTTTTTCATTTCGTTTCTCCTTTATTACTGCAATGTCTTTTCGATGAATGCTGCCAGTTCTTTTGCCGCTTTTTCCATGCGTTCCATGTCTTTGCCTTCAATCATAACACGGATGAGGGGTTCTGTACCGGAAGTACGGATGAGCACACGGCCGTCTGCGGAAAATTCTTCTTCCAGTTTGGCAATGGCATGGCGGATAGCAGGTACTTCCATATAAGTATTTTTCTTTGCGTTATTGACGCGGGCGTTTACCAGCACCTGAGGCATCACTTCCATGGCTTTTGCCAGTTCGGATGCCTTTTTGCCTGTGCGTTTCATAACGGACAGCAGCTGGATGGCTGTGAGGATACCGTCACCTGTGGTGTTATGATCCAGGAAAATGATATGACCGGACTGTTCACCGCCCAGATTGCGTTCTGCTTCAATCATACGTTCCAGAACGTAACGGTCGCCAACGCCTGCCTGTTCGATGGCAATGCCTTTTTCTCTGCCCATCATGGTCAGACCCAGATTAGACATAACGGTACCAACGATGGTATCGTTTTTCAGTGTGCCTTTTTCTTTCATATCCAGACCACAGATGGCCAGAATCTTGTCGCCGTCAATGAGTTCGCCGTTTTCATCTACAGCCAGACAACGGTCTGCGTCGCCGTCGAAAGCGAAACCGATGTCTGCGTTATTTTCTTTTACAAATGCTTTCAGGTCTTCCATATGGGTGGAACCGCAGCGTTCATTGATGTTTGTGCCGTCAGGTTCGTTATGGATGATACACAGTTTTGCACCCAGATTCAGCAGTGTGATGGGAGCCGCTTTATAAGATGCGCCGTTGGCACAGTCCAGCGCCACTTTGATGCCATCGAATTTTTCTTTTGTGGTGCTGCCAAGGAATGCAATGTAATCATCCAGTGCGTCTTCCGCTACGGTGTGGGTACCGATGGATGCCCCTGTGGGAGAAGGCAGGATTTCAGGATGGCTCAGGATGATGTTTTCGATTTCGTCTTCCAGATTATCGCTGAGTTTATAGCCCTGACTGTTGAAAAACTTGATGCCGTTGTATTCCACGGGGTTATGGGATGCGGAAATGACAACGCCTGCATCCAGACGATATTTCCGTACCAGATAAGCCACTGCAGGTGTGGGCACGATGCCTGCCAGCACTGCATGAGCGCCTACGGAGCAGATGCCTGCTACCAGAGCCGCTTCCAGCATGTCACCGCTGATGCGGGTATCCATCCCCACCAAAATGCGGGGTGCATGTTTTGTTTCTTTTGTCAGTACATATGCGCCTGCACGTCCCAGCTGGAAAGCCATTTCCCCTGTCAGTTCTGTATTCGCTACACCGCGGACACCGTCCGTACCAAATAATCTACCCATATTCTGTTCAAACTCCTTATTCTTATTTTCTCATATTGTTTATGATTCTGTATTTGATTCATCGCCGCCAACAGCCGTCACTTCTATGGTAATGGTGCTGCTGTCTGCCGTAATGCCGCTTGGCAGGTTCCAATCGATGGAAACGCTATGCTCGCCTTCTGTCAGTGCGGAAACATCTACCTGACCTGACAGGTCGCTGCCTTCCACTGCTGCCAGCTGGCTTGCCTCGCCGTTGATGGAAACAGAAATGCTGTCCGGCAGATGATACTGATATCCATCCTGTGCATTGGTCAGGTGAATCTGGTCAGAAGAAACCGTTACGGTCTTTTCTTCCCCTCTGTCCACATGGACAAGAACCTGAACCACAGCACTGCTGCCTTCTTCCAGTTTCACATTTTCCGGCAGATAATCGGAAAGCTGGAATGTACGGCTGATGGAGCTGGTTGCTCCGCTGATGTCAATCTGATCCAGAGAAATCACATTCAGTTTATCCAGATCTTCTTTTGCCCCAATGACAGAAACGGTTTTCGGGGTGCATGTGATTTCCCCTAAATGATAGCCGTCTGCCGGGCTGCCTGTTACGGAAACCTGAACAGGCACCTGTTTTGCCTCATTCAGGCTATAAGAAACGGTAACCGTATCCACGGAGAATGTCACACCGTTTACGGTATTGCCGTCTTTGTCATAAGCGACGGGTTTCACCTGCAAATCCATCTGCTGCACCGCATCTGCCGCATTGACAGACAGGCGCACTGCCACAACGCTGTCCACAGCGGATTTAGCCCCTTTGACCATAATGGTTTCCGGAATCAACTTAGGCGTTGACAGGTGAGTGCCTTCTGTGACTTCCCCGTTCAAGGAAACTTCCAGCGGGAATTCCTTGGCTGCCAGAGTTTCCACCTGAATTTCCACGCTGCCGGGGACTTTGCTCTCAACGGTATATCCCGTAGCGCCGCCGCCAACGGAAGTATCTACAGGCAGTGTGATGGTATCACCATCCTGAGCATAAGTCAAATCTGACAGATCCACACTGGCAGAAATCAAATCTGCCTGCCGCTGACTGAGCCGGTCCAGCGCCGTTCGCTGGGCTTTGACTTTGATGCTGACCTTTGTGTTGGTCAAATCTTCCCGATTGGCTACCGTAAGGCCCCGGGCAGTCAATGTTTCCTCCCCTACCAATTGGAGGGTGGTGCTGTATGATCTTGTATCAATGGGCTGATTGATGCTGATGACCATAAACCACATGGTGGTAGCAATGGCCACGGAAAGCAGTTTCCAGCCCAGGTCTTTCATGAGCAATTCCTGAAATCGTTTCATTTATCCTGCCTTCCTTTCCAAATCGCCAGTTTCTTTTTGGCGGATTGATGATCCTGTTCGGAGATCATGTTTTTCAATTGTTCCGGCGTCAAATCCCGATAAAGGACGCCGCCTCTTGCAACGGAAATCTTCCCTGTTTCTTCGGAAACGACGATCACATGGGCATCGGAAACCTCGCTGGCACCAATGGCCGCACGGTGTCTGGTACCCAGTTCCATGCTGACTTCGTTGCTGTCTGTCAATGGCAGGAAACAGGTGGCCGCCGCCACACGGTTCCGCCGGATGATCACCGCCCCGTCATGGAGGGGGGTGTTGTGTTCAAAAATATTGATAAGGAGCTGACTGGACACGATGGCGTCGATGGGGATGCCTGTTCTTTCCAGATCGCCCAGAGGCACTTCCTGTTCCATCAGGATCAGGGCGCCTGTTTTTGCCGCGCCCATTTTGTCCGCTGCCTTGACGATTTCGTTTACAGTGCGGGCTGCGGCTTTTTCATCCCCGGCATCTTCGCCGCGGGTGAAGTAAGAAAAGATCTTTCCTTTGCCCAGCTGTTCCAAAGCCTTTCGCATTTCCGGCTGAAAGACAATGAGCAGTGCAATGATACCCATATTGATGGTGTTGGAAAGAACGAAAATGATGGTATGTAATTTCAAAAGGGCTGCCACTGCCGCAAAGGCAAAGATCACCAGTATCCCTTTGAAAAGGACCCAGGCACGGGTTTCTTTGATCCAGAAAATGACTTTATAGATGATATATGCCACAATCAGGATATCCAGCACATCCGTTATGCCAATGGACGGACGTACAAATTCTGTGATGCCCAGACCACTGAAAAAGCTGTTCAAAAAATCCATTGTATCACACCCGATTCTTCTGATTCTAATAAAAATTGGTTCCAAAAAGCCGATACAGTATCAGTATATCATAAAGTAGAACAAAAGTGTGATTCTCTTGAAAATTTCAAAAAAATTTATGATATTATTTTGACGAAATAACGGAAAAGGGCGGTACAGCCCCCTTTTATCATTTTATATCCAAACTCATTTCCTTTTCTTTTTCCTGCAAAAGTCATGACATTCGTATATAATTGTGTATAGAGAAAACTGGCCTTTCTTCTTTTCCATGCAAAATAACAGGACTGACAGACACCATTTCCGCAGTACAAAGGAGGAACAAACATGAATGAAATCCAATTCACCGTGGAAAACCATATTGCCACCATCCATTTAAACCGGCAGCGCGTAGGCAATGCCTTTTCTACCGAAATGATGGAAAAATGGTGCAACATTTTCGCAGAGATTCAGAAAAAAAAGGATATCGGCTGTGTCGTTGTAAAAAGCGATCTGCCAAATGCTTTTACTTTCGGCGGAGATATTAAGGAAGAACAGCATTTGAAAGGCGATTCAGCCCGCCGCTTTTCCAGCCTCGGGCAGGCATGTGCCAAATGCCTGCGGGACTGTCCCTGCCCAGTCATCTTTTCCATCAATGGCTATTGTCTGGGAGCAGGGTTGGAATTCCTGTTATCGGCAGATCTGGTCATCGCTTCCGATGACATTCAATTAGGCATCCCCACCATCAAACTTGGCGAAGTTCCCGGCTTCGGGGGCATTGGGCTTTTGGGAAAAAAAATCGGCTATGCCAACGCCATGGATTTGCTATTGACAGGCAGATTCCTTCAGGGACAGGAAGCTCTGCGCTTAGGACTGGTACAATATTTGGTGCCTAAAGCAGAACTGGAACAAAAGACAACGGAACTGGCGCATACCATCTGCACCTTTGCACCCCTTGCCGTCAGAAAAATGAAACAGGTATTACAGCACGCATACGGCACAACTTTAGAAGAACAGCTGGCATATGAAACAGAGGCGTTTACGGAAATTTGCCAGACCTGCGACAGAGCAGATGCCATAGAGGCCTTTCTGAATAAGAAACCATCTCCCCCATTTCATGGAAAATAAAAAAGAAACAGGATACCTGTGCTTTTTCCATTGTCCTTCCCGTCACGGAGTAAGGAAAACTTTCATGCAATAGAAAAACAAGCAGAATTTGCTGCATACAAAAGGCGTTTCCTTCTTTGGGAAAACGCCTTTTCTTATTTGCTCAGATGCAGACTTATTCTATCTCCAGATTTTCCTGCATCTGCCAAACAACAAAAACCCCCGACAAATCGGGGGTTTTTCGATGTTTTTATTTTTCCTGCAAAATCTTCTGGGCAATGGGATCTTCTGCATCCACAAGAACAACTCGTCTATTCTTCGCCGCTTCTGTTTCTACAAAATTGCCGTTTGCGTCAATGTCCTGACCACGTACAAAAGGATCTTTCTCAAAGCCAAGACCAACTGTCAGCAGCTGGGATTCAGGCACGCCAAAATCTTTCACCAGCATATTTTTCACTGCTTTTGCACGTTCTTCAGATAAGAGCACGCTGGTATCCTGTGGGCCTTCTGTGGCTGTGGTGCCTGCAATGAGCACCTGATGGTCAGGAAATTCCAGAATGGTTTTTGCGACCGGTTCCAATGCTGCTTTTGCCGCTGCTTCATCCAGAAAGGCTGCTTTATTAGCAACGAACATGACCTGTGTAGAATTGAGTTCAAATGGTTTTTCAAAAACCAACGGTTCCTGTTCCGCTGTGGTCGCCTGTTCTTCCTTTGGCCCATGGATGGTCAGGGAATATTCTGAATTGCCCCGCAGCAAGATATAATAGGTTGTATTGGCAGCCAGATTTGATACTTCTTCTGTCCGTATCGTGCCATCCGCGCCTGCTTCCGGCTGCATCAGACGATTCCCATACTGGTCAAAGAGCCCCAGAACCACATTGGGAGTACCCGGTGTTTTATTGAGGAAAGAAATCTGATAAGGCGCATTTTCTTCTGCACCGGTGGTGAAAGCAAACCACAGATTTTCACCATCTGCTACAGTGCCGGTCACTTTTGTATCAAAAGGAAGCAGTGCCGCATCATCCATATTGGTACCGGGCTTGATTTCTTCCGCAGATACAGAGCCTGCACCTCTTGCCATGGCAAAGCTGTCGGATGTTTCGTAAGCGTCAGTCTGGGTGCCTTCTTCCAGCACCTGCATCATGAACGCCGCTTCCCCGCTGGCATGAATGCCAATATTGACGTAATAGGTTTCATTGGCAGCTAAGTCCTCTGCTTTATAAGCTGCTACCGTACCGGAATTATCCGCTTCTATCTGCCGCAAACGTTCTCCATTAGCATCATAAAGCTGTACCACCAAATTGGAAGAATGGGGCGTTTTATTTACAAATGTCAGATAATAGGCAGTGCCCGCCTGCTCGCCTGTGGTAAAGGCAAGCCAGAAAGCCTGATCCTTAGCGGCAGTGCCATAGACTTTTGTGTTCAAAGGCACCAGAACAGCATCCTCCTGATTGGTACCGCCTCTGATCTGCTCCGTGGATTCGCCCACATCAAAATCCTTGTCCACCTCTTCTACTTCTTCCTGCTGTGTTTCTTCAACGGGCTCCTGCGCTTGTTTTCCGCCGCAAGCGGAAAATGCCATCACGGACATTGTCAGACACAGTAAAACCGTCCACATACGTTTTTTCATGGCCAACCCCTCCTTTGTTGCCAAAACTAAAACCCCTTTGTTCTTTTCTGCTGTTCCTTATATTCCGAAAAATCCAGAAAGGAACAGCCGTTCTTATAGTTTCAGTATACGCTCTTTCTGATTTTTTGCAATAAAAAAACAGAAACAACCCCATAACCGCTGTTTGTTCTGCACAAAAAAGGCGTTTCCTCTTACGAGAAAACGCCTTTTGGATTTCTACTTAATAATTAATACAATTTTGCACCTGCGGGGATTCTGTCATCCACCATCAGCAGATTCAGACCTTCGTGACCATCCACTTCATGAACTGCGGAGATCAGCATACCACAAGAGTCAATGCCCATCATGTTACGAGGGGGCAGGTTTGTGATAGCGATGCAGGTCTTGCCTACCAGTTCTTCGGGTTCATAGTAATCGTGGATACCGCTCAGGATCACACGATCTGTGCCGCTGCCGTCATCCAGCACGAATTTCAGCAGTTTTTTGCTCTTAGGCACTGCTTCACATGCTTTTACTTTTACGGCTCTATAGTCGGATTTCGCGAATGTATCGAAGTCCACGAATTCTTCAAAGAGAGGTTCAACCTTTACGTTGGAGAAGTCGATTTTTTCTGCAACGGGAGCAGCCACAGGAGCTTTTGTTTCTGCTTTCTTAGGCATGTCCAGGGGTTTCATTGTGGGGAACAGAATTACGTCTCTGATGGAAACGGATTCTGTCAGCAGCATAACGAATCTGTCGATACCTACGCCCAGACCGCCTGTAGGAGGCATACCATATTCCAGAGCTGTCAGGAAGTCTTCATCGATCATGTTTGCTTCGTCGTCGCCTGCTTCTCTCAGGTATTCCTGATATTCGAAACGATGACGCTGGTCGATGGGGTCATTCAGTTCGGAGTATGCGTTACCATATTCTCTACCTACGATAAACAGTTCGAAACGTTCTGTGAATTCCGGTTTATCGGGTTTTCTCTTTGTCAGAGGAGAGATTTCTACGGGGTAGTCAATGATGAATGTAGGCTGAATCAGGTTCTTTTCTACGAATTCTTCGAAGAACAGATTCAGGATATCGCCTTTTACATGACGTTCTTCATATTCTACATGATGTTCGTCAGCGATTCTCTTCGCTTCTGCTGTATCAGCTACCTGGTCGAAGTCTACGCCGGAGAATTCTTTAACAGCGTCTACCATAGTCTTTCTTGCGAAAGGTTTGCCCAGATCCAGTTCATAACCGCCGTAAACCACTTTTGTGGTACCCAGTACGTTCTGTGCAACGGTACGGAACATTTCTTCTGTGATGTCCATCATGCCGTTATAGTCTGTATAAGCCTGATACAGTTCCATCAGGGTGAATTCGGGGTTATGACGAACGGAGATACCTTCGTTACGGAATACACGGCCGATTTCATACACACGTTCAAAACCGCCAACGATCAGACGTTTCAGAGGCAGTTCCAGCGCGATACGGCAGTACATGTCGATATCCAGTGTGTTATGGTGTGTGATGAAAGGTCTTGCGGAAGCACCGCCGGGAATGGTCTGCAGTACAGGTGTTTCCACTTCCAGGAAGCCCTTGCCATCCAGGAATTTACGGATTTCTGTGATGATGCGGGAACGTTTGATGAATGTGTCACGCACTTCGGGGTTTACGATCAGATCCAGGTATCTCTGACGGTAACGCAGTTCCTGGTCTTTCAGGCCGTGGAATTTTTCGGGCAGTACCTGCAGGCTCTTGGACAGCAGTGTCACTTCTTTTGCGTGTACGGAAACTTCCCCTGTTTTTGTTTTGAATACGAAGCCTTTGATGCTGATCAGGTCGCCGATATCGAATTTTTTGAATGCGGCATAAGCTTCGTCGCCGATGTCGTTACGGCTTACATAAGACTGGATGTTGCCGTTTCTGTCCTGGATATTGCAGAAGGACGCTTTACCCATGATACGTTTGCTCATAAGTCTGCCGGCGATGGCAACGTCTTTGCCTTCCAGTTCGTCGAAGTTGTCTTTGATTTCATCGCTGTGATGTGTTACTTCGCATTTTGTGATTTCAAAGGGGTCTTTGCCTTCAGCCTGAAGCTGTGCCAGTTTTTCCCGTCTGATTTTAATCTGTTCGCTCAGTTCCTGCTGTGTCATTTCCTGTGCAGGCTGGTTGTTCTGTTCTGCCACTTTGTTTTCCTCCGTTTCCGTGTTCTCTTATGCAAAAAATAAAAATTATTTCTGGATGTTCAGAATTTTAAATGCCACTTCGCCGTCGGGTGTATCTGCCATAACGGTTGCGCCAACTTTCTGACCCAGCAGTGCCATACCCAGAGGGGATTCGTTAGAGATTCTGCCGTTCATAGGGTCTGCTTCTGTGGAACCAACGATGGTGTATTCCATTTCTTCGTCAAATTCCACATCCAGTACTGTTACTTTGGAGCCCAGGTTGACAACGTCCATTTTCAGCACGTCTTCGTCGATAACTTCCGCGTTGCGCAGCAGGTTTTCCAGCTGTACGATACGGCTTTCGATTTCGCCCTGTTCTTCTTTCGCAGCGTCATATTCGGCGTTTTCAGACAAGTCGCCCTGTCCTCTGGCTTCTTTGATTTTTTCTGCTACTTCTTTTCTGCGTACGGTTTTCAGGTTTTCCAGTTCCTGTTCCATTTTTTTCAGACCGTCATAGGTCATGACTACTTTTTTTGCTTCTGCCATTGCTTATTTCATCTCCTTGCGGGTTTTATCCAATTTTTTCAAAAATAGGGATTTTCCTTGATATTACAAGGAAAAGGGAGGGCTTACCGAAATGCCCTCCGAAAATTCATTGATAAATTATATACTAAGGTAAGTAATTTTGTCAATGTTTTCTCCCGGGAAAATGCGATTTTATCCCTGTTTTTTCGGAATTTTTCGTCTTTTTCCACCCAGAAGAAAACCAACGGGGCAAAGCTGCCCCAGCTGTGCTTTTGCCTCTGCCGCTTTTTCAGCGCCGGGCGCATCAAAATATGCCCGAAACATCTGGTTTTCACAATAGGCACGAGCTTCTGTCAGGGCACCTGCCTCCATCTCTTTTTGGTTGCCGAAGAAAAAGCCGTCTGCCGCCAGCACATCGGCGCGGCGCAGGGCGATACTTTCCGTAACGGTGCCGTTGCCCACCAAATCCAGAAACACAGCCCCTTCTGCCAGCGCATAAGCCATAGCACCGTTGCCCTTAGCGCAGGAAAGGACCACATCCGCCTCCCGAAAAACGCCATAGCCCACGGAGCTGAACACTTCCACTACCAGCCCTCTTTCCTCCAAGAATCGTTCCTGCCATGACACGAAAAAAGGCTGGCGGTCTGTGAGAATCCCCAGGCGATTCACCCAGCCGGGCAAAGCCGCCAGTACCGCCTCCGTTTCCCATCCGCCGCCGTCTGCCACCACAAAAGAGGCTCCTTCCGGTCGTTTGCCCATGGCTTCCAGCCCTGTGGCTGCTGCTTCTGCGCCGAATATGGGATAGAGTTTTCGCCCTGTGGCAAAGGGCAGGATATCCTGTGGCAGGTCTGCCGCCATGGGGGAAAGGGCAATCTTTGCGCCTTTCTCTGCTGCCTGTTCCAGCAGTTCTTTGGCTTTCTCCCGCCACGGAGGCAGAAAACAGCCGTCCCTGTTCGTCTGCAAACACCAGCTGCCCTCTGCCGTTTCCACCCACGGGCAATACTTCAGCTGCCATTTCTCTGCCCAGCTGTCCGGCAGTTTCCCCACCCACTTGGGTCGATGCCGCTGGGATTTCTGCCGCAGACATGTGATATTGATGATTTCCATGGAAACGCCTCCTAAATCGTTAATTTATAAACAATCTTTTTGCATTTTTTGTCATACAATCCTTTGCAATCCCCTGAAATTCGCCCCTGTTTTTCCTTAATCTTCCTCTTTTTTCCAGCCCTTTCGCAAACATGCGCCTCACCAATTTGACGATGTATCAACGAAAATACAATAATTTATTGTTTTTTCTTTTTTCTGTACACAACAATTTCGTGACTTTTTTGCTCGTTTTTTCCTGTTTTCTCCTTTTTCCAGAATTTTTTATGGGTAAATTGCACAATTTCACAGCCGAATGTCAAACAAATTGACTTTTTTTGTTTTCTTCTTGGTAATTTCTTGACAGTGTATGCAGAATACATTATCATGAAATTACAGTTATTACGGGGACATTTTATTTATATGAAAGGAGTTTTTCCATGAACACAAAAATTATGAAAACCATGGACGGGAATGAAGCGGCTGCTTATATCTCTTACGCATTTACAGAAGTCGCTACCATTTACCCTATTACCCCTTCTTCTCCCATGGCAGAACACGTTGACAGCTGGTCTGCAAACGGCAAGAAGAACATCTTCGGTCAGACAGTACGTCTGGTAGAAATGGAATCCGAAGCAGGTGCCGCAGGTGCTATGCACGGCGCACTGGAAGCTGGTACACTGACAACCACATACACAGCTTCTCAGGGTCTGCTGCTGATGATCCCCGGCATTTACCGTATTGCCGGTCAGCTCAAACCCGGCGTATTCCATGTAAGTTCCAGAACCGTTGGTACACATGCTTTCTCCATCTTCGGCGACCACTCCGACGTTATGGCTTGTCGTCAGATCGGTGTAGCAATGCTGTCCTCCGCTTCCGTACAGGAAGTTATGGATCTGGGCGGTGTCGCACACCTTTCCGCTATCAAAGGCAGCGTACCTTTCATGCATTTCTTCGACGGTTTCCGTACTTCTCACGAACTGCAGAAAATCGAAGTGATGGACTACGAAGATATCGCAAAACTGCTGGATGAAGACGCACTGCGCAAATTCCGCAAAAACGCACTGAACCCCGAACATCCCGTACAGCGTTCTACCGTACAGAACCCTGACGTATTCTTCCAGAACAGAGAAGCACAGACACCTTTCTATACACGTCTGCCTGAAATCGTGGAAAACTATATGCACGAAATCAACAAAATCACAGGCAGAAACTATCAGCTGTTCAACTACTTCGGCGCACCCGATGCAGAACATGTAGTCATCGCTATGGGTTCCATCACCGGCGCAGCACAGGAAGTTGTAGAATATCTGACAGCAAAAGGCGAAAAGGTTGGTTTCCTGCAGGTTCACCTGTACCGTCCTTTCTCCTTGAAACATTTCTTAGGCGCACTGCCTGAAACAGCAAAAATCGTTACCGTTCTGGACAGAACAAAAGAACCCGGCGCACTGGGCGAACCTCTGTATCAGGATGTATGTTCCGCACTGACAGAAGCAGGCAGAACTCCTCTGGTACTGGCAGGCAGATATGGTCTGTCCTCCAAAGACGTAACACCTGCACAGGTTGTTGCTGTCTTTGACAACATGAAAGGCGAAAAGAAAAACCACTTCACCGTTGGTATCATTGACGACGTTTCCATGACATCCATCGAAGTCGGCGCAGAACCCGAAGTAACAGACGCAAGCACAATCGCATGCAAATTCTGGGGTCTGGGCTCCGACGGTACTGTTGGTGCAAACAAAAACTCCATCAAGATCATTGGTGACCATACAGATAAATACGCACAGGCATACTTTGAATATGACACCAAAAAATCCGGCGGTATCACAAAATCTCACCTGCGTTTCGGTGATGTGCCTATCCGCTCCAGCTATCTGGTATTCAAAGCAGACTTTGTGGCATGCCACAACCAGTCCTACATCTCCAAATACGATATCGTTTCCGAAATCAAACCCGGCGGTACTTTCCTGCTGAACTGCGGCTGGAAAGGCGAAGAACTGGAAAAACACCTGCCTGCTGACGTAAAACGTTACATCGCAAACAACAACATCAATTTCTATACCATCGACGCTGTTGAAATCTGCCGTGAAATCGGTCTGGGCAACAGAACAAACTCCGTTCTGCAGTCCGCATTCTTCAAACTGGCAAACATCATCCCCGTTGATGACGCAGTTGGCTACATGAAAGCAGCCATCGAAAAATCTTACGGCAAAAAAGGTGAAAAAGTCGTTAACATGAACTATGCCGCTGTAGACGCAGGTCTGACAGGTCTGGTGAAGATCGACGTTCCCGAAAGCTGGAAAGACGCAAAAGACGTGGATAAAGAAGAAATCAAACGCGTTCTGCCTGAATACGTTGAAAAACTGCTGGTTCCCATGAACGCACTGAAAGGCGATTCCCTGCCCGTATCCGTATTCGTTGGCAGAGAAGACGGTACTGTACCTCTGGGTACTTCCGCTTACGAAAAACGTGGTGTTGCCATCGACGTTCCCGAATGGGATGCAACAAAATGTATCCAGTGTAACCAGTGTTCTTACGTATGCCCTCACGCATGTATCCGTCCTTTCCTGCTGACAGAAGAAGAAGCGAAGAACGCACCCGAAGGCTATGTAACAGAACCTGCAAAAGGCGCTGGCGAAATCGCTCAGTATCGTTTCCGCATCCAGGTTGATCCTCTGGACTGCCAGGGCTGTGGTGTCTGCGTAACAGCATGTCCCGCAAAAGAAAAAGCGCTGGTAATGAAACCTCTGGATACTCAGATGCACGAACAGCCTAACTGGGACTTCTCTCTGGCTCTGTCCGATAAGAAGAACCCTATGGACAAATACAGCGTAAAAGGCTCTCAGTTCGAACAGCCTCTGCTGGAATTCTCCGGCGCATGTGCAGGCTGCGGCGAAACAGCTTACGCAAAACTGATGACACAGCTTTACGGCGACCGTATGTATCTGGCAAACGCTACCGGCTGTACACAGGCTTGGGGCGCTGCTGCACCTTGCGTACCTTACACAACAAACAAAGAAGGCTGGGGCCCCGCATGGAGCAACTCCCTGTTTGAAAATAACGCAGAATTCTCCCTGGGTATGGTTCTGGCAGTAGAACAGCAGAGAGAACGCGTAACTATGAAGCTGAAAGAACTGCTGGCTCTGGTAGACGACGCAGATCTGAAAGCAGCAGCTGATGTATGGCTGGCAAACTATGATGACGGTCACAGAAGCAAAGAAGACACCAAAGCTCTGCTGGCAGCTCTGGAAAAAGTTTCCGTAAGCGGCGAAGCAGCAGACCTGAAAGCCTTCATCATGGACAACAAAGAACACCTGACCAAGAAATCTATGTGGATGTACGGCGGCGACGGCTGGGCATACGACATCGGTTACGGCGGTCTGGACCACGTACTGGCTTCCGGCGCAGATGTAAACGTACTGGTTGTTGACACAGAAGTTTACTCCAACACAGGCGGTCAGTCCTCCAAAGCAACACCTATCGGCGCTGTGGCACAGTTCGCAGCAGGCGGTAAAGCAACAGTGAAGAAAGACCTGGGTATGCTGGCAATGAGCTACGGCTACATCTACGTTGCACAGGTTGCTCTGGGCGCTAACCCTGCACAGCTGATCAAAGCCCTGAAAGAAGCAGAAGCTTACAAAGGTCCTTCCCTGATCATCGCTTATGCGCCTTGTATCAACCACGGTATCTCCAAAGGCATGGCAAACGCACAGCTGGAAGCAAAACTGGCAGTGGATGCTGGCTACTGGTTCCTGTACCGTTACAACCCCGATCTGAAGAAAGAAGGCAAGAATCCTTTCATCCTGGATTCCAAAGAACCTTCCATGGATTACAACGACTTCATCATGGGCGAAGTTCGTTACGCTTCCCTGGTTCGCACCTTCCCCGAAACAGCAAAAGTGCTGCTGAAAGAAGCTGCTGACAAGGCGAAAGAAAAATACGAAGCATACAAGAAGCTTGCAGAACAATAACCCCGTAACATACTGTTTGCAGGCAGCAAAAAAACCTTGGCGAGTCAGCCGGCAAAACCGGCTGAACCTCGCCCCCTTGCAAACAGATGGGCTTTCGGCAAGGCTCCATGAATATTTGTGATAGACTCTGGGAAAAAGAGGTCATGTCCTTCGGGGGCTTCTTCAGAAGAAAACTTTCTTCTGAGGACAGCCGCCGCAGTTTCCCTTAAGAAATCAAGGAAATGAAAAACCAATGTTTTCTTAAGGGAAGCCTGCTGGACATGCCTCTTTTTCTATTATGTAAAAATTCCATATTTTTCCATTGTATGAATATCCATACATCATTTTCGTCAATTGTAAAAAAAGTACAAAAAAATAAGCATTCTTTTGGCGAAAATCCTTGTCAAGGTTTTCGTGTATCTTTATAATAAGGAACGGATAAAAATTCAATGAGAAAATAATAAAAATAGAAAAGGAGTGTTTACATTGACGAGCCAAAAGAAAAAAATGCCTCTGGCTTTCTGGATCTTCCTTGGTCTGATCATCGGTATCGTGGCAGGTCTGCTGCTGATGAACGCAAACCTGTTTGGTATGACCGGCGTTGACTTTGCGAAAGCTTATATCCAGCCCTGGGGTACCATTTTCCTGAACCTGCTGAAATTCATCGTCGTGCCCATTGTTATGTTCTCCATTGCGGCCGGCGTCATCTCCATGAAGGACATTCGCCGTGTAGGCGCCATCGGCGGCAAAACACTGATTTATTACATGTGCACCACCGCTTTTGCCGTAACACTGGCACTGATTCTGGCTACTCTGTCCAAAGGTATGTTCGTTGTGCTGGACCCTTCCGGCGCTTCCTACACCCCTGCAGAAGCCCAGAGTGTTATGGATACCATCGTAAACATCTTCCCCTCCAACTTTGTGAAGCCCATGGCTGAGGCTTCCATGCTGCAGGTCATCGTGATCGCCCTGTTCGTGGGCTTCGGCATCCTGCTGGCTGGGGAAAAAGGCATCCTTGCCGGTCAGGTGGTAGAAAGCTTCAATGAAGTGTTCCTGAAAGTCATGGACTTCATCATCAAGCTGTCCCCCATCGGCGTTGCCTGCCTGATCTGCCCCGTTGTAGCAGAAAACGGCCCTATGCTGCTGACAAACCTCATCATGGTACTGGCTGTGGCATATGTAGGCTACATCGTACACATGGTTGTGGTATATTCCCTGACTATCAAAACACTGGGCGGCGTTTCTCCTCTGAAATTCTTTAAGGAAATGATGCCTGCTATGATGATGGCATTCTCCTCCGCTTCCTCCGTAGGCACACTGCCCTTCACCATGGAAGCTGCGGAAAGACTGGGCGCTCGCAGAGAAGTAGCTGGTTTCGTACTGCCTCTGGGCAGCACCATCAACATGGACGGTACCGCCATCTATCAGGGTGTCTGTGCCGTATTCATCGCCGCTTGTTACGGCGTTGACCTGACACTGGGTCAGATGATCACCATCGTACTGACAGCCACACTGGCTTCCATCGGTACAGCCGGTGTTCCCGGCGCTGGTCTGGTTATGCTGGCAATGGTACTGGAAAGCGTTGGCCTGCCTGTGGCTGGTATCGGTCTGGTTGTTGGCTTCGACCGTATCTTCGACATGGGTCGTACCACCGTTAACATCACCGGTGACGCTGCCTGCGCTACCATCGTTTCCAAACTGGACGACAAACGCAATGCCAAACTGGCTGCGAAAGCAAAAGCATAAAAAACGAAATATCTTTGGGAATCTTCAAAATGGAGATTCCCAATTTTTTTATGACTTTTCATCATGTTTGGCTGCAACAATTTCTGTTCTCATTGCATTGCCCCTGATGTCCGTGGCAGAGAACGCAAAAAAGACCGAACTTCCTTTCCAAAGGAAATCCGGTCTTTTTCTATATAAACCTACTTACTTATCTAAAATTTTGCCGTCTGTGGAGATAGTCACTACCTGCCAAGGGATGAATTTTCCGCTGGCCTGCAATGCTTTTTTCGCTGCCAGTTCCATACCGCCGCAGCAAGGCACTTCCATACGGACGATGGTCACGCTCTGGATGTCGTTCTGTTTGATGATTTCTGTGAGCTTTTCGCTGTAATCCACCATATCCAGTTTGGGGCAGCCCACCAGTGTGATTTTGCCTTTCATGAATTCCTCATGGAAATTGCCGTAAGCGTATGCAGTACAGTCTGCCGCAATGAGCAGCTTCGCACCGTCAAAGTAAGGAGCTTTGATGGGTGCCAGTTTGATTTGCACAGGCCACTGGCGCAGTCTGGAAGGCACCGCAACAGGAGTAGCTTCTTCTTCCCTTTTTGCTGCCATTTTTTCCTGCACTTCCAGCAATTTGCTCTGGCTGCCGGGGCAAGCGCAGGGTGTTTTGCCTTTTTTCGCCATATTTGCCTGTACAGCCGCTTCGTCATAAGCCGCCGCTTCCCGTTCCACAAATGTGATGGCACCTGTGGGACATACGGGCAGGCAATCCCCCAGACCGTCACAGTAGTCATCTCTAAGCAGTGTGGCTTTACCGTCTACCATACCGATGGCGCCTTCGTGGCAGGCGTTGGCACACAGACCACAGCCGTTACATTTTTCTTTATCAATCTCTATAATTCTACGAATCATGTCGTTTCCTCCTCGTTTTTCCGTCCTTGTTTTTCTGATAACAGTATGCTATACTGCGGGAAAATAGTATGTTGTTTTTCCAACAAAAAGGAGGGGCTTTCTCTATGGAACCATCAAAATTGGCATCTCTGCCCTTTTTTCAGGGCATTTCTCCCGAAGATATGACGAAGCTTTTAGAGGAACTGGATGCAAGAGAAGTTTTTTATGAAAAAGGCAGTTTTCTGGTACACACCGGGGATAAAATCACGGCGGCAGGGCTGATTCTTTCCGGGGAAGTTCATATCCTGCGGGAAGATTTCTGGGGCAGCCGGGCTTTGGTGGCACAAATCCCGCCGGGAGCCTTTTTCGGGGAAACCTATGCTTTGCTGGATACGGCGGCAGAAGTAAGCGTATTGGCTGCCGCAGACACAACGGTGTTATACCTTTCTCTGAACCGGATATTAGCACCCACCGGACAGCAAAATCCCCTTTTTGCCCTCCTCTCCCGCCGTCTGCTGCAAATCTTCGCCGGACGGAATTTGACACTGACCCGAAAAATTGCTCACGTCACCTGCCGCAGCACAAGGGAAAAACTCCTGTCCTTCCTGTCCTCCTGCGCACAGGATTCCGGCAGCGCTGTTTTTTCCATTCCCTTTGACCGGCAGCAATTGGCGGATTATCTGGCGGTGGAGCGCAGCGCCATGTCGGCGGAACTAAGCCGCATGAAAAAGGACGGGCTGCTGGATTACCACAAAAATCATTTCCGGCTCTTCACAAAATGAATGATTACAGCAATATTTCAAATTTCTTAAACTTCCCTGAAAATCCCGTTTTTCTTTTCAAACCATGGTATAATAAAGACGAAAACATCAAGACGAAAAAAAACGAAAGGAGTCTTACAAAATGAAAAAGAAACTGGCCATTGTGCTCAGCTGCGCGCTGGCTGCGACACTGCTGTTCGGCTGTACATCCAAAGAACCCACAACTACAGAAGGTGAAACACAGCAGCAGGAAACAACCACAGAAACAGATGCCGCTGACGGTGAACTGACTGCGGAACAGTTCCAGACACTCTATGACGGCGCATTTGCCATCTACAAACAGATTGTGCTGGAAGGCTTTGAAATGAGCACCACAGACGTCATCGACGTGGACGGTTACACTTACAACCGCGTCACAGACGAACGCTTCCCCGATATGGAAGCATTCCGCACCTATCTGGGACAGTACTTCACAACCAACTTCATGGATACTGACATCTTTGCTGAAAACAACATCCGTTTCACAGAAGGCAAAGGCGGCGGTCTGTATGTACTGGACGGCGCAAGAGGCACAAACATCTTCTATGCAGGCTATGTCATGGGTGAACCTGTGAAAACAGAAACAGGCATGTCCGTAACTGCTACTGCATACTACACCAAAGACGGCAATCCTTACGAAGGGGAAACATTCACAGAAGCCCCTGCAGACCCTTCCCAGTACGAAACAACAGATTACACATTCAATCTGGTACAGGAAGACGGACAGTGGAAATTTGATACCTTCCATCTGTTCTACTAAGTTGTAAAAACGCCGACCTATCTTCGGCAACCTTTAACAGACAAAAACAGCTGAAATCTCTTGTATTTTCAAGGATTTCAGCTGTTTTATTTTGGGCTATTTTCGTTCCATTTAGAAATTGAGAGAGAAAATGGTGTTTTCCAAAAGCGGCTTTTTCTGAAAATGCCCAATGGAAGACTGTTTTTCGTTATTTTTAAAGTCCCATAGAAACCAGCGGGATAAAGATGAACAGTGTCAAAATGGGAATGAGGATCTGTGTCACAGCAATATCGAAGTAAGCTTCTTTATGGGTCAGTTTACAGATACCCAGCAGTGTGATCTGTGCGCCCTGATGAGGCAAAGTATCCAATGTACCTGCGGCGATAGCGCCGATACGATGGACAGCTTCCAGACTGACGCCCATGCTTTTATAGGTATCTGTCAGCGCCGCAAAGGCAACGCCCATACCACCGGAAGCAGAACCGCATACGCCTGCGCAAATGGCAATGGTCACGGCAACGAATACCAAGGGGGAGATAGACAGATTTTGCAGGTTATTGATGAGGTATGTAAAACCTTCTGTCTGTTCCACTACGCCGCCAAAACCAACGACAATGGCTGTATTCAAAATGGCTGTGCCAGAATCGGCAGCGCCTTTGTTAAAGACTTCAATCCAATGGGAAACATCTGCCACTCTCCGGAACATAAGCACCACTGCCAGAATGATACCTACGGTTACAGATGTTTCCACAGGCAATTTCACCACATTGAAGCAGATGATGATGGCTGCAATGGGAATCAGCGCAATGATGGGATGTGGCAGGTTTTCGGATGTTCTTTCTTCCAGTTCCTCCGGGGCAAGCTGCATTTTCAGGCTATCGTCAAAGAACAGTTTGCCTTTTTTGGTGAAACTGCGGGCGCGCCATTCCAGCCAGACAAAGATCATGAGGAATTCCGCCGCTGTGGCAATGAGGGAGGGAACCAGCGCAGCAGTGGCAGGTGTGCCCAGACTTTTCATGGCGATGGTATTCTGTATGGAAGGCGAGCCCGGCGCTGTCATAGACCAAGTCCAGCAGCCTGCGGAAATGGCAGCAGGGATGAGCCGCCGGGTCAGGTTGGCGCGTTTGAACATTTGGAGCGCGATGGGATAGACCACGAAGAATACCACGAAGCCGCTGACACCGCCGAAGGTCAGCAGACCAGTGATGCACATGATCATAGGTGCTACAAAGTGGTTATGGGACAAACGCCCCATGGCAAGGGCAATGGATTCCGCTGCCCCTGTAAACTGATAAACTGCCCCGAACAATGCCCCTACGAAAAAGATCAGGAAATATTGGGTGATATAGTCTGATGTGGCAGGCATAAAGTCATTGAGCAGGGTATCCAGCACAGGCATCCCCGACAGCACAATGACGAATATGGTCACCAGCGGCGCCAGAATCAGGGCGCTCATCTGACGGAATGCCAGCACACCGAAAAGCACAATGGCAATGACCAGCACCAATACGCTAAAATTCATTTGTCCTCCTCCTTCCCCATTTCACACAACAGCATTAACGGAATACGGGTTTCTGTTTTTCCAGAAACGCATGCATACCCACTTCTTTATCCTCTGTAGCAAAGCACAGACCTACTAAGTCTTTTTCCACTTCCAGACCATTCATCAAATCCATGTCTGCCCCTTTGTTGATGGACAGTTTTGCGTATTTGATGGCAATGGGAGATACTTTCAGGATGTCTGCCATAAGGGCTTTTGCCGCATCCAGCAGTTCTTCCGCAGGGACTACTTTATTGACCAGACCATAGGACAGGGCTGTCTGAGCGTCGATATGTTTGCCTGTGTAAATCATTTCTTTTGCCAGACCTGCGCCAATCAAACGAGGCAGACGCTGTGTGCCGCCGAAGCAAGGGATGATGCCCAGTGTTACTTCGGGCTGACCAAATACAGCTTTTTCGGAAGCGATACGGATATCACAGCTCAATGCCAATTCACAGCCGCCGCCCAGTGCAAAGCCGTTGACAGCCGCGATAACGGGCTTAGGCAGTGCTTCGATTTTGTTGAATGTTGCCTGAGCATAGCCTGCGTAATCTCTGCCCTGTTCACTCTTATAGGGTTCCATCTGGACAATGTCCGCACCGGCTACGAAGCCTCTGCCTTCCCCAGTGATGATGACGCCGTAAATTTCCGCGTCCTGCGCTGCCATATCAAAGACTGCCTGCAATTCGTCCAATGTCTGATTGTTCAGCGCGTTGAGGGCTTTGGGGCGGTTCATGGTTACGACCAGTACGTGTCCGTCCATTTCTGCTTTTACGTTTTCCAGTTTTTCTACCAATGTCTGCATCATGATTCATTCCTCCTAAAATCCTTTGTTTTTGTGAAATGTGTATAAAACAAACGGAAATACACCTGCTGTTTTTGACAGGAAACCCCGTATTTTGGGCATAAAAAGAACACCTGCTGTTTTCGCGTTTTTTCACGAAACACCCGACACATTTGACGGGAAGAAAATCCGCAAAAACAGCATGCGGTGTAGCTTCCGTTGTCAGTCTGATTTATTTTTTCTGTAAATCGTACTTGGCGATTTTTTTATATAAAGCGCTGCGATGGATGCCCAGTTCATTGGCGGCAGCCTGACAATTCCAGCCGCAGCCTTTGAGCACATCCAGCAGGATGCCTTTTTCGTATTCCTCCATCATCTGATTCAGCTTCTTACTGCTGCCCCCTTCTCCTGCCAACTGATGGCGGGAAACCATTTTAGAGGGCAGGTCTGTGAGCTGTATGAGAAAGTCCTCACAGGCGGCATAAGCGCTTTTGATGACGTTATCCAGTTCCCGGATATTCCCCGGCCAGTCGTAGCTGACGAAGCACTCTCGCACTTCCGGCGAAAGGGAAATGGCTGTCTTATAATCGGAATTGAGCCGATTGAGGAAGTAGGAAGCCAGTTCCACAATATCCTCCCGTCGCTCCCGCAAAGGCGGCAATTCAATGTCCAGCACATTCAGGCGATAGTACAGGTCTTCCCGGAATTCCCCTGCGGCAATCATTTCCGGCAGGTTTTTCCTTGTGGCGGCAATAATGCGCACATCTACGGGGATGGGCTGATAACCGCCGATTTTTTCCACTTCCTTTTCCTGAAGGACTCGCAGGAGTTTTGCCTGCATGCCTAAGGGCATATCACCGATTTCATCCAGAAACAGTGTGCCGCCGTCTGCCAGTTCAAACTTGCCTTTCTTCCCGCCTTTTTTGGCCCCTGTGAAAGCCCCCTCCTCGTAGCCGAACAGTTCGCTTTCCAGCAGTTCATTGGGGATGGCGGCGCAGTTGATGCTGACCATAGGCTTTTCTCTGCGTTCGCTGCTGTTATGGATGGCGTGGGCAAACACTTCTTTGCCGGTGCCTGTTTCCCCCGTCAGCAATACCGGGAAAAATGTTTTGGCTGCTTTATAGCCGGCCTTCTTCACTTCCGCGAAACGGCTGCTGTTGCCGACGATTTTATCAAAGGAACACTGGCTGTTGCTGCGGTTTTGGTATTCCTCACGGTAAAACTCATAAGCGGCATATTCCCGCATAAGCTTTTTGGCACTGTCCAATGTCTGCAAACGGAATTTGACCTGTGCCACACCGGCAATGACCTTATGGTCGTCATCATAAACGCAGGAACGGTTGACCAGAAAGATGCTGTCGTTTTCATCATCCCTTTCCTCGCTGAGCCGGAGGATGGCGCCTTCCTCCCGGTAGCCGTAATTGACGATATCAATCATCTTGGTATTGGGGATGATTTCCGCAATGCTGCGGCCGATGGCATATTCTTTGGTGGTCTTCAGATACTTACAGTACTGGTCATTGATGTCTGTAATGACCCCGTTGGTATCGACTACCACAAAGCCGTCGTCTGTCAGTGTGAGGATTTCATCAAATATATATTTATAACGATTTTCTGTGGATTCCATATTGCTCCCTCCTTTCCTCTCATTATACCACCGGAAATCCCTGTCCATGGAAATTTTTCTCCATTTGGAAACATTATTCTCTGTTTGGAAACAGATTTCTCTTTTTGGAAACACCATTCTCCGTTTGGAAACATGTTTCTCCATTCAGAAACAATATTCTCCGTTTGGAAACAGGTTTTTCTGCCGCAAATCAGGGTTTTTATGGGCTATGTAAGTAGCTTTTTGCCTATCATTTGGGGCTTTTTCCGATGTTTTGAGGAAATACCGATTCTCACAGGCTTATTTCTCAAATCATAAGGCTATAAGAACCAGCTCTGTTTCTTTTTTCCTTCACCCTATATAAAAGCAAGTATTGTGCCAAAAAGCGAATTTTTTCTCTTTTTTTCCAAAAAAATAAAGAAACCCCGAAAAATCAAGGTTTCTCAGATACGCTTTCTTCCTCTGCCGAAAAAAATCCCGTGCGGATATTCTGTCTTTTGTCGCCAAATGGAGAAAAGGACAAAAAAACCGCTTTCCCAAAGGAAAGCGGTTTTTGCAAACAATCAGAATAAATTATGCAGCGGGTGTTTCTGTTGTTGTGTCAGCAGCAGGAGCTTCTGTTGTAGCTTCTGTTGTTGTTTCTGTTTTTGTTTCTTCTGTTGTTGTTGTTTCAGTTGTTGTTGTTTCTTCAGCAGGTTTTACTTCTTCAGCGGGAACTGTTTCTGTTGCGGGAGCTTCTGCTGCTTTCAGGTCAGCTGTCAGCATCAGCATTTCAGCAACCTGTGCTCTTGTAGCATCAGCTTTTGCATCTACATCAGCTGCAACCAGTTTCAGGCTTACTGCCCAGCTCATAGCGTCTTTTGCCCAGTCGGAAGCTGTAGCAACGTCTGTAGCTGTAGCAACTGTTACGTCAACGCCTTTGTACTGAGCGTAGTTGTACAGGATCTGTACCAGCTGTTCTACTGTCAGGTTTGCTTTAGGAGCGAATTCTGTTTCGCTAACGCCTGTCATCAGGTCTTTGTCAGCTGCCCACAGGCAAGCTGTTGCATACCATCTGCCGATTTCAACGTCTGTGTAAGCAGATTCTGTTGCAACGTCTGTTGCGCCTTCTTTATTGTACAGGATCTGAGCCAGCATTGCTCTCTGCAGAGATGCTTCGGGTTCGAATGTTGTGTCTGTTGTACCAGCCATCAGTTTGTTGTCATAAACGTATTTTACTGCATTGTAGTAAGCTGCGTCTTTTGCAACGTCTGTGAAGGGCAGTTCTGTTGTAGCTGTTTCGCCGCCTTCAGGTGCTGTTGTTTCGCCACCTTCGGGTGTTGTTGCTGTACCGTCAGAAATTACGTACTGACCCATTTCGTCCTGTTTCATAACTTCTTCGGGAACTTTGCCCTGTTCCAGTGCGCCATAATAAGCTGTGTCTTCATCCCATGTTGTGCCTGCTGCGAATGCAACTGTAGGCATAGCCATCATAGCTGCCAGAGCCATCGCTACCAGACGAGCGTATTTTCTGTTTTTCATACTGTTTTCCTCCTCAACTCACCATAATTTTTTTGTTGTTTCAGTATTAAAATTACCCGCGTAACCATTATAACGAATTCCACGCTGTAATTCAATGAAATTTTGTCAAATTTCGTGTAAATGTAAAAAAAATGAAATATTTCCCTTTTAAGCGTTTTTCACAAAGGAAAAAGCTGCGGAAAAACGCCACGGTCTTTTATCAAACTTCTCCACGGCCGATTTTCTTATCTTTTTCCAGCACTGCATCAAAAGCCGCTGCCGCTGCCGCTTCAAAACCTTTTGCCTGCAAGGTGGTCACACCTTCGATGGTGGTACCGCCGGGAGAACATACCTGATCCACCAGAGGCCAAGGGGCTTCTCCGCTTTTGAGCACCATTTCCGCACTGCCTTTGACGGTTTCCGCCACGATTTCCAGTGCCTGTTTCTTGGGCATGCCAGCTTTCAGGGCTGCTCTTGCCAGCGCATCCATATACATATAATGGAAAGCCACAGCTGCGCCGCCGATAACGCTGAAAATACCGAAATGATTTTCTGGAATTTCCGCTACACTGCCGATGGTGGCAAAAACAGCTTTCACTTCTTCCAGCTGCTCTGCTGTGACAGCGTCGTTATGGCAGATACCTGTGGTAGATGCGCCGATTTTGGCGTTGATGTTGGGCATGACACGAACAATGGGTGTATGTTCGGGCAGATGCTCTGCCAGATACTCCAGTGTTTTCCCTGCGGCAATGGACACCACCAGAGGTTTCTTTGCCGCAAAATCTGCCTGCAACCCCGGCAGGATTTCCGCCAGAATATGAGGTTTTACCCCCAGTACCACCACATCGCTCTGGGCAATGACTTCTCCGGCTGTCTGGCAGCTGTTTGCACCGCAGGCTTCTGCAAGTTTTGCCGCAGAAGTCACGGTCTTGCTGGTAATAAAAATATTTTTTCCGTCATAACCGTTGGCAGTCATGCCTTTGACAATGGCGCTGACCATATTGCCGGCGCCGATGAATCCAAATTTCATAGACTCCTCCTCCTTTTCTCTCTTGTCCCTATTGTAGCATGTTCGTATAAAGAAAAAAAGCGAAATCTGACCGCCTGCAAAAACCTTTTGTCTTTTATCCTGCCCCATGCTATACTGAAAAAAAATAGCTAGGAAACAAAAAGGAGGGACTCACATGTCCGTATTATTTCTGGAATATCCCAAATGCAGCACCTGCAAAAAGGCAAAAGCATGGCTGGAAGCAGCAGGTGTAGACTTTACCGACCGCCATATCGTGGAAAACAATCCTACCGCCGAAGAACTGAAACAGTGGCACGCCAAAAGCGGTCTGCCTCTGAAAAAATTCTTCAACACCAGCGGTATGCTTTATAAGGAAATGCAGCTGAAAGACAAGCTGGCGGACATGAGCGACGAGGAACAGTTTGCCCTTTTGGCTACCAACGGCATGCTGGTGAAACGTCCCCTCATCATCGGCGATAACTTTGTGCTGGTAGGCTTCAAAGAAGCCGAATGGGAAAGACTGAAATGATGGGCGGCGGAGAAATGCGGCGGGCTGTTCTGGGGGATGTCCCCACCATCCTTGCCCTGCTGCAAAAACGCATCGACTGGATGGACGAAAAAGGCTTGTATCAGTGGAACAAGACCGCTTATCTGACCGTATATCCTGCTTCTTATTTCGAGGAGCGCATACGGGAAAACAGCGTATTCCTTGCCGTTGACGGGGACAAGGTCATCGGCGTCATTGCTCTTTTTGACATAGACCCCAGATGGGATAATGACAAAGACGCTTATTACGTCCATCATTTTGCCACAGACCCGGCTTATCCGGGATTGGGACAGGAAATCCTCACTTTTGCGGAAACCTACGCCCGCAACGCCGGAAAAGAAGTGCTGCGGCTGGATTCCCAGAAGGTCAACGACGATTTGAGCCGTTATTATGAGGCGCTGGGCTACCCTGCTGTGGGAGAATGCATCGACGGAGCCTATGTGGGCATCAAACGGGAAAAACCGCTGAACGGCTAAGACCTCGAAAGGAGGACGCCATGAAAAAGAAGGAAAAATCCAAAAAAGAAAAACGGCGCAATATTTTTTTGAATATCTTTGACATTGTTGTGGACGGGATTCTTACCATATTGGACGCCATTTTCTGATATTTCTGAAAAAAAATCAGAAAATCCCGCAACTTTTCTGTATTTTTCCTCGTCCAAAAGAAAAAAGGAATCCGTATGTAAGAAAGCGTCCTAAAATGGAAAGGGGTTGTTGGTATGAAAAAATGGAAGAAAAACATGATGGCATGTATGACGGCGGCAGTGCTGGCTTTGGGCATGAGCACCATGGCGCTGGCGGCGGAACCTGCGGCAAACACCATCACCGTCAACGGACAGGGCATTGTGGAGGTAGCGCCTGACGTAGCCACCATCCATGTAACTGTGGAAAAGACCGCAAAAACAGCCGCACAGGCACAGAAAGCCGTGAACGAAGAACTGACAGACGTCATTGCTGCCATGAAAGCACTGGGCGTTACAGAGGAAGATATTGTGACATCCCACATCTCTGTATATCCTTCTTATCGTTATGATGAAAAAACCGACAAACAGGTTCTGGAAAATTATCAGGCCTACACCTCTGTGAATGTGACCACCAACGATGTGGACAACGCTGGAAAATATGTGGATGCAGCTCTGAACGCAGGGGCAACAGGCACCAACGGCGTTACATTCTCTCTGGAAAAACCTGAAGTCTACTACAATCAGGCGTTGACAGAAGCTGTAAAAGCAGCCCAGTCCTCTGCCACAGCCATTGCACAGGCTTACAGCAAACCGCTGGGACAGGTGGTATCCGTTGTGGAAAACAGCCGCAACACTTCCACCAGCTATAAAGAAATGAATTACGGTGCAGAAGAAGCTATGGTCATGGATGCTATGGCAGGCGGCAGCGCCAACAGAGACACCAACATTTCTTATGAAGACATCGAAGTAAGCGCAAGCATCACAGCCGTTTACGGATTCTAACATGTTCGGATGAAAGGCTTAGGGCCTTTCTAAAGCAATCTAAAAAATCAGAAAGCTGGAATTCTTTATGAGGATTCCAGCTTTTCTATTTTCCGAATGTTTTCTTAAGAAAGTATCTGATTTCTTGACAACATCCTTCCTGTCCGTTATGCTGAGCAAAAACAAAAGGAGCGACCTATGAAAACAACCCTGACACAACCCTTATATTCTCTGCCCTACAGCCTCCATGACGGGTATCTGACAAAACTGGAAGCGGACGAAGAAACACTGGTCTGCCATTTCCCTTACGGCATTTTTTCCACCGCCGCCCCCTGCCAGCAAACAGCAGGCGCAAAAGTCACATTGACTGGCGTGGACTGGGATTCTTCTTTTCTATATGTTTTTGAAGGACTGGGGGAAACAGGGGTTTTTTCCGGCGAAAAATGGCTTCTAAAGGATTTTCTGCCCCATTTGGAACGGCTGGAGGTCATTGACGAAACATATGGTTATTGGCAGGCAAAATGGAGCGGTCTGCTGACAAAGGGAGAGGCACTGGTAGAATGTATGGTAGAGGTGTGCTACAGCGGAGAAATGGTGTATGAAATAGAGGAATGAGATAAAAAAGCACAGAAAAGCAACCTCCCCTTCAGAAAACATAACATAAAAAGAAAGCCAAAATCCTTTGTCATGATAAGGATTTTGGCTTCTTTGTTTTCTTATGAAAATGCCCTGAAAGCTCTGTGCTTTTGCCATGCATTTATTTCTCCATCTTCCTCCGCAGGCGCAGCAGCCGCACAAACAGCACCACAAAAACAATCCACGCCAACAGGCATCCTCTGCCCGGCAGTATCAAGTCTATGACCGCACCGAAGAAAAACGGAACTGCCATCTGCATCATTTTTCTGCCGTATATCCGGCACATCTGCGGCTCATCAAAGCGTCTTCTTTCTTCCTGTGATTTCATATTGTATCCTGACAGAAGATTAGCACCTTTTCCATTGGAACGATAGAAGCAAAGTCCCATAAAAAACAGCACCACCATCATCAGCAAATCCAACCAGATAATCATTGTTTTTCCTCCAAAAGCCTCTATTTTCATAGGTATGATACACCTTTGGAGAGGATTTTTCCAGCAAACATTTCTCTTCCGAAAAGTCTTCTTTGTTTCCTCTGAAAACGTTGACGCAGAAATACATACTTGTTACAATAAGGATGGATTTTCCTATTTACATTATATTACTTGAAAGAAACCTATGACAAAAGAACCAAGTCGGTTGCTTTCCTGAAGCAAACGTTTAGGGAGAGAAAATGAATGAATGAAAATAAAATAAAACGAAAACTGTCGCATATCATTATCACACTGATTGTAGGCAGTATTTTGCTCTGCACCATAGGTGCCCTATTTCTGGGAGTTGTGTTGAAAACTGCTCACCAGGAAGATCATATGGAAATGAAGGCGGAAACAGAGGAATATACTGAACGCATTCATGAGCAGCTGGACGATACAATCACTTCTTTATCAGCCATAGCCAGGGCCTTTGAAACCAGCGGCATCAAGATCGGAAGAGCACACGTCTGAACTCCAGTCACGGCTACATCTCGTATGCCGTCTTCTGCTTGAAAAAAAA
>OOCG01000286.1_pt1 | contig 36713 bp, 27 predicted proteins | sample 1671521 | NCBI WGS metagenome assembly OOCG01 (sample SAMN06348165, study PRJEB24527) | human gut metagenome | biome: human gut; feature: ankylosing spondylitis patient; material: feces | host: Homo sapiens | place: China | collected 2015-10
ACAACTGGTTCGCTACCTTCGAAAACGGCAACACAACTGTTTGTGGTACCCAAGTCAATTCCAATTACTTTTCCCATGATTATATCTTTTTTTATTTTTATCGTTATTAATAATGTTTATCATGTGAACGCTGTTTCCGGAAAGTCTGCCGAAGATATGCATCTATCAGGAACTCTCCCCAACGGTCACGCAAACATAGTTAACAAAGCGTGTGCCAAGGAAAAGACAGAAGGGGCACAACTGACAAAAGAGCGAGAAATGTCAGAAAAGAGCATAAAAGAAATGACAAGATGGCAGATTTCGTATGCCATAAGCGCATTTTTCCAGATAATTACTTGGCATTATCAAGGATTATCTGTAATTTTGCAGAGAATTATTCATAAGATTATTATAACATCAGTTTTTTAATGGGAAGAAACAAATACTCCGCAGGAGAAATCAAGGAAATCGGCAAATTGCTCCGATTGAAAAACGCTGGTAACAGACTCCAGCAGAAGCAGATTCGCCATGACCTTCGTGTAGATTACGAATTTAATATATCCGACTTCAACGAACCGGGCAAGGCTTTCGGCGAAGAGGAACTTCAGGCTGCCATCAAGCGTGGCGCCATCCAGATTCTTGATGATGCTACCATCGAGGCAATGAAAGCCAAACGTGCTCGTGACAAGGCTCGCGACGAGGCAGAAAAACAGAAGGAGGCTGTTGCAAACGGAGAGCAAACCGACTGGAAGGAAGCCATGAAAGAATGGAAGGAATATTATGAAAGGTAAAAAGGTAAAAAAGTAAAAAGGTAAAAAAGGGCTGAAGGTTATAAAGACCACAACTAAAGAAAACTATACAGATAATTAAATATTATGGCAAAAGTATTGATTAAAACTTCTGAAGGCGATATCAAAGTACGCCTTTATGATGAGACTCCTCAACATCGCGACAACTTCATCAAGTTGACTAAAGAGGGATATTTCGACGGCACTCTCTTCCATCGTGTCATCAAGGATTTCATGATTCAGGGCGGTGATCCAGAGAGTAAGAATGCTCCTAAGGGCAAAATGTTAGGAACAGGTGGTCCTGACTACACGATTCCTGCAGAATTTGTTTATCCTCAACTTTTCCATAAACGTGGTGCACTGAGCGCTGCGAGATTGGGAGATGAGGTGAATCCTGAGCGCGAAAGCAGCGGAAGCCAGTTCTATATCGTATGGGGAAAAACCTACAAGATGAATGAACTCAAGCAGATGGAGAAACAGATGGGTATGCAGATGGAGCAAAACATATTCAACCAGCTTGCCAAAGAACACCACGATGAAATCATGAACTTCCGTCGCAACCGCGACCGCCAGGGATTGATGGAATTGCAGGATCAGCTGGTGGATGAAACCAAAAAACGCTGCAAGGAGGAAGGTTACCCTAAATTTACCGATGAGCAGGTGAAAACCTACACCGAGATGGGCGGTACTCCTTTCCTTGACAACCAATATACTGTATTCGGCGAAGTAGAAGAAGGTCTCGACGTCGTGGAGAAAATCCAGAATTGCGAGACACTCAGAGGTGATCGTCCGAAAGAGGATATCAGCATGGTAGTTTCCCTTATCGAGGAATAATCCAGAAGAAATATTGGCAACAGAAAGTATTGTCACTTTGTCTGTATCGGCAACTATTCATTCGTATTATATATAATAATGTACGTAACGAAGCAAGTTCGACACGTAAGAAAACAAAATTAATAATAACTAACAAATCAGAAACAATGATGACAAAAACCAACATGATGAAGAGTGTCATGATGCTCTTGGCGATAGCCGGTTCCAACTACAGCTATGCCCAGCAAGCAACTGTGGTAGTAAGCAACACAACTGCTGCCCAGCGAATGGAACTCGTAGAAGTAAGCATGGCTGATGTGAAAGCTAAGCTATCAAATGCAACTCCTGGCAAAGGACAGACTTATGTGGTAAAGAATACCCGCGGACAGCAAATCGGTTCACAGATTACCCACGATGGTAAGTTGCTCATCGATGCCAGTGTGCGCCCTCATAGCGCAGCTACCTTTTATATCAGCATAGAGAAGCCATATCCTCAGAAAGTTTGGGCAACGGGCGCTCTCTATAAGATGAGAAAGGACGACCTGGCTTGGGAGAACGACCGATGCGCCTACCGTGTTTACGGACCAGCATTGCAGCGTTCTGGCGAGCGCTCATTCGGCACTGATATTTGGGTAAAGAACACGCCTGATACGGTGGTTAACATCCGATACATCAAGAACCAGAAAGCCTGGGAAAACATGTGCAGAGTGGATGCAAAGAAAAAGGCAATAGAAAAGCAGCTCAAGACGGAGAAAAATCCTGCAAGAATTGCCAAACTCAAAAATCAGATCAAGGCAGTAGAAGCAGAAGGAAAAGAAGTTAATATCCGCAACTCATTCCATCTCGACCAGGGCAACGGACTCGACCCATATCGCGTAGGTGCAACCTTGGGTCTCGGTGCACCAAGTCTTATGATTGGTAACGAACAGATATTACCTTACTGCTATAAGGATTACAAGATCTTAGACAATGGTCCTCTCAGATTTACCGTTGAACTGACCTACAATCCTTCTACCGTGGGCGACCAGAAGAACGTAGTAGAACATCGTATCATCTCTCTCGACAAGGGCAGCAACTTCAACAAGATGACTGTCTGGTATGATGGCCTCACCCACCCTACCGACTTTGCTACAGGCTTCCCAATCCATGAGGAAGATACCGAGACTAAAACTTTCGCAAAAGACTACGTAAGTTACGCAGACCCTACCGACAATATGGAAGGTAACCAGTCTCAGGTATATGTAGGTGTACTCTTCCCTTATGGCATTGACAATACCTACTACCAGCTTTTCGATAAGAAGCACGACGGCGCTACCGGTCATGCGTTAGGCATCAAGACTGGCTTGAAGGACGGAGAAAAGTTCAGCTATTACTTCGGAGCTGCATGGAGCAAATATGATGTTCGCAGCTATACAGAATGGCAGATTCGCATCAAGGATTATCTTGAAGCATTGAAAACTCCGCTTAAAGCCGAAATCAAGTAAAAAGGAAACTTTAAAGCGAAAGAGATAAAACGTCCCCTTAGTGAAAGCCTGCTTCAGGCTATCTCTAAGGGGATTTTTCTGCTATATAAATAATAGCAATATAATCATTACTATATAATATCTCAATAGATGAATGAGAAATTACTTACTCATCTCAAAACCTACACGTACTCCATCATAATTCTTGGTGATATTGCCGATAGTGCCAAGTGTAGAATTACCGCTGAGAGCTGTCAATGTCTGAACCAAGGTAAGGAGTTTCTTGGATTTAAAGAGAAGGCTGACACCATTGGTTGTCTGGGTGGCATAGCCGGAAACGCTGAGCAGGAGTCCCTTCATTGTGATAGCATGTGTCTTCTCATCAAAAGTATAAGTACCTCTCCATGACTTGCCATCTATTTTTGACTCAAAACTTCCATCCGTATTAAATTTGAAGTAAGTGTTTGAGCCGGAGAAACCTGCTTTCTTGTAATAACCTTCCAACTGCTCCTCTATCTTATTAGCTGCAATTTCGCCACCAGCTTTGGCAAGCAGATTCTCTGAAGTAAAAGCACAACCAGGCTTGCTGTATTTCCATGTATGAGCGCAAAGACTCTCTTGACTGAAAGAACCAGATCCGATTACATTGTTCAGAATTCCATTGATAATGGTTCCAGCAGTACTGCCTGTGCTACCAGATGTGCCTCCACCAAGCAATCCACCGAGGATACCAGCTATTGCAGAACCAGCAGAGGTAGAAGTAGCAGAAGTTGCCGTTGTAGGAGTTGTTGTTTCTGTATTTGTTGTTGCAGAAGTACTGGTGGCAGAGGTTGCCGCAGTAGAAGCTTTAGTAGAAGACTTAGTTGAGCTTGTCTTCTTGCTTGTTGTTTTCTTTGTTGTCTTCTTTGTAGTTTTCTTTGTAGTTTTCTTAACAGGAGTACTGATTAACTCTGAAAGAGAGCACTCGCTGAGTTCATTTGCCATACTGCCAGTAGTGCAAGCCAGCACCAAAGCAGTCAATAGAATTACTTTTTTCATACCTTTATTATTTTATATATACCTATATTCCTATGGAATTCTTCATTTCCTTCTCTCTATTTATGCATGGAATCATCCCTGGAAGAAAACAATCTCTTTTAGAAGAAGAATCCATTTTCGGCTGCAAAGTTCGCAAAAAAAAATGAAATTTCAGAAGGATTTTCCCATTTTCTCATAGTAATATCCCTATAAATACTACGAATCGTATGAATATAACATGAAAATTGGGATACAAAAGGCTTTAAAATTGACGTAAATCAAAAAAACGACTAAAAGTAATGCATTTTAATAGGATTTTCTTTCATCTTTTATCAGAATGCTCTATCTTTGCAACGTATTCAAATCACAATAGGTTTATCAAAACACAAAAGGTTATGAACGATTGTTTAGTAAAGGTTAACGAAGAGAATCAGAATCAGGCTATCAGCAGATGCCAGAGCATTCTTCGTGATCGCCGCGAGGCTCTTGCCTCTAAGGCTAAAAGCAGAAATTAAAGAGATTATCTTTTAAGAGAGATTCTCGTGTGCAGCTTTGTTTTTCTTCCAGAGGGAAGGCACTCGTATGTGGTAAATTCCATTGATCTGGAAGAAGGTTATGCTGTAAGATTATGATCTTTATCCCCCCGCTCGATAGAGAGTCGAGGACATCACGAAAAAAGTCCCGCTGTAAGGAATTTCATCCTAACAGCGGGACTTTTTTGGTTTACCCTATTTATTTTTTGGATTATACTATTGATTATTTCTCTATGTTGCAACCGGCATTGCGGAGCAACTGGAGAAGACCATTTTCACCACCTAAATTGGCGGCATCAACAACAAAGAAGGTTGGCTTCTCTGCCATCACAGTCTGCACCTTTGCAGCCCAAGCCTCAAGAGTTGGTTGAGAAACATGAGCGCCAGTAGCCTTGAAAGCAGCATCTACGTCCTGTGCCTTGAAAGCACCTACAGCCTTATTCAACTTGGCCAACTCAGTAGGCTCATTCTCCAGAAACTCTACCAAGCGTGCCACCTGCTGCTTCAGGTCACTCTTATAAGTATCGTTGATATAAGCATCCACATCACTTAAACCGCCTACAGTCTCATTGTTTGCCTTTGCCTGTGCTTCAAAATACTGGTCGAAAGTATGAGTAGGATCATACATACCCATGTGATTGGCCACAAAAAGCAACTGCTCCATATCTTCCATCAAGGCAGCAGGAGTCAGGTTACCATACTTTTTCTGCACATAGGAACTACGGAAATCCACCTCCATGTATTTCTTGAGGAAAGCATTAAGCTTTGTCTGCTGAGCCGGAGTAAGCAAACTGAGAAGAGTCTTGCCGTCAGCCAGTTTCTTAGCGTCATTGATGGTCTCTTGATAAGCCGCCTTGTTTACCTCGAAATACATCTGATCGGTATTAGTAAGTGCTTCCTTCAACTCACCACTCAGACTGACAACACCCATAGGATTCATGAGCCGGTTGGAAGCCATGATATAGGAAGGCTTCTGGTCGGTACTATCTTTACTAATCTTGTAAAGAAGCTGTGCCTGCACACTCACCATGCTTACACTTACCAGCATAAGCGCCAAAACAATTCGCTTCATCGAATTGAAATTCATTGTCTTGAAAATCATTTGCTTTAAATTCATTTACTTTTAAATTAAAACATAAAACTTACCTTTCACAAAACTCTCTAATTTGTGGACAAAGGAACAAAAAAATCCCGATACAGCAACAATTGTATCGGGATTTCATATATTTATGTAACATTTTTCTGGTTACTTAGCCTCACCAGCCTTTGTTGCATGCATGATAACCTCTACGTGGTTGCCATCCTTCATCACTACATTCTTGAGGAAATCGCTCACTGCCTTTGCATCTACAGAGCTTACCTCCTTCTTGTAATTGGTATGAGTATCAATACCATAAAGCAAATACTCAGAGATAACACCCATCCAATAGCCATTTTGCTTACAGTTTACATCAGCCTGCTTCAGAAGGATTTCCTTCACCTTCTGGAGGTCATCCAGATTAGGCTGCTCCATCGCATCCTTCAAGCCAGAATAGAAGTAAGGAATAGCATCCTTAGACTTGTCTGGGTTCATCATTGCATTACCAGTAAAGCCTACACGCATGGTCTTGCCATCAAGTTTTACACTTTCCATAGCATCAGCACCTGCATAATAAGCAGCACTCAACTTCTCACGGATATTACGGTTGTAATCCATATTGATAACACGGGCTGCGATATCAGCAAGAACTGAGTTGCGCAATGTATAAGGAGCCTCTGAGCACCAGATCTCAACAGCTACATCCTGTGGATTCTCCATCGCCTTGGTAAACTTGTTGACAACTTCACCCTTCACTGGCAATGTCTCTACGTTCTTAAACTTCTTTCCGTTGCTTGGCAAAGAAGCGATATACTGCTCGATAAGAGGAAGAATCTTAGTCTCATCGAAGTTGCCGACAAAGAAGAAAGTATAATCCTTCGCATTACCGAAAAGCTGCTTACCGAGTTCAAGTGCGCGATCGTAGTTTACACTCTTCACCTCATCCACTGTCATTGTGCGGAATACTGGATTACCAGGATAGAGAGTACTGGTCAATGAATCCTGGAATACAGCCTGAGGATTGTTGCTACGATTAGCGAGTGCTGTTACCTGATTGTTGATCAGGTTGTTGACAGCCTTCTCGTCCTTAGTCAGATTAGTGAGCTTCAAATAGATGAGCTGCATCAAAGTCTCCAAATCCTTTGGAGTTGAGCCACCAGCCAAACCATGACGGTATTTTGAAACACTGAATCCGCAAGAAGCAATCTTACCAGCCAAAATCTTCTCGAGATCATTATTGGTAAAGCCACGCAAACCACTTGAGTTCATCAAGGCACCCATCATCTTCACCTCGTTGAGATCCTTTGTTCCGAAAGCAGAAGTACCACCATCGGCAGTGGCAGCAAACTGTACCTCGTCGTTCTTGAAGTCAGTCTTCTTGAGCACTACTTTGGCACCATTAGAGAGGGTAAGCATCTTGTAACCGAAGAGCTTATTCTCTGTAGTCTTCTTGATTTTACCAGCCTTAGGAAGCTCTGTCATCAATGGTTCCTGCTTTACATTATCAACGTAAGCTTCGAGCTTTTCACCACGCACCTGCTTTACGACGTCAGCCAACTGCTGCTGTGTTGGATAAACAGCACCCTCAGCATCACGCATCATCAGAAGTGTTACGAAGTTGGTATCAGTCTCGCAAATCAACTCCTTGGCATAAGCATTGATAGCCTCAACAGGAATACTTGGAACCAGCATCTTATAGATCTGATATTCATCCTCTACAGAAGGAATTGGCTCATTAGAGATGAAATGATCTACATACTGAGAAGTAAACTGCTCATTCTTCATCTTATCACGGTTAGAATACATCTTATCCAAACCGCTCATGAAATCCTCTTTATAGCGAACGTACTCAGTAGCCGTAAAACCGAAGTCCTTAGCACGCTTAGCCTCACGGAGAACAGCTGCATAAGCCTCAAGCATCTTGCCAGGCTTGGCAACTGCAGTAAGACTGAAAGCATCCTTTGTGCGGGAAACCAAGTAGCTGCCATTATCACAACCAGCCTGGAGATATGGACAGTCAGCCTCCAATGACTTTTCGCCCAAACGAGAGCTAAGCATGCTGGCAATTGCACTCTGAACATAAGAAGTAGCGAAGTAATTGAGACTACCCTTCAAAGAGTCAGGTGTAGCATCGTGCTTCATGCTGATCATAGCCACATCGTAGTTCTGCTCCTTGTCTTTGTCAACTACATAGATAGCTGTATCATTGTCAGGAACCAACTCAGGGATTACCTTTGCTGCATTAGCAGGAACCTTGATGCCGCTGAAGAGTTTCTTGATCTGTGCCTCAATGTGATCAACATCCACATCACCTACAACGATGACAGCTTGGTTGTCCGGACGATACCATTTGCGATAGTAAGCACGGAGAGTTTCAGGATCGCAACCATCAATGATACTCATCAGACCGATTGGCATACGATAACCGTACTTGCTGCCAGGATAAAGTGCAGGAAGTGAACGCTCCATGATACGCTGCTGACCTACCATACGCATACGGTACTCATTGTGTACAACGTCACGCTCATTGTCGATAGCCTCTTGGGTAAGAGAGATACCATTGCTCCAATCCTTGAGGATGAGCATACAAGAATCTACGGCTGTAGTACGAGTAGTTGGTACGTCGGTAAAATAATAAACGGTCTTGTCGATACTTGTGTAAGCATTCAAATTCTTACCATACTCCACACCAATGCTCTGAAGATAGTTCTGAAGGCTATTGCCCTGGAAATGCTCAGAACCATTGAAAGCCAAGTGCTCCAAGAGGTGAGCCAAACCACGCTGGTCGTCATTCTCATTAATAGAACCAACCTTCTGTGCAATGTAGAAACTAGCTACATGCTCAGGGAAATTGTTGTGACGAATGTAGTAGGTAAGGCCGTTGTCAAGGTGACCGATTCTCACGTCCTTGTCAACAGGAACCTGAGGCATCTGCTGTGCCACCATTGAGCCTGTAGCCAGCAGCATCACTGCCGCTACAAAAAACTGCTTTAATCTCATGTTTTATTATTATGTTAGAATTATTACTTACATTTTATTATTTAATCTATACACATACATATTATAGAAAATGGATATTTTCTGAATATACATTTATAGTATAAAACGAAATCCCCACGCCTTTGGGTAGCTTTCAGAATGCAAAAATAACATAATTAAAGGGAGAAAACAAATATTTTGTAGTTTTTTCACTCTTTATCCCTCATTTTCACGCTTGTATCGCTATTTTCACACTTTAGCCTGGAAAATCATGCACTAACTCAAAGAATCGGAAGTCCTTTATCCATGCACCTGAAAGCTCTTCATCCAAGAACCGCGGAAAAGGCGTATGAGGAAGAGAACTCCACGGAAAGTAAGTTCCGTAGCCATCGCAATCCACACACCTTCCAATCCGTAGCTTTTGGATAAGGCGTAGGCAAGAGTGAGTCGCACGAGCCACATGGTACCGAGATTGATAGCAGCAGGCTTGAATGTATCACCTGCTCCCACACAGACACAATAGGTCACGATGCTCGCAGCAAAGAACGGTTCGGCAAATGCTTCGATGCGCAGACAGGTAGTACCCAACTGTCGGATGGCCTCCACAGGAGAAAGCACTCCTATCATTTCTGGCGCAAAGACATACATGATGACTCCCATCAATGCCATCACCAACATACCAAGGCCAACGGTCATATAAGCAAAGTTCCTGCACAGGTCTATGCGCCCCGCCCCATGAGTCTGTCCTACCAGAGTAGTAGCAGCATCACCGATACCATAACCAGGCATATAGCAAAGACTTTCTGCAGTAATCGCAAAAGAATGGGCAGCAATGGCTATGTTACCCAATGGTGCTACAATCATGGTGCTCACAATCTGTGCTCCACTCATCAGAATATTCTGTATGGCGATAGGGATGCTGATCTTGCAGGCTCTCTGCACATATTCCTTTACCCAATGAAAACGCACATGGTCCTGACGGAGATTAAGCATCCGGTTCTTACAAGCCGACAGATAGAGATTGGGTAGTGAAATACAGATATATGCCAAGGCTGTACCCATAGCTGCACCCACAACCCCGAATTTGCAGATATAAATGAAAATATAATTGAAAATTACATCACAAATACACACCAGTATAGCCATCACGCTCGGCGTATGCATATTACCTGCCGACTTGAGCATCATCTCTGAAGTATGATAAAGATACACGAAGGGAAGCACCAAGGAATATATCAGGAAATAACCAGAAGATGCTGAAGCGATATCAGCACCACCACCCAACCAGTATGGAAGATGTGAATGTATTCCCACTCCTATGAGCGAGAGGAACACACTGAAAGCCAGTCCACAAATCAAGGCATGGCGAAAGACCTGACGCGCCTTCACAAAATCATTGGCTCCGATAAAATGAGCTACCTGCACTGAGAATCCTGTGGCAGCCGCACTCAGCAAACTGCCAACCAACCATGTGGTAGATTCTATCAGACCGATACTGGCTGAAGCCTCAGCACCCAGATGACCAACCATAGAGGCATCAATAAAAAACATCAGGACGGTGGAAATCTGTGCCAACATAGACGGGATACTCAATCCCACAATCAGATTGAGTTTCTCGCTACGTGCCATCGTTCTACCCGAACGAATCGACTCCATCAGATATTCTGTTTTCTTACTATATAGCATATTTCTTATTTATATTTTCTATCTATTCTTTTATCGATTTACGTCAAAACAAAATACACGGAAAATGGCGACTCCATGTTGAGGAACCGCCATTTCTTATTAACATAAATAATTATTACTTTCAATCAATATTCCTAAAATACATACTTTCACCTTTATGAAAACTAACCTAACCTATTTGTCGTCCTTGAATAAACAATCTTTATTTACCTTTTCTTCTAATACCTGTCGTCCTTGAATTACAATCTTAATAACCTACCTTTTAAAAAACCAAACCTAGAACAATTTATTACCTAACTAAAAACCTAAAACTTATATTTCTGATGCAAAGGTACTACATTTCTTGGAACCCACAATATTTTTATGAATAAATTTGCAGCTTTCCAACATTTTTTTGATATACATCAAAGGATTGTGTACGAACACAAACACTAATTTAGCCTTCGAAACATATTTTTAGAATTGAAAATCATGGAATCATAAAGGAGGAAAAAGAGGGGAAATTCCGTGAGTAATCGTATGAGCAAGAAAACTTCGTGAAATCCGATGAAAAAAGAAAGCCTTGAAAGTATCACTACTCCCAAGGCTAAAATATCATCATATCTTTCAACAGTCATTATATGCGAGTATATTGCTATACATATAAAGCATATTACTGCCTGATATTATTCTTCCGTTATCCAGCTACCTTTACCTCGCTTATAGGCAGTCAATGCCATTTCGAAGCGAAGCATAGAATAAGCAGGAACGGTTGAGTTTGCGCTGCTACCATAAGCGAGATTAGCAGGAATGAATACCTGCCAGTGATCTCCGACATGCATGTCCAAAAGGGCTGTGGTAAAACCATCTATCCAACCATAATTAATAGTCGTCTTTGTTGGCTTAGCCGTTTCCGGACTATACGCATCAGCAACAAAAGTCTGGTCAAAAACATAACCATTGGCATAAGAATCGGATGGAATCAATCTACCACGATAACTCAACTGGATAGAATCGGTATAGAGCAGATTAGCATCGCTATTACCCTCCTTCAGTATATGCACCACGATATAATCATCGTCATTATACTTTAGGGTAGAAGCAGCACCTTGTCCTTCCGTAGTGGATGTCTGGTTCTGAAGTGTCCAGCTACGTATCACCTTCCACTCCGTACTTCCATTGGCAATCTGCTGTCGGGCTTTAGCTAATGTATCAGCAAAAGCCTTATCATTACGCTCCTGCCAATTTCTAAACTCAGAATTCGACTCGTCCTCATTCGTCTCACTGCATGATGACAGTACGAAAACCGTCATCAGCAGAAAGAACAAATATTTAATATTCTTAAAGTTCATCTAAATCTTTTGTTTTGCTATATCATATACCTTATTATATATATGCATATCACTCAGACTACACAAATCATACAGGTATATCCCGAAATACTGGGGCAATTAGAAATTCTTGATTTCCTTGCCAAGCTTTTTCAATACGCTTGTGATGCTCACACGCTCCTCGATGATACTGCGCAAGTCGCTGATAGCAACACGCTCCTGCTCCATTGTATCACGATAACGGAGAGTTACCTTATGATCATTTGGAGTCTCGTGGTCAACGGTGATACAGAATGGAGTACCGATGGCATCCTGACGACGATAACGCTTACCGATAGAATCCTTAGGATCGCCATAGTGAGTATTAAAGTGGAACTTCAACTCATCTACAATCTCGTGAGCCAACTCAGGGAGACCATACTTCTTATCCAATGGGAATACGGCGCACTTCACTGGAGCCAAAGCCTCAGGCAAACGCAATACAACACGTGTCTCACCATTCTCCAACTTCTCCTCGCAGTAAGAGTGGCACATTACGCTGAGGAACATACGGTCAACACCGATAGAAGTCTCTACATCGTAAGGCACATAGCTCTCGTTCTTTTCTGGATCGAAGTACTTGATAGAACGGCCGCAGAACTTCTCGTGCTGAGAAAGGTCGAAATCGGTACGGCTGTGAATACCCTCTACCTCCTTGAAGCCGAAAGGCATTTTAAACTCGATATCTGTAGCAGCGTTAGCATAGTGAGCCAACTTCTCGTGGTCGTGGTAGCGATAGTTCTCATTACCCATGCCGAGAGCCTCGTGCCATGCCAGACGAACCTTCTTCCAATACTCAAACCACTTCATTTCTGTACCTGGCTGGCAGAAGAACTGCATCTCCATCTGCTCGAACTCACGCATACGGAATACAAACTGACGGGCAACAACCTCGTTACGGAAAGCCTTACCAATCTGGCAGATACCGAATGGCAACTTCATACGACCAGTCTTCTGAACACTCAAGTAATCTACGAAGATACCCTGAGCAGTCTCAGGACGGAGATAAACCTTGCTGGTAGCATCGCTTGCCGCACCCATCTGGGTAGAGAACATCAGATTGAACTGGCGAACATCAGTCCAGTTCTTAGTACCGCTGATAGGGCAAACGATACCCTCATCCTCGATAATCTGCTTCAGCATCTCCAGGTTAGGGCCCTGCATAGCCTCAGTATAGCGAGCATGAAGTTCATCATACTTCTTCTGGTTTTCGAGAACACGAGGATTGGTAGCACGGAACTGAGCCTCATCAAAGCTGTCGCCGAAACGCTTCTTTGCCTTAGCAATCTCCTTAGCAATCTTCTCTTCGTATTTAGCCATGTGATCCTCGATGAGCACATCAGCACGATAACGCTTCTTAGAGTCGCGGTTATCAATCAATGGGTCATTGAAAGCATCTACGTGGCCGGAAGCCTTCCAAACAGTAGGGTGCATGAAGATAGAAGCATCAAGACCAACAATGTTCTCGTGCAGCAATACCATGCTCTGCCACCAATACTGCTTGATATTATTTTTCAGCTCAACACCATTCTGTCCATAATCATAAACAGCTGCCAAGCCATCATAAATTTCACTACTTGGGAATACAAAGCCATATTCTTTGCAATGGCTTACGATTTTCTTAAAAACATCTTCCTGTGCCATGATAAAAACTTATTTTTTTCAAATTTTCGGCAAAGATACGCTTTTTTCTCGAAATTTTGTTGTATTTTTGCCATAAATTATCAAAATAAGTATTAAAAGCTATCTATGAGCGACGAAATTAAAGATAAAGACGGAATAGAAGGTCAAAATCCTGACAACTTGCAAGATTCTCAAAATAACGACCTGCAGAACACCTCTAAAGACGATTTGGGGGATTCACAAAAGGACGACTTAGAGGATTCGTCAAAGGATGATTTGAAAAATCAGCCCGAACAGCATTCCGATTATAAGCCGGTGAACCGATTCGACGCATCCGCTGTACACCATCTCAGCGGTATGTACCAGAACTGGTTCCTCGACTATGCCTCGTACGTAATTCTGGAGCGTGCCGTGCCTCACATCGAGGACGGATTGAAGCCTGTGCAGCGACGCATTCTCCACTCCATGAAACGTATGGATGATGGCAGATACAACAAGGTGGCTAATATCGTGGGCCACACCATGCAGTTTCATCCTCACGGTGACGCCTCCATCGGTGATGCCCTGGTACAGATGGGACAGAAAGACCTGCTCATCGACACACAGGGTAACTGGGGAAACATTCTCACTGGCGACCGTGCGGCAGCGCCCCGCTATATCGAGGCACGACTTTCCAAGTTTGCACTCGACGTAGTATTCAACCCGAAGACTACCGACTGGCAGCTCTCATACGACGGCCGCAATAAAGAGCCTATCACCCTGCCTGCCAAATTTCCTCTGCTCCTTGCACAAGGTGCAGAAGGTATCGCCGTAGGCTTGAGCAGCAAGGTGCTGCCCCACAACTTCAATGATCTCTGCGATGCAGCCATTCACTATCTGAAGGGCGAACCATTCACGCTTTATCCTGATTTCCCTACAGGTGGTGCCATTGATGTAAGCAAATACAATGATGGCCAGCGGGGCGGTGTGCTGAAAGTTCGTGCCAAGATAGACAAACTCGACAACAAGACTCTTATCATCAGCGAGATTCCATACAGTAAGACTACAGGAAGCCTCATCGAATCTATCACCAAGGCTGTAGAAAAAGGTAAAATCAAGGCCAGAAAGGTGGATGATGTGACTTCTGCCAACGTGGAGATTCTCGTCCATCTGACTCCTGGCACGTCGTCAGACAAGACGATGGATGCCCTCTATGCCTTCAGCGACTGCGAAATCAATATTTCACCCAACTGCTGCGTCATCGAGGACAACAAGCCAAAGTTCCTCACCGTCAGCGATGTGCTCAAGCATAGCGTAGATTGCACGATGGGACTGCTCCGCAAGGAACTCATGATCCGCAAGGGCGAATTGGAAGAACAGCTCTTCTTCTCCTCTCTGGAGCGCATTTTCATCGAGGAGCGCATCTACAAGGAGCGCAAGTTTGAGCAGAGTAAGAGTCAGGATGAGGTAGTGGCATTCATCGACTCAAAGTTGGAACCTTTCAAGGACAAGCTCTTTACTGCCGAGGTGGATGGCAAGGGAATGGTACAGTATGCTTTCCATCGCGAAATCACCCGGGAAGATATTCTCAAACTGCTCGAAATCAAGATGCAGCGTATTCTTAAATATAATAAGGATAAGGCGGATGATCTCCTGATGAAGATTAAGGCGGAACTGGCTGAGATAGAAAACGACCTTGCCCACATGACCGATGTGACCATCAACTGGTTTGAATACCTCAAAGGCAAATACGGCAAGTTACATCCTCGCAAAACCGAGATACGCAACTTCGACACTATCGAGGTGACCAAGGTGGTAGAAGCCAACCAGAAATTGTTTATCAACCGACAGGAAGGATTCGTAGGAACCGGACTCAAGAAGGATGAATTCGTATGCAACTGTTCCGACCTCGACGACATCATCGTCTTCTATAAAGACGGAAAATTTAAGGTCACAAAGGTGGCCGACAAGATATTCGTAGGAAAGAACATCCTCCACGTACAGGTATTCAAGAAAAACGACAAGCGCACCATCTACAACTGCGTTTATCGCGACGGAAAACAAGGTGATTATTTCATCAAGCGATTCAACGTGACGGCGATGACCCGCGACAAACTGTACGACATCACCCAGGGTACTCCTGGCAGCCGCATCATCTACTTCACCGCCAACCCTAATGGCGAAGCGGAAATCATCAAGGTAACTATGGAGCCAGACCTGTCGAAGAAACGACAGAGCATCTTCCTGGAGAAGGATTTCTCCGAAATACTCATCAAGGGACGTGCTGCCAAGGGAAATCTCCTGACCAAGCGTACCATCAAACGCATCGGACTGAAGAGTCACGGTCACAGCACCTTGGGAGGAAGAAAGGTTTGGTTTGACCCAGACGTAAACCGCATCAACTATGATGAGAACGGAAGATTCCTCGGTGAATTCAATGACGACGAAAGCATCCTGGTAGTACTCGACGATGGCGATTTCTACATCACCAACTTCGACCCGAACAACCACTACGAGGACAACATCCTCCGTCTGGAAAAATGGGACGAGCACAAGATCTGGACCGCCATTCTCTACGATGCCGACAATCAGGGCTATCCTTATATCAAGCGCTTCACGATGGATGCCATCAAGCGCCATCAGAACTTCATGGGTGAAAATCCTAACTGCAAGCTGATTTTGCTCACCGATACGGTTTATCCGAGAATCAAGGTTACCTATGGCGGCGTGGATGCTATCCGACCTGCCGAAGAAATCGATGCAGAACAGTTTATCGGACAGAAGAGCTTCAAGGCAAAGGGCAAGCGTCTCACTACCTGGAAGATAGAAAGCATCGAAGAACTGGAGCCAACGAGATTCCCTGAACCAACTGGTGGGGAGGAAGAAGGTTCTGTAGATGATTCTTTTAAGGGTACTCAAAGTGGCGGGAACGATGGCAATTCTTCTGAAAACACCACTATGGAACTACGTGAGAATCTTGATCCTGATGCAGGCAAGAGTGAACAGCAGGTTATCGACGAGTTGACAGGACAGACAAGCCTTTTCGATGACAAAAGATTCACAGAAGAGAATGAGAAAGATAAAGACTGGTTGAAAAAACAATAGAATGAATGTTGAAGAACAAAGAAAAAAGTAGTCGTGCTATCAAGCTGTTGCTACTATAGAAAAAAATTAAAAGCCGCCCCTGAGGAATTTATTTTTCCCTTTTGAGGCGGCTTTTTGTATAAAAGGTTTACATAATTTAAGTTCCCTGTTACTGAGGACTTTACTCTACAGTAATCTGAACTCTACGACACTTTATGTCTGGGCAGCCATTGCTGTCTCCCACAGCTTTCTCCAACTTGATGGAGAAGTCCTCTATGCCTTTCTTCTTGAGATAATCTACGACATTGTTCAGACGCCCCTCACTGAGCTTGAAGTTCTTGGAAGAAGGACCATCTGATGATGCTTCACCGATGATGGTCAACTTATAGTTCTTCTGCTCCTTCAGAGAAGCAATGAAATCATTTAGGCGAATGCGTTCCTGCTCGATAATTTTGGTCTTGTTGACTGGGAAATAGACATCATGACCATTTACCTTCGCATTAGCATTTTGGCAATCCTCCACCAACGCCTTCAAGTCGGCATTCTCCTGTTGGCTCTTGCGCAACTTGCTTTGCAAACCGTCATTCTCACGTTGCTTATCCTGCAGTTGTCGCTCGTAAGCGTCCTTCATCTCCTGCTGTTCAGCAAGCGTGTTGTAATAGAGTGCCTTGTTGGTTGGCATACGTTTGCCCACAAAGTTGTAGCGAAGAACCAGTCCACCACTAACTATGCCCTTAGGCGTGAGGTCGTTGTCGAGAGGTAAGTATTTGTACTGTCCTATCAAACCGATGGTCCAACGAGGCGTGATGTCGTACTCGAAGCTCAGGGAAACCGGGATGTACAAGGCATTCACCTGCTTTTTCTCCACATCTGAGGTCAGGTAGTCGTGGCTATAGACATTATAATATCCCTCGCCCTTCGCTACTGCCAACTCCCTATAGGAAGTAGTGGCAGAGAATCGGTTCCAGCCATGTAGGTAACCCGCTCCCACTCCTAACCACAAGTTGAACTTCTGTGCCTTGCGATTGTGCCAAAACTCCATGATATTGAAATCGAAGTTGAGGTCGGCCATCGCATAGTGCATATTGTAGCGGTTCTGTATGCGGTCAATCTTTGTCTCCAATGGCGCAGGGTAAGTTTTGCCTGTAGAAGGGTCTGTAATCACAAAGTCATTCTTTGTGACAGTAGAGGAAGCCACATGCTTGCCGGTAGCTTTTAGCATGGTGTATTCCAAGTTCAGGCCTATTCTCACCCATGGCTTGATGTTATACTTCAAGCCTACCGCTGCGTCGGGCGAAATAGGTCTTCTCGAATCCGAGACATCCGCTCCTCGCATACCATGATAGTAGCTTACACCACCCTGTCCGTAGATGGACCAGGTGTGGGTTCGCACCGTATCATTGTAGGTCTGGGCTTGAAGTGTGGTAGCCGTCGTTATGACGGCCGCCACTATAGTTAAACGTTTCATTTTCATAATCTCCAAGCTTTAAGTTTCTACTCCGGCCAAGTATATTCTGGTATGCTGGTTACAGTCCCATTTGGCTCAAGATAAATGTTGCACTTCACAAGAGAGGTGATGATGCCATTATTGTATGTTTTGAATGCCATTTCTACCTCCTTAGCAAAAAACGACTTGATAGATTTTCCTTCAGAATCAATGTAATATATACTCTCTATCTTTTTGTCAAAAGAAGTAAAACGAGAAGTAAAACGATATGAAATTTCAGAAATAACCTTAGTCACTCGTATTACCTGCTTGCCATTTGCCAAATCCATTGGTTGGAGAGTTCCTGCAGCTAATGTAGCAGAGCCTTTTCCTATTTTTTCTGCCCAAACCATGGTGGATACATTCTCCAATTCATTATTACGTATAGCGTATGCGGCAGAATAGGTAAGAGATGGTTCTTCTGCTACAGTCAGCATATTGGCAATGACTCTACGGAGATCAGTAGAATTGATTACATCCCACAAACGTGGATCTACATAGATGGAAGAGTTGTCGCCTGGATTCTTATAGATACCATTGTCAGCCAGCATCTTTTTCAAGAGGTCAATCTGCGTCTTGGCGTTTGCGTCCTGCGTATTCTCCAGTGACTTGATGGCATTTTCGATAGCAGTCTTCAATTCACCATTGGAAGCAACCACGGAAGCTGTACCATCTTTTATAGCCTTGTTGAGTTCTGCGGTTTGCTTTTTGATAGCATTTACGACACCTACTATCTTCAGGCCGATTTGCTCGGTATTGTTGTTGATGGCACCTGTGTTCTTGTCAATCTCCACCTTGATATTTGCCAAACCTGTAGAAAGAGCAGTGGTGAGTGCTTCAAATCGGCTACTCAAAGATGCTGTCTGATCGTTGATAGCCTTGGCGAGCTTGTTAGTTTGAGTCACGATTGTTGCACGGAGAAGTTTCTGCTGCTTGTCAAGTTCCAGACGGAGCAAGTAGCCGTTCTTGTCCAATGCGTATCTGATGGGCATAGCACATATGGAAACTGTAAGACTACAGCTCCATAAAAGAAGGTTACTTGGCGGCGTGCAGGGTAGAAGTAGTCGCCTTGTTCACTATAAGGATGGCACATGTGGCGCCATCTGATGATGGCACCGAACACACCTGATAAAATATAAGTGAAGCAAGCCAAGGAATAGTAAATCTCCGGGCTTGCAAAACAAGTAGATAGTTCCATATGCTATAATCTCTCCTATTTCTATCTAATGATTTTCTTGTCGTCTCTTTGCATTGGATAAGAGTCCAGCTTTTTCATGCAATATGCCTTAAAATCATTCCAATGATAATAAGGAGCCACATCACTCTTGATAGGCAAGGTAGCCTCATCCTCATTCAGAAGAACCTTCACCAAAACATCATTCGGCTTCTTCTGATTGCGATAGAAGACAAACTGCAGGTTGGTTGCCATCGGAGTAATCTTATAATCAAACCACATTTTGGCAATATTCTCAGGATCCTTGATAAGCGCACCATAACCATTCAGGTTGAGCAGACAGGTAAGCGGAGTCACCATCGTATCATGACCATATCTCAGCGTAGCACCCGGATGCTGGAGAGCGATGCAACTGTCAGCCTTCTCGATGATATTTCTCAAGAGATTGCGCTGAGAATAAGGCTGTTCGGCACCAGTATAAGGAGAATATCCGTATGACATCTGCCACCAGGAATTGCTTACCACCCAATTCTGATAGATTTCCTCCTCATTGAAGAGGTCGTAGAGAGAAACCTTGCCACGCAGTTCAGTACCCTGGATAGCCCCAGCCATCTCAAAGAGTTTCCAGTTGAGGTCGCGCGGATTGATATTCTGCTTCACCCAGTACGGATCGTTGAAGAGTTCCTTCATCACGCGGTCATAGCAGTCGTGCTTCTTGGTAAATTCCTCCTGCACCGTCTTTCTTCCGATACAATTCTTCAAACTGTCCAGTCGTTTATCCGACAGGTTCATATAATACATATCGTGATAACTGGCATCATGGAAGATATGGAGTTGAGGATTCATGCGAAGCATCTGCTGCAGACCGTTTTCCATTGAGAGAATGCATCGGATAACAACGGTACTTCTCGCCTCGATATTGGTTTTACCTGCAAAAATCTCCGGGAATCGCTCCATCATTCTCTTTGTAATTCCCTGATGCTGGATAGCTCCGAGCGGCGTCAGTTCGCCATCCCTACCCTTAGCATCATCACGTATCAGTTTAACTTTTTCCAATGTTTCCTCACCCTTGGCAGTCAGTTTACCCTCCTGCTTCGCCTTGAGCAAAGAGAAGTAAGGCACATCGTAGGCCTTATTTCCTATCATATAGCGTGAGCCATGGCGACCATAGTGACTCAGATAGAATGGTTTGTATCCCTTAGGAGCAGGAGTAAGTTGCTTCTGAGGACCACGATAAGCCACGTAGTTACTTGCAGAGAGCGTAATATCCCTCTTGAAATCCTCCTGTGGAGTCTGCGCCAAGGCACTGTTTCCTGCCAGCAATACCGCAGCAAACAGCAGTACTTTTTTCATTTCGTTTTTCATTCTTTATCTGTATATTTTTATTTCAGGCATTTAGCCCAACATCGATTTCTTCAGAGAACATGAGTGCCGAATTCAGCCGCATCGGTTAAAAGACTTACATCTTCTTCTCAGCCTGCAAAAATAGTAAAAATTCAGCAAAAAAGCAAGTAACTTCAAAGTTTTTTATATTTTTCTTCTTTTAATTGAAATATAAGTTGTATCTTTGCAGCCACAAATGCGCTTGTGGCGAAATTGGTAGACGCGCTAGACTTAGGATCTAGTGGTTCAGGCCGTGTAGGTTCGAGTCCTATCAGGCGCACCCAAGAAAATCCTAACTGCTTGATAATAAGCGGTTAGGATTTTTTATTTCTAGAAATTGCCAACATTTTGCCAACATAATTTCAAACTAAATTGAATCGGCTGGCAAGAACAAGTCATCATTTTACATACTTTCACACCATTTCTTGCGATTACACACACCACTTCAGTTTATCCCCATACATAGAGTTTTTCGCCCAAAACTGAAAAAATCACAAAGAAAATACATTTTCCTCCTGAATATATACCCTATTTTCAAAGAAAAATGCTATTTTTGTAGCTGTTTTAATATAAATGTGTCCTAAGACAATGCCTTACTTTTTAAGTAGGCTCATTTAGGAACAATAAAGAAGGAGACAATGAAAAAATATATAGAGATGTTCAACAAACTTTGGGAACACTCAGAGAATGAGGTTGTCGAGTTTAAGAAAGCAGAGACCAACTTTGATATCGATGAGTTGGGCAAATACTTCTCCGCTCTTAGCAATGAAGCAAACTTACGTGACCATGAGTTTGCTTGGATTGTATTTGGCGTTTGGGACAAAAAACGTATCAAAAAGATTTATACAGAACAACGTAATCGTTTCTTCCCTATGCCAGATTACGACATCGACAACGAACATCGTACTGTTGGGGTAACCATCTATGGCAAAATGATCGATGAGAAATATACCAATCTCTTAAAAGCAAATAACTCTTTGTCACTGAAAGAGTGCCTTTGGTTAGACGCAGTACAGAAGCATCATCCTATCACCAAGGAAGCTGCTAAACATCTTCATGAAAAGGGTTTGATAGAAGGTCGTGCACCACACTATACTATATCGCTAAAAGTTGCCAAAATGACTAAGCAGATAGGACACTATACAAAAGAAAATGGTCTTGCTGAAAATAGTATCCAAAAGTTATTGTTGCAATTGGCTCATAATGCAGGAAGTATGGGATTCAAACGTCAAGACGTTTATGAGGGACTACAACATGTTTTTCCATCAAGTTTAACTCAGGACGAGAAACTGAGAAAAATAGGAAATCTTCTTCGAAAAATAGCGAAAGAAGGATTTATTACAAAAACTATTAGTGGAAAACAATGGATTATTACAGAAAAAGGTGAACAAGAATTGAATTATTAATTTGTTACATAATTGCGATTGTCAAGTCATAATATGGGCATATTCGGTCGTTATAAGTCGTTTTAAGTCGTTATTTGGCTATTTGAGGTCGTCACTTGGGCATAACTCATGTAACTGGCATGTAACTGGGCTACTCGAAACAGCCCTAAAATAAAGCAAAAGCCCTTTAAAACAGTGCTTGGCGCATGTAACTGGCATGTAACTGAATAAAAAATCGTATGGATACTAGTATTCATATATATGGTCATCTCTCTGACGGCATCTTGCATCATATAGAGCGTGAAAACACGCTCAACGGCAACCGTGACCTTTCGGGCAACCTTTTGCCTTGAAGCAAAGTAAAGACCGTTTTTCCCCAGCATCTGTATTTTTTGTATGAATAATGCAATAGGCTTCAACTGCTTACGAAGCCGCTTTCATTGCTCTACGAAATAGGCTTCATTGACTATCGAAGCCTATTTCATATTTCAAGGCTTTTCTATTCAAAGTTTTCAATAGGGGTGCTGAGTAGTTACTAAAGGCTGCTGCAATGTGGGCTAAGAGAAAAAGAATTGAAAAAAAGGGAATGACATTACATCATTCCCTCAAGTTTTTCCTGTGCCTCGCGCATATCCTCCTCAAATCTGGTATGATCGAGCAAGAACTCTTTCCTACCACCCGCAAGCAACTGAAACAAGGCCGGATTCATTCCCTCCACATACTGAGCAATTGCATATTCGATATCATCCCGCTGCGTAGGGTTGGTGGAAAATTCATATACACGAAGTTTCTGGTGAATAAAGCAATAAGCCGACTCGATACAGTCACGTCCAATCTCAGCCATTTCCTGCTTATCATCCATAAGAGATTTGTCCATATTACAATTTACAATTATTATACGATAAAGAAAACTCCTATGAGCGCTTACACCCATTTACAGGAGCGGTGTCATATATACTGGCAGAAGCAAAGTCTGCTCATCCTTTTGCAAATCCTTAGTATATATAAGGTATCTCTGGCCAATACGATCGGAGTATTTTTGGCAGAACGCATCGAGAGAGGCGTGGGTTTTATAACCTGATGACTTCACCTCTATCGGACATAGTTTGTTGCCCCGAGAAAGAAGGAAATCAATCTCATAAAAATGAGTCTTATCTTTTGGAAAAGTATAATAAAACAGTCTGTCACCTAAAGCCCTGAGCATCTGCGCCACTAAGTTTTCATAGACATATCCCATATTGGCAGAGAGTTTGTCACTCAAAAGTTTATTATAGATGATGTTTTCCGTAAAATCCTTGTCCCAAAACGCCAAGGTAACAAAGAGACCAGTATCGCCCACATAGAGCTTATACTTTCCATAATCCGCTGTCAACGACATTCCAACCTGAGGGTCGTCTGCATGATAAGCAATATTAATGGTCTTGCTATCCTCCAAATTAAGCAGCAACTCATCTATTTTTGCGGAAGGCATGTTACCTACTACAGGAGTCGGTTGATAACGCATCAAATTCCTGCTCAGCTGTGATGGTATTGCCATAAAGAGTTTAGAGATACGACCAGTAGAGTCAATCTTTCGGAAATCATCAGCATAAAGTTGGATAATCTGGCGCTTTACCATATCCACACTTTGCAAATTCTTAGTATCAAGATACTCATTGACAGCCTGCGGCATTCCCCCCACAAGCATATACAAGCGAAGGTCGCGCATCTTCATGCGATTAATCCCCTCTCCCAATGACATTCTTTTCTCAAAAACCTGTTTTAGCAACGACATGCCAACCTCATCACCCAATGCCCATCTGAATTCCTCATAATCCATCGGGAACATTTCTACACGATGCTCCTCACTCGGAATATTGATGTCTTTGGTATTTTTGTGGATGCTGATAAGCGAACCTGTTTCTATGTAATCATAACGCCCATCTTTTACCAAGTACTTGATTGCCTGGCGTGCCTTTGGACACTGCTGGACTTCATCGAAAACAATCACCGACTCATGCTCATAAAGAGATGTCTGATAAATATTCTGGAGATATAGGAAGATATAATCCAAATCCATCAAGTTCTCAAACAAGTCCTTTACATCCTGCGAAGCTTCATTGAAGTCTATCAATATATAAGAACGATACTCCTTTTTGGCAAATTCCTCCACAATGGTGGATTTACCAATACGCCTTGCTCCTTCCAAAAGGAGAGCACTTCTCCCTTTGGAAGCAGCCTTCCATTCTAATATTTTTCCATAGACTTTCCGTCTGAATTTTCTTTCTGACATAAATATCCTCCTAATTACTTCATTTTCAGGCGCAAAGATACAGAAAAAGATTGGTTTACCAAAATCTTTTGGATGAAATTATAGTCCCATACCAAAATCTTTTGGGCGAAATTATAGTCCCATACCAAAATCTTTGGCTGTTTTTCCTAATTACTTGACATTTTTCATCGAGAGTCCGATGCGCTTGCGCTTCAAATCCACCTCAGCCACACGAACCATCACATGCTCATGGAGTTTCACAACCTCTGAAGGATCGCTGATGTAGCGATTTGCCATCTGAGAAACATGAACCAGACCATCATTGTGAACACCTATATCCACAAAGGCACCAAACTTGGTGATGTTAGTCACGATGCCCGGCACAACCATGCCCTCCTGCAAATCCTCAATCGTCTTGATGGAAGCATCAAACTCAAATTTCTCCACCTCGCCACGAGGGTCCAGTCCAGGCTTGTCCAACTCAGCCATGATATCAGTCAAGGTAGGCATACCCACCTCCTTGCTCACATATTTCCTGATATCTATCTTCTTCTGCAGAGCCTTGTCCTCCACGAGTTGCTTCACCGTCACGCCCTGATCTTTCGCCATCTGCTCTACCAGCGCATAGCGTTCTGGATGCACGGCACTATTATCAAGCGGATTCTTGGCACCAGGAATACGCAAGAAACCAGCACACTGCTCGTAAGCCGAAGGACCCAGACGAGGCACCTTCTTCAACTGGGCACGAGAGGCGAAGGCACCATTCTCCCTGCGATACTCCACGATATTCTTGGCAAGCGTAGGACCCAGACCACTCACATAGGTCAACAGATGCTGCGAAGCCGTATTCAGATTGACACCCACAGAGTTCACGCAGCTCATCACCACCGTATCCAGACTTTTCTTCAACTGACTCTGATCCACATCGTGCTGATACTGTCCCACACCGATGCTCTTAGGATCAATCTTCACCAGCTCCGCCAGAGGGTCCATCAGGCGACGGCCGATAGAAACCGCACCACGCACCGTCACATCCTCATCCGGGAATTCATCACGGGCTATCTTGGAAGCCGAATAGATGGAAGCACCATCCTCGCTTACCACATAGATATCCACAGGATGATCGAAAGCGATTTCGTGCAGCCAGTCGCTCGTCTCACGGCTCGCCGTACCATTGCCCACAGCCATAGCCTCCACATGATACATCTTCACCATGCGCTGCAGAGCTGCAGTAGCCTCGCTGCGCTTGCTGCGAGGAGGATGAGGAAATACGATTTCATGATGGATGAGATTGCCCTGTGCATCCAGACAGGCCGTCTTGCAACCATTGGCGAAACCTGGATCCACTGCCATTACTCTCTTCTGTCCGAGCGGAGCTGCCAAGAGCAACTGACGCAGGTTTTCAGCGAATACCAGAATAGCCTCCTCGTCAGCCTTCAACTTGCTTGATGCAGCAAACTCCGTTTCGATACTTGGTTTCAGCAGACGCTTGAAAGCATCATCCACAGCCTCGCCTACCAAGGTCTGGCATTCACCATAACCATGTACGTAATGGCGCTTCAACTTATCCGTACACTGTTCGTCATCAGCAGAGATGCTGACACGCAGAATACCGGCAGCCTCTCCACGACGCATAGCCAACAGGCGATGAGAAGAACAGCGCTTCAGAGGTTCCGAGAAGTCGAAATAATCAGAGAATCGCTGAGCCTCTTCCTCATCCTTCTTCTTAGCCACCACCTTGGAAGTGATGATGGCGCCACGTCTGAACTCCCCACGGATGGCATTGCGGCTTTCCTCGCTCTCGTTCACCATTTCAGCGATGATGTCCTTGGCGCCCTGAATAGCAGCATCAGCATCAGCCACCTTGTCACCCACATATTTCTTAGCCACCTGCATGATATTACGTTCACGCTGGAAGAGCAGAGTTTGTGCCAAAGGTTCCAACCCCGCCTCACGAGCAATCTGTGCACGGGTTCTGCGCTTCGGTTTGAAAGGCAGATAAATGTCTTCCAGTTCCGTAGCGTCCCAGCATTCCTCGATACGCTTCTTGAGTGCATCCGTCAGTTTTCCCTGTTCATCGATCGTCTTGAGAATGGTTTCCTTACGTTTCGCCATCTCCTTGAGTTTATCGTTAGCCTGGGCGATGGCTTCAATGTTCACCTCGTCCATATTACCCGTCTTCTCCTTACGGTATCGGGAGATGAAAGGGATAGTACAGCCCTCTTCGAGCAGTTCCAATGTATTTTCGACAGCCTGCTCTCTCAGTTTGAGCTGCGCTGCGATAATCTTAGTAAATTGATTCATCATTATATTATATTTTTCCAAATAATACGATTTATTCTGGAAATAAAAAGCGGAGAGTGTCATCAGGCACCCTTCGCTCCTTACTTTTATTTAAGAATTGCTTTCTCAACTTTTTTTGTCCTGGTATATACCTAAAGTATAAGCCGTAATTGCCAAAACGCATACGAATATGCACACAACAATAGTCATCATATTTTTTTATTTTTATTGAATTTCCTATATCTATTATTCTTATACTTAACCCCATTATTGATGCTTTGAGTGCTTTTCTTCAGCAAGAGATAACCTAACCAAAAGGTTAATGCTGCCGAAAAGATGACGCTCACAACAATCCAAGGATTACTCATATCGCCAAATGCAGTTGTGAGTAGCATTGCCGTTATTAGATATTTTGAAATATCTAAAAGCCATTTGCCCAATTCTTTATTCAGTTCCATTTTCACACATATTTAAATTATATTCGCAAAAGTACAACGAATAATTGAATTCTCCAAATATTTCAAACAGATTTTTGAGTTTCAATTGAAAAATAAAGCAATTTATAGAGATGCAAAGGTACATAAAAAAAGTCGCAAAGACGAAACTCCTTGCGACTTTTAAGATTTATTTCTTGATAGTAAACTCAAATTTCAAACCACCCTCCGGCAAGTTATTCACCCGGATGGTTCCCCCATGCAGCAGCACGGCATTCTTCACGATGGCAAGCCCCAGTCCCGTTCCACCCATTTTTCGGCTCCTTCCCTTATCCACACGGTAGAAGCGTTCGAAGAGGCGGGCGATATGCTCCTGCGGCACACCCTGACCATTATCTCTGAAGACAAAGTGCCACTTGTTGCCTATCTCCTTACCCTCCAGCGTGATGGTCGTTCCGTCACCGGCATAGGCAATGGCATTATCAGTAAGATTGCGGAACACACTATAGAGCAGACTGCGGTTTCCCTTCACCACGATGCGCTCAGGCAGCAGGTTGTGGAATCCCATCTTGTGTTCCTCCCTTTCCAGCGCCGTTTCCCTCATGATGTCTCCCACCATCTTCGTGATATCCACCGCCTCAAAGTCTATCATGTCCGAACCGTCGTCCAGTCTGTTCAGCGTCGAGATGTCTCTCAGCAGGGAGGTAAGCCGTTCGCTCTGCGCATAACATCTCTGCAGGAACTGCTCCTTCATCTCCTCGCTGATATGCGGATTGTCGAGTATCGTCTCCAGATAGCCCTGTATGCTCGCCACCGGAGTCTTCAGTTCATGAGCGATATTCTGCGTCAGTTGCCGTTTCAGGATATCCTGTTCCCTTCGGGTGGTCTGGATACGCTTATACATCTTGATGATGCGTTCCGCTATTTCACCCAGTTCATCATCCGGGAATTTAGCCAGATCCTCTATCTCTAAGCTCTCGTTATGATCAGCCTTGTAGGCGAAGATGCGGAGCTTGGCAATATTCTTGCCCAGCCGATGGGTGAACCGGTAGAGTACGATGGTCAGGATGATGATGGCGAAAACGGCAAACCAGATGTAATGCTGGTCAGCCTGCAGCGATTTAGAGAGATCATCATTATAAGGCAAGGCACTTCTGATGATGATAGAGTCGGCAGGGAAATAGGAAGCCACATAGAAGTAATCCTGCTTCAGGGTCTTCGACTCTCGTTCCACGCTCGATCCCTGTCCATTCTTCAGCGCCTCTTGTATCTCCTTGCGGTTCAAGTGATTGGCAAAACGGTCATAGTGCTTGCTCATATTGTCGTACACCACCTTGCCGTCGGGCCTTATCAGGGTAACACGCAGATCCTTGCTTTCATGTTCACGGATGAAAGCATTCAGTTTGGTTTCCGCCACGACGAGTTTCGAGCGACTCACGCTGGGCAGAGTCTCCAGACTATCGCCGTTGCTCAAGATGATTCCTCTATCATGAGCCAGCGAGAGATCCTCCGCTAAGAGGGCGTTGTAGTTTTCCAGTTTCATCGTGAGCGTACTGATCTTATACTGTTTCTCACGAGTCTGCTGGAACATGATAAAACTGACAGCGAACACAAGGAACACCGTCAGCACCATGAGATATAGTTTTCGCCCAACTTTGGATTTCGTCTTTTTTATTTTCAGCATAGATAAAATCCTTTCTTATCACGCATCAAAATAATATCCGAAGCCGAGTCGGGTGACGATGCACTTCGCAAACTTACCGATTTTCTTTCTCATACGGGTGATGTTGACATCCACCGTTCGGTCGAGCACGAGCACATCCTTAGGCCATACGCGGTCGATGAGTTCCTGGCGGGAGAACACTCTTCCCTTCTCTTCCAGGAGAAGTCGGAGCAATTCAAATTCTGTTTTGGTGAAAGGCACATTCTCTCCATCAATGCTCACCGTCTTCTTGTCGATATTGAGCACCAATCCCTGATAGCTGATGACGGTAGGTTCAGCATCCTTGCCCTGCTTATCGGCAGTACGGCGGATGACAGCCCTCACACGCACCATCACCTCACGGATAGAGAAAGGTTTGGAGATATAGTCGTCAGCCCCGAGATTGAAACCGGTAACAGTATCGTTCTCAGTATCGCGAGCCGTCAGGAATATAATAGGAATCTGAGCCGTAGCCACATTCTCCTTGAGTTTCTTCGCCAGCTGGAATCCGCTCATACCTCCCATCATCACATCGAGCAGCAAGAGGTCGTAGGAAGCAATGTCTTTCTCCAGAGCTTCCTCAGCCGAGTTGGCAGTTTCTACCTGATACCCCTCGGTTTCCAAGTTAAATTTCAGAATCTCACAGAGGTCCTGCTCATCATCCACCACAAGGATTTTATAGTTCTTTTCGTCCATCTTTATAATATATAATAATGTATTATAGTCTGAGGTCTTTCCTCGGGTGCAAAGATACGACAAAAAATCTGTAACACGCATTACATTCTATTACAATTTCATTTCAAAAGCAAGTAAAAAGTGTGACGGGAATCATAGTTGTTTGATTCCTTCAAATGATTTTGACCGGAAATGACTTTGACCAAATGACCGGATTCCCATCTGCCTTCCTTGATGGCTGGAATTTGCCGTCTATGACGACCGAGGTTGGTCGTCTATTAAGACCGGGCTTGGTCATCATAGACGACCGGCTTGGGTCGTAAGCGCACCACCCTTTTACAGACCATGCCAAAACACAAAAGCGGTCATTTGGTCAAAGTCATTTCCGGTCAAAATCGTCTGCACACTGCGGTGGACAAGACAGGGTGCTTGTCCTCATCGACAAACACCCTGACTTCATCACAAATATAAATGCAATCTATTAAATAAAAGTGTAAATGGTTTAAAACTCATCCCATGCTTCCCAGGAATTATAACCTTTGGATCCCATATCAACTTCTTCTTTGGTATCATCGATGACACCACCGTCTCCATTTGGCAATACAGACTCTCCACTTCCTTGTGGAGAGCCATCGAGAAGATTAGTTTCCATGACGGTTTCCATGATAGTAATCGCTGGAGTAATATATTTCATTTTCATGATTTGTCGTTTCATTAATTATTTAACCATAAATTTCTGTCCGTTCTTGACATAAATGCCTGCAGGCAAACCTGCTGCATCACCATTAGAACTTACCATCTTGCCTTCGAGATTGAAGACAGGTGTCAATGTATCTGTACCGGCAACAATCGTTACATCCTCTATACCTGTTGTCTCGTCGAAATTCTCACCACCGAAGACAGAAGCCTGCTTAGAACCTGCAGGCAGAGGGGTCGACTTGTCTTTACCGAAGAAGTTGTTATAGTCATCCATACCGCCATTACGATCGTTGGTCTGTACCAAACTCTTGTTAGGCTTCCAGGTTGAGGTATTACCAGTATAGAATCTGAACTTATAAACAGGATCAGAGTTGGTATTGGCATAAACATAGCTATACTGAGGGATGGTCACCTTGGTAGCTCTAGCATTCTCGTTACCCAAGTAGTTGCCTACGAAACGATATTCCTTAGTTTCTGATGCCTGTCTCGACTGCACTGTGGTAGTAGACTGGACAACGGTTGGCAGAGGATTACCCTCAACAGCCTCATAGTTCTTTACTACAAAGACTGGATCCTGGTCAGACTGCTCACCATTGTATGGCTTGATCATATACGACTCGTGTGCCCAGAGTACAACATCGTCCTCTGCTACATTGTCAGTCGCAGCAGCAATATTCTCACTCCACATTCCGTTAGTATCCTTCATTTTGGTTCCATCAGCATTCTTTGTACTATGTTTCAAAACGTCCTGAGTAAAGTAAAGCACAATCTTATTCTTTCCATTAACACCGAGATTGCGTGTCACCTTATTAAAGAGACAGAGCTGAGTATCACTGCCGAAGGTATCAAGTACCTGCTTCTTGGTCATATTGAAAGGAACACAGAGTGTCCACCACTGACCTGGCTTCATCGGTATCTTGTATTCACGAGTTGACTTGCTGTCGCCGTTTACCAAGACAAAGCGACGAGTACCCATGTGGGCTATCTTGCGAAGTTCGTCCTCTGTATACTGACCTTCACCCGTGCCTACTACAAAGCCAGCTTCTTTCAGTGTGGCATAATCTTCTTCTGTAAGGTTAGAACGATATTTAGTCACACCATCCCAATTATAACCATAGGAGTTGACAATATAAGAACGAACCCACTGGCTCTGGCTTGGCCAAATATACTGACGTCCCAAGTAAGTATCCTGATAACCATAGTCAACTTTAGTACCAATATATGGAGCATTCGACATTCCCTTCTTAAATTCAGGATCTGCGCCTTCCTTTCCTACTGCAAGAGGAGTATTGGCATAATCCCAAGTACCACCTTCAGGGCATGTTTCATACGTACGAGAAGTATCTGTAAAGTCCTTGGCATCTTCATCTGATGTAGAAGAAGGATAATGCATGATACAGAAGTAAACTCTACCATTTTTGTAGTTCTCACGATTAGCAAAGCCTTCACCCTTTGCATCATCACGCAAATTACCAGAAGAAGGGTCGAATCCACTATTACCCATCAAGGTGTGTGCAGAGAAAGCTGTACCTTCACCCCAGTTTGAATAAAAGATAGCTTTACCTACTGGCATCAGAGGTGCCTTAGTACCCTGAAAGTAAACATCCTGATACTGACGGAAGTTAAAGGCGAAAGGACCAATATACTTCACGCTGGCAGGAATCATCAATACTGTTTCTGTCTGCTCAGAAGTCAGAGCAAAGGCAGAATTACCAATGAAGCGCAGTTTCTCATTGAATACAAGATTGGTAATATTCAAACCACAGAAAGCGCCATCATCTATCTTGTCAAGATTCTTAGGGAATGAAATACTTGTCAAACCTGTACCCACAAAAGCCTCCTTACCAATGTATGTCAGGTTAGCGCCCAATTCAATGCTTGCCAATTTACCAGCATAAAGGAAAGCTTTTTCACCAATCTCTGTCAAAGAGTTTGGCAGAGTTACATTGGTCAAGAGAGTCACACCACCACCCGTATAAAATGTATTAGCACCTATCTTCCCATATCCTTCAGGTACGATGACATGAGTGAGTTTAAAATTTTCTCCTTGCAAATAAAAAACCACCTGAGCAGGAGTCTCCTTGCTCTCATTCAGAGGCAATGTCAAGTTTGTAAGCGCAGGAGTTCCATTTGCGCCATCTGCCGCAAAAGTTTCCTTAGAGAAATCTTTGCATGTAGCTGCCCCCAAATCAAGGGTTGTCAAAACAGAATTAGCTGTAGCAGAAGGATACAGAATAGCCTTTACAATATCCTTATTGATTGTCATGGCACCTGTGCCCACATTTGCGAACTGAATCTTTTCGTAGGTGTTGGATTTTGTCAACATATAGTTCAGCATCTGAGCCACACCTTCTGTAGGATGCTCAAGATAACCCATGCGAATCAAATCTTCCTCACTGATTTCTCCCCAAAAGGCAGAATAATTATTTTCATCATAATTATAATAGGTCTCGTCAGCATTATATACAGCATCAGCAGACAACTTAACATACTTATTACCAGAAACGACATACAGATTGTTCAATTTGTCATTCCTGAAGGTTATATTAGTCAATGATGTGGTATAATAATTACCATTCAAGAAATCGGTCATAAGGATAAGACCTGTATCATCTCCTGTAGTGGAATAATGGGAATAGTCTTGATTATTTAAATATACGTGGGTCAGGTCTACCTGATCGTTAACCTTTACTTTTTCAAAAGTATAAGGCCATGAAGAGTTATTACAATAATACAAGCCTGCAGTTATATTTTCCTCATTCCAAGAATAAGTAACATCAGCTGAAACATAATCAGGATAAAGAGAAGTTATTTTTCGGGGATACATTGCAGAATAAGTAACATTATCATCATAGACAGTTGTGGCTGATACTTGTTGATTATTATTATAAGTAACCTTACTAATCGCCTCTGGCGTGAACTTCAGTTCATCAGAAACAGTCTGATACGTTGTTAAATCACCCTTACCAGAAATAGTCAAAGTCTTACCACCATCTGAAACATTGAATGTAACAGAAGTCTTCTGTGCCTGTACGTTGCTACCCAATCCTAAGAGGACAGATACAACAAGACAACCTTTTTTTAATAGATTCTTTACCATCTTAAACTTATATTTTAAATTTATCCTCAAATCCGCAACCTATAGGGTTTAGTGGGATTTGAGATTCATAACTTTTACTTTATACAATATATTTTTGTTTATGTAATGTCTTAGAAATCTTGTTTGCTTATGCGTTTTTAGAAAAGCCTTATATATAATAATGTGTAGCTTTCTGTAGCCGCATCGCATAGTTTTTAGGCTATGCGCCTTAACTGGGTGCAAAATTAAGGAATTATAATTACGTACAACAAATGATTTGTACTTTTCTTATGTATAAAATGTAAACCGAAACAAAATAGACACAAAAAAGATAGGAAATAGAGGAAAAATGTGTCAGTAAGCAAAACAAATAGAACAAAGAGGTTTCATTTGGTTTCCGCATTTATACTTTTTTAATAGCGTGTCGTCACATTAGCTACCAAAAAATTCGTTAGTTTACAATCTTATTTCGTAATTTTGCATCCATATTGAATTTATTAGTATTTAAAGAGAATAAGAAAATGACAGATCAAACTAACAATTGCTCCTTGGTCATTGGGGAACGCATAAAACAGGAACTCAAAAGACAAGGAAAAACAACAGTATGGCTCGCAAAGCAACTTGGTTGCCACAGAACCAACATTTATAAGATTTATAGCAAATCTACTATCGACACAGGTATGCTCATGCATATCTGCAAGGTAATCGGCTATAATTTCTTCGACTTGTTGTCTGAGGAATACAAGAAGCAGGTAAACGGTTAATTAGTTTTCGCTAAAAAATAAAGGTGACAAAGGTTTCTATGCCTTTGTCACCTTTATTATTTATATACAAATCATACTATGCTAATCTCTTCTCCAATCTCTCACGGATGGCTGCAATGAAGCCGGCTGAGTTGACTGCCTTTGCCTCTACACCTTCCATCAGGTTGACGAGGTCCTTGGTGGCGATACCATCATTCAGCGTATCGAAGCAAGCTGCCTCCAACTGGTCGCCGAAATTCTGCAATGCCTGAATGCCATCTAACTCTCCACGCTTTCTCAACGCACCGCTCCATGCAAAGATGGTAGCCATAGGGTTGGTAGATGTATCTTCACCCTTCAGATAACGGTAGTAGTGGCGGGTTACTGTGCCATGAGCTGCCTCGTACTCATACTTGCCATCTGGAGAAACCAATACGGAGGTCATCATCGCCAAAGAACCGAAGGCAGTACTGAGCATATCGCTCATCACATCACCATCATAGTTCTTACATGCCCAGATGAATCCACCCTTGCTGCGGATAACACGAGCCACGGCATCATCAATCAATGTATAGAAATACTCAATGCCGAGTTCAGCAAACTTCTCCTTGTAATCACTCTCATACACTTCCTCGAATATCTTGCGGAACTGTGCATCGTAAGTCTTGGAAATGGTATCCTTGGTAGCAAACCACAAATCCTGCTTGGTATCGATGGCAAACTTGAAACAGCTATGAGCAAAGCTGCGGATACTCTTGTCGGTATTGTGCATACCCTGAATAACGCCAGCACCTTCGAAGTTGTGAATCTCCACCTCCTGCTTCTTTCCGCTCTTACCCTCGAATACGAGTTTGGCAACTCCCGGCTCATCTGCACGGATTTCCACACTCTTATATACATCACCATAAGCATGACGGGCGATGGTAATCGGCTTCTCCCAGTTCTTCACGCAAGGGTGAATGCTTGGAATCGTGATAGGAGCACGGAACACAGTACCATCCATGATGCTACGGATGGTTCCGTTAGGGCTCTTCCACATCTTGTGGAGATGATATTCGTCCATACGCTGGGCATTAGGAGTAATCGTAGCACACTTCACGGCTACACCATATTTCTTGGCAGCCTCAGCAGAATCGATAGTCACCTGATCATTGGTCTTGTCACGGTAAGGCAAACCAAGGTCATAATACTCTGACTTCAAATCTACGAAAGGAAGGATCAGTTCATCCTTGATCATCTTCCAGAGGATTCTTGTCATCTCGTCACCATCCATCTCCACCAAAGGAGTTGTCATCTGAATCTTTTCCATAAGCGAAATACCTATATATGTATTATTAATAAATTACAATTTATAACCACTTAGCGACGGGCGCTTAATAATTTGATTGCAAAATTAATAAATAAATCTCAAAAGAGAAAGAAAATCGCCATTTTTCTTTCAAAACGGCACAAACTTTGAGCCTTTCTTTCTTATTTTAAGCATATTTATACAGAAAAGCACCTGTAATACTAAAAAAGCACCAATGAGCCTAAGCCCACTGGTGCTTCCTAAATTTTACTTATGATACTCTAAAAAGTCTCCGATTTACTTATCGCTCTCTGGAGCCTTGTCGATCAAGTCCATGAACTGGTCGAGCTTAGGAGTGATGATAATCTGAGTGCGGCGGTTGCGCTGCTTGCCAACCTCAGAATCGTTGGTAGTTACAGGGTTGTACTCACCACGGCCACCAGCGGTCAAACGCTTAGGATCTACGCCGAAGTGATCCTGCAAGTACTGTACTACAGAAGATGCACGGAGAGCAGAGAGGTCCCAGTTGTTGCGGATGTTCTTCATCTTGGCACTTGTAGTGCTAACTGGTACGTTATCTGTATTACCCTCTACGAGTACATCGTAGTCCTTGTAGTCCATGATGATCTTGGCTATCTTGCTCAAAGTCTCCTGAGCACGGCTGTTAACCTCATAGCTACCGCTCTGGTAGAGCATGTTGTCAGCCAAAGAGATGTAAACCACACCCTTCATTACCTGTACGTCAACCTCCTTCAACTCGTCCTTGCTGAGAGAGCGGGTCAAGTTGTTGGTAAGAACCATGTTGAGAGAATCGCTCTTGCTCTTCACCTCTACCAAGTGGCGAATGTACTGGTTAGACTCATTGATCTGGTCAACGAGCTTGTCGATGCTGATGTTGTTCTGACTTGCGTTGTTCAAACTCTTGTCGAGCGCATTCTGCATAGACTTATAGTCCTTCTTCATCTGAGCAAGCTGGTCTTCGAGAGTTGTTACACGAGCCTGAGAAGCAGCCAACTGCTCCTTTGTATTCTGATAGTTGCTTGACAACTCTCTGTTCTCGTTCTGGCAATTCTGAAGTTCCTTCTTACTTGCACAACTTGTGGCCAACAATGCGCCAGCCATCAAAGCCATTACTAAAAATTTGTTCTGCTTCATATTTTCTGGTTTTTAATTTTTACGATGGTTGATATTTTACTGAATTATTAAATACTATGAATCGCTGCATGATGAATAAAAATCCACCCGCTGCTTTTCGATTGCAAAGTTACGAATAAGACTTGAATAAACCACTTTTGTCAAATCCATTTAGATAAATTTAACCACTTTTTCTATTTTTCTCATCTTTCTCACTCATTTTTAACAAATTAGCGTCTCCATTCAGCAGCTTTTCCTGCACTGTGAAAGCACACAATCCGGGCAACATACCTAAAAATATAAAAAAACAAGCGTTTTATTTTGTCCTTATTTTAATTTGTATTATCTTTGCACTCGAAAAGCGATACATAGGCCATGTATCCTTACCGAAAGAATAAATACATTAACAATATAAAAAGAGAAATAAGTATGATTCTTTTTTTCAGAACTCCATCTAAGAGTGTGATTGCGACCGAGATTGACCACAAGCCTTCTCAGGACGAAATCAATGAACTTTGTTGGCTTTATGGTGACGCGACTTTAGAGGATGCCCAGCAGTTGCAGGGCTTCTATGTCGGCCCACGCCGTGAAATGATTACTCCTTGGAGTACGAATGCCGTTGAGAT
>OOCG01000315.1_pt1 | contig 34949 bp, 40 predicted proteins | sample 1671521 | NCBI WGS metagenome assembly OOCG01 (sample SAMN06348165, study PRJEB24527) | human gut metagenome | biome: human gut; feature: ankylosing spondylitis patient; material: feces | host: Homo sapiens | place: China | collected 2015-10
GTTCCATCGGCAAATAGCCTTGAAACTTCGCCTTTTCCTCGTCGGAAGTGAATTCCGACTGCGGATTGAATTTGGGACACCCCACACCGCAAGAGATGCGGACAGCCATTTATGGCTGGCATTTGCGGAGCAAATGTGTTGACCCCTTCGTTTCCCAAGCCCTTCCGCGTCCTAGCAAAAGTGTAAAATCTCATTTTTTGACAAGCTGAGCCGGCATACAGGCTTTTGTGTTGTCAAATTACTGTGTGATAGAATTACAGTTTGTCCATGCGGATAGCTGTTTCCAGCGCGATTTCCATCATCTGTGTGAATGTGTTCTGGCGTTCTTCCGGTGTAGTAGCTTCGCCGGTGAAAGGCATATCGGAAATGGTTACCATTGCCAGTGCGCGTTTGCCCAGACGAGCCGCGTTCATATACAGACCTGCGGATTCCATTTCTACTGCCAGAGCGCCCATTTTTGCCCATTTGTGCAGCGCTTCTTCGTCATCATCATAGAATGTGTCGGAAGAAAGCAGGGGGCCTACTTTCAGATCCAGACCCAGATCCTTTGCGGATTCTACTGCTGTGGAAAGCAGTGTGTAGTCTGCGGTAGGTGCGTATGTGCCGGGCAGGTTGTACTGTGCTGCAAAGTTGGAATTGGTGTGGGAGGACATGCCTGCCACGATGTCACGCAGCTGCAGTTTGTCGCTGATGGCGCCGGCAGAGCCGATGCGGATGATATTTTCCACGCCAAAGAAGCTGTAAAGTTCATAGCTGTAAATGCCGATGGAGGGAATGCCCATGCCGCTTGCCATAACGGATACGGGTACGCCTTTGTATGTGCCAGTATAGCCCTGAACACCACGTACATTGTTCACCAGTACAGGGTTTTCCAGGAATGTTTCCGCAATGAATTTAGAGCGCAGGGGATCGCCGGGCATCAGCACGGTTTTTGCGAATGCGCCTTTTTCGGCTGCAATATGAGCAGTTGCCATAGGTATCGCCGTCCTTTCTTTTTCTAATAAAATGTTTTGGTTTCTGCTTATTTATCATAACAGTTTTTGGCAAAAATGAAAAGCAAAATGGTAGGAAAAAAACATGTCCATCCCAAAAAGTACAGAAAAATTGGAAAAAACAGGAGAAAACGTCCTTTTTTAGGAGAAAGGCTTGACTTTGTATGTGGGATATGGTATGAATGATGTAGATGATGTCTGCTAAGCTGGCGGACAGAAAATAAAACAGATAGAGGTGCGGAAACCATCAGTAACCCTTTGGAAGAAATGCGGGACAGCAAAAAGGGATGAAAGGGGAATCCGCCGAAGTTCGGGAGCAGGTCCGATGGCTCCGGGGCTGGGACGCAGCAGAATATGCGGCGGACTGTCACTTTTGTGGAGCGCTATCAAAAAAAGCAAGCCCCTTTTTGGGGTGTGCTGTTCCTGCGAAAAAAAGCGGAGCCTGTGCGCGTGTGCCACGGGCTTTTTTTTATTGCCTCCGCAAGCTGTTTTTGCCTTTGTGGGTGACACAAGGGGCGCAATCATAAATGATGTAATGTTTTTGAGAGGAGTAAAAGGGGTATGTTTCAAAGAAAATCCACATGGCTGAGAACCTTTATGGTTTGTTCAGCTGTTCTGCTGCTTTTTACCGTTACCGCATTTGGTACGGAAGGGGAAACAGCGGAAATTACAAGCAACATGTACGCAACCTTCTGGTCTCTGGTACCTCCACTGGTTGCAATCATTCTGGCACTGATTACAAAGGAAGTTTTTTCCTCCTTGTTTGTAGGTATTGTGACCGGTGCACTGTTCTACACCAACTTTAATATCAAAGATGCTTTTCTGGTTATCGTTACAAACCAGACAGAAGGCGGTCTGCTGGCAAACGTATCTGACAGCGGCAATGCCGGCATCCTGATCTTCCTGGTTGTACTGGGTGTTCTGGTTGCCCTGATGAACAAAGCCGGCGGTTCTGCCGCATACGGCAAATGGGCTTCTTCCGTTATCAAGACAAGAAAAGGCGCACTGCTGTCCACATTCCTGCTGGGCGTTCTGGTATTCGTAGACGACTACTTCAACTGTCTGACAGTCGGCAGCGTTATGCGTCCTGTAACAGATACACACAATGTTTCCCGTGCGAAACTGGCTTATATCATTGACGCAACAGCAGCGCCTGTCTGCATCATCGCTCCCATTTCTTCCTGGGCAGCAGCAGTATCCGGCGTAGTAGAAGGCTACAACGGTCTGGAACTGTTCATCCGTTCCATCCCTTACAACTTCTACGCACTGCTGACCATCGTAACAATGATCACACTGACACTGCTGAACTTCGACTTTGGTCCCATGTACCTGCATGAACATAACGCACAGGTGAAAAACGACCTGTTCACAACAGACGCAAGACCTTTTGAAAACGCATCCGATGTACAGGTAACTGGCAAAGGCGGCGTAATCGACCTGGTACTGCCTGTTATCATGCTGATCATCTGCTGTGTCATCGGTATGATCTATACTGGCGGCTTCTTCGACGGCGTACCTTTCGTAGACGCTTTCGCAGGCTGTGACGCTTCCATCGCTCTGGCTCTGGGCTCCATCGCAGCACTGATTCTGACATTCATTATGTACATTCCTCGTCGTGTGCTGAAATTCCACGAATTTATGGAATGTCTGCCCGAAGGTTTCCGTGCAATGGTACCTGCCATCCTGATCCTGACATTCGCTTGGACACTGTCCGGTATCACAGGTCTGCTGGGTGCTGACGTATTCGTTGCAGGTATCCTGCAGAGCAGCACAGGCGTTCTGAATGTCATGCTGCCTGTTATCGTATTCATCATTGCCGTATTCCTGGCATTCTCCACAGGTACATCCTGGGGTACATTCGGTATCCTGCTGCCTATCGTAGTTCCTATCCTGGACCCCAGCAGCGAACTGATGGTTATCACTGTTGCAGCGACACTGGCTGGTGCTGTTGCCGGTGACCACTGCTCTCCTATTTCCGATACCACAATCATGGCATCCACAGGTGCACAGTGTGACCACATCAACCACGTTTCCACACAGCTGCCTTATTCCATGATAGTAGCGGCTGTTTCCGCAGTGAACTATGTGCTGACAGCTATCATCCAGAACTGGATCATCAACCTGCCTATCGCAATCGTATCCATGGTTCTGGTTATCTTCATCGTGAGAAAGGTTTACAAACCGAAAGAACTTTAATTTTAGATAGAATGTTTGTCAAAAACCGGCTTTCTGTTTTCAGAAAGCCGGTTTTGCTTTTGGGGAAAACCTATTGACAAAAATAAAGGAAACGAATACTATGTGTATATACACGAAAAGAGGGGAATCATGAAATATCAGCAGATCAATAAAAGCAAATGTTACTGCATCACATTGTGCCGGGCGGCCAACGCCATCACCGCTTATTATGACGAGGGTTTGCAGTCCACAGGCATGACCACCAAGCAGTTTTCCCTGCTGCTGCACCTGTCCAGACTGGAAGAAGCCAGCACAGGGGAATTGGCGGATTATGTGAATCTGGAACGGAGCACCGTTACCCGGAATCTGAAAATACTGGTGGAACAAGGCTGGGTCTACGATAAGGCGGAACCGGGCAAGCGGAACCATCGCTATGCCGTGACGGAAGCAGGACAGCAGAAAATAGAAGAAGCCGATGTGATTTGGGAACAATTGCAGGAAAACCTCAATGAAATGTTGGGGGAAGACAACATGCAGGCATTGCGCAGCGCCCTCTACAAGATACAGGAATTGCAGAAGGCGTAATGCCTTTTTGCCAAAAGCGTGTATATACACGAAAAAAGAAAGGAAGAAGCATCATGGAACCATTTACATTTCGTAAAGCAACAGAAAAGGATTTGCAGACAGCCACAGCCCTCATCGAACAGGCGAAAGTATTCCTCCGGGAAAACGGCGTAGACCAGTGGCAGACAGGCTACCCCAATGAAGGAGCCATTGCAGGGGATTTGCAGCGGGGGGAAGGCTATGTCATGGAAGCGGAAGGACAGGTACGCGGCTATGCTTGTATTTCTTTTGCGGGAGAGCCATGTTATAATGATTTGGAAGGAAACTGGCTCAGCGACCTGCCTTACGGCGTTGTCCACCGCATGGCAATCGACAACAGCTGCAAGGGAAAAGGTGCGGCCCCTGCTTTTTTCCGCTTTGCGGAAGAATTGTGCAAAGAACGGGATATCCACAGTATCCGGGTGGATACAGACGGAGATAACCGCATGATGCAGCGTGTGCTGGAAAAACAGGGATTTACTTACTGCGGCACTGTCTGCTTCGACAATAGCGAAAAAATCGCCTTTGAAAAGTTGATTTGATGAAGGAGGATGATTATGGAACGATTTGCAAATTGGGCAGAATTGCCCGGGGAAAAACTGGGAGCAGTAGAAAGAAAGCTGTTTTATGGAAAAGAATTGATGATGGTGCGTAATGAAGTTCAGCCACATACCCCGCAGACGCCCCATAGTCATCCCCATGCCCAAATGACCATGGTTCTTGCAGGCACCTGCGATGTGACCATAGAGGACGAAACATTCCCGCTGACAACAAACGGAGTGGTATATTTTCCGCCGGATGTTCCCCATAAAGTGGTGAATACAGGAGAAACCACACTGATTTTGCTGGATGTGTTCACACCTATCCGAGAAGATTTTTTATAATAGAAAAAGCCGGAAGATTCCTGAAAGAATCTTTCGGCTTTTGTGTTATAAGGCTTCTGCAAAGAGGATGTCCATGGCTTTTTCCAGCTCACTTTCCTGTGCCTGCCAGTAGAAGTGGATATACACCAGACGATTGCCTTTTTGTGCCAGATAATAGGGGCGGGCACCATCGCCGCCGTGGAACTGCCATGCTCTGTCAGTACCGGAAATGGAAACGGGTTCCCAGCTTTCCGAATCGGCATACTTCGGCAGAAAAGGCTTCTGATAGGAGTGGATGCATGGCTCTATGAGAAAATCATAGGATACTTCCAGTACTTCATAGGAAAATTCCGGTGCATCCGGGGAACCGCCGGGGGTGGATTGGTCGCAGTCTATCCGTTTTGCCAGAAAAGAGGATTCTTTCTCGCAGGATGTGGAATAGACGGCATCTTCCGGCACTTCTGTCAGGTCTGCCGTGGTCAGAGGCAGTGTGTCTTTTTCCAGAATGGTGGTGTAAGTGGTGCCGTCAGAAAGAGTGGAGGTGTAGGTTTCCTCTCCTTCCGTGGATTCCCTCTGGTTCATGAGATATTGAAAGGAAACGGTCATGGTGATGATAGGCAGGAGGCAGGCAAGGGCAATGAGTACACCTCTATGGACATTTCTGGATGCTTTCTTTTTCCGCAGCAGGAAAGACGCCAGCGAAACCAATACCGAAAATACCAGAAACATCAGGAGCACCCACATAAATACTTTGTCGAAGCCCTTTGCGCTCATGCTGAGAAAGACACCCCAAAAGAGGAATATCACCAGCCAGAAATAAAGCTTTTTCATGACACGCAGCCCTTTTCCCACCGGCAGACAGCATCCGCCGGCTTCCACAGCTGCAAGAGATTTTTTCCGCCATCGCAAGTAAGCCAGACAATCAGCCAATGCATAAACGCCAAGGACAAAAAACAGCAGGAGCAAAAACCACTGGGTAAAGTCTGTCAGGTATCGGGGCAAATCTTTTTGCAGACGGGAAATACACTGGAAAAGCTGTATCAAAAGGATTACAAAGAGTGCCGCCATCGCCGGCAGATAGTTTTTCCGCATGGCGCGGTGAGTGGTTTCCAGCCGCAGGGTTTCGTCTGTTTCCAGAGGGATGGGATGTTCTTTGGTGGTGTAGAAAATCTGCATCTGCTGCCATTGGGTCACATACTGCCAGCCGGCTTCTTCGCAGTAGGCAATGAAGTCCTCCTGCGCCTCGGAAGGCTCTGTGTCAAAGGCGGAAACATCGGGGAAAAAGGTGATGCCGTAGGTGCGTTTTTCCGGCGTAATGGCAGTATATTTCCAGAGATAACGTCCCACAGACGAAAGCGCCCAGCCTTCCTCTGCCATTTGGGACAGATGGGCGGCAATGCTGTCTGTATCGTAAAAGGTGAAGCTTTCTAATCGATATATTTGTTTCATAGGAAAGACCTCCTTTGAGATGTTCCTGGTTTGATGGGGGATTTCATTTCAGTTGCTGCTTTTTATAAGTAAAAAAGGATGCCCAAAAAAAGTAAAGGCAGTATCAAAATGAGAAACCAGAGAAAATCATTTGCAAGTTTTTTGGACAACCCCAGTTTTTTACAGAACTTTTGTACCAAAAAGTCCAATACTAAAAATACAAATACCAACGGCAGTGCCGCCAGCGGGGCGGAAGGTTTGCCGCTGCCGCCTTGAAAGAATGTCCACAATACCATAAATCCTGCAAGAAGGTGGAGACCCTTTGCCAACCCCCGCCCTTTTTTGCTTACAGGCAGACAGTTGCCGCCGGCTTCTACGGCACGCAGGGATTGTTTGTACCAGTGACTATAGGCGAAGCAAGAGCCAAAGAGATAACAGGCTAACAGAAGATAAAGCATCCATAACAAAAGACTTTCTCGGGAGAAAAAAACCATCATCAGAAATAGAACCCCCAAAATCAAATGGTTGGACAGCAGTGTTTTTTTCATGGCTTTGTGGGTGATTTTCAATCGTAAGGTTTCGTCTGTTTCCAGAGGAATGGGATTTTCAGCTGTGGTTTGGAAAATCTGCATGTTTTTCCATTGGGTCACATACTGCCAGCCAGCTTTTTGGCAATAGGCGAGAAATTCTGCCTGTGTGTCTGTGGGAGAGATGTCCATTTCAGAAGCGTCGGGAAAAAATGTTGTGCCATATATGCGTGCTGTGGGTTCTATTTTTTCGTAGGTCCAAAACAGATTGCCGATTTCCTTCAGTGCCCAGCCTTTTTGTGCCATGTCCTCCAAATGAGCGGTGATGCTTTCTGTATCATAAAAAACGAAGTTTTCCCATCTTTGCTTGCGTTTCATGTCAAAGCCCTCCTTTATAACGGTGGTAATCCGCCGTCAGCAGTAACAGACGTTGATACTCCTTTTCCAGCATATCCAGTCCCGCTTGGGTAATCTGGTAGCAGCGTTTTCGCCCTTCCACCCGGGTTTCGGCAATGATGCCGGCTTTCTGGAACTGTTCCAGCAAATTGTAAAGGGTGCCGGGGCCGATGGTGACGCGTCCCGCTGTCATGGCAGCCACTTTTTCCATGATATCCATGCCGTAACATTCTTCCTGCAAACACAGAAGGATGTAAAACATCTGCTCCGTCAGGGTCTGGAATTTTTCTCTTGCCATGTCCACCACCTCCTATACTCGATTATCGATAATTCTTAATTTGATGGTATCATCGAATATCGATAATGTCAACGGCATTTGATTTTTGTAAGAAAAATGAAAAAATCCCCTTTTTCGAAGAAAAGGGGAAGATGTTACAGGAAGAACGCCACCACCAGCAAGGGAATGGCGAACAGAATATTCATAATGGTAAAGTGTTTCAGATATTTGCCTTTGGCTTTTTCGTCTGCCTGCACAAAGAATTTGTAGGAAATCAAACTTGCCATGGAGGCGATGAGGGTGCCCAGACCGCCGATGTTTACGCCGAACAGGAGGGCTTCCCACTGGTCTGTGAAACCGGAAAGGAGCACTGCCGCCGGCACGTTGCTGATAATCTGGGAGCAAAGGAAGGAAACAATCATTTCCCGTCCTGCCAATATGGAAGCAATGGCGTCCCGCATGGCTGGAATGCGCCCCATGTTCCCGATGAACACGAAAAAGAAAATGAATGTGATGAGCAGGCTGTAGTCTACTTTCCGCAGCACATCCCGTTCAAAAAATACGAACCACACCAGAGAAATGACAAGGACTGCCAGATAAGGAATCACGTGGAATACGGTCATAAGGCAGGCGGCAAAGAGCATCAGCAGTGCGGAAAGAGTCACTTTTTCCCGCATGGAAAAGGCTTCTCCCTGCATAGGCGGCAGCATCTGACCGGAAAGGGGCACATCTTTTGTCAGCATACAGCACAGCACCAACAGGAACAGGGAAAGCAGTGTCAATGGCAGCATGGTCAGTACGAAATCCGCCGGAGACATGCCGGAAACTGTATACAGATACAGGTTTTGGGGATTGCCGATGGGTGTCAGCATGCTTCCCAGGTTGGCGGCAATGGTCTGCAATACCAGTATGGGAATCATTTCCCCTGTCAGGTCTGCCATTTGCAGCAGTAATATGGTAAAAGGAACGAACGTGATGAGGGCAACGTCATTGGTGACCACCATGGCGAAGAAAAAGCACAGCATCACCAGCAGCAGTGTCAGTTGTCTGAGGCCGTTTGCCCAGTGGAGGAGGGTATTGGCAATGGCTTTGAATATGCCAAGGGCCTGTAAGCCTCCCATAACGGACATGAGGCAGAACAGCAGCACCAAGACCTGCCAGTTGATATAGCCTGCGTATTCCCCGTCCGGCGGAATCCATATCATAGAAATGACTGCCAAAAGCCCGGCCACACAGAGAATGGTTTCTTTTTTGAAAAAAGCAATGAGTTTTGCGCCCATAATCGGTTCCTTTCTATCTTAATGATTTTATTGTTCAACGGTTACACATTATACCCCCAAGAAAGGCCAAAAGCAAGCAAAAACCCTGATTTTTCCGGCGAAAAGCCTTTTTGGGTTGCACGACAAAGGGTTTTTGCGTACAATAAGAACGAAAAAGATTTTGCAGAAAGGAGAAGCGCCATGGAACTGAACGAAATCATCGCGGAAAACCTGAAACGTCTGCGGACGGAACGGGGGCTTTCTCTAGGCAGACTGGCGGAATTGTCCGGCGTCAGCAAGGTGATGCTTTCTCAGGTGGAAAAAGGCGAATCCAGCCCTACCATCAACACCTTATGGAAGATTGCCACCGGTTTACAGGTGCCCTATACCCAGCTCATCGACATTCAGGCTACCAAGCCTTTTTTTGTGCCAAAAGCTGAGAGCGCATTGGTGGACGACGGCAAGGGATACCGTGTGTATCATTACAATCGGGCGGAAGGCAGTCGGGATTTTGAGTTTTTCAACAGTGAACTGGATACAGGCGCTTCTTTTACTTCAGAAGGACACGGCACCCATACCCGGGAATCTTTGCTGGTGACGGCAGGGGAACTGGTGCTGGTATTGGAGACAGTGGAATATGTCATGGCAGAAGGGGATTTTATACAGTTTGATTCCTCCCGCCCCCATACGTATATCAATCGGGGAGAGGTCATGACCGTATTTACCAATATTGTTTATTACGAAGGATAAGGGAGGACAACTATGTTTTGGGTCGGATGTCATTTATCGGCGTCAAAGGGGTATCTTGCCATGGGCAAAATGGCAGAGAAAATCGGCGCCAATACCTTTCAGTTTTTCACCAGAAACCCCAGAGGGGGCAGCGTGAAAGCATTGGATTTAGAGGATATTGCCGCTTACCGCGCTTTTGCGGCTCAAAAAGGCTTTGGAAAAATTCTGGCACATGCGCCTTATACCATGAATGCCTGTGCCGCGGATGAAGGTCTGCGGGAATTTGCCGCAAACGTCATGGCGGAGGATTTGGACAGATTATCCCATCTGCCGGAAGCCATGTATAACTTCCATCCCGGCAGCCATGTGAAACAGGGAGCAGAGGTGGGCATTGAAAAAATCGCTGACCTGCTGAACCGTGTGCTGAAACCGGAAACACAGACGGAAGTGCTGCTGGAAACTATGGCAGGCAAAGGCACAGAAGTAGGCAGAAATTTTGAGGAACTCCGCGCCATCATAGATAAAGTGGAACTGGGAGAAAAATTAGGGGTTTGTATGGACACCTGTCATGTGTTCGACGGAGGATATGACATTGTGGAACATCTGGATGATGTGCTGGCGGAATTTGACCGCATCATCGGGCTGGAACGGCTGAAAGCCATCCACCTCAATGACAGCAAAAACCCCATGGGCAGCCATAAGGACAGACACGCTTGTCTGGATGAAGGGGAAATTGGTATGGCGGCACTGAGCCGTATCATCAACCATCCCAAACTGAAACATCTGCCTTTTTTGCTGGAAACACCCAATGAATTGGACGGCTATGCCAGAGAAATCGCTTGGCTCAGGGAATTAAGAGAGGGAGAATAATATGCACATAGAAGAAATGGATATGGAAGTGGAATGGAACGAGGAAATGGAGCGCATCTGGTTTTACCAGACAAAAGTCGGTGAAATCGGCATTGGGGAGAAATTTGGCGCCATCGTTCGGGTCACATTCGGCAGAGATATGGGCGGTCTGCCGGAAGAATTTGACATGACAGAAACCCCTCTGCTGAAACTGGCAGCGGTGGAAATTCAGGAATATCTGGATGGGAAACGGAAAACCTTCGATTTGCCTCTGGCACCGGAAGGAACGCCTTTCCAGAAACAGGTGTGGCAGGCGCTCAGAAAAATCCCTTATGGGCAGACAGCTACTTATGGGGAAATCGCTGCCGCTGTGGGCATCCCCAAAGGGGCAAGAGCCATTGGCCGCGCCAACCATGAAAATCCCATTGCCATCCTCATTCCCTGCCATCGCGTGGTAGGGGCAAACGGTAAGCTCACAGGCTATGCCGCTGGCATTGAAATCAAAAAAGCCCTGCTGACCATTGAGCAGGGGGAACAACTGAAGATTCGGGAATAAACTGTAGCAAAACTAAGGTTTACATTTTTCAAGAACGCGGAAGGGCTTGGGGAACAAAAGGGTCAACACATTTGCTTCGCAAATGTCAGCCATAAATGGCTGACCGCATCTCTTGCGGTGTGGAGTTCCCCAACTGGAATCCGCAGTCGGAATTTACTTCTGACGAGGAAAAGCCCAAGTTTCAAGGCTTTTAGCTGATGGAACTTCGGCTTTATACTTCTGTCTATTCGTCAAAGTCTTGAATGAAATGAGGCTTTGACGACAGGGTGTCGAATTTTCGACACCCTGATCCCCTTGCCGTGAGCAGCGGCAGGGGGTTTTGTTTTATTTTTTAGGATGCGGTATGAACCAGACGGGGCACCAGTCCAGCCATGACGCGGATGACTACGATTTCCACAATGCCCAGAATCAGACACTGGAATACACGGGTCGCCATCAGCGGCAGGAAAGGAGAACCGAACAATACGCTAATCCATAAGGTGTTCAGCAGCAGAGAACCGATGATTTCTGTTGCCAGTACTGCTCCTAGAATACGGGGCATGGTCTGTTTTTTAGACAGGAACAGACCGTAAATGAGACCAACAATGGCAGCGGTGATGGTAAAACCGGGGAAGTACGCCGCAATGGGGAACAGTGTTGCACCGATGAAGTCACCCAATGCGCCTACCAGAGCTGCCTGCCAAGGGCCAAGATACAGCGCCGCGAATACAACGGGAACAAAGGCAAAGCCAATTTTGATGTTCCATGCGGCAATGGATAAGAAACGTGATAAAATCACGTTCAGTGCCACCAGCATAGCAATGATGACCAGCTGCTTGGTGGTGAATTTTCTGTTTTCGGACATAAAAAAACCTCCTTGTTATCTCCAAATCAAACAACATGCAAAACAGCAGTTTTCCCAAAGAAAAACCGCGAAAACCGTTCCCATGTGAAACAAAAAAATACGAAATCTCCAACAAAACCGGGGAAATTTCGTGTCTGTGTGCCAGATGGGACGCCTCTATGCAAATACCCCCGTTTCTAGCGGGGTAGGCTGTGATAACAAAGAGTGCTCATGTCTTTATTATGAAACAGCGGGATGCGGATTTTGTATCGCAAGAAAATTCTTTTCGTTCCCGTGACAACTCCCCGTTCACAGGACACTTAACGCACAAAGTCCTACTCTGTATTTGCCGCAGAAGGAATACTCCTGCGGCTTCATTGTAGCATGGCTTTTGTCAGAAGTAAAGCATTATTCGCTTTTTTCCGCCAAGGCAAAGGCTACCAGCAGACTTTGCTTGGAAGCAAAGGAGCCTGCCAGTGTGACCTGTCCCATATCCAGACCATTGTCACCTGTCAGCACGTGGAAAATGCGGTCTGTTTCCAGAAAACCGCCGTTGCCGAAGTAGAAGCAAATGACGGGGGTGCCTTTGGGGATTTTGTCAAAATCAGATTCTTCGTAGGCACGAATGACTTTTGTGGGGTCTGCGCCTAAGGTCTGTTTGATGAAGGACAGCTCGATGTCCAGATGGAGAAATTCCTGAGAAGCGTAATACATGGCAGTAATGAATGCTGTCAGGTCATGTTCGCTGTCAAAGGGCAGTGCCTGAGGATAATCAGGAACCCCTGTCAGTCCGCAGACGAACCAGGGTGTGGAAGCGGCCGCGAAAGAAATGTTGTAAGGGCGTTTGTGGATGACCGTTTCGTCATCAATGGCAAATACCAGTGTATTGCCGGTGGTGCTGCCAACCAATGGCAGTTTTCTTTTTTTCAGATTTGCTTTCAGTGTATCGGATGCGCCAAACAGGCGGATGCCGTCAGAATGGAAACCCAGCATGGGAAAAAACCTCCTTCGGTGGTGTATATTTCAGTTGATTTTCTTCATTTTAATACAGTACGGGGAAAAAAGAAAGGATTTTTCCCTGCAATCCATACCAAATGAATAGCCTCTGTCGGTTTTCGGGGAAAATCGTTGACATGACAACGTTTCAGTTGGTATAATTTACTTTAGCTTTGCAGGTAAAATTCGGCAAAAAGGGTGTTGCCGAATCATTGATAAATACAGGAGGATAGGAATATGCTGGAATTAAAGAACATCTCTTTTTCCGCAGATGGAAAACAGATTCTGAAAAATATCAATCTGGTTATTGACGACGCAAAATTCGTTGTCATCACCGGACCCAACGGCGGCGGTAAGTCCACATTGGCAAAAGTCATCGCCGGCATCATCACACCTGACAGCGGACAGATTCTGCTGGACGGTCAGGACATCACAGATTGGTCTATCACAGACCGCGCAAGAGCAGGCGTTAGCTTCGCTTTTCAGCAGCCCGTACGTTTCAAAGGCGTAACAGTCAAAGACCTCATCACACTGGCAAGCGGCAAGGATATTTCCACAGCAGCGGCTTGTGATTATCTGGCACAGGTAGGTCTGTGCGCCAAAGACTACATTGACCGTGAAGTCAATGCAAGCCTTTCCGGCGGCGAACTGAAACGTATCGAAATCGCTACCGTTATGGCAAGAAAAACAAAACTGACACTTTTCGACGAACCCGAAGCGGGCATTGACCTGTGGAGCTTCAAAAACCTCATCGACGTTTTCGAAAAAATGCACGATGAAATCCAGGCTTCCATCATGATCATTTCCCATCAGGAACGTATTTTGAACATTGCTGACCAGGTGGTTGTCATCTCCAACGGTGAAATTGCTCAGATCGGCACAAAAGAAGAAGTTCTGCCCGGTCTTTTTGGCATTGACCCCGGATGCAGATATTTTCAGGGAGGGAACGAATAATGTTTGACGACGTAATCAAAAAACTGCTGTCTGAAGTGGCAGACCTGACAGAAGTACCTTTGAACGGTGCCTTCAATATCCGTAACAACGGTCACAGCGAAGGCAGAAATTCCACAGAAAACATTCAGATCGTACCCAAGGAAAACAACTCCGGTATCGATATTTACATCAAACCCGGCACAAAGGACGAAAATGTCCATATCCCCGCTCTGATCACAGAAGCAGGCGTACACGATCTGGTATATAACGATTTCCATATCGGCGAAGGCGCAGATGTAACCATCGTGGCTGGCTGCGGTATCCATAACTGCGGCAGCGAAGAATCTCTCCACGAAGGTATCCACCGTTTCTTCGTAGGCAAAAACGCCAAAGTAAAATATATCGAAAAACACATCGGTGAAGGCGACGGTAACGGCAAACGCATCATCAACCCTCAGACACATATCGAAGGGGATGAAAACAGCTATCTGGAAATGGATACTGTTCAGCTGAAAGGCGTAGACTCCACAAAACGTATTTCCAGCGCAAAACTGGCAGCCGGCGCAACAGTTGTCATCAAAGAAAAAATCATGACACATGGCGACCAGTATGCGGAAACATCCTTTGACGTGATTCTGGAAGGGGAAGGCAGTTCCGCAAAACTCATTTCCCGTTCCGTTGCAAGGGATAAATCCCGTCAGCTGTTCCGCTCTAAAATCGTGGGCAACGCGGACTGCTACGGTCATTCCGAATGTGACGCCATCATCATGGACGATGGTGTGGTAGCGGCAGAACCCGAAATCGTGGCAAACAACGTGGATGCAACACTGATCCACGAAGCAGCCATCGGCAAAATCGCAGGGGATCAGCTCATGAAGCTGATGACATTGGGGCTGACAGAAAAAGAAGCGGAAGCACAGATCATCAACGGCTTCCTGAAATAAGGAGCTGAAACAAATTGAAAAAAGAAATTCTCAGTTGGGTCAAGACCATCATCCTGGCAGTGCTGCTGGCCTTTGTGGTGGATACGGTGTTTATCGTCAATGCCACAGTGCCTACAGGCTCCATGGAAAATACCATCATGGCAGGGGACAGAATCCTTGCCCTGCGCACCAGCTACTGGTTTTCTGATCCCCAGCGGGGCGATGTGGTGGTTTTTGAAGATCCCGATGATCCCACAGGCAAGACTCTTTATGTGAAACGTATCATTGGCGTTGGCGGCGACACCGTAGAGGTAAAAGACGGTGACGTGCTGGTCAATGGGCAGGTGCAGGATGAACCTTATATCAAGGAAATCACAGAAGGCGATTTCGGGCCTTATCATGTGCCGGAAGGCTGTTACTTCATGATGGGGGATAACCGGAATAAATCTCTGGATGCAAGGTTCTGGGAAAACACATATGTGGAAAAAGATGCCATTTTGGGCAAAGTTGTCCTGCGGTATTACAAAGGATTCAAAATCATAGATTAAAAGGGCGGCTTTGAGCCGCCCTTTTGGCTTGTTGAAAAACGGGGAATATGATACACTGAAAACAGAGAACACCTAAAAGGAGATGAAGCGACATGAAATGTCCTTTTTGTAATCTGGAAATGATGGAAGGCTATCTGAAAGCCGGACGGTATGTACAGTTCCAGGAAATGGAGAACGGCAGAAAAGGAAACCAGTATCTGGTAGCAAAAAGCTTTATGGGCGATGCCAAAATGGAAGGCTATCTGTGCCCCAGCTGCCGGAAAGTGATTCTGGATATCCCTCTGGTGGAAGAACCACCCAGAAGATAAAGAGAAAAAAGAAAATCCCCTGTCATTTGACAGGGGATTTTTTATATCTTAGACAATCGTACAATTATCAGGAACACGAACAGAAATATGCCGGCGCACAAAGATGCAATGGCGTATTTTTTCTCACCTGCGTCCTGATATTCTTTTGCGCTGATGAGTTCCCGCAGTCCCGCAAATGCCAGCATCAGAAACAGGCCCCAAGTGATGCCCCGCAGGGCAAGGATACCGCTGATGAAAAGCAGAAGGGTCGCGCAGAATTTCAGTTGTTTCATAAGAAATACCTCCAAAGTAATTTCCCAGAAAGGTCAATGGTCTTTTTTCCCCACAAAAAGCAGCAGACCGTTTGCCGCAACCAGAATCACGGTGTAAACAATCAGCATGGGGAACATAGAAGGCACCACATCCAGCAGTGCGCTCCAATCTTCTGCCTGCACCCATGACACCACCATGGCATACTCGGAAAGAAGTGTCAGGGCAGTGAAGGCGAAAGCTGCACATGCCATGCCCTTTGCCATGGACTTGCCGGCAAAAGCGGCGTAGCCATGGAGCCCCGTGAAAACAATGCTTGCAATACTGAAGAAAATCCACATAAATATAACCTCCTTATAGGGGAAACGTACCATTTTTTTCAGTATAACATGGCAAAGGGGGCTGTCAACGAAAGGGCTGGATGTGACAGAAATTCGTAAGAAAGCCGTATCTCTTTACCCTCTTACTTTTGCCAGAATATTCCGGTATGCCTGCACCAGCACAGCCGCGTCCAGACCATAAGCCATGGCGTCAAAGCCCAGCTGGAATCCATCAGCAATGGCGTCGGGGTTTACAGTGAAATAAATGCAGAATTTGCCGTTTTTGTGGCATGCTTCCAATACCCGTTTCAGGGCAGCCTGAAAATCGGGGTGGTCGAACTGTCCGGGAATGCCCATGGAAATGGACAGGTCAAAAGGCCCGATGAAAATGCCGTCTACCCCATCCATAGCAGCAATGGTTTCGATGTTTTCCAGACATCCCACCGTTTCGCACTGGGGAATCAGCAGTGTTTCGGCATTGTTCACTGCCATGTTCACAGGTACGCTTTCGGTGGCAGGATAAGCGAAGCCCCAGCAGTCTTTCCGGGTGGGGCAGAAGCCGCGTTTGCCTACAGTAGCATATTTGGCGTAGTCGATGAGTTCCTGCACCTGTTCTACAGTATGTACGTCAGGAACGATGAGGCCATGGACGCCGATATCCAGCAGTTTCAGCACGGCTGGACGGCTGATTTCCCGTACCCTTGCCAGAGGCGTTACGCCGCCAAGCTGTGCGCCGCGGACATAGTCCAGTGTGCTTTCCGCCTCAAAAGGGCCGTGTTCGTTGTCGATGATGATGAAGTCCAGTCCTGTTTGTCCCAGAGCTTCCGCTACATTTGCACTGCCCAGTTCAAAAAATGTACCGATGGGCTGCTGATGGTTCTGAAGTTTTTCTTTCAATGTATTTTTCATCTGTATCACCTTTCCAATATGGGACGCACCCAGCAGCCGTCACCCTCTGCAATCCTCAGGGGCAGGCAGTACAGGCGGTATGCGCCGGCTGGTACGTCTTTCAGATTCAAATTTTCCAATATGGGGATGTTCCGCCCCAGCAATGCTTTGTGAATGGGGAAATCCCCGTCCCCTTCGGGGCTTTCGTAATCCACGCCCAAAAGGGAAATCTTCCGCTCCACCAGAAATTCACCTGCTTCCGCTGTCAGATAAACAGGGTTCGGCAGGGGATGGATGCCGTCAAAGGCTTCGTTGTCTGTGCGGAAAAGCACCCGGTCGCCGGACTGGATGTCCAGCTGCTGTAGCATATCCTTCGTGATTTCTGCCGCGTCAGGCAGGTAAAAGACTTTGCATGCACCGCAGAGCTGTTCCAAAGGAAAGGCAGCCGCGTCCATGCCTTCAGGGAAGAAATGTCTGGGAAAGTCGATATGGGTACCCAGATGGCTCCCCAAATGGAGCAAAGACAGGGTGCAGTCATCTCCCTTTGCCCCATCCAGCAGTACTTCCCGCAGGAAAGGCGGGTCGCCGGGATAAACCATGGTCTCCGGGGAAAGGGGAAAGGAAATGTCATAAATCATATGCCGCCTCCTTATTGTTTTTTCTATTGTATCATATTTTTTTCATTTGCGTAGCAACAGGAATATGAATGGCAGCTAGATTTTTGGCAGATGTGCAGCAGAACTGGGGGAAAATGCAGAGAGGGTCTTTTTTTTATGAGGCTTTTGGGGTATAATACAAGGGAATATACACAAAGAATTCCACAACAAACCAAGTGAGAATCTCAAAGGAGGCATTTTTTATGCAGGTAACAAAAGATATGACAATCGGCGAACTGCTGATGATGGACAGAAGCGCAGGCGCAATCCTGATGCAGAACGGCATGCATTGTGTAGGCTGCCCTTCCGCTGCTGGTGAAACACTGGAAGAAGCAAGCATGGTACACGGCATGGATATCGACAAACTGCTGAGCGACATCAACGCTTATCTGGCAAGCAAATAAGACACAAAAAAAGAGGCTGATGCCTCTTTTTTTATGTCTTGATAAAAGATTAGAAGTAAAAAGAGCTGGTCAAGCACTTTGCTTCGCAAAGCCGCCTGCGGCGTCCCTGTAGTCTTCGGGGTGCAGGGGTCAAGCACTTTGCTTCGCAAAACCGCCTGCGGCGCCCCCGTAATCTTCGGGGTACAGGGGTCAAGCACTTTGCTTCACAAAGCCGCCTACGGCGTCCCCGTTGTCTTCGGGGTGCAGAGTGTCCATCGGCAGAAGCCTTGAAACTTCGACTTTTCCCTCGTTGGAAGTAAATTCCGACAAGGATTCCATAAGAACCCTACGGGTTCTTTTTTATGTCTTGATTTTTTGAGCCTGTTCAAAAAAGGCTCTTTTTTTATGCGTGGAGGCCTTCCCATTCTTCATAAAGCCCTTCCAGTTTTTCTTCCAGTTTTGTCTTTTCCTCGAAGATTTCCTGTGCTTTGGCGTAGTCAGAACTTGCCGCTGCCATATCCTCATCGGCTTTGGCAATGGCCGCTTCTGTTTCCTCAATGGCTTTTTCCACTTTGGCAATCTTTGCCGCCAGTTTCCGCTCTGCCGCCTGCTGTTCTTTTTGTTTCAGCCAATCGCTCTTGGTGTCGGTCATGGTCTGGACAGGGGCAGGAGCTGCGCCTTTTACGGGCTGTTCCGCCGCAAGGAGGGCTTCTTTTCTCGCCCGCTCTGCTTTTTTCTCCATATAATAATCATAATTGCCCTCATAGCGGGTGATGCCTTCGGGAGAAAGCTCCAGTATGATTTGGGCAGTTTTATTGATGAAATAACGGTCATGGGAAATGTATACCACAGTGCCTTCATAGCGGTTCAAAGCGTCCTCCAACACTTCTTTGGAGAACATATCCAGATGGTTGGTAGGTTCGTCCAGCATCAGCAGATTTGCTTTGGAAAGCATGATTTTTGCCAGAGAAACACGGCCTTTTTCGCCGCCGCTGAGGGAAGAAACCTGTTTGAACACGTCGTCCTCCGTAAAGACAAAGGCCGCCAGCATATTACGGATTTCCCCTGCTGTCAAAGTAGGGTAAGTATCAGAAATTTCATCGAAAATGGTCTTGTTGCTGTCTAATTTCTGCTGTTCCTGGTCATAATAGCCCACATGAACATTGGTGCCAAACCGCATGAGCCCGCTGTCGGAAGGCACTTCGCCCAGAAGCATTTTGAACAGTGTGGATTTGCCAACGCCGTTGGGGCCGATGATGGCAACGGTTTCTCCACGCTTGATATCCAGATTCACATGGCGGAAAATCCGCTGTCCGCCGTAGGATTTGGACAGTTCTTCCGCATGGAGCACGTCACTGCCGCTGATGATGCGCGGGGTCAGTGTCAGGCGCATGTGGGAGGGCAAACTGTCGGGGCGGTCGATACGCTCGATTTTTTCCAGCTGTTTTTCACGGCTTTCGGCACGCTTAATGGATTTTTCTCTATTAAATGCCTTCAGTGTGCGGATGACTTCTTCCTGACGTTTCAGCTCTCTCTGCTGGTTTTCGTAAGCCTTCTGCTGGATGTCCCGGTTGATGGCTTTCTGGTTCATGTATGCGGTGTAGTTGCCGTTGTATACTGTGGATTTCCGGTTTTCGATTTCCACCACCTTGGTGACGATTTTATCCAGGAAATAACGGTCGTGGGAAATGATGAGGACAGAGCCGTCGTATGTTTTCAGGAAATCTTCCAGCCATTCAATGGAAGCAATGTCCAGATGGTTGGTAGGTTCGTCCAGCAGCAGCAAATCTGGCTTGGATAACAGCAGTTTGCCCAGATACACACGGGTTTTCTGTCCGCCGGAAAGCTGGGACAGGGGGCGGTCGAATTCGTCCTCCCCAAAGCCCAGACCTTTCAGTACACCTTTCAGACGGCTTTTGTAGCTGTAACCGTCGTTTTGCTCAAATTCGTGCTGTAAAGCCGCGTAATCCTCCATCATGTCAGACAACTCTTTTCCTGACAGGTGTGTCATTTCGTTTTCCATTTCACGAAGACGGACCTCGGCCGTTAAAATTTTTTCAAAGACCGATAGCATTTCTTCATAAATTGTGCGGTCGCTTTCTATTTGTTGGTTCTGTGCCATGTAGCCCATGGTAGTTTCTTTTTTCAGGAAAACATCGCCGCCGTCAGAGGAGATTTCCCCTGTCAGAATGCGGAACAGGGTGGTCTTTCCGGCGCCGTTAACGCCTACGATTGCGGTTTTTTCTCTTTCTTCTATATGAAATGTGATGTTTTCCAGTATGGTGTCGATGCCATAGGATTTTTCTATGTGATTGACTGCAAGTATCATGTTTTATTCCTCCGTAACCCTTGGGTTGTCCACAATTATGATACCAGAAAAAAGGGCGGAATAAAAGAGTTATTGTTGACAATAAAATAACAGGCGTGCTATACTGAAATCAAATTGAGTAGGAGAGGATTTGGATAATATGGATAGTGAAAAAAAGATTTCACCGGCGGTAATAAACAGATTACCCAGATATTATCGATATTTGGGCGATTTGCTGGAAAGCGACATCACCAGAATTTCTTCTAAAGAGCTCAGTGCAAAGATGAATATTACAGCCTCTCAGATTCGCCAGGATTTGAACAATTTCGGCGGCTTCGGTCAGCAGGGATACGGCTATAATGTAGAATATCTTTACAATGAAATCAAAAAGATACTGGGATTGGATCGTATGTACAATATGATCGTTATTGGCGGCGGTAACATCGGTCAGGCGTTGGTCAATTATACAAATTTTGAAAAGCGCGGTTTCGTCATCAAAGCAGTTTTTGACATCAATCCTCGTCTGGTTGGCATGACCATCCGCGGCGTGGAGGTTTACGACGTAGACAAAATGGAAGAATACGTGAAAAACAATCACGTAGACGTTGCCATTTTGACACTGCCTCGTTCACAGGCTGTTAAGGTTGCTCATGATCTGGCAAAATGGGGCGTAAAAGGCATGTGGAACTTCAGCCACGTGGACTTGCAGGTTCCCGATGATGTGCTGGTAGAAAACGTACATTTGACAGACAGTCTGATGACACTGCTTTACAAGATCAATGAAATGTACAGCGAAGAAAACGATCTGCATCATCTGCAGAACGGCCTGCCTGTGAAACACCATCAGGTGGAAGAAGACGAGAAGTAAAAACAGAAAATGTATAAAAAAGCAGACAAAGTCTTTTGATTTTGTCTGTTTTTTTGTGCAACAGCTGTTTTGTGTCTGTTTTGCTCGTTTTTTCGGCTTGTGGCCAAGGGGTGTTGGGAAAATTGGGTTGATGCTGGCAGAAAGTTACGGTATCATAAAAGAGAAGAAAGAAATGAGCGATTTTTTAGGAGGAAGGAAACATTGAGCAGAGCAGACGATATTTTCATACAGAATTGTAAGCAGATTTTAGAGCATGGCTTTTCTACAGAAAACGAAAAGGTGCGTCCTCATTGGGAAGACGGCACACCTGCCTACACCATCAAGACTTTTGGCGTGGTAAACCGCTATGATTTGAGCAAGGAATTTCCCCTGCTGACACTGCGTGCCACAAACTGGAAAGCGGCCATTGACGAAATCCTGTGGATCTGGCAGAAAAAATCCAACAACATCCACGACCTGAACAGCAAAATCTGGGACTCTTGGGCAGACGAAACAGGCTCCATCGGCAAGGCTTATGGCTATCAGCTGGGCGTGAAATACAAATTCAAACATGGCGAAATGGATCAGGTGGACAACGTGCTGTGGCAGTTGAAAAACGCTCCTGCGTCCCGTCGTATCATGACAAACATCTACAACTTTGCAGACCTGACAGAAATGGGGCTGGAACCCTGCGCTTACAGCATGACTTTCAATGTAACAGGCAATAAACTGAACGCTATTTTGAACCAGCGTTCTCAGGACACACTGGCGGCGAACAACTGGAATGTGGTGCAGTATTCCGCACTGCTGATGATGTTCGCACAGGTCAGCGGATTGGAGCCCGGCGAACTGGTACACGTTATCAGCGACATGCACATTTACGACCGTCATGTGCCTATCATCAAAGAACTCATCGAACGGGAAACATTCCCCGCGCCCAAGGTACGTCTGAATCCCGAAATCAAGAATTTCTATGATTTCACCGTAGACGACTTCATCGTGGAAGATTACGAACACGGCAAACCCATCGGCAAAGTGCCCATTGCCATTTAAGGAGGGAAACCCATGAATCTCATTGTAGCAGTAGACGAAAACTGGGGCATCGGCAAGGACAATGAACTGCTGTGCCGCATTTCCGCAGATATGAAAAATTTCCGCGCGGTGACCATGGGTCATGTGCTGGTGCTGGGCAGAAAGACACTGGAATCTTTCCCCGGCAAAAAGCCACTGCCCAAACGTACCCATATTGTGCTCACAGCAAACAAGGCTTATGAAGCAGAAGGGGTGACCCTTTGCCATAGTCTGGAAGAACTGCCGGCGATGCTGGCGGATTATGCAGACGATGATATTTTTGTCATCGGCGGCGGCAGCATTTATGAGCAGCTTTTGCCGCAGTGCAAAAAGGCTTATATTACCAAAATCTATGACAAATTTCCTGCGGATACTTATTTCCCCAATCTGGATGAAAAACCGGAATGGACACTGACAGAAAAAGGGGAAGTACAGGAAGAAAATGGTGTGAAATTCTCTTTTGACATTTACGAACAGAAATAAAGGGCTGTTTCGGGGGAAAGGGGAGGATTTGTATGTTGACCATTTACATTCATCGGAAAAAAGTGGCAGATATCATTTGTATGGTGTATGCCCTGATGTTTACCAATCTGCTGAATTACTGCAATCTCATACGCGCACGTACCTATGACATAAAATGGGCGTATGCGGCATTTGTGCTGATGGCAGTGTATTTTCTGGTGCTGTATATCTTCACTCAGATTTGTGATTGGAAGATGGCGGCTGTCAATCTGGTGGTATTCCTTGTGGTGACGCTTATTCGCAATGGATTAGATGGCTTTTTCCTCTTTCTTGCGGCGCCTGATTTTTCGTCCGTATTGTTTATGATCTTCATCCTTTGCCATCGGGGGCATGAAGCAAAGAAAAAGAAGGAACCTCTTTCTCAAACAAAGATAGAATGATAAAAAATAGCCGGAATCCCTACATATGAAGGATTCCGGCTGTTTTTGTTTTTTAGAATGTGTCGGGATGATGTCCGCCCCATCCTGTCTGGGGCATGCACATCAGACGGGACATGTCCTCAGGAGAAATGGTGAAATCGAAGATATCCAGATTTGCTTTCATACGTTCTGCGGAACTGGATTTGGGCAGAGGCAATACATGATTGTCCAGAGCGAAACGCAGGCAGATCTGTGCAGGTGTTTTGCCGTATTTTTCCGCCAGTTCCAGCACCAGCGCATCTTCCAGCACACGGGTACGGCCCAGAGGGCTCCATGCTTCCACCAGAAGGCCCTGCTGCTGGGAGTAATGAACGGCGTGTGCCTGACAATAGCCGGGATGGTATTCCAGCTGGTTTACCATGGGGGTGATTTCCGCTTCTTTCATGAGGGGCATGAGATGGTGAGGCAGGAAGTTGCTGACACCGATGGCACGAATAACGTTTTCTTTGTAGAGCTTTTCCAGGGCACGCCATGCGGACAGGTCTTTTTCCTGCCATTTTTCACGGTCTGTTTCGGGCATGGGCCAGTGAAGCAGGCAAAGATCCAGATAGTCTGTGCCTAAGTCTTTCAGGGAATTTTCCACGCTTGCCATGGTAGCGTCGTAGGACAGGTCGTCACGCCATACCTTTGTGGTCAGGAAAATGTCTTTTCTGGCAACGCCGGAAGCGGCAATGCCTGCGCCTACTTCTTTTTCGTTCATGTACATGCGCGCAGTATCCAGATGGCGATAGCCAACGGAAAGGGCTGTTTCCACAATGCCCTGAGCAGATTGGTCGATGACTTTATAAGTGCCAAAGCCCACTTTGGGGATTTTCACACCGTTATATAATGTAAAGTATTCCATGATTGATTTCCTCCTTATTTCTGCTGGAGCTTCAGCGCTTTTTCCAGCAAATATTCTCTTTTGTTGTGTTCCGGCTCATGCAGGACGTCCTCCAGCAGCAGCCCAAGGGTTTCCCCTACGGCTTTTCCGGCAGGGATGCCTGCGTCCATGAGGGCTTTGCCGTCCATTTCCAGCATTTTCAGATTCAGACAATCTCCATCCGCAAGGACTTTTCCGAGGATTTCTCTTGCTGTCTGTACAGCGGCTTTGTCCTGTAAGATTTCCTGTAAAATGAACAGATTTTCCGTCAGTTCCACACCCAAAATCCCTGCCAGCTTCCGCACTTCGTAAGGTGTCTGGGGGATGGGCTGGGATAAGTGCCGCAGATAGGTCTGAATCTGCTTGGCTGTGGCGTTGTCAAATTTCAGTTTTTTGCAGAAAGTCTTTGCCTCGGCTTCCGTGAAGGATTGCAGCACCAGTGTCCACCGCAGAGGGGCGGAAACGGGAGCGGCTTTCAGCTGAGGCACCAGTGTTTCGCCCAACGCCGTCAGACGTTTGTCCAGCAGATTGTCGATGTGGGGCAAAAGGCCGCTTTCCAGAAGTAAGGACAGCTTTTCGGGAAAGGGTGATTTCCAAAGTTTGTCCAGCTCCTCGTGGATGCGCTCAACACTGATTTTCTCAATGAGTGCGGCGTTTTCCTGCAAGGCGGTGTATGTGGCGTCGTCCACCTGAAAGCCCAGCTGTGCCGCAAAACGGACACAGCGCAGCATCCGCAGCGCGTCTTCCTGAAACCGCTTGGCAGGTTCGCCCACGCCACGGATGAGAGAACGGGAAATGTCCTCCTGTCCGCCAAAGGGGTCGCGGAATCCTTCGGCAGGGTGGTAGGCAATGGCGTTCATGGTGAAATCCCGCCGCAAAAGGTCTTCCTCCAGATTGGATGTGAAAGAAACCTCGTCGGGATGTCTGCCGTCGGCATAGTCCCCGTCAATGCGGTAGGTGGTGATTTCATAATTGGTTTTGTTCAGAACAACGGTGATGGTGCCGTGCTGGATGCCCGTGTCAAAGGTGTGAGAAAATAACGCCTTTGTCTGCTCCGGCAGAGCGGATGTGGTGATGTCCCAGTCCTGAGGGACTCGTCCAAGGATGGAATCCCGCACACAGCCGCCTACAATGTAGGCTTCGTAACCGCCGTTGTTGAGGGTTTGCAGAAGGGCGTTCACGTCCTCCGGCAGTGTGATTTGTTTTGTCATGTAAAAACCTCATTCCGGTTGTAAAAATTCTGTTTTGCCGTTACAGTATATCATATTCTAAGGGAAAATCAAAAATTTTTTTGGGATTTTCGGGAAAAAAGAGTTGACATGCCATTGGCAGCGTGATATTATATTTTACGCAATCAAAATAACATATGCGCCCTTAGCTCAGTTGGTAGAGCAACTGACTCTTAATCAGTGGGTCCAGGGTTCGAGTCCCTGAGGGCGCATCATTCATAAAAGGCAGCGTTTTTCGACTTCGGGTCGGGGGGCGCTGTTTTTTTGCTTACCTGTAAGCCATGCGCAGATCAGGGAGAAAGCCGCGGGAGCATATTTATATGGTCCCGCGGCTTTTTTCATGAGATGCATAGGGCGTCAGCCCACAACCGAGGCATTTTTAATGCTGAGGTTGTGCATGGCTTACAGGTAAGAGACGTAAGAGAAGGGGGCATCAGCCCACAACCGAAGTGCTCGGAGAGGACTGAGGTTGTGCATGGCTTACAGGTAAAAGGTGCAAGAGAAGGAGGGCGACAGCCTACAACCGAAGTGCTCGGAGAGGACTGAGGTTGTACATGGGTTACAGGTAAGACACGCGAGAGAAGGAGGGAGAATATTTATATTCTCCCACGGCTTTTTTCATGAGATGCATAGGGCGTCAGCCCGCAACCGAGGCATTTTCAATGCCGAGGTTGTGCATGGCTTACAGGTAAGATACGCGAGAGAAGGGGGCGTCAGCCAAACGGGAAAGCCCTTGAAAAGAGCCGAGGTTGTGCATGGCTTACAGGTAAAAGGTGCAAGAGAAGGCGGGTGTCAGCCACATAGGAAAGCCCTCGAAAAGAGCCGAGGTTGTACATGGGTTACAGGTAAGACACGAGAGAGAATGGGGCGTCAGCCCCCCTTCCCATTCCTTTCATATTTTCCCCCTTCCCGCCATAAACTGATACAGAGAAATTTTTCGGGAAGAAGGATTGGGGGAAGGATTTTATGGAGGATACATACGGGAAAATCTTGTGGGAGGGCTACGGTCTGAAGTATTACGGCGGTACCCGTACCCGCACGGGGCTTATTTGTAAAACAGACGTGGGATTGAGAGAACTGAAGAAGGCACGGAGCCGCCGGGAAGACCTGCTTTTTGCCCATGAGGTGAAAACCTGCCTCTACCGCAACGGCTTTTCTGCCCTTTCTCTTTTTTATACAGCACAGGACGGACAGCCTTTTTTTGCTTGGGACGGCAATCTTTATCTGCTGGAAAACCCCATGCCTACCAAAGGTCTGGAGGAGGAGCAGGCAGGGGATTTTGTGGCTGGGGCGGCCCTCATGGGACAGATGCATCAGGCGGCGGCAGGCTTTCCGGCGCAGGAAGGGCAGGAGGAACGTCCGGCTTTGTGGCAGCGGCGATATCGGGAATTCGTGAAGATCCGCAGACACATGGAACGACAGGGAAAGTATTCCCCTTTGGATTTGCTGGTCATGCGCCATTACGGCACTTTTGCGCCCCGTGCACAGGAAGCCCTGAAGGCCTTGGAAGATGGCGGATACCAAGACATTGCCCATGCACAGAAGCAGGCAGGGACTTTTTGCCACAACCAGTTCAAAGGGAGCAATCTGTGCCGAAAAGAGGACGGCAGCCTTTGGGTAGGTGGCTTTGAACAGTGCACCGGAGATATTTTCGCTGTGGATTTGGCGGCGTATCTGCGGCGGTTCTGGCGGAAAGTACCTGATGAGCGGGAAAAACTGGAAGAAGTGCTGGCGGCTTACGAAGGGGAGCGGCCCATGGCAGAGGCGGAACGGAAGCTTTTGGTACCATTGACAGCCTTTCCGGAAAAATTTCTGCGTCTGGTGCATGAGTCCTACAACCGCCGGAGGGTCTGCGTTTCTCCTGCTATGGAGGAGCGTTTGGCGGATGCGGCGGCAGAAGAAAGCCACATGGGCGACCTTTCGCAGGCATTGGAAAGGCTTTTTTGAAAAATATTGGAAAAAGGGCGTGAAGCAAGCCGTTTTCAGGAGAAAATATGTCTGAAAATCAGAAAATCAGAAAAATTTTAGCCTGCTTTCTTTTCTTATGAAGAAACCCCTAGCTTTGCGCCCTGAATTTCTCTTGCAACTTCGGGAAGAAACGTATAAAATGAGACTAAGACAGTCTGCAAATCATTCCCCGAAGGAGGAGAAACGGTATGAAGGACTATCATTTTGAAAATGACAATAAAGAATTCGACACCACCATACGGTTGGATCATATAAACGAAAAAGTAAAAGAACTGGAACAGAATCAGACAGACGAGGATGACTTGGGGGACAAGGACGAGTTCCTCAACGCCTTTGAATCAGAAAAATTTGAAGATCCTCTGCCCATACAGCCGGCGGAGGAACCTGTGACATTCGTCACAAGAGAACCCAGAAAACAGCCTGTCTATGACGGAGGACAGCCGCCTATGCCGCCCAAAGACGAGGATGATGAGGAGGACGAGCCTTTCTGGAACAAAAAGACCATTGGGCTGATCACCATTGCCGCCCTTGTGGTGCTGGGCATCTGCTTTGGCATCGTGAAAATGGTGTTTTTCTCCAATCCACTGGATAAAGCAACAGAAGCCACACCCATGCTGGTGACAGAAGTGCTGGATGAGGAAGAACTGCTGGTCTATGACATCAACGCAGCAAAGCAGAAAACCGTGAACCTGACGCCGGAAACGGTGGTCTATAACGAAGACGAGGTACAGATACAGCCGGACGTTATACAAATGGGCGATCTGCTCATGATACAGATGGATCAGGACGGCGAATTTGCCGTGACCATTTCTTATGACGAAAGCATCAAGAAAGAGGAAATCACTGGGCTGAAAGCCGATACTTCTGCCAAAGAATTGCAGGGGGAAGACCGCTCTTTTGCCTATGACAAAAAGACCATTTTCTATTACGATGAGGAGGAAATTCGTCCCGAGGACATCGAAAGCTGTGACGTGCTGGAAATCAGCGGCATCGGCGATGTGGTATGGTCTGTAAAAGTACTGGAATATCACGGGTATATCACCGTGGAAAATGCCCAGAACATCAAAAACGGCACCTTTACATTGGATGAGGAAGAACCTGTGCCTCTCAGCGATGTGGAAAAAATCGCTGTGAAAGAAGGCACCCATTCCATCACCATCAAAGGGGATAATATCGAAAGCCGCACAGACAGCGTACTGGTGCAGGCAGGAGAAACGACGGTTTACGACCTGTCCAAAGCCCAGCAGAAAATGGGCGTGTTGGCAGTCAATGCCAATGTTTCCGATTATAAGCTTTACATCAACGGCGCACTGGTAGACAGCAGTCAGCCTTCCGTACTGCCCTTTGGGGAATACGATGTGGTAATCCTGAAAAATGGCTATAAAGAATGGAGTCAGACTGTGACACTGAATCAGGATGCCGTCAGCGTGAATGCCCAGCTGGAGGCAGAAGAACAGCTGGCAACGGTGGTCATCAACTGCAACGAAGCAGACGCCAATGTATTCATCAATGGCGAGGAAAGAGGCACCGCGCCTTTGCAGGTGACACTGCCTTATGGCACTTATGAAGTGGAAGTGTTCAAAGACGGCTTCACTTCTTATCACCAGACTGTCCAGATTCAGAGCAGTGTGGTGCACATTTCCGCAACATTAGGTTAAACCCTCTTTTTTGCGGCAGACCATGCCGAAAACTGCCGCAGCAGGAGAGGATACATCATAGACAAACAAAGACAAAGAACAAAGGGAGGAATCAAATTGGATCACATGGAAAGATACCATCAGTGGCTGGCAGACCCCGCCATTGACGAAGCAACAAAAGAAGATCTGCGGAAAATCGCCGCAGACGAAAAGGAAATCAAAGAACGTTTTTACAAAGATCTGGAATTTGGTACAGGCGGTCTGCGCGGAATCATTGGGGCAGGCAGCAACCGTTTGAACCGTTACACTGTAGGCCGTGCCACACAGGGTCTGGCAAACTACATCCTGAAAGAAGGCACACAGGACAAAGGCGTAGCCATCGCGTATGACTCCCGTCATATGTCCCCCGAATTTGCTCAGATCGCTGGTCTGGTACTGGCAGGCAACGGCATTCGTGCTTATGTATACCCTTCTCTGCGTCCCACACCCATGCTGAGCTTTGCTGTACGGGAACTGGGCTGCACAGCTGGTATCGTTATCACAGCCAGCCATAACCCCCCCGAATACAACGGTTACAAAGTTTACTGGGCAGACGGCGCACAGGTTGTTGCACCCAGAGATAAAGACATCATCGCAGAAGTAAACGCAGTGGCAAGCTTCGGCGAAATCAAAGAAATGGCCATGGACGAAGCACAGGCAAAAGGTCTGTTCCAGTATATTTCCGAAGATGTGGATAACGCTTTTGACGCCAACGTACTGGCACAGCGTCAGGCACCTGAAATCATCGAAGAAATGGCAGACGACCTGAAAATCGTTTACACACCTATCCACGGCTCCGGTAATCTGCCCGTTCGCAGAGCACTGGAAAAAGCAGGCTTCCATCAGGTATATGTGGTAAAAGAACAGGAAATGCCCGACTCCGATTTCACAACTGTTGGCTATCCTAACCCCGAAGACCCGAAGGTATTCGTGTTGGCACAGAAACTGGCAGAAGAAAAAGGCGCGGACATCATCGTGGGCACTGACCCTGACTGTGACCGTGTAGGCGCAATGGTTCGTAATGACAAAGGCGAATATGTAGTGCTCACAGGCAACATGACTGGCGCACTGCTGACAGAATACATCCTGTCCCAGAAGAAAGCAAAAGGCGCACTGCCCGCAAACGGCGCAGTCATCAAAACCATCGTAAGTACAGAAATGATTCGCCCCATGTGTGAAGCTTACGGCGTGGAACTGATGGACGTGCTGACAGGCTTCAAATTCATCGGTGAAAAAATCAAAGGCTTTGAAGAAACCGGCAGCCATTCTTATATCTTCGGTTTTGAAGAAAGCTACGGCTGTCTGGCAGGCACATATGCCAGAGATAAAGACGCCGTTGTAGCAACACTGCTCATCTGCGAAATGGCAGCTTACTACAAGAAACAGGGCATGACACTGTATGATGGCCTCATGGCACTGTATGCAAAATACGGTTACTTCCGTGAAGGCGTAAAATCCCTGACCATGAAAGGTCTGGACGGCGTAGAAAAAATCCAGAAGATCATGGCTTCCTTCCGTGCGGAAACTCCCGCGGCATTTGCAGGCGTTGATGTAGAATGGGCAAAAGATTATAAGACACAGGTATTCAAAAACCTGAAAACAGGGGAAGAAACCGCAAGTCCTCTGCCTGTTTCCGATGTAGTTTACTACACACTGGCAGACGGTTCCTGGATTTGTGTACGTCCTTCCGGCACAGAACCCAAACTGAAATTCTATATCGGCGTAAAAGGCGATTCCCTGGCAGATGCGCAGGCGAAAATCGACGCTCTGGAAGCAGATATTGACGCAAAAGTAGCGGCAGTATAATTTTAAAAATAAGGCAGGCTCTCAAAGAGAGCCTGCTTTTATCTTTAAAAGAATTATAAAATTGAGGTGGAAAATATATGGCATGTAAAAATTGTGGAAAACCAGGACATCATTTTCATCAGCACTATGATGGAGGATATGTATGTGATAAGTGTATTGGATTTTATTTTACATGTCCTTCATGTGGAAAGTTATATGATAAGTATGATTTTGAACATGGGGATGCCGGAGGAGGAAAATGTGTTTCCTGTAGAGATAAGAGCAATGTTGATTAATTATATATGGGCACTGCGTAACTGTATAAAGAAAATAGCAAAACATTATACAAATAGAATAGAAATAAAAAAGCATTTCCTGAGGGAAATGCTTTTTTTATGGGCTAATCCGATAATGCCCCACAATATCATGGCGTTTTTCCAGAATATCCTGCTCATAAGCGGACTGGAAAGGGTCGTTGTGGTGGATAACATAGGGAATCCCCTTATCGTTGCGCTGGTCGGACACCATGCCGATGTGGTTGGAAAATAGCACAATGTCGCCGCCCTGCCATTGGTCGATTTGGGAAATGTCCGTTGTCAAAGGGATGGCGGTATGGGCGAAGTATACTTTCAGATTGCGGACGCGGCGAAAGTCAATATTGGGATTGGGTTCCTCAATGTCATAATCTTCTGGATGGGCGGCAACGTCCTCCGCCACTAGTTCCTTCAGGTCATAGCCTGCGGATAACATGGCGTTGGCAATGACGTCGGTGCAGACACCATAGCCGTCGTCGGGATAACCTGTTTCATAATACTTGCTTTTGTATCGAGGTTGGGTGGCAATGTAGGCCCGTGCCCCATGCAAAAGGTCTGTCTGGTCGTCTAGCCCATCCCCGTCTTTGTCCGTCTGGCTGTGAAAATCGGAAATCTGGAAATCCGCGTTTGTTTTGGCGTTGGCGGGGGCACTGCTGGTGCCGAGAAAGTAAAAACGGCAGAAGAACAGGACGCAAGCCAAAACCACCGCCAGTATCAGCAGGAAGATGGTTCTTTTTTTCATGGAATCCCTCCTGAATGCAAAAAACTGCCCGGGGTGAGAGCTGTTTTGGTTCCCCGAGCAGTTATTTGATAAAAGCTAAAGAGTTGTAAAACTTGTAAAACCTTAATGACAAAACAGTTACATCTGGAATCCCATGGGGACAAAACAGAGAGTTTCAAGGCATTTATGCCGATGGATACTCTGCACCCCGAAAAGAAACGGGGACGCCGAAGGCGGCTTTGCGAAGCAAAGCGCTTGACCCCTGCACCCCAAAAAGAAATGGGGACGCCGAAGGCGGCTTTGCGAAGCAAAGTGCTTGACCCAACTGTTTTACATCTGTCATTTCGTCAAAAGCTTGAATGAAATGAGCTTTTGACGATAGTTTTACCGATATGCTTTCTTGTAAATTGCCAGACAGTCTTCAAAAGGCATGTCCGCAGGGTCTACTTGGAACAGACCGCCCATGGTGTCGTAAGCCATTTTGGTGTACATTTCCAGATCTTCTTCTTTGATGCCGTAATCGGACATTTTCAGGTCGTCCACATGGCAGGCAACTTTCAGATCGTGGAGAGCATCTACGAAATCCATAGGTTTTGTAGCGTCTGTTTTGCCCAATGCTTTTGCCATGGCGATCATGCGGTCGTCAACCACACCACGTTCCGCCCAGTAGGTGTAGTATGCTTCGCAAAGCATAATCAGACCAGCGCCATGTTCCAGTTTGGGATTTTTGCCGCTGAGAGGATGTTCCATAGCGTGTTCGGAAGTACATCCGCCGATGCTTTCGCTCATGCCGGAAAGGGTGTTTGCCAGCGCCACATCTTCTCTTGCCTCTTTATCACTGCCGTCGTTCACTGCTTTGGCAAGGCTCTTGCCGATGAGCTCGATGGCTTTGAGGGCATAGAGGTCGTTGATGGGGTTGGTGTAGCGGTTGATGTAGCCTTCGGTGCTGTGGAACAGGGCGTCAAATCCCTGATAAGCGGTCAGTTTTTCCGGTACGCTCATCATCAGGTCAGGGTCAACGATGGACAGTACAGGGAATGTGCCGTCATAACCGAAACCGATTTTTTCGCCTTCGGGATTGGTGATAACAGCCCAAGGGTCTGCTTCTGTGCCGGTACCTGCTGTGGTGGTGATGGCAACGATGGGCAGAGGGGTTACAGGAACAGCTTTGCCGCCGCCGGTGCCGCCGGAAACGTAGTCCCAGAACTGACCTTCGTTTGTTGCCATAACGGCAATGGCTTTTGCGGAGTCGATGATGGAGCCGCCGCCCAGACCGATGACGAAGTCACAGCCTTCTGCTTTTGCCAGTGCAGCCCCTTCCATAACATGATGTTCTGTGGGGTTGGGCTGGATTTTGTCGAAGATCACATGAGCCACGCCTGCTTTGTCCAGCTGTTCTTCCAGACGTGCCAGATAGCCGTATTTCCGTACGGAAGTACCGCAGGAAATGACGATGAGGGCTTTTTTGCCGGGCAGTTTTTGTTTATGGAGTCTGTCCAGCTGACCGCTGCCAAACAGCACACGGGAAGGGATATAATATTGAAATTTCATAAGTATTTGCCTCCTTTCAATTCTGACAAAAGTATACCACAGACGGACAGAAAAGAAAATCCGTGGGCAGGGTTTTTACGAGAAAAAATCGTACAAAATCCGCCTGTTTTGGTATACTGAAAAAAAGTGTAACCTTTTGGCGGCAAAATCGTTTATAAAGTAAAAGGGCAGGAAAGGAGGGGGCTATGGAATCTGACGTATTGCGGGAATTGTACGAAAAATATCACCAGAAAGCGTATCTGTATGTCCTCTCTTTGTGCCGGGACAGGGAAACGGCGGAGGACATTGTCAGCGAGGGATTTGAGAAAGCCTTTCTAACGGTGGAAGGATGCCCGGAGGGGTTTTTCTGGTGGCTTTTGCGGGTATGCAGGAATCTCTGGCTGGATACGCTGCGGAAACAGAAGCGGCAGGGGGGAGAAATGCCCAAGGAAATCCCTGTGCCCGAGGACGCCCTTTCCGGTGTGCTGCAAAAAGAGGAAAACCGGCGGCTTTATACGGCTATGAACCGCCTTTCTCCAGCAGACCGGGAACTTTTGATCTGGCATTATTTCGGGGGACTGTCCATACGGCAGATGGCAGGACTGAGAGGTATTTCGGAAACGGCAGTGAAAACGGCACTGTTTCGTGCCAGAGCCAGACTGAAACAGAAATTAGGAGGTGAAAAGCCATGACATTTCGAGAACTTTTGGAGAAATACAAAAATCAGACCGCAACGCCGGAGGAACGGAAACAGGTGGAGGCGGAACTGGAAAAATACAATGCCCTGACGGAATATCTATTGGAACAGGATGTGGACATGGAAGGGGAAGATTTGGCTGGCCAGCAGGAGGAACTGCAAAAAATCGACCGCTCCATGAAAAAACGGGGACGGCGCATCATTGCCATTGCGGTGGTCATTGCCTGCGTGGTTATGGGGGCGCTGACGGCGTTTCAGCCTGCCATCAGTAAGGTTATTTGGTATGACCCCACGGAACGGGATTTTCAGCAGTTTGCTTATGATATAGACTGCCACATGGCGGTTTTGACAGAATTGACCATGCCAGAAGTGCAGGTGGAATCTGTTCTTCCTACGGAACAGGGATGGGGCAAATACGACTTGCAGGTACAGCAGCGGGATTGGTTTACTGGGGAATATACTTGGCTGAATGGTACGGCAACCAGAGGAAAAATCGAACTCAATCACAATGCGTACAAGTATAGCAGTATGAATGTTTTTTCCAGAGGAACTAAGCCTTTTGTGGATGTGGATGGAGAGCACAGTGTCATTACGCCATCTGCGGAAGCAAAAGCGGCATTGGCAGACTTGCCGGAATATATGCAAATGGAAGCCTATGTTTCTTTGGGGAAAGACTGGACCATGGAAGAACTGGAGAACTTCGCGGCACAGCAGGAAGGATATCTGGGCTGGGTCGGTGTACGGACTTCTCCAGAAGAAGAACAACGGCTGCCGCTGATGGGATTTGATGCCAGTGACAGTGGGTATGTTTTCAATAACGTGGATGAAGCCTATCCGTTTTACGAATTGTCCATGCATGAGGATGTGCCTCTGGCAGAGGCGTGGGAGAAGCATTTCCTTGCTTTGCTCCAATACAGCATTGACCATGCAGATTTTTACGCAAGACTGAATCAATCTAACAACCACGGCAGCACTTGTCAGATGGTGCAGGAATATGTGACGGAAAACGGTGTGAAAACCTATGGATTTTTGTATTACGGTACACCGGCAGAAATGAGAAAACTGCTGGAAAATGAAGATGTGGAAGGAATTTATGTGACAGATTACCAGCTGCGGGTACCGGGGTTGTAAGGAAAAGAAATCTTGCGGGAAGAATAAAATCGTGATAAAATAACCATAAGAAAAAGGATTGCCGCTTTTCCCGAGGCGGTCTGTCCTGAAAATAGGTTTGTGACCGTCTAACTTGCAGGTTAGGCGGTCAGTTTTTTATCGGTCCCGAAATAGGGCGACAATGGCTACGATGAGCAATCCGATTTGAA
>OOCG01000316.1_pt1 | contig 34891 bp, 37 predicted proteins | sample 1671521 | NCBI WGS metagenome assembly OOCG01 (sample SAMN06348165, study PRJEB24527) | human gut metagenome | biome: human gut; feature: ankylosing spondylitis patient; material: feces | host: Homo sapiens | place: China | collected 2015-10
AATATCGTAAAAAAGCAAAATATGGAGATGTACTATTCATATATGTTTTCACCTTCAACTTTACCTCAGAATCTTTAATTACACGTATCATTCGGGAGAAACTATAACCTCTATATTCGTGTTATTCGTAAGATTCGTGTTCAAAAAAAATTAATATTCTAAATTCTTCTTTAAAGTTTGCTCTTTCTCATCAAGGATTGAAAGGAGATATTTGCCATAGTCATTCTTCAACATTGGCTGAGCATTCTCACGCAACGTATCACTATCTATCCATCCTTGGCGATAAGCAATACCTTCCAAACAAGCAACCTTCAAGCCCTGACGTTTCTCCAGAACCTCGATAAAGGTAGATGCCTCAGAAAGGGAATCATGGGTTCCTGTATCGAGCCAGGCAAATCCTCTAGCCATGGTCTGTACCTTCAGCTGCTTATCCTTCAGGAACTCCTGGTTTACTGTTGTGATTTCCAACTCACCACGAGCAGATGGTTTGATATGCTTTGCCATTTCCACCACCTTATTAGGATAGAAGTATAAGCCCACTACAGCATAATTGCTCTTTGGATGCTGAGGCTTCTCCTCGATGCTCAGGCAATTGCCTTGCTCATCAAACTCTGCCACACCATATCGCTCAGGATCGCTTACTCGATAACCAAATACTGTAGCTTTGTTATTGATAATATATCATCGGTTTATCAAAGATAGGAATCAGTTGCTTGCTGATACCCTTTGTGATAGGATACAAACGTGTACCGCTACCACCTGCTAATACGATTCCTTTCATATTTATTGATTATTATTTTAAACCTTGTCTGTCATTATCCTCAAACCAGTCAGCCAGCGCTTCCTCGAAACTCCACTTAAACTGATAACCGCAGTTCTTCAACTTCTCACCACAGATATTAGTAGAAATCTGGAGCTTCTTCACTCTTGCAGGACAGATACCCATCGGCGAACCAAGAAGCATGACAGCTCTTGCCATAGGCATGATAACCCAGTTAGGAATATCAGGCACAAACTGAGTCAGACCAGTTACCTTCTTCATAGCCTCTACGATATGCTGGATAGTATAAGCAGGCTCGAAGCAACAGTTATACAACTCAACACCATGCTCATGATGCTCCAAGCGATAAAGCATGAAGCGAACCAACTCCTTTACATAGATGCAAGCCTTGATGGTATCTTTTCTGCCTGGGTAAGCAAACTTATGACCACGGATAGCCCAATACAATCTCGTGAAATTACCATTTTCACCCTTTCCGAATACCACACCAGGACGAACGATAGTGAGCTGGCGATGAGCATCATCTCCATTCTGCCACTTCTCATGAATCTTCTCAGCTACCAACTTAGAGATACCATATGCAGTATTAGGAGTTGGTAAAGTTGTCTCCTTCTTCAACTCCTCAGCAGCACCGTATGGTGCGATACTTGAAGTAAACACAATCTTCTTGATATTCCACTTTTCGGCAAACGCCACCACATTCTCTGCACCACGGATATTAGTCTCGAAATACTCATGATCTTCATGACCAGGAGTACGATGAACTGCAGCAAAGTTGAAGATGACATCATCCTCTGTAGGAGTAAATGGCAAGTTCTCAATAGGCTTACGGATATCATACTCGATGAAAGTAGACTGCAACTTCTGACCATCACGCAAAGCAGGCTTGTAATCCTTTACTACCGGATTAGGAGTGCCAGGCTTCACGATGTCGAGGTTATATACTTGGGCGTTAGGATAACGCTCCTTGATCAAATTTGTAAGATGGGTACCGATGAAACCAGTACCGCCAGTGATAATATAGTTCATACTAGATTTTCAAATTTACACAAACAAAATTATTTCTTATAGCCCAGTTCCTTCAAGAGTTTCTTGTTCCATTCAGAACGTTCCTTATCAAAGAACCAGCCCCATTTATTGAAGTACTTCACCATATTCTCCATATGAATCTTCAGCATTTTCTTACTCTTATAAGATGCAGCTCTATGAGCATGCACCACTGACACCAATGGCCAATACATCGTGCGATAATACTTATGCATTCTACGGGTAATATCAATGTCCTCAGGATACATGAAGTATCGCTCATCAAACAAGCCCACCTTATCAAATGCAGATAAGCGGAAGAACATGAAACTTCCCTGATGATAAGGGATGTTGGCAGGAGTTTTGTGATCCCAGAACTCCAAGGTATAACGATAGTTCATCTTCTCTCCCATCTTCTTTGGCATAAAACGACGGAAGATAAGGTCGAAAGGAGTTGGCAGCAAACGAGTGGTCAACTGCAGGCGACCATCAGGATAGCGAAGCATAGGCTGAAGCTGTGCCACATCCTTGTTTGCTTCCATATACTCTGTAATCTTCGAGATGACACCCTCTTCAAAATACACATCCGAGTTAATAACGAGATGATAGTCGGCATGAATCTCCTGTGCCTTCTTTATAGCCACATTATGCCCTGGTCCATACCCCATATTGGCATTGTTGAAGATATACTCTACCCCATCCAACTGAGAACAGAAATCTCTGAGTTCATCACTAGGCGAATTGTCACTTATATAGATAGGTGCAATTCCATTCTTACGCATCGAATCTATACACTTCTTTAATTCTCCGTGATCCGTCTTATACGTCACGATTGATGCAGTTATTATCATAGCAAAATTTAGAAAGTAAATGGTGAATCAAATTCTTTTAGCAAAGGATGTTTTGTATCCTTATCACTGAGATTAGCATGTTCCGTAGGAATCATCCAATCTATACCGAGAGATTCATCCAAGATCGAGATTCCACCATCAGCCTCTGGGTGATAGAAGTTATCACACTTATACTGGAATACCGCAGTTTCTGACAATACTGCAAAACCATGAGCAAAACCCTTAGGGATAAAGAACTGGCGATGATTATCCTCTGTCAATTCCACTGCTACATGCTTTCCGTATGTAGGAGAACCCTTGCGGATATCCACGGCAACATCCAGCACTCTACCCTTCACGCATCTCACCAATTTGCTCTGGGTAAACGGTGGTCTCTGGAAATGCAAGCCACGCATTACACCATAAGAGCTCATGCTCTCGTTGTCCTGGCAGAACTCTACATGATAACCAACTAAAAGTTCAACCTTCTCTTTAAACTCTCGCTCGCTGAAGCTCTCGAAGAAGTAACCACGAGCATCACGGAAGAGGCGCGGTTCAATGATGAGCACGCCCTCTATATTTGTCTTTATTACGTTCATTTTAAAATATTTTTTGAATTATTGTTTTACCTCTTCTGAATCCCCACATAAACAATAAAGGGAATCCTACGCCAAAGAATGCGTATAACAAAAGTAAGAGAATATTACCACCAACACCAGGTGTCAAATCACTAAGATTTGCCCCCCCATACCTATACCTTGCAATGCTAAAGTACAAAATTTAAAGCCTACAAAGTGCAAAGCCATAACGTAGAAAGACTCCTTCCCAACATACGCAATAGCCTTACCTATAACGTTAGTCTCGATATGCTTACCTATATACATTATTATATATAGCACGGCTGGTGCAGCAACTATCAGTTGAAGTATATCCTTATATTCATTACCATTCAGAGCCACACCGCCAAGCATACAGGCAACTTCGAAAGCCACCAATCCACATACAATTGCCAAATACCCATTGTCAAAAGACAATTTTATCTTCTGATACATTAGTCTGCCAACATATATCAGAAGCATTGCAGTAAATGTATTGCTAAATCGGTGGATGGTCAAACCATACTTATTACTAAGAATACCTGCTACCATACACATTGTCAGTAATACAATGAATCTCATCCATTCATATTGTCTATCATTCTTTGCAATCTTCTTGATAGCCCAGGAAACAATAGATAAACCTATCAGAGCCATGAAAAGCACATACACAAACCACATTGCACCAACAATCGGTTCTCTTCCGCCTAAACAGATAGCCAATACAGTTTGCTTAGCAAAATCCATCATTGAATAAGTATTGATTACAAGGTCAGTGGACTCTAAAGAATACCACCCTATCTTTATCAACACATTATGCAATAAAACTGCAGGCACATAGAAAAACAAAATCTTCAAATAAAGCGATGAGAATTTCTTCTTAAACCACAACTTAGGTTGAACATGCTGCTCTTCCTTTATGAAGAAACCTGCTAACAAGAAGAAAGCAGCTACATGCCAAAGGTAAATGAAGAAATCTTTAGTATTTACTAATTGCCCTGTTGGATATAGAAAATTGACATGTCCTAATACTATTGCAATAATAGATACACCTTTGGCTATATCTACAGATAAAGAACGATTAAAAATTTTCATATTAAGCTTTGATAATTGCATTTAAATAATATTCTGCAACTTTGCTATCCGTTAACTTTTGTGCTGTAGTAATAGCATTTTGTGAGATTTGATTAATCTCATTTTGTGATAAATTATTAATCTTGTTAATAACTTGAGCTAATTCAAATTCATCACCAGCATTGCATAAGAATCCATTTACTCCATCTTCTATAATACCTTCCATCCCTTCATGACGCGAAGCTACTGTTAGACATCCCATCGACATAGCTTCCAAATACACAAGACCAAATGTTTCAGCTTTACTAATCATAATAAAGCATTGAGCTTTTCCCACAAAATCTGGAACCATTTCACGGTTTACAAAACCGTGAAGCTTAACTTTATCTTCCAATTTATACCTTTTTATAATCTTCTCAATTTTTTTTCTATTAGCGCCATCTCCAACATAATCTAAAGTGAAATCGTCCAAATGACTTTTGAGAATTCCTAATAAAAGTTTCTCTGGGAACTTGCGTCTAATAAAGGAACCTACATAAACAAAATGTTTAATCGGTTTAACAACATTACACGTTGATTCACGTTTCAAAAAATGAAAAGGTATACCACTATAACACATAAACCACTTTTTGGGAATTACCCCAGAATTCTCCTCAAACTCAGTTTTCAATGGCAATGATCTATACCCCCAAATATCTACCTTACTTATTGCATCTTTATAATCATTTCCACAATAACGTAACATCTTCCATCCCTGATTATGTACAACGACACAAGTTTTAGCTAGAGGGAAATACTTTCCTTTTAACTTATTAACCATAGGAAGGTGAGGATAAAAATTGTGAGCAGTTATCACATCGGGGGAAAAGTTAAGTACTTTACAATAGTCTACTATTTTACAAATTTGTAGCTCAAGATATCGATAAGGAACTTGAAAGCGAGGTAGTGGTTTGAACAATGGAATTCTAACAACATGTACCCCATCCATTTCATATACTACATCATTTTTTTGGTAATCAGTGGTTACTGATGTATTAAATCTACTAGCTATTGCTTTTTCTGCAATTGCTCCAATTTTATGTAAAATTTTCCAATAAATGGGATAATTATGAATTACACATACATTATGACCTTGTTTGACCCACTCTCTAGCGAAATAATGCACTACATTCGTATTGTTCGCAATATTTATATCTGGAGCAGGATAAATAGTTGTTAATATTAAAATATTCATTGTCTAAAACCTTTTAAAATAAGGATAAAACTTTTTCGATAATAGGAGCCATATCATAATATTTATATTCCGCTAATCTGCCACCGAAAATAACAGTTTCTTCTTTATCTACCAATACTTTATACTTAGCATACAGAGAAGAGTTTACTTCATCATTCACAGGATAATATGGTTCCATACCATCCTTCCACTCTGTTGAATACTCTTTTGAGATGACAGTCTTTGGAGAGTCATATACTTCCTGTCCAAACATCTCAAAATGCTTATGCTCAATTACACGTGTGAAAGGTATTTCAAGCTCGGTATAGTTTACCACCGCATTGCCCTGATAATTTGGTTTGTTTATAATCTCTGTCTCAAAGCATACTGTACGATAATTGAGCTTACCATATTGATAATTATAAAACTCATCTATTTTGCCTGTAAAAACTATTTTTTCAGCTACACTTTCCCAGTAAGAACGATCCTTGAAAAAATCAACGTTAGTTTTTGTGTCTATCCCATCAAGCAAGCCATCAATAAGTTTATTGTAACCGCCAACTGGGATACCCTGATACTTATCATTAAAATAGTTATTATCAAAGATTAGACGAACAGGAAGACGCTTGATTATGAAAGCAGGAAGTTCTGTACACTTTCTACCCCACTGCTTCTCTGTATAACCCTTAATGAGTTTTTCATAAATATCTTTTCCAATCAACACCTGAGCTTGCTCCTCCAAGTTACGAGGTTCTGTTACGCCATCTGCTTCCATATGAGCCACAGCTGCTGCTTTCTGCTCATCAATCTTCGCCTGAGCCTCCTCTGGAGTGGTTACACCCCACATCTGATAAAAAGTATTCATATTGAAAGGCAAATTATAAAGCTTACCTTTGTAGTTTGCTACAGGCGAGTTAGTATAGCGATTAAACTCCACTATAGAGTTCACAAAGTCCCACACCTTCTTGTTAGAGGTATGGAAGATATGAGCACCATACTTATGCACATTAATACCTTCAATATTCTCGCAATAGATGTTACCACCTAAGTGAGAACGCTTATCAATTACCAAACATTTCTTCCCCTGTTTGTGAGCAAGATGTGCAAATGTAGCTCCAAAGAGACCTGAGCCAACAATTAAATAATCATATTGTTTCATTTTTTAGGATATAAAACTTTTGGGTTAAAAATTAAAATACCGACAAATACACGAATCAAAATACCTAATCTTGTTAAATCGCAATGAAAGAGACTATACAAAAATAATCCCGCCATAAATCCAACATTTAAGACTTTATCTTTCAAACTACCATATTTTTGGGTGTTCAAAAAAGTGTTACGCAAATAATAATAATAGTTTTTCAAACGTTTTTTATCAACTTCTGTCTTGAAGTTTAACTGCTTTTGATTTTTTCTTTTATGTATCACAATACTCTCATATGCCAAATATGAAGGTCTAACAGTAGAAAGTCTTGTTGTGTATTCAACATCATCACCCCAAATAAAATATTCTTTATAAGGAAGACCAAACTTTCTTATGTTTGATACAGGTATTAAAACGGAAACAAAAGTTGAAGACTTAACTTTTATGAGATTAGAATCAATTTTCTCTAACCACGAAGGATACTCGCCATTATAGATACGATTATCAACAATGGGAACATTCATTAAAGTACCATCTAATCCATAAACTCTACTACAGAGGAAACCAAAATCTCCTAGTTCTTGGGCTTTTAATAATAATTTTTCAAGCGCATCAACTTTGCATTCAACATCATCATCCATTAGCCAACAATATTGATAGTTATGCTCTGCTATAAATTTCATACCCGTAAAAAAGCCTCCAGCACCACCAACATTTGCTTGATGCAAAACAATCAATTCTCGCTGATTATCTAGCCACTGTGCAGTACCATCCGTAGAGCCATTATCTACGACAATTATATCAAAGTTTTTATAACTTTGACTATAAATTGACACCAACTCTTCTTTTAACAAAGAAAGACGATTAAATGTTACAATCAAAATACCAACTTTATTCATAAGATTTTTTTATTAATAGACTATATAAAAATGCAGGAAATAAAATAATAACAAATTGCGTATAAAAATTCGTTGAAAATGTCAGAATCAAGAATGATATCACGATACCTAATATACGAAAATCTACAACTTTAATTTTTATCAAAAAATAAATTATAGGATAGTATATTATTGAAAATAACCAGATACCTCCACACCCCAGCAAAGACAGCAAAGAGTTTGACATTCCAAAATTAAATTCAGAACCACTTTTATAACCTACTCCAAATAAAGGATTGGACATAAAACTACTAATTGCAGTTGTATACTCATTCATTCTTATCAGATAAGAAACCGAATCAGCCTTTTGGCTTAAAATAGATTTAACAAGAAGATATGACAAGAGTAAACCAAACAAAATCATAAAATATTTAAGAAAAACATTTTTATTAAATCTCGCTAAAGCACCAGTTCTTGCAAAAAAATAGATACCTATAATTGACAGATAAATAAAACCTGTTGATGAAAATGTTGATAACACACCAACAATATATATTATTACCCTTTTTCCTGAATACGTTTCCCTTAAAAAAAGATTTATTGAAAACGCAATACACAGCCATAGATTAAACATCGGTCCTTCTGCAAATATACTAGTATTACGCCATATTTCATTACTAAAAAATGTTCCATCTTCTATTTGAGTTAAAAACAACAAACCATAATACCCTGGCACGCTTTCCTCCTTATATGTCCAAGCACCCCAACTTCCAACAAAATGCATATTAGGGGATATTATATCAAATATTGGACCCAATAGCCAAAGTATGATAGAACTAATTGTGAAGAAAAAAACCAAGTTTTCAATTCTATATAAAACTGAGAACGAATGTTTACTTAGCCTACATTTCCATATGTAATTTATCAATAAAGGTAAACCTAGTACAAATAAAACAGAACCGAGAACAATATCTTTAATATCTTGCAAAAAATATATCAATGCCAATAATGACAAGACATAAGGAATCAAACTTGATTTCACTCTAGATTTAGGAGAAAAAATATTCATAAGTATTAAAACTCCTAATGATAAAGAAGTGAAAAGCACGCGATTACTCTGGGGTGTCATATAAACACTAAATCCATCAAGTATTAAAAATAGAGCAAATAAATACTCGAGGAATATTGAAAGATTAATTTTCATCTTGAAGCCATTTTTTAAGAATACAAGAAGCCTCGGCGATAGAATCAGGCAATTTCACTCGTTCTTTATGATTGTAGATGTTATAAATTTCATCATACAATTTCTGCATATTTGAAGACCAAAACATAGACGACCATTTTTCACTGTTAAAATCATTTTTAATTGCCTTACCTAGCATGATAATTTTTGGTTCCTTATCATATAACATCTTAGGATTTAGCATTGCAGAAGAGAAAGGAGAAACTAAAATTTTCTCTTCACCTATGATATTAGAACACAGCATTAATTCCCAAGGTATATTATAGTTTAAATCCTCATAAAAGCCATGATTCCGATAAATGTGAGTTCTCTCTGTTGAAATATGCGGATGAACTCGTATGGAAATTACAGACTTATCAAAACCTTCAAATATATTTTCTACCAAAGAGATTTCACTAATTCCCTTCATACCTGCAACTTCAAAATTTGAATCAAAATAAATAACTCGACCAGGATAAGATTCAACACGCAAATTCATATTAAATATTTTTTTTACGTCTACAGATGTCGGAAATCCAATAGAAACTCTCTTTAGTTTCCTGTTTGCCCCAATACACATATCAGGGCGATACATATAAAGATTCTCAACGTAATCCTCTTCAAATTTGTAACCTAAGAGTTTGTACATATTTCTTATACCATTATATTTTTCATATATATATGAAACATATACACCTATACCTTCTTCATAAAAATGCACATGCATTTTAGGATTTTTTTTTCGAAGTTTTGTAAAAAGCCATGTGGAATTCATTCCTACCCATGTAGACAACAAAACATCATATTTTTTATTTTTTACAGCAGAAAGTATGCGACGTTGCATTTTAGTTAAATGAATATGGGCCCAAAATACTCCTACCCTAGACTTATGGTTCCATATATCATGCATATAATATACATTAACAACTGGACTTTGAGGAGATAACTTATTTATCCAAGCACTCATATCACAAGTAATATCTAGAGCAAAGATGTCACATTTTTCATATGGATAATGATGTTGCATTATCATCATTGAATTAAATAATTGTAGGGGTGTTGCGACTAATATTGCTATCATAAAATTAAAATATTTGATAAATTAACATAAATTCACACTGATAAGTTTATTAGCTTGCCATCTCACAGCAATTACTACAAATAATTGTGTAACACCATATAATAAAGCTGTAAAATATAAGCTATATTGAGTTAATAACAATGATAATAGTAGATGCACTATAGAAGATGCAAATGTAATATACATTAGATTCTTTGTTTTCTTATAGAAGAAAAGAAAATTTGTATAAACAAGATAATAACACATCAATAATCCATATATAGCCAATAAAGGAAAATATTTCAACGATATCTCATATTTTGGCAAGATAATAGGAAGAAAGAAATAACAACAAACGAAAACAAGAACAGCTATCACTAAATATAATAATAAGAATAACCGTTTCTGCATATTCACCTTCTGCAACTTCCTTTCACAAGACATAGTTTCATCACTTAAAGTTTTATAAATATCAACACTATTGGATTGATTAAATCCAAACCCTATCATAGAAATGATGTTTGCTAAATTTAATGCAAAACTAAACAATCCAACATCAGCAATTGTATGAGAAGCACTTATAATATATCTATCGCATCCTTGTCTTATAAAAGTTGTTGCTAAATGTGGTATTAAAGGGATACTCCAAGCGAGCATCGGTTTAACATAGTCATTTATATCTTTTGTGAAAAATCCATTCTTTATGAAGTAGTAAATACTAAAACCACCTAACAAGGCGGTGCATAGTAATTCTGCATAAACCCTGCCTTCCCAACTAAAGCCTCTGTATTTAACCAAGTAAATAGAGACGAAAAAATTCAACAAGGCCGATCCACATGAAAGCACTCCATAAAACCATACATTTTCTTTTAGCCTATAATAATCTAGTAAAAATATACCAAAGATGTTAAAAAATGCAACAAATATAGCAATTAACAGTATACCAAAACTCAAATGTAATGTAGTAGGTATTGAATGATTACCTAAAGTCAACATCAGAAGAAACAATACTAACATTACAATGCTAATTAATAACGTTGTGGAAAATGTCTTCGAAATACCAGTTTTGCCTGATTTAAAGAATACAATACTCGAGTATCCTTGGGTTGACATTGCTATAAAATACCCCAAAACCATTCCTACAGTTTGATACAAATTTAAAAAGCCATACTCGTTTGGAGCAATATAACTAGCTAAAATCAATAGTAAGATGAAAGATATTCCCCTATTGATAAAAGAGAACATAGAGAACAATGCTCCGTTAAATAGAGTCTTATTTGTATATAGTTTAATTAATTTTTCTTTTATCATAAATTGATTTTAATGAAAAGATTTTAAAAACAGCATTTCTTTCATATACTAAAAGGGGTAACAAAGAAATAATGATATTTATGTAACCCTTTAATGGAGAAACGCCGAAAACCAACATTTGAAATAAAAATATCTCATAACTGCGTCTTCCACAAAGCAGAACAAAAGCATTACACCTCCACCTTGATTTAATTTGATAAAACTTACATATCGTAAATGCTAACAAAGACCAAGATAGAAAGTATGTAAACCAATGAAAAGATGACCAAGCAGTGTCAAAAATAATCGGTTCGAATATTCGATCAAAATGCTTTTCTCGCAAAAAGAATAATACCAAAATACATACAGAACTTAACATAGAGAGAAGAAATGTATTTAACGTAAATTTTATACCGCTCTTACACCATAAGTATCCGAGATAAATAAGGAAGATATATCGCAAACAAAGAAGGCGATAGAGTTCATCAGGCATCTGAATAAATGAACAGAAAATCTCAGATAATATTGATAAAAAAGCAAATACGCTAAAAGCATACGACAATCTCACTATTCTGTAAAATAAAGGACAAAGTACTGCCATCTGTAAATATATCCAAATATAGTATGAACCAGGTCCATCACCACCACATTTAAGCAAGTGCAACATACTAGCATATAAATCTGTACCTCTTAAGAAAAAATCAAGAAGATGATAACCTACAAAAGTTAGCTGTATAACCAGAAATGGAAAAAGAATTCTATGCCAGATCTTACTTATATTAGGAAATACATTATAATCTCTCTTGTATACGTGAAATACTTGAATCAAAAGAAACAAGGGTACAGCTTGATCTATCCATATCGGATAAAATAAGACTTTATCTAGCCCCCCTAGTCCATGCGACACTAATACCATCAATATTGAAATTCCCTTAAGATAATCAAGTAGAGGTTCATACCCCCCCCGTTTTAATTTTTATCAACATGTCATTTAAAGAAGCAGGATCCATGTTCAAAGCAGAAAAGTAGCTCATAAAAATTGCCCTAAACACTTCACCTGCTATTTCTATGTATAATATTTTAATCTCTTCTAAATATATCTCTTGTATATATCTTATCCTTTACATCATCCAGACAAGCATCGTAGCGATTGGCGATGATGGCATGACTCTGCTTTTTGAAGGCTTCTAGGTTGTTCTCTACTCTACTGCCGAAGAAGGTGCTGCCCTCTTCCAAGGTTGGCTCATAGATGACTACCTCTGCACCCTTTGCCTTGATACGCTTCATGATGCCCTGGATGGCACTCTGGCGGAAGTTATCGCTGTTTGACTTCATGGTCAGGCGATAGACACCAATCACACAGTTGTGCTCCTTGCTGGCATCATAGCTGTTGGCATCAGCATAGCTGTAATAGCCAGCCTTCTGGAGTACGGCATCAGCGATATAGTCCTTACGGGTACGGTTGCTCTCTACGATTGCCTCTATCAGGTTCTCAGGAACATCGGCATAGTTTGCCAGGAGCTGCTTGGTATCCTTTGGCAAGCAATAACCACCATAGCCGAAGCTTGGGTTGTTGTAATGGGTGCCGATTCGTGGGTCAAGACCTACGCCATCGATGATAGCCTTGGTATCGAGTCCCTTTACCTCTGCGTATGTATCCAACTCATTGAAGTAGCTTACTCGGAGTGCCAGATAGGTATTGGCGAAGAGCTTGACAGCCTCAGCTTCCTTCATGCCCATGAAAATAACAGGGATGTTCTTTTCAAGTGAAGAATGAAGAGTGAAGAGTGAAGAATCCAATTGCTTTGTGTCGCCATTATGACCTATTGCGCCTTCAAGAAGTAAAGACGCGAAGGTCTTGCCAGCCTCTTTCATCTTTTCTACATCGGTCACCTTTCTGATTGCCTCATTCTCCTCTTCGAACTCAGGGCGCTCGATAATCTTTGGATAGCCTACGATAATGCGGCTTGGGTAAAGGTTATCATAGAGTGCCTTGCTCTCACGAAGGAACTCTGGAGAGAAGAGGAGGTTAAACTTCTTTACGCCCTTCTTGGCATACTTCAAGTAGAGGCTGCGAGTGTAACCTACTGGGATTGTGCTCTTGATGACCATCACTGCATCTGGGTTTACCTCAAGAACCAGGTCGATGACTTCTTCTACATGAGTTGTATCGAAGTAGTTCTTCACTGGGTCGTAGTTGGTTGGTGCTGCAATCACCACGAAGTCGGCATCCTTATAGGCTGACTTGCCATCAAGGGTTGCCACGAGGTTCAATGGCTTTTCAGCCAAATACTTTTCGATGTAATCGTCCTGGATTGGAGAAATCTTATTGTTGAGTTTCTCCACCTTCTCAGGGATTACATCTACTGCTGTTACATGATGGTGCTGGGACAATAGCGTTGCTATGCTCAGACCGACGTAGCCGGTACCGGCTACTGCTACTTTTATATCTTTAAAATCATTCATCATGATTAATTATTAGATTATTTCTTGAGATGCTTTACTAAATCCTGTGCCTTCTGATACTCCTGCGGAGTGCCTATATCAATCCAAGTACCATTAAGCGGATAACGAATCACTTTCTTTCCTTGAGCAATAAGTTTCTCCACAAGATGAGTGGCATGGAAGAATGTATTTTCAGGAATCTCAGCAAGAGCTCTCTTTTTGATAAGGTAAATACCAGCATTGGCATAATAGTTATACTTAGGCTTCTCTATGAGTCCCTTGATATTACGACCATCCAAATCAAGAATGCCTAGTTCTATACTGATATTGTAAGGAACTGCTGCAACCGACATTTCTGCATCATTCTGTTGAAAATGAAGGAAGAAATCTTCATAATCAATGTTGGTGAAAAGATCGGAATTCATCACGAGAATGGTATCATTATAGAATGTATCTACAAACTTAATGCTACCAATAGTACCAAGAAACTTTGGCTCTCGGAAAGTACGAACCTGAACTCCATCACGAGGAGTAGCAAAATGTTCCTCCAACTGCTCTGCAAGATAATTTACAGTCACATCAATATGATTAACTCCATAAGAAATCAATCGGTCTATGTTATGATCTATAATACATTTACCACCAACCTCAAGCAATGGCTTTGGGGTTTTCTCTGTCAAAGGACGAAGACGCTCTCCCTTTCCTCCTGCCATGAGGACAGCATCAATAGGAAGTCGAGTAATATACTTTTCAAGATTGACTATATCAACAATATGATTGTCAGAATCAAGAATCGGAACCAACTTCATTTTTTTCAGTTTCTGCTCATGAAGATGCTGTACATCATCATCAACACCTCTACGAAGGAAATTGAAGTTTTTATGCATCACCTTCTCGATTGAGTCATTAACAGAAACACCAGCTATCAAAGCTCGGCGAGAATCACCATCTGTCAACGTACCCACCATTTTGTCATCGTCATCAACAACAAACAAAACCAATGGATCAGGCATTAAAGTATTTATCACTTTTAATGCAGATAAAAGCGATAGACTTTTATTAATTATATGTTTATTTTTCAAACTCATGTTTTTGCTTTTTAATAATAATAAGATGTGGAGATTGACCGAATACAATGCTATCAGAAGGTATATCTTCGTTCTTAACTAGTGTACCGGCACCGATTTTCACATTATCACCAACCTTGCATCTTCCTAAGATACTAGAATTAGCAAACATCTGTATATTTTCTCCCAATACAGGATAATAGATTTCTCCATTTTTACCATCTGTCCCACCTACAGTACATCCCTGATAAAAGAAAAAGCCTTCCCCATACTGTGCTCTACCCATGACAGAACCCAAAGGATGTTCGGCTCCAAACTTTTGCGGTAGCTCTATCGCATAGAACAAATCTACGCTATTCATTATTTTATTCAGATAGTAGATTTTATCGCAAAGTATACTATTTTGTGTATTAGCATATATCTCATGAGATAGATAATACAGAAAAATCATATATTGTACAGAATGATACGGGTTAAATCTTACATTTTTATGCCCCCCAACATCAATTTTGAAGTATTTATTAGAGGATGCCCAAAAGTTTGATTCACATTTTTCCAATGCTAAATCCAGATAGTCAGAAATAACTGTCTTTTCAATATTGCTAAGTATAAAATGGCTCTCTAACTGAACAATCAATTGAGCAAGTATATCTTGCTTCGGAATTTGCAACTGCATCATAAAGCTATCTCCAACTTTGCGCTAATCTATAAACTTCCTGATAGTTTTCCTTATTCTCAAAGAGGAACTTTGCTATCACCTGCATCAATTCATAATCTTCTTCAGAATCAATATCCAGTACACCCGTATCATCCATAACAATGGCATCACATTTCTCATCCAACAAGATTGCTGGTTCTATTTCTTTCAATGCAATTGAAGAATATGCATAAATGGATGCATTCATGTCATAAAAGACAGGCGCTTCTTGACGAGTTGTGTAATGAGAAGGAAACGCTAAATCGTAGAAATCGCCTTTCTTGGTTACCATGTTGAAATATGGATTTCTTCGAGAATTGGCAACAGAAAAGACAGCACGAACATCATTTCTTGCAATCTTTCTGTCGATTGCATTTTTAATATCCTCCACTGTTCTCAAAGGAGAAGTGATATCCAAATCCACTACCATGTCATAAGCCTTACCAAATTCTTTCTCAGCTCTCAACAGACAGTCTTTAATGACATCGACTTTTGAGACTTTATCTCCTGCCAAAGAAGAATCGCGCCATAACTTAGTAACAGCAACCCCTTTCGCTGAATCCATGATATTCATCAAGTCTTGGCTATCAGTATTGACAACAACATCGTATGTATTTTCAGAACTACCATACTTCTCTATATAAAGTGAAATTCCTGCTATAGAATACCATGCAAGAGGTATGTCTAAAAAATCACGTGCATTTTTACCTTTCACTCCTTTTGAACCTGCACGACCACATAATGTAAATAAGATATTCATAAATTATTCTCCTTTAGCTAATTTAAGTACATGGAAAGCATGTTCCATTGTACTGTCATTTTCAATTTTATTGTTTATAATCTCGAAGAAATGTTCAATTTCTCGCATCTGATACTCATTTCTTTCACTTGGCAGCTGAATGACTCTACCTGTTCTCAAATATTCAATTCTGCCGTCTTCTATATCACATCGTATAGTATCATCTGGCAAGAACATTTCTAATGTACGAATCATTGAACGGCCAAAATAATCCAAATGTAATTCTATTGAAGTTGTAGATGTTCTACCGATATATATAGCAACATCATCACTATCAATTTCAAGATTTGATATTTTTCTCTGTATAGAATATGTCTCTACCGGAGTACCAAAAAGCCATGTCAGGTAATCCCATTCATGAATGAGATCGATTCCGACACCACCGCCCATGTCTCGATGCGCACTATAGCACTTACGATAATCCTGTCCTGGACGCCAGTCTGGCAGATAACTTGAACTGATAGCTCGTACAGAAAACGACTTTGAAAAATCAATATTCTGCTTTACATATTGCAGGGCTGCACTATATCTAAGAGGGCATGCAACATAGCAGATGGTATCCTTTAAATCCTCAAACAGAGAAGTATCTATATCTGTTTTGTCAAATACAGGCTTCTCTATAAAAAAGGATTTAGTTCTATGCTTAAACTTCTGTATCGTATCATAATGAACCGATGTTGGATTCGTAACAAACACGACATCGTACATTATATTCGATTCCGCAATATCGTCATATGAATAGATAGATGTAACTAATGGTCGAATATCCAAAGGAACATCACTTCCTACTTTGCTACGATATAAATCAATAGTAAAGGTATTACCTTTTTGATTGAGATACTCGCAAACATTCCTCAAATGACGCTTACCTATCGAACCTAATCCACAAAAAGCAATTTTGTAATTACTCATTTTTACTGTTCTATTTCATCAATTATTGAAAGCAAAGTTTTATCTTTCTCGAAATCCCAGTCAGGAGTAATGCCATTCTCAACTTGATTAAAGAATGCATTTATTTCCTCTCTATAAGGATTTTCTGTGATAAAATCTGCATAACCATCAACATGCTCTGCCTCTTCTTCTATATTTACATGAAGATCCTTTTTAGATTCCAGATAATCATATTCATATAAAGAATCTGAAGTACCATTCCAAGTCAGATGTAGTTTTTCACCATACACCTCTAAATGACGTGTTGCTTTTCTAGACACAACATCTACAGCAAATACACCTTTAGCTCCAGTCTCATGTTCTATAGTTATCAGATAGTTATCTGCGTAATCTATGTTAAGATCAGTATTCTTACTCTTGATAGCACTTACTTTTGCTATATCACCAAAGGCAGATACCAACCAAGGCATATCAATAGCCATAATCTCACGACAACCATTTGTTCTCGGATTACCGATAAAATAGTTATTATAACTCTCCCAAGGATGCCAATCTGGTAAATACTGTCCTACATGATAAATGTAGTTTAACTTCTCATTACATGGGCGAACCTTATTGATAATTGCCTTTGTATCCTCTTCGTACAAAAATGTTGAAGAAAGGAATAACACACAATTATTATCATGAGCAAGTTTTATATTCTCATCATACAGATCACTTACCAGATTTATCTCTGTAAAAACATGTAGTTTATTCTGTAAACACAGATTGATTAACTTTGCATGTGACAAAGGCGATGTACAAACAAAGGCACAAGTAGGATTTTCCTTATCAATTGCCTCTTGTAAATCATTATAACAAGATACACCTAAATCCTCTGTTACTTGCTTAACACGTTCCATTTGGGTATCAATACCAAAGATTTCAACGTCTTTTCTTTCTTTCAAAAGACGAATTCTTCTTTTTCCCATAGACCCCAATCCGATAACTATAACTTTCATACTCCTAAAGTTTTATTTCTTCATCAATTGAATAATCTTGTTGTGCAGTTCTACCTGCAACAACATCCCAAAAAGAAGCTTCTATGCCATTATCGCTTCGCTTTACCATCATATTGCTTTCAGAAAGAATCTCACCTTTCTTAATAGGACGGCTTGCGACAATACGTTTCAAAACTACCTTAGATATTTTCTTCTCACTCTCATTTGGCTGCTTTATTCCATCTCCCAAGGCCTGCTCTATATGGCGAATGGCAGATACCATTGCCTTGAGTTCCTCAGGATTCAAGGAAGCCTTATGGTCTGGTCCTTCCATATTTTGGTCAAGAGTGAAATGTTTCTCAATAATCTCTGCTCCCATGGCAACAGCTGCTATTGGAACTTCAATTCCCATGGTATGATCTGAATATCCAACCCTGCACTTAAATGCTTCCTTCATTGTCTGCATAGCTCGAAGGTTGACCTCATTCATAGGACATGGATAATTGGTTGTGCAATGCAAAACAGAGATATCCTTGGCACCAGCCTCCTGCAATGTATCATAAGCAATCGCTACTTGTGACAAGTTTGCCATACCTGTAGAAAGTATAACCGGCATTCCATATTTCGCAACAGAGCGAAGATATGGAATGTTAGTGATATCACCTGAACCCAACTTGATAAATGGCATACCAAGATTTACCAAGAAGTCCAAAGACTCTGTCTCATCCGCTGTGGAAAGAAACTGGATACCGATTTCATCACAATGCTGCTTAACTATTTGGAAATTATCATAAGACAACTCCAATTTCTTCAGCATCGTAAACTGGTCATCATCATTATTGAGATTTTTTTCTTGATACTCTGCTTTCTTGGTGCCTTTGGTTATAATAAGTTCCGTTTTCCAAGTTTGGAACTTCACGGCATCAACACCAGCTGCTTTTGCTGCATCGCAAAGCTGCAGAGCTAAATCGAGTCGACCATTATGGTTTACTCCAGCCTCAGCTATAATGTATACATGTTGATTAGTCATTAGTATCCTTAAAATATAATCCGTTATACTTAAGCATCATGATGCCTTCTTTGTAAGAATCTAAAGAAACTTGATTCTCATTACCATTCAGATTGTTTAATATCAAATTCATGAAATTGACTCCACATCCATAGGCATGAGGATAACCTCCTCCAAATCTAGGATTAATCTCATTGATATAAACTTCTCCATCATTAGATACAAATACATCAATATCGATAGGACCATAAAGACCTTTGATATTCTGCACTTTTAAAACCTCATCTATAACATTTTGAGAATGAACAGAAATTGCTTTATCTGTTTCTCCTGCTCTCATTGCAAGTTTCTCCTTGATAAACATTGAAACGAGCTTCCCTGATTTTAAATCAAAGAAAGTATCAACCCCATATTCCTTTCCTGCAATAAATGGCTGATAGATATACTTTGGTTCACTCTTCAGTTCTTCAATATCCTCAAAGCTATTAATCTTCTTTATGCCAATGCTGGCACTTCCATCTCTCAATTTAGCAAATAGAGGGAACTCCCATTCTTTACTATTAAGTTTGTTCAAAGCATCTTCTGCCGAACCAACAGTTTCTACCAGTTTAAGAATACCTTTATATTTATTGTAAAACTCAAACTTATCAAAAGTGGACTCTACAAAATCAAGATTTGAGAGTATAAGCTTTACACCAAGTTGATCAAACTCCTGCTTGTAATGAGAAAGAAGAACTAATTCTGGATCTATCAAAGTAATGATAGCGCCAATTTCCTTCTCTTTGCAAATTTCTAAAACCTTATTGATATAGAGGTCAAGATGTGCAAAATCCTTATCTATACGAAAATATTCATCACCAAAATATAAAGCTGGAGCCTTATCGCTCATATCCAAAGTATAGACCTTTCGGTTTTCCTTATGGAAAGCATCTTTAAAGTATTGAACAATTTCAACACGTCTTCCGGGACTAAGAATTAAAAGATTCTTCATAATTACAATTTACTTTTTTGAATAAACTCTTTAGTTGTCCATTTCTCTCGGACAACTTCCTCGTTACCATTTTCATCAGTGACTATAACTGTCGGAAAATATTCTATGAATAATGGAGTCATTGACATTGTATATGCACCCACATTATATATCGTTATTCTATCACCCTTTGTCAACTCTGGTTGATTATCCAAAGTCAAGAAACGGTCCATCTCTATACAAGTATAACCTGTAACGATTTGCTTTTCTTTCAAATTACTGGATTTAGTATTAAGAGAAGACACAAAAGGTGGGGCTTTCATTTGAGAAGCTACATGTTTTACAGAACCATCAGTAAAGACAAGTCTTCTATCCTTAATATCCTTAACGTCAATTACAGAGCATACATAAGAAACCGGTGAAGCTATCAATGCCGCTCCAGGTTCTACAAGAAGTTGTACTTCTTTAGAAATTTGATAAGCTTCAAGAACATCAACAATCGTAGAAGCATATTCTTCAAAGGTCGGAGCACCAGGTTTGTCACCAAACAGACAACCACCTAAATCCAAGTATTCTAATGCTGGTATCTTTTTACTTACCTCGCAGAGATGCTTAGTTATACTATTAAAGATTCTCAAACTCTTTGTACGAGTACTGTGATGTCCATGCAAACCTACAACTTTAACTTTCTGCAGATGACTTAAGCGGTTTAATGCCTTATCAAAATCACCATTTTCAAGATTAAACCCAAAACGTCCAGGTTCTTCACCTGGAATAGTTTCACCAGGACATTCGTGTTCCAAATCAAAATTAATGCGCAAACCGACCTTGATGTCATGAGTGAATGACTGGATATTCTCTTCAATGAAATCGATCTCAGCAAATGAGTCAAGATTTACTATACTGCCGTTTTTTAACGCTAGCAATAAGTTGCTTAAGCCTTTATGTGGACCATTCAGTATGATATTATTTGGCTGATTACCCACATAAGTAGCTAATTCATACTCTGGTTCTGAAACAACTTCTGCCATAACCCCTTGTTCGTGCATCCACTTTACAAGCCAAGGTAAGTTATTCGTTTTATAAGAATACCCTATTTGAAAATTAGGCCATAAAGCTTCAAAAGCCGAGCGCAATGATGCTAAGTTCTTCTGAAGCTTAGATAAATCTATATTATAATAAGGTGTCGCTATCATTTAAATAACATTTAATCTGTTCAACTATCCGTTCTGATGCATGACCATCTCCATAAGGATTGTCTGCCATCTTACATTTATTATGAAATTCTTCAGTCTGAAGTTCTTTCAACGCATTCTGCATACCAGGTTCAGTTCCATCACAACATTTTATGTTCGATGTTATTAATCTTCCCTTTTGTCTATCACCAATGTTCAAGACCGGAAGTTTAACGAATGGTGTTTCGAAAATACCACTAGAAGAATTTCCTACCATCATAATTACTTGGTATAGAATACTAATGTATCTCTTTTGACCTAATGATGCGACAAAATGGAAATTATCTTTTTTCTCCGCATATTGTTGAAGAATATCGTTTATCAAATTGCCACCAATATCTGAATTTGCTTTGGTAAACAGAATTTCACAATCGGTACATTCTTTTTCAAGAGATGCTAGAAGATTATTAACTCGCTGGATATTTTCTGGTACAGATAATGTTGTTTCAGAATGATAAGTACCTAATATCCACTTTTTAGCAGGATCAAGTTTTAATGATTCTGCTAATTGATGGCGGTTTAACAATTCAATCTTGCGGAAATTATCCAGGTTTGTCTCACCCGTAACATATATATTGTCTAAACTTTGGCGCATAGCTCTGATACGAGCAGCAGATTCTTCAGTACCAGGGAAATGAAGAGTTGACATCATTGTCACAGCATTTCTCACTTCATTGTCAATTGCTCCCTCTGTGATATCTCCTCCTGATATATGAGCAACAGGAATTCTCATAACCAAGGCTGTACCTACAATTGGAAGCAACTCATATCTATCTCCCAAAACCACTATCATATCTGGCTTCAAGCGATTGAATGCATCTGTCATTCCAATGGAACAGAGTCCCATTGATTTGGAGATACCAACAGATGTTTCAGAAGAAAGAAGCATTTCCACTTTCTCATCTATATGATAGCCATCCTCTTCTATCGCCTGATAGGTAAGTCCTTGTTCAGGAGAAAGATGTCCACCTGTAACTACTAACTGTAGTTGCAGATCTTCATCTTTTTCTATTCCATCTATTACCCATCGCAAGAGCCCATACTCTGAACGGGCTCCCGTGATAACGCAAACTTTTTTCATTAAATTTACTTTTATGTAATCAGAACTTTCTATTTAAAACAGACTATTCGACTACAATATAAATATAGCCCATATTTGGTCCCTTCAAAGCAGGTCCGATATCTATCATTTTATTATCACATCTTGTAGGATAACTACGTTGATAATAGGCTATCAATTCTTGTTCCAGCTCATCAATCAAAGCCAAAGTCTCATTTCCATAAATTAATTTGAAAAGGCTATACTTTTGACGATATTCCTCATCAAATCTGTCATAAGGATTTAATTGAGCCGTCTTTCCAATTTTGAAATGTTTTGATGGATATTTCATCAAAACTCCTGTAATAGCCAACTGGCACGCTAACAATGACATATAACTTTCTTTCATAGTTTTAATGCTTAATTATGTTATTACTTTGACAAATCTATTGGTCGAACAGAACTTGGAATATTCACTACTCTATCCGCAAACCAGATAGTGTTCTCCAAGCCATCGTTCTCACAATTCTCAAACATCGGCAGGCGATTCATCAACTCCCAGATTGGGCGAGTCATTACACCATTATCATTTGTCTGAGTAAGGAAGTCAATCTGTGCCTCCTTATCTTTCAAGATAACAGCATTGAGCCAATAGTTGGAAACAGTATTTGGAGAATCTACGAAGAACTCGATATCTGGTACATTCTTGAAGTACTCCTCATATTCAGCAGCAACCTTACGCTTGCTTGCTACATACTTGTCAATGTTCTCCAACTGGGCGCATCCCATAGCTGCATTGATATTTGGCATACGATAGTTGTAACCTACATGGTCGTGACGGAACTCCCAACGATGCGGAATCTTTGCCTGTGTGGTGATATGCTTTGCGTATGCGCCCAACTCCTCATTATTGAAGAGCATCATACCGCCGCCACCAGTAGTGATGGTCTTGTTACCATTGAAGCTAATCGCACCAATCTTACCGAATGTACCTGTATGCTGACCTTTGAATGTTGAACCGATACTCTCTGCAGCATCCTCAACAAGTTCGATATGCCACTCTTTACAGATAGCAGCAATCTCATCAATGCGGACAGGATGACCGAATGAGTGCATAGGAACACATGCCTTGACACGACGACCAGTATTCTTGTTATAGCAAGCCAAGTCATCCTCTTCGAAAGCGAAATCCTTGCTTTCTGGAAGTTCTCCCTTGCGAGTGTTCTTGCGAACCTCAGCATTCTTCTCAAGCCATGCCTTCAAAGAATCAGGAGAAAGACCCATTGTTGAACGATCCACATCGATGAATACGGCATGAGCTCCAATATAGCTCAATGCATTACAGGTTGCAATGAAAGTAAGAGCCTGAGTCAATACTTCATCATCTTGCTTTACACCTACGAGTAACAAGCTCATGTGAAGGGCATTGGTACCACTTACACATACCACAGCCTTCTTGGCACCTGTGTATTTTGCCATATCTTCCTCAAAGCGATCAACAAACTTACCTACGGATGAAACGAAGGTTGTATCGATACACTCGTTGAGGTATTTCTTTTCATTACCTGCAAAAACAGGAACAGCCAAAGGAGTAAACTCCTGATTGCCATAAACTGACTTGATAAAGTCTATTGTTTTCTTAAAATCTGCCATTTTATTGAAAATTACATTTTTTGATCCAAGTTCTTACCTTTTTCCTCATGCTCGAAGTTAGGTATAAACTTCTTGATTGATGTCACGATTTCAGCCTTGGTGAAGTCTGGCTCAGCAAAGATGCCCTCCAATTCATCAAAGAACTGGTTAATCTCTGGCATCGGACGACGGGTTGTCTCCTCTACTACACCGAGTGCTGAGAATCGAGTCATGTTGATTCTCTCACCAGGAACATAGAATTCCTCGTAAGCTTTCTCGCCAGTAGTATCACTCTTGAAGTAAACGACAGGATAGTTGTCACTCTCGTAATCCATATCTGCAGCATACTTCTTTGCCTCTGGATCATTCTTGCACTCCACCTTCTTGAAGCCTTCTGCCTTTACGAAGTCATCGCAGATAGATGAGAAGGTAAGCATCTGCTCTTCACCCAGCTTTGGGAAGAACACCTCACCGCCATTTCCAAGAATACAAGCCAACATACAAATCTGACCAGACTCCTCTGGAGATACAAAATAACGCTTCACATCAGATGGTGCTGCCAATGGCTGCTTCTTCTGCAAACGATGAATCCAACCATCTGGCAAAGAACCATTAGAGAAAGCAACATTAGCAAAACGAGCAGTAGTTACCTTGAAGTGCTCATTATAAGCCATCACCAGGTCTTCCATAATACGCTTGCTGGCACCCATGATATTAACTGGATTAGCAGCCTTATCTGTAGATACGCAGAAGAAATGCTTTGGTGGGAATACGCAAAGCAAATCCATCAGTTTCTTTGCCTTGATGTCATTATTCTCGATGAGCGCCTGAACACTATACTTATCTTTCTCTGAACGTACATGCTTATGGGCAGAGAAGTTGGCTACAATGTCAAAACCCTTCTCCTCACGGAAAATACGTTCGAAGATTGGGTCTGCAAAGTTGAGGGTATAGCAACGGAACTCATCAGGTACATAAAGTCCTTCTGTGCTTCGTACATCACGAACCAATTCTGCCAATCCGTTCTCATTCAAGTCAACTACAACTACGCTTTGTGGTTCAAAGCGAAGTACAGCCTTGATGAATGAAGAACCGATGGAACCGGCTCCACCAATTACACACACTTTCTTGCCTTTGATTTCAGCAGAAAGTTTCTCCTTGTTTGCTTCTATATCCTGAGCAAACATACTTGTTTCACGCTTGGTCACATACTGACCTATGAATTTACTGAGATTAAACATGATTTATATGTTTATTATTTTATTATCTATTGTAAAAAGACAGGTTCCATAATGAAAGCCGAAAAGCTGCTTAATAAATAAGCTCCAGGATATTCACCTGCCGTATATTATTATGCTCTTAAAACTACTTTAACACATAGTTTTAAGGTTTACCAAAATTCTTTTTCAATTCATATTCATAATTATCCATAAAAACCTTTCCTGAAGCTACAGTTTCAACCATAAAGTCAAAAATAGTAGATTCTGGATGATTTTTGAAATACGTCAAAAAATGCCGCAATACAACACATGCTATATAATTTATTTTCTTTGCATAATTGTCTAATCCTATAGACTGAATCATAGCATTATGAACCATCAAATTGCGAAGTCGATAAATCATCAATAAATCATTTTTCAAACTGTCGAAATATTTATTAATTGAATCTATCCCACTATAAAATTCATATACCTCTTTGAGCTTATCTTTTTCTATTTCATCATTAAGGGAATGCAGTAAAACATTCAAATGTTCAAAGAAATCCTTTATTCTATATTTTTCGCCTTCCTCCAAATCAATAGCAGCTGAATGAGCTATATTTTCTGGTACATCATAATAATTGTCATGATTCTTATAAAAATAGATTTGCTTTTCATAAACATCCCATATCTTATTATGAAATGTATGTTTGAGCATAATGTAACATACTATTTCTTGAATTACAGATAGAACTCCTTTTAAGTTTTTACCCTTTATGACAATCATCTGTCTTGAAGCATCATCAATTTTCAAAAGACTCTCTAAAGAAAACCAACTAAATAATAAAATATCTTCATTTTTTTCAGACTGATTTGCCTTATAAAGCCAATGCATGGAATTTTGAATTTGAATATTCTTATTCATATCAAAACTTACAAAATGACTTGCTATCCATTCCAAATCTGCTTTAGATTGTTCTGCATCAAATGATTCTAAATAGGAAAATTCCGGCTGACGATCAGCATATCGAGGATCATTACCCTCCATACATGTAGACTGTCCTATCTCTTTTCCTTCTTTAATCAACACAAACTCATTTTGCATGATACCAACAGGATTTTTCTTGTTCAATCCCAAATTGATAAAATCCAAGATTTTTAGTAATTTCTCCTTAGATCTATTCTTGGAAGAATTAAATGCTAAATACTTAATCGGCACTGCTGCATTTAAATATTTATATTCAGGATCTACTTCTTCAATCTTTGATAGACTGTCTTTATCTGAGATATATTTCCTTGAACGTGGTGAATAGATACAAACATCACCAATCTGTACATTAATATCACCTTTAATATTACTTAATCTCATCAATGCGATAGCATCTTCCTCCGTACGATGAAAGTGTTCATATAAACTTTCAAGTTTTTCCTTTATGGAACGGTGTTGAATATAATCAGAAACAGCTTCATGATACAATTCTTCAGATTCGAAATCATTTCTATTCAAGCCTTTATAATCATTTGGCGCTTGCAATACAGTTTCTCCACAACCAAGAATTACATTAGGGACAACTAAAGGCAAAGTTTCAATATCTTCCAATTCATAACCTTTAGCTATAAATTCAGATACTATCAACTTTGTTACATATATCAAAGAAGACTTGTTTTCACTAGTTAAGCCTGTATCAGAATTCAAAATTCGCGCCAATTCTTCTAATAAAGAATCATGATAACTACCATTATTTAATATATCTAATGCTTTATTGCATAAATTCAATACGATTTCACAACTTTGTTCTGATAGCTGAGAAGCTAAGATAGTAGAAATTATTGGATGACATAAGCCTGTAAATACCCTATCGTTTTTGTCAAATTCTGATAATCGAAAGAGAAAGTATTTGGCATTATCTTGGTTTTTCAACCTATTACCCTTTATTTCCAAAATGATATCTTCAAGTACATATCTAGGACTGTCGAGTGCAACATCTATGTTAGATTTAGACTGAAGCTGAGAAATTAAGCTTCTCCAATAATGAGTCCAATAATCATATAATGTCGTGATTGGCAAGCCTAAGATTTCACGTATATTCTCTTTCATATGAAATATAATTATCGATTGTTACCTAACACATACCGAAATCTTTACAACAACTTTCCGTTCCCCTTTATTGGTGGCAGGAACCCGTTTCTTGAAGAAAAAATGTAACCTACTTGATGTGCACAGAACCACTGCACAATAAGAGTGGCGGACCATCTAAGGTCTTCGACATATTGTGCGGGATGGGACACCTGGGGTGGGCTGTCTATAACTCTCCTTTCCTATACAAATCAACTTTGATATAGAATGGAGCATTATTGAAGCGGTACTACCTACTAATACCATACCTTTCATAAATGTTATCTCCTCATTAGCTTTGCTGCAAATTCGAAGAAATCTGCAACGTTTTTGAAATTATCAAATTGCTGGCAATACATACTGGCATAAGGCTCAGAGAACCTACTGCGTATATCAGCCTTTATCATATTTGCCAAAACCTCCTTTGTGTAAGCTTTCAGCAATTCGTTGTATTGTTGTTCGGTCATAATTGTCACTTTTTATGCGTCATAAATATTATTCTATTATGAGTCAGCTCGTATTTATCGGAACCACCATCATAAAAAGAATGTAGAAGTAAAGAGGCAAAGTATTCTTCACTATTCGCTTGTTATTATCTGATATTAGGGGGCTTTTACGCTAAATAAAATGATCTATTGATTCTATTTTATCTATATCAAACACAGAACTATCATTGTTGTATTCTACTTTTAACATCACATATTTAGTAAAATTTGCATTATGGACTAAATTTACTTTTCTTTTTACTGTCAACACGTTGTTTTTTGCAGTAAGAGTATCGACATTAGAGTACAACCAACTATCAGTATCTATACATTTCAGCCCATTAGACTCTTTAGAATCCATCTCGTTATGTTCTACATACGGAAGGACTTCTTCTAACATTATGACAAATACACGCATTGAGGATGGAATACTTCTAATATCAGCCTGATTAAAACTTCCCGTTCCAGCAGAAAAACTAAAAAGGGGATGTTCTCCATATAAATCAATAAATGTACCCAAATATACTCCCATAGACAATATGATATGTTTGTCATTTACTTTCAGTCGTTCTAATGCGACCATCAAATCCTTGAATCTCACTGTATATTTAATAACAGGCTTGTTTAACAAGAAAAAGCGGTTATATTGTTGCTGTTCTTGTATTAATAATGACGAAACAAGAGCTTCTTCCATATTAGAACTGATTCTATCCATGTATTTTGCAATATCTTCTTTTGGGACTTCTAAAGATTGAATGGTATAGAACGATTCTCTTGAAACATTAATATTACCAAGTTTTGAGTCTTGCTCAATAGGAAGATAAAGTTTTTGATTGTTGATTTCTTCCAACAATTGCTGCTTTATATAATTTATTTTTTGTGGGTCAGGCTTAGGATTCTCTACTTTTTCTTTAATAGCCTTTTCCACTTCAGACTTATACCCTTTTAATAAATCCTTTGATTTTTGAGAATCATCAGAATTATAACCAATCTTCTGTGATTTGTTAGTAAAGTCTTTATCATTCAAGAAATACAATAAGATGTCCGCATGTTTAATTTGTTCATTCAGTCCTTGGATTGAACTGTCTGGATCTATTAGTGGAAATGATTGAGAATCACAATATGACACATTGTAGTCCATATCTTTCAGCCTTAGTATCAAGAGGGCAAAATATGAATTAAACATCCTTGCAATATAAACATCTGAATGAACATCATTAACCATGTCTGACATCATATATCGCTTGGTGAGTTCCAAAGGATGCTCTTTCAAATCGTAAATTCGTTTTATATCATTAAATATTTCTATCAAAGTATTATCCATAAGAGGATAGCTTGGCGGTAAAGTTTGTGTAAAATACAAAATCTGTTTTAACAAATTATATTTTCCTTTATGCCACAAATATGCTCCTAATGCTAAATGGAATTGTTTAAATATTGATTTTTGCTTAGATACAGAAGCATCAATATCATATCTATCTTCTAAATAGAATCTGTAAAATTGTTCAGCAAATGTCCAGTAATATAAAAACCACTCTTCATTGCCTGTATCCACAACTTGGGTCACAAAGTACCAAATAATTTGCCATGTATCTTCTGAAATTGGAACATATTGGGTAGGAAAGAACCAAATATTGATTAAGAAACTGTCATGAGAAAAGAAGTTATTATCTGACTTGCAAGTCATATTGAGAACTTGCTTCATCAAATCTATTTGAACTTCCGTAAAGCAAATGCCTCTTTTCTTTGTTTCTTCCGAATTCAATTGCTCTTGAATATAAGCATACAATTCCTCCAACAACATATCTTTGGCACGTCGATATACCTTTTCATCTTCGATGCTTACGGCATATTTGGCTATATCAAATATCTCCAACAAATATGAATTATCTTTTTCCATCTCAGCTTCTCCTATGACTTCTTAAGTTATTGATACGATCCAACAACTCATCAGGGTTATAATATGTCATAATTGTATATACCAACAAAATTGTTGTCACCAGCAAAAACCATGTCAGTAAAGTATGTATTGTTACCCATACAATAATCAACGTAGGACAATCGTCAAGTAATTGCAATATAAATATAGAAATAAATGCAAATGCTATAGATATAGTTACCAACCACTGAAAAAGACGGAATACTTTTTCCTCTTTAAGCATCTTAGTTATTCTTGAGCTTCTATATTGTTCATCTATTCTCTGAATAGCTTGCAATAACAGAGGATAAGTCATACCAACTATTACAGAAAAAACTGATAATAGAAGACTAATGGCATTATTGGAAAATTCAAAAGGTTGCATTATATCATTTTGCTAAAGTATTGTTCACTACCACCCCACCACCACGATGAGACACGCCTGTTACGTCCAATTTTATATAACGTTCCTTGTCTGCCTGATATTTCAGGTTTGTTAGTTTCAACTCTTCATTTACTTTATGAAGACTATCAATTTCCATCCTTAAGACTTTAATTTCTGTGTTTAGCTCATTTCGAACCATCTTAAGATTTTCATGAAGAACTAAACAAATAGCAAACATTATAATTAAAACAGGACAGGTATATATCAAAAAAGCATTTTTATGACTCATTGTTATATTCATATTATACCATGTATATTGTCAACGATTTTTACTCTCCCATAATCCGTTTTATCGCACACCTTTAGCATATTTACTTTGGTGACACCTCCTACGAGTTGAACCAAACGTATGCTGGAATCAAAACCCAAGCGTCCATAATGGGTCTTTGGTGAATATATCGGCCAAAGCATCTGCAATCTGTGCCTTGCGCCAACTCTTCGGTATATCTATACGAGCGAGTTTGCAATGCTCTATGATATTGACTTTGGTATCGAATGACATCATGTCATTCAATGAAAGTATATCAATATAAGGGAGTTGTCGTAGTGTAATCATTGTTTATTGGTATAAATCTACATTGATATCGAATGGAGAATCGAAGTCTTTCAGCTTCGCATCACACCATAGCTGCTCATAGACTCGTTGGCTTGGCAAAAGTGAACACGGCGTCTCAGGATTGGGGCAACCTTTTCTTCAAACTCTCGTTCGCTGAAGTTCTCAAAGAAGTATCCGCAAGAGACGCGGAAGAGGCGCGACTTTATAATGAGTACACCTTCAATATCTGGTTTAACTATATTCATCGTTATTCTTAATCTAGAAGATATTCTGCGAAACTTTTTAGTTTTGCTATTTCCAAATCATATTATGTCTCTTTAAAAATCCTGTTCTTCATCTATCAATCTTTCTATCTCGTTATTTTGTCTTCTCACAGAAAGCATATTAATGATAAAGTACATCATATTAAAGATAGAGAATATTACAAATGAAAAAGAATAATTCCAAACAAAAGCAACCTGAATCAAAGAAAAATGTAAAGATGAAAATATATCATCGTCTTTCTCAGATGGCAATAGAATATACAATAGCGTAAGAATGCTAAAATATAAAACATATTTCATCAAGAGCTTTTGTATCTTATTTTGGACTTCAATCTTTGCTTCTTTATTATGAATTCCTTGAGTACTCATCGTTACCACTAAACTCATACCTACAGAAAACATTATACCAGCTACAGTATATAATGTATTGGGTAGGGAAGGATATATTGGATAAGTTGACACGTACGGAAGAAATCCAATAAAAGAACTAATGGCTAAAGCCAAGAATAGCCGAATCATCGATTTATCCCTTTTAGTTCATTAAGATATTCTATCATCTCTTGCATTAAGTTTTGTTCATTCACCAAACCATTATCTAAAACATCTATCATTACAGTTTTTGAACGAATCATCTGACCAGATGTAATGGGCTTATTATCTTTTGTCTTAAAAGACACACCATCTTCATCTACAATAGGAGTGATAACGGCACTTAATGCTTTTTTAATTTGTTCATCTTCTTTCTGCTTTTTTGTTTTCAAGTTGAATTTTATTACCAAATTTGCAGATAAAACATTTTTGTCAACCAAAAAAGCGAAGTCGTCTTCCTTAAATAAGGAGCTTAATTTTTCTTTGGCTATATTCCAAACTTTAAAATTTGATGCCGCAGCTCTTGTTGTAGTGGTGGTTGACAACGAAAAAGAACTATCACCAGAAAAAACTATTTGATTTATATCGGACAAAGGTGTTCCTTTGGGAGATTCTATTAAAATGGAAAACTTATAGAGTTTATCTCCACGTTCTGCTTCAAGCAACCAATTTATGTATGTTTTAAACCGAGATATACTTGTTTTAGGAAGATTTGTTACCAAATGATTTTGGTTAACAACAATGTAGTAAGAGCTTTTACATGTCATTTTTTGCTCATCTTCGTTCAACCCCTCTAAATCAGAATAAGAAATTTCCTCGCGATTTAAAAAGTCTGGTGGAAGACTCGGCATTTCCCTTGTGGGGGCTATTCTCATTATATTTGCAAAAAGGACCTTTTTACTATTGTCCATATGATAGGAAGCCAACAAGTCTACTTCATTAGAACTCTCATTCAAAGTCATACAACGCAGCTTTATTGCAGATGTTTGACTCAACTTTAAGACTATCTTGTCATAAAAATCAGAATGTGATGTTGAAATTTTATCATTCTCTATTTTATAGGCGTATAGTTTCAATTTCTTTTCCATAAAGCATTCTATATTTATCAAATTAATCTATATATTGAAGTTTTAATACAAATGAGGAATGTAAAGCCACACCAATAGCATCTATTTTTTAAAGAACTCCAGTTTCACCATTTCAATCTCAATGGTAGCACCGCAGATGTTTCGGATTTCATCACCTAGAATGGCATTCTTACCTTGAATACGCTGCACATAGGCTACAACTCCAACAAGTTCTCCGTCTATAATAAGCACTTTGTCACCCTTTTTGATAGGGTGGTTCTGTATCTCAGCCTTGCCAGTCATTACAATTCTGCGAAAATTGTCGAATTTGGTATCAGGGATAGCATATGGGGCACTTTTGCCTGGTTCCGAAAGCATCTTATAAACATCGGAGCGGAAGCGGATTTCATTAAGATTTTTGTCCTCAACTCTCACAAAGACAAAGGTGGTAAGAAAACAGCCTCACGGACAACACGTTTACCTCGACTGTTTATCATGATAAGTCTTTCCAAAGTGCGTCGGATCTGTTGCTACGAAACCATTTTCAGCTACATATCCTTCACTTTTTGCCATGGCTTCGCCGTCGTCCCCTGCAATAGTGGACGTTACCTGTGAGTGTATATTTATCTCTTTCATCATGCGAATCAAATTCGTTTTTTGATGACGTTCATCTGTCTCTCGATATAAGAGACACAGAATCTCCTTGCAAAAATACGAAAATTGTTGGAAACTAGCAAATTATGCGTGTTAAAAAATTAATATCATTCTACGAAAATCAACATTATTTTACTATTCTTTTCGTACATAATTTCCTAAGTCGTTGATTGAACGAAAGTTTTTGGTTTTTCTGTATCTCTCATGTAAAGATTCAGGAAAAATGGTTCATTTTGGTTCATTTTACAAAATCCCTCTTTTTATTCTTTTTTTGTGGCTTATAGGGCTGCCAGTATTTTGGCGTTGGCATCATCTACTTCTGAGCTTTTGATAGAATTGAGATAGATTTGCGTGGTGGTTTCTCCATCTTTCGTTTGGTTGCAACCTTTGTGATGATGGCAGATACACCTGATACAATTGCCTCTAAACGAACAAAGGGAAACAACCAGTCTTTGGTCGTTTCCCTTTGTTCGTTGTATTCATTCTGATTACATCACATGATTGTCAAAATGGCTTTTCATGCAAATCATCCAGTCCTTCCTTGTTGATAAAGGCTTTTTTCTACCTCTCCGTCTCTCCTGCAAGGAGAGCTCCACTTTCTCCCCAAGCCCCTCTTCCTCAGGAAGTGGGGATGTAACCGCCCTCCGGTGCTCAGAACCGCTACGCTATAAGGTTGACGGGGCATCAAAGCCCTCGCCAAATTGTGCGGGATGGGACCGCCTGGGTATAACTTGCTATAATTTGCTATAGCTTGCTGATTGGGGGTGCATGGGGGGCGGCTTACTGGTTGAGACCACCATTATTGTTCCCCACCGCAGTATCGCTCTGCGCTTGTCGCCACTCGAATGGGGATATTTTTTAACCTTCTGCCTTTTACAGGCGCGAAATAAAATCATCTGCTGTATGTTCTGTTACAATATCGACAGAAAACCAACGCTTTCCTAAATCTTTTAGAGATGCACCAAAATGATAAACGATATCGTCTATAATAAGCCAACGATCATGTGAACGCTCAAAGGTATGAAGTCTTGTCGGCTCTAAAGGATACTGGGTGTTATAATTTGCTATAGCATCACATAAAGCAGGTGTTGCAAATCGACTTTTCACATAACAATCTAAAGTTACGCCTGTATTACGCTTATGAAAACGATCCAAGAGAGAAGCTGTTATATAGTCATCAATTAGAACGATCCTACGTTTAGCCTTTTGGATTAGCTCCTCTACCAAGACAAAGGCATCAAACATTTGTCCATCAAAGAAAATCCCCAATTTTTGCTTAAGCGAACCATCATCTAGACGACTCATAATCTGATCAAAACGAGCATCTATATTTTTCAAGCCTCGTTTAGTTTCTATACGAAATGCTTCAAGCGACTCTATTCTCTGAAATAATCCTGCATTAGAGAAGATAAATTTGCGCATGGCAACAAAAACATCGATTATGCGAATGCTTGTCTCAATAGCACGGTCACTTTTCAATACGGATGACAATTGGCTTACACCTTGTTCAGTAAAAGCAAAAGGAGGACGTCTGACTCCCATCTTTATAGCCTGAATTTCATCTTCACTCATATAATTGGAGGTCACAAATTGTGACTTCCAATTATTCCATTCCTCTTCTGTCAAACGTATATCACCATTACAGCGTCCCCACTATTTTACAAGTAGTTACACGTATCTGTTTTCGAAAAAAGTTATTTTATTATCGTTTTTAGGGTGAAGGATTGCCTAAGCGCACTCCTTCACCTCATCGGATTTCTCTACATAGTAACATGGAAGCATAGACTTATAGTCCTTATCCCCATCTTTCATGCGGGTAAGGATGTCTTCAATATACCTTCCAAAGTTTAATTTGTTCATTTTGCAGCTTTCATATAAAGAATACATAAAAGCTAAGTTCTCCGCAGCCTCATGGCTACCTGCCTTGCCCCAATTGCGACG
>OOCG01000327.1_pt1 | contig 34123 bp, 22 predicted proteins | sample 1671521 | NCBI WGS metagenome assembly OOCG01 (sample SAMN06348165, study PRJEB24527) | human gut metagenome | biome: human gut; feature: ankylosing spondylitis patient; material: feces | host: Homo sapiens | place: China | collected 2015-10
ATCAACCGCATGAAGGCTGAGGCAGAGCAGAACGCTGCTGCTGATAAGGCTGAGCGCGAGAAGATTGACAAGATGAACCAGGCTGACAGCATGATCTTCACCACCGAGAACTTCCTGAAGGATAACGGTGATAAGATTCCTGCAGACAAGAAGCCAGGTATCGAGCAGGCATTGCAGCAGTTGAAGGATGCTCACAAGGCTGGTGATGCTGCAGCTATCGATTCAGCTATCAACAACTTGAACACCGTCATGCAGGCTGCTTCTCAGCAGATGTATCAGGGCGGCCAGCAGGCAGGTCCTCAGGGCGGTCAGCAGGCACAGGGCGGCAATGATGGCGCTCAGGATGTACAAGACGCTGACTTCGAAGAAGTTAAGTAATACAGACTAATATTATAATAAAGGCGTACAATGCTCAGAAATGAGTTTTGTACGCCTTTTTTGTTTCATTATGTTTTTTTATATCCCAATAGTTTGCTAATTCGCTGAAAATTATGTATATTTGCAAATTAAGGGAGAAAAACATCCCCAAAAGAGATAGACAGTTTAGGGTAAATATAAAAGAAAGGAGAACGAGATATGGCAAAGAAGAGACCACAGGTAGCGCTGGTTTATGATTTCGACGGCACACTGTCGCCGGGCAATATGCAGGAGTTTGGATTCATACAGGCTACAGGCAAGACAAAAGACGAGTTCTGGGAGAAAAACAGAAAGTTTGCAGAGGGTAAGGATGCCAACGGCATTTTGACCTATATGTATCTGATGCTCGACGAAGCCAAGAAGAACAATATCTCGCTCACCCGGGAATCTTTTCAGAAATTCGGCAAGGATGTAGAACTGTTCCGCGGCGTAAAACAATGGTTTTCGCTCGTGAATGAATATGGCAACAGAATCGGACTGGACGTAAAGCACTACATCAACTCCTCGGGACTGAAGGAGATGATAGAGGGCACACCTATCGCCCACGAATTTGAGAACATCTACGCCTGCTCCTTTCTCTACAACAAGGAGGGAATCGCCTATTGGCCAGCCGTAGCCGTAGACTATACTACCAAAACGCAATTTCTCTTCAAAATCAACAAGGGTATCAAACAGGTGAGCGACAACAGAAGAGTGAACCAGTATATCCCCGACGAGAAGCGCCCTATCCCTTTCCCCCGAATGATATACTTCGGAGATGGAGAAACCGATGTGCCTTGCATGAAGATGGTAAAGGAACATGGCGGCCACTCGATTGCGGTATATGATAACGAGGATAAACAGAAAACAGCCTGCCAGCTTGTCAAGGAGGGACGGGTAAACTTCATGTGCTCTGCCAACTACAGCAAAGGAAGCGTGATGAATATCATCGTAAAGAGGATATTGGATAAAATCAAAGCCGACTTTGAATTCGACCGCCTGATAGAACTGAACCAGAAGAAGGCATGGAAGTGATTTAAAGGTAAAAGGGTAAAAAGGTAAAAGCCCAAAAAGGACAAGAAAGTAAAGGGAGAAAGGGATTCTTTTGTGAATTCCTTGAAACTTTTCTTGGTTTTGTCGAGGATTATGCTTAATTTTGCACACAAAAATAATAATATCAAATCATATTAATGGGAAGAAACAAATACTCAGCAGGAGAAATCAAGGAAATCGGCAAGTTGCTGCGACTCAAGAACGCAGGCAACCGTTTACAACAGAAAATGATACGCCACGACCTTCGCGTGGATTATGAATTCAATATCTCTGACTTCAATGAGCCTGGCAAGGCTTTCGGAGAAGAGGAGTTGCAGGATGCCATCAAGCGTGGCGCCATCCAGATTCTCGACGATGCCACCATAGAGGCAATGAAGGCTAAGCGTGCCCGAGATAAGGCTCGCGACGAGGCAGAAAGACAGAAGGAAGCCGTAGCCAGCGGTGAACAGACCGACTGGCAGGAGGCTATGAAGGAGTGGAATGAGTATTACGAAAAGTAAAAAGGTAAAAAGAACATACTGATTACGACATATACTGATTATAAATTATTATGGCAAAAGTATTGATAAAGACATCAGAGGGCGACATCAAGGTGCGCCTCTACGACGAGACACCTCAGCATCGTGACAACTTCTTGAAGTTGGCAAAGGAGGGATATTTCGATGGCACTCTCTTCCATCGTGTCATCAAGGATTTTATGATTCAAGGCGGCGACCCTGACAGCAAAGGCGCTCCTAAAGGCAAGATGCTGGGCACAGGTGGTCCTGACTATACCATCCCTGCCGAGTTCGTTTATCCACAACTTTTCCACAAGCGTGGTGCCTTGAGTGCAGCCCGTCTTGGCGACGAGGTAAACCCGGAACGAGAGAGCAGCGGTAGCCAGTTCTATATTGTATGGGGAAAGACCTACAAACAGAATGAACTGAAGCAGATGGAAAAGCAGATGGGCATGCAGATGGAGCAGAACATCTTCAACCAGCTTGCCAAGGAGCATCATGAAGAAATCATGAACTTCCGCCGCAACCGCGACCGTGAGGGGCTGATGAAACTCCAGGATGAACTGGTGGATGAAACCAAGAAGCGCTGCAAGGAGCAGGGTTATCCTAAGTTTACCGAGGAGCAGCAGAAGGCTTATACAGAAATAGGCGGAACACCTTTCCTCGATAACCAATACACCGTTTTCGGTGAAGTGGAGGAAGGACTTGACATCGTAGAGAAGATTCAGAACTGCGAAACATTGCGTGGCGATCGCCCAAAAGAGGATGTTTCTATGCAGATTTCAGTCATCGAAGAATAAGAAATCTCCATAACGCTCCGCCGGACGGTAAATCCGGCGGAACGCCTAATAAAAACCTAAACAAATATTATATAAGTAATAACAACTATTCATTCGTATTACACAAAAAGACAAATCAATATGGAAAAATGAAAAGCAAAATGGTAAAGAGTATCATGATGCTCTTAGCATTGGCTAGTTCTAACTACAGCTATGCTTCGTCATTTTTTATTCCGCCTTTGTCTTTCTATCCGCGATATACATACCTGCCAGAATGCAGCAGGCACCTGCCAGGAAGTAAGGAGTTATCTTTTCGTCCAATACCAGAGAGGCGAAAATCATAGTGGTGATAGGGTTGAAATAAACCCAGTTGGTAGCTTTCACGGCACCCAACTTAGAGATACACCAGTTCCAGGTAAGGAAACATATCATGGATGCCAAACACCCCAGGAACAGGAGATTACCCACCACCTGAGGCTTCATAAACACATCCCATGACGGCCAACCAGGGATGATAAGATAATAAGGCAAGATGGTAAGCACACCATAGAAGAATACCTTGCGGGTAATAAAAGCTGCGCCATAATCGCCCGATACCGATTTCATCAGGAGCGAATAGACAGCCCAGCACATACATGCCGTAAACGCCAAGGCATCGCCTACAGGCGACAGATGCAGCACGAATCTGCCATTCAGCACCACGATAATCATACCTACAAAAGCAAGCAGAGAGCCCAACAGCTGTATCATGTTGATACGCGAAGAATGGCGATAAGCCAGACGAACCAGCAAGGTAGCAAAGAGCGGACAGGAGCATACGATGAGCGAAGTATTGGTTGTGGTGGTATAATTCATCGCCTCGTTCTCGCTCAGGAAATAGAGCGAACCGCCCGTTATTCCCAGCATAGCCAGCTTAAACTCATCCTTCCAGCTGTCAGCAAACATCTTCTTATGATTCACCATCAGCATCAGGATGTATGCAATACTGAAACGGAGCGTAAAGATCTGTGCTGGCGAAAGTCCGTTCAGCATCAGCACCTTGGTAGAAACAAAGGTAGTTCCCCAGATGGCTACGGTGATAAAAGCCACAAGATGATATAATAAATTACTATTATTCTGTTTCATTCTATCTGCTATTTTAAATTTTGCTGCAAAATTATAACTTTTATTCGAAATGAGCAAATTGTAAGCAAGAAAAGCAGAAAAAGACAATAAAAAGAGCGAAATTGGAACAAAAGAAAAAGTCTTAGGAGTAAGTGCAGATACGACTTCTCCTAAGACCTTATTATTTATATAGTAAAAAAATCAAGCCTCATTTTTTCTGGAATACTCTCACGTAATCCACTTCCATCTGAACTGGGAGGGCGCTTTCGTCAACACCCTTCATGCCGCCCCAATCACCGCCCCAAGCCAGGTTGAGGATAACATAGAATGGTTTATTGAAAGGCCATGAACCCACATCATTTTTACCGTCATTGTTGAAATTGAGCAGTTCCTTACCATCCACATAGGTCTTGATATAATCAGGAGTCCACTCCAGGCGATAAACGTGGAAACCGTCTTCAGCACCCGCAGTCAGACGTTCCTTGGTAATCTGGGTTCCCATCACGTGATTAAACTTCTCTGTATGGAGCGAAGAAGAAGTATAGTTAGGATTAACGCCTACCTCTTCCATAATATCAATCTCGCCACATTTAGGCCAAGGATTTGCTCCGAAATCATTGTTGCAAGGCATCATCCAGAAAGCAGGCCATGTGCCTTTACCTTTAGGCAATTTGATGCGAGCTTCGAAGATACCGTAAAGCCAGCCCTGGGTTTCGTGAGCATATACGCGACCCGAATAAATCTTGCCGTTGCTGCCCTTGAAACAGTTGATATAAAGCCGGTTATCTGCAATTTCTGTTACACGCTTACCATCAGCAGAGCCGTTCGCATAATTCTGAAGTTCATTGTTCACCCAGCCCGACTTCTGCACCTCATGACGCCAATCGGTACTATTCAACTCAGAGCCTTCATTAAACTCATCATTCCAAACCAGTTTGTACCCCTCAGGAATCACCATTTCGCCCCCTTCAATAGGAGTGACCTGTTTTCCAGCCTGATGCACTGGCACCGATACCTTCTTATCCTCTAATGAAATCTCGACACTTCCGTCAAGAGCTACAGACGATTCATTCTCTTCCACATCTACAGTTACCATACCCATAGCTTTGTTATTACCGCTGGTACTCACTTTAAACCAAGGGTATACATTTGCCGTAGGACCTTCTCCAGGGAAGGATGCTCTCGCCTCCCAGCCTCCTTCAGAAGCCACAATCATGATTTTATAAGTACCGCCCTTAGCAGGAACATCTATGCTCGTAGGAGAGCAGGATATCGTCACCTCTCCATCGCCGTCAGAAGAGCTGCTGCTGCAAGAAAGCAGCATAAGCGAGAGAAGGAAGGAAAATATTTTCAAGAATTTCATGTCATTTAAAATTTAGAAAGGGAGCCACTCCTACTTATTCATAGGAGCAGCTCCTGTATAATTCTATATAAACCTATAAAACCTAAAGCCTATTTCACAATCAAAACGATATCGCTGACAGTTATTTCTGCATCAACAGGCGCGCCAGCGAAGTCCATAACAAGCTTCACTTTCTCCATATCACCTGCCTTACTACCTTGGATAGTCGCATTGTCATAACGAACCACATATTCACCATTAACGTTCTGATACATATCAGCAAACAAATAGCTGTCATCATTACCTGTGTCACACAACTTAAATGTTGCTAAAGGCAACTTAGCTGTAGTAGTAACCTTGCAAGAGAAATCCACCTTCTGACCCATCTTAATAGATATAGGAGCCTCTGTTAATGCCCACTGTGCATGCCATTGTTCAGCTGGAGTTTCAACTGGGATAACAATTGTATGCTTACTGCCCTTATGGGTGATAACCGGAGAACAATCTATAGGTCCCCAACCTGCATCGCCAAACCAATTGGTATTTACAAACGATTGAGCCTCATCCACAGCCTTCCAAAGATTTCCTGCTGTATTGTAATCGAAAGGCACCTTGATTTCCTCTGGTACTTCCGTTCCGTCATCATTGGCATGATCTTTCAATACAAGGCTCTCTATCATGATTTCATCGCCAGCTTTGTTGCCACCAAAATCGAAGACAATCTTCAAGTTTGAGATGTCCACACCGTCGAGGTCAGAGCCGAAGAGACATTTTGGTTCACCTGCCTCCAACTTTATGTCTTTATCCATCAAGATAGCATCATCATCGTCTGTTTGGCAGAGCTTAACCTTCACACCACCATGACCCAAGTTTGATGTCAAGATGACAGAGAAATCGTAGTGCTTGTCAGCAGAAGTAGAGATACCTAAGTTGGTGAAAGGAACCTGAGCTTGCCAACGATCGGTAGTTGCCTCAGGGAGCTTCAATGTATAGCATCCCTTGCTATAGCTACAAACCGGGTCAGCAATTTGGCTCCATCCTGGAGCATAATAGCCAGCAGAAGGTTTTTCAGGGAAGGAAATTTTCTTGAAGAGATTAAACTCACTATCCTCTACGAAACCTGCGAAGCCATTCATCTTGGTTTTCTCCACCGTGAATTGCTTCTTGACGCTCTCCTTGCTAATACCATTGCGATTCTTCACAAAGCACTCCACATCGTATGTTCCCTTCTTACGATAGTACTTGCTCAATGTATAGTCTGAAGAATAAGCACCATCAATTACCCAAATTGGGGTGATGCCCTCTGTTGAGTTAAAACTGAAATTAGCTGTATTGATGTCTTGATCAACACTGATATTGAAGTTGTCAGCATAATCAGCAATGTTAGGCAATTCGCCATTGGCACCGCTAAAATCTTCTGGGGAGCATGCTCCTAGCAGAAAGGCTGCTAGGAATGCAAATGCTGAATGATATAATATCTTTTTCATAATCGTTACCATTTTAATGTATTAGTAATTGTTTTGTACCAATGCTGGGTCTGAGTCAAGCTCAGCCTGTGCGATAGGAATATACTTCTTGGATTCTGTCCAGGAGTTGGTGCGATAGCCGTAGCTGTCTGGTACCAACACGGTAGCAGCCTTGCCTGTGCGAACGAGGTCGAAGTAACGCTTACCCTCGCCTACAAACTCCAAGTGGCGCTCATTGATAACATCATCCAGAGTTACGGCTCCAAGCTCTGCAATTCCTGCTCGACGACGGATTTTATTCACATAATCCTTTGCCAAGCCAGCATCACCACCAGTCTCAAGCAACAGTTCTGCAGCATTGAGATAAGCCTCGGCTACACGATAGAAACGATAGTTGTTGTTATAGTTCAGATTGGTATCGAAACCTGCATCGGCATTGTTCTCAGTAAAAGGACGGTACTTAGCCAACCAAAGACCTGTATCTTGATAGCGCTTATGATAATGCGTATCATCAGCATCACCATCAGTACCCATTCCACGACAATCCCAGCAAGTAGCTGCACGACGAGTGTCATTGTCAGAGTACAAGTCGTATGTTTCCTGTCTTACAGGCAAGAAGCCCCAACCATCGCTGGCTTGCTTCACCCAGCCATCACCACCTGGCCATGCATTAGGTGAAATCAAAGTAGGAAGAATTGTGCCACCGATAGCCAATGGAGAACTCCAACCACGCTCGTTGTTACCATCCTCGTAGTTGATTTCCCAAATTGACTCCTTGCACCATTCACCACTTTCCTTCCAAATGTCGGCGAAATTATCCATCAATCCATATTCGCTCTTGTCGTTAATAATCTCTTGCATATATTGCAATGCCTTTGGATAGCGGGTCTTATCGTTTTGGTACATTACCATTTCGGCATACATCATGTAGCACATCGCCTGAGACATACGACCGCTGTTCTTGTCATCCCAACGCATAGGCAAAACCTTAGAGTCAATGACTGCCTCAAGCTCGGTAATGAGATTATTATACACCTCGTCTGCCTTCAACTGAGGAGCTGTATATGGAATGCTCAAATTCTCAAGATAGAAAGGGATATTTCCGAAGTAATGCCACAAGTTGTTGTAGAAATATACTCGGAGGGCACGTCCCTGCATCTCATAGGAAGCCTTATTTTCTGCGGTGAGATTACCCGCAGCCCAAGGAATATACTTCAAGAGGTCGTTGCAACGCTTGATGCCAGAGTAATCAACTGTCCAAAGTGAACTCAATGTGTTGCTAGCATTCGCCTCAAAGTTAAACAGCATATGCCACTGTTGGTTATCATTTTTGTCACTACCTCCTACCCAGAAGTCATCGCCCATGATTTCGGCATCGATATTAAGAGCATTATACTGTCCCAATCCCCAATCTGGCCAGTGGATAGGGTCATAAGCAGCATTCAAAGCCTCATTGATGTGCTCATCTGTGGTATAATATTCCTCCAGAGGCTCACCCGATGGGTTCTCTACCTCAAGGAAGTTGTCGCTACAAGATGTGGTTGCCAAGGTCATACTGGCTGCCATCACACCGAGTGCTATATATTTCATTGTCTTCATAATTGTCAATGTTTTAAGATGTTCTACATTTAGAATGAAAGATTGAAACCGATGGTGTAGGTGCGTGCTTGTGGATAGATACCACGGTCAACACCGAGAGAGGTACCACCAGAAGAAATTTCTGGGTCGAAGCCCCAATACTTTGTCCACGTTATCAAGTTCTCCGCCATCACATAGAAACGTAAACAGCTGATGGAGAGCTTCTGTGTCAAGTTCTTTGGCAAAGTATAACCCAATGAGATATTCTTCACACGGAGATAAGAGCCATCACAAATATAGAGATCTGATACCTGCCAGTTGGTTGCATCACCAGCCTTCAGGATAGGATACTTGTTGGATGTACCCTCACCTGTCCAACGGCTCAGCATCCAAGATGGGAAGTTACCTGAGTAGACATCTGTACGATAAGTGGCATCAAACACCTTGTTGCCTGTCACGCCCTGCAGGAAGAGGTTGAAGTCGAATCCCTTCCACTCAGCACCAAGGTTGAAACCGAAGGTCCACTTTGGTGTGCCGTTACCGATATTGGTACGGTCGTCTGCACTAATCTTACCATCCCCATTCACATCAACGAAGCGGACATCACCTGGTTGTGCATCTGGCATAATCATATTACCATCCTTGTTGACATAAGCCTTCACCTCATCCATGTTCTGGAATACACCAGCGGTCTTATAACCATAGAAATATGGGAAAGGCTGACCATTGCTACCACGGGTGCCACCACCTGAAAGACCTTGGAAGGTATCGAGGTCAATATAACCAGTGTCATTACCAAGGTTGGTCAACTCATTGTGCAAGTAGCTTACATTAGCCTTGGCATTGAAGCGAGCATCAGAAATGTGCCACTTGTAGCCGAGTTCAAACTCAAGACCTGAGTTCTTCATATCACCCACGTTGCCGATAGGCTTTGTCTCACCTACATAACTTGGGATAGGCATGGTAATCAACATACCGTTGGTCTTCTTCACATAGTAATCGGCACTGAATGTCAAGGCACTGCCGAAGAAGCCGAAGTCGAAGCCGATGTCTGTCTGCTCACTTTCCTCCCACTTCAAGTCAGGATTGGCTGTGGCGTTTGCCTTAGAGCCATTAAACTTGGTGGCGTTCTTGCCGAAAAGCACATTGTTACCCATAGAGGTCAGCACTGTGTAGCGGAAATCACCGATATTATCGTTACCATTCTTACCCCAGCTGGCACGGAACTTCAAGTTGCTCAACCAATCGCGAGTGCTCTCCATGAATTTTTCATTCATGATGTTCCATCCAACAGATGCAGATGGGAAAGTACCATACTTATTATTGGTTCCGAAACGGCTTGATCCATCACGACGTACAGTTGCCTGGAACATATACTTCTCATCATAGTTGTAACTGATTCGACCGAAGAGAGAAGAAATGGTATGAACCACATTATTACCACCATATACAGAGTGCTGAATGGTAGGAGTTCCTACAGAGATTATCTTTCCTTCTTCATCTGTAACGATAGTTTGCACATAGTTACCTGTTGCATAGTCGATAGAAGGCTTGTTCACATTCACCAAGTTCCAACGGCTACCACCTAGGTAATCGCTCTTGTTCTTCATGGCACTCTGACCTAACACCACAGCAAAACTATGCTTACCTATGGTCTTGTCGTAAGTCAAAGTATTCTCCACCTGCCAGTTGATACCCTTGCTAGAGCTCTTGGAAGCTGAGGTGTGGGTTTGCTTGTTATTACCAGACAAGTAGTACTTAGAAGCCACATAGCTGTCTGTACCCCAGAAGCTGAGGTCGGCGCTGTAAGTAAAATGATATTTCAAGTTGTCCCACAACTGGAGGTCGATGGAAAACTTAGGCACAAACTTATGTGACCAGTTCTTGGCTGCAGGAATACTCATCATAGCCAATGGGTTGTTCATTTCCTGATAGGTACCAGCCATACCTGGAATTGTATAGTAATTACCATTGGCATCACGAGGAATTTCATAAAAATCACGTGTACCTATTACTTTTCCTTCACTATCATAAACGTTTGGATCTTCCAGTTTGTCATAATAAGACTTTGCTACATTCCCATCTGTAACAGTTGGAGCCAATGTTGGAGCCATATAGAGGGCACTGCCAAGCACAGAGCCAAACTCTGAATTGGTTGAGATACCGGTGCTCTTGACACGTGTATAGGCCATATTGACGGTTACATCGAGCTTATTGAGGAAGTTGCGCTCCTTCGATGCATCCATCACATTATATATATTGTTAGAGCGGAGTGAGAGGCGCTCATAGTTGCTCTGTCCGTAGTTACCGCCTACGATACCCTCCTGCTTGTAATAGCCCATAGAGAGATAGTAGTTGATTTTTTCAGAGGCACCACTGATGCTCACCTCATGATTCTGCACTGGCGCATTGTCATTGAAAACAAGGTTTTGCCAATCAGTACCGAAACCATTAATTGCTTTGCCATTGGAATCTGTCAATGCATAAGGGTCTGCAAAAACTGGAGCTTGACCGCCGTTTACGGCACGCTCATTCTGAAGGATTGCATAATCGGTAGCGCTGGTTACATCGCGCTTCTTCCATGCGCTCTGCCAGCCGTAAGAGAAGTTATAGTTAATCTGTGCCTTGCCCATCTTACCCTTCTTGGTAGTAACGAGGATAACACCATTGGCTGCACGTGCACCATAAATGGCACCAGAAGCGGCATCCTTCAGCACCTCGATACTCTCGATGTCGCTAGGGTTGAGATAATCCAAGCCACCCTCGATAGGCATGCCGTCTACGATATAGAGAGGGTCAGAGTTGTTGATGGTACCTGTACCACGTACACGAACCTTGGAACCCTCACCAGGCTGTCCTGAAGAAGAGGTTACGTTGACACCGGCAGCCAGACCCTTCAATGCGTTATCAACACGCACTGGGCTCTTGCCAGCCAAATCTTCGGTGCTCACTTTAGCGATAGCAGCAGTTACCACGCTCTTCTTCTGAACACCGTAACCTACAACAACCACTTCGTCCAAAGCTTTGTCGTCTTGTTTCAGAGTAATCTTCATGTTGGCTGAAGGACGGATCTCTGCATCCTTGTAGCCAATGTAGGTGATAACCAAGGTCTGGTTAGCATCTGCATCAATGACAAAGTTACCATCAAGGTCGGTAATTGCACCGGCACCCTTGACGCCTTTAACCTGTATGGTGGCTCCGATAACGGGTTCACCCAGGTCATCCAACACGACACCCTTAAAGGTGTTTTTCTGTGCGAGCGCTGACGTCGACATCAATAATGCAGTCGCCAGCAATAGACTTTTTGTTTTCATATTCGATTATTAGTTTAGAAAAATATCTGTTTGTTAGTTCACTCTATTATAATAATGTTTAAGACTGTGCGGCAGTGCAGTTCCTAAAATGCGTTAAGCCGTGTTTTCGATTGCAAATATAATATGATTTTTTGATAATTCCTAGCACCTTCAACAGATAAGTGGAAAGAAAACTTTTATAAAACAATCTATATTGTTAATTTTCAGACACTTAATAGTCTCTAACAACTACATGAAAGTGGATGGCTTAAAATAAAGGAAATGAGGCTGGAACACCCTTAAAAAGTTACATCAGTATTTTTCAGTGTTCACACTCTGCCACTTTTCATTCGCACCACAATACATTTATTTCCCTAACTATCAGCGGTTTATAAAAGTCCCATTTTTACACCCATCCACTTTTCACTTATCACCCACCATTTTTTCATTATTTATTTAGTAATTTTGCAGATGAATGAGCAAATACGCCTAAACGCACAAAAAACGTGAGAGGCGGTGTGCATAACAAACAACTGCAAGAAATAAACAAACCATAATAAATTCATTACTTATGAAACAGTTCATTTTATCATGTGTCCTGTCGGTTGCAGCCATCGCTCCATCTCAGGCACAGCAGACTACCAGACAATTGCCAGTCTATCTCGACCAGACCAAGCCGGTAGAGCAGCGCATCGATGATGCCATCTCCCGCATGACGCTGGCAGAGAAGATACGCATCATCCATGCTCAGAGCAAGTTTTCATCAGCCGGTGTACCACGCTTGGGATTTCCTGACTTCTGGACGGATGACGGACCTCACGGAGTGCGTCCTGACGTATTGTGGGATGAGTGGGAACAGGCTGGCCAGACCAACGACTCCTGTGTAGCCTTCCCTGCCCTCACCTGTCTTGCCGCATCATGGAATCCGCAGATGAGCCGCATCTATGGCGAAGCATTGGGCGAAGAAGCCCTGTATCGCGGCAAGGACATGATTCTGGGTCCTGGCGTCAACATCTACCGCACGCCTCTCAACGGCCGCAACTTCGAGTATATGGGCGAAGATCCGTTCCTGGCAAGCATCATGGTAGTGCCGTATATTCAGGGATTACAGTCTAAGGGCGTATCAGCCTGCGTAAAGCACTATTGCCTGAACAACGATGAGGAATACCGCCATCAGGTCAACGTAATTGTCAGCGACCGTGCTCTCCACGAAATCTATCTCCCTGCCTTCAAGGCGGCTGTTGAGAAGGGTAAGACATGGGGTATCATGGGAGCCTACAACCTATATAAGAATGAGCACAACTGCCACAACCAGTGGACCCTGAACAAGATTCTGAAGGGCGACTGGAAGTATGATGGTGTCGTGGTAAGCGACTGGGGCGGTGCCCACGACCTGGAGCAGTCTGTAAAGAACGGGCTGGATATGGAGTTCGGCACCTGGACAGACGGTCTTACGATGGGCGCTACCAATGCCTACGACAACTATTATCTCTCCATGCCTTACATGAAGGCCATACAGGAAGGCAAGTTCACCCAGAAGGAGCTGGACGATAAGGTGCGCCGCGTATTGCGCCTCTTCTATCGCACCACGATGAATCCGAACCGCCCTCATGGTTTCCTCTGTTCCGAGAGCCATTATGCAGCAGCCAGACAGATCGCTGAGGAAGGCATCGTATTGCTCCAGAACAGGAACAATGTGCTCCCTATCAACACCCAGAAGGCTAAGCGCGTGCTGGTAGTGGGCGAGAATGCCATCAAGATGATGACCGTAGGCGGAGGCTCTTCTTCGCTCAAGGTACAGCGCGAGATTTCGCCTCTCGATGGCCTGAAGACACGCTTGGGCAAGGACGGCATCGAGGTAGATTATGCCCGCGGATATGTGGGCGATGTAACGGGCAACTACAATGGCGTTACAACCGGCCAGAACCTGGAAGACAAGCGCAGCGAGGCTGAACTGATAGCCGAAGCCGTAGAGAAAGCCAAGACTGCCGACTATGTCATCATGTTTGGTGGTCTGAACAAGAGCGATTTCCAGGACTGTGAGGGTCACGACCGCAAGCATTATGAGTTGCCATACCATCAGGATAAGCTGATCGAGGCTTTGGCTAAGGCAAACAGAAACTTCGTTTATGTCAACATCTCGGGCAATGCGGTAGCTATGCCTTGGAAGGCTAAGGTTGCCGGCATCGTACAGGGTTGGTTCATCGGTTCGGAGAGCGGCGAAGCCCTTGCAAGCATCCTTACAGGCGATGCCAACCCTAGCGGAAAGTTGCCGTTTACATGGGTCAACTCGCTGAAGGAAACAGGTGCTCATGCACTCAATACCTATCCGGGAACCTGGCGTCAGGAAGGTGGAGCCAGCACGAAGGGCAACATCATTGATGAGGAATATAAGGAAGGCATCTATGTAGGTTACCGCTGGACCGATAAGGAGCGCATCAAGCCTACCTTTGCATTCGGTCACGGCTTGAGCTACACCCAGTTTGCCATCTCTAATCTCCGCAGCGACAAGGTGCAGATGAAGCAGGACGGCACAATCACCTTTACCGTAAACGTAAAGAATACAGGTAAGCGTGCCGGAGCCGAGACGGTTCAGCTCTACATCCACGATGTCAAGTCATCAGTAGACCGCCCTCAGAAGGAGCTGAAGGGATTCCAGAAGGTTTATCTCCAGCCAGGTGAGAGCAAGGATATCAGCATCACCATCAGCAAAGAGGCCCTCAGTTTCTACGATGAGGCATCTTCATCCTGGAAGGCTGAAGCCGGAAAGTTTGAAGCTCTTGTTGGTAATGCAGCCGATAACCTGAAGCTCAAGAAAGCCTTCGAGCTCTTTTAAAAAGAATGATTCGATTCTGAGAAATTGAACGGAGGGAAGAAATAAATATAACGCATAAAAGTTTGTTACGGTGAAACGCCGTAACAAACTTTTATTGTATTCCCCTGCTTTTCATCCATTGACAAGCTCGCGTAGGAACGGGGATTTCTAAAAAAAAATACCAACATCCTGATTATCAGAAGATTAACCCACTTGACGCCCTAAAACAGGGCGCATGGGTATCTGCAGCATTTACTCCTAAATTTTCGCAAGTTTGCGCCATACGCCCAGAAAGGCTTATTTCATGCCAATCTGCTTCACGCGCTGCTCGAACTCTTCCCTGTCACAGATGGCACTATTCTTGATTTTGGCGCGATAATTATAGATAGTGTTCACAGAATAGTGAAGGAACTCGGCAATCTTAGAACTGTCCTCGATGCCCAGACGGATAAGGGCAAAGATACGGAGGGTGGTAGAAAGACGGCTGTCATCTTCGAGCACGATACGCTCTTCAGGCTTCAAGAGGGCATTGAACTCCTCAACAAAGTCAGGGAAGAGCTTCAGGAAGGCGGAATCGAAATACTCATACAGCTCGCCCATGTAGGCCTCGCCAGCCTGCATCTGCTCCAGCAACTTGTTGAGTTCTCTAGCCTTCACCAGTTTCACTACTCGCTTGCGCATGGTCTCTATCTTGTCGACATAGATGGCACAAAGGCGCAGGAATCGACCAATATATACTTCCTTCATCTTGTTACTCTCATTGAGTGACTGGTTCATCTCGTTGAGAGAATGGTTCATCTCGTTAAGACGCTCATTTGCCAACTGCAAGGCATGGTTGGTTTCCTTCAGCTTATGATGAGCCGCAGCAATGCGCTTGCGCTGCTTGTTGACATAGTAGAGCAAGAGCATAACCACAAAGAGAAGCAAGGCTGAACACGCTACCATGAGCCGCAGATGCTGGTTGCTCGAAGAAAGCTCTTTCTGATATCCCTCCTCAATCTGCGTGAGCACAGGCATGATCTGGCGGCTGCGGATAGGCGTATTGAAAACGGTAGCCGACTTCCAGGCAAACTTGATATACTCGTGAGAGCGCTTCTGCTCGCCCGGTTCGGCATTGAGCAGATTGGCGAGTTCCCAGAGCGACCCCTGGTCCATCACAGCCAACTGGACATCGCAGATAGCAGAACGCAAGAGGCAGCTGAGAAACTGCTCTTCATCGCCAAACTGATTGTAGGTCAAGCCGCGATAAAACTGTACAATGGCATACTGATGGGTGCCCGGTTTCGTCATCGACAGCCGCTTATCGCTCAATCGCAAAGCCTCCTTCATATTGCCTGCATCGCGTGCCCTCACCTCCTGCATCTGCAGATAAAGGTCATCATCATGGCTGAATGTGCTGTCTATTGCAGCCTGATAGGCATTACGCTTGCCGGTATAATATTTCTTCAAGGAAGGAACGTTGGAATAATATGCCATCTCGCCATACAGGTGCTGGCAAGCCCAGAGGTAGTTGCGTTTGCCCTCAGCATCAAGATCAGCGATATTGACAGACTTCAGCAGGTCGTACGATTCGGCATAATCGCCCGTGGTAGATTCCTGGAAAGCAAGCAGCGCCTTGGCATTTCCCACCTTCTTTTTATCGCCCATTCTGAAGGCAAGTTCCATACACTGGTTGATGTATTTCAGCGCCATGTCGTTCTTGTAGGAGCGGTATTCCTCAAAGAGCGCAAAACAGGCATCATACTTACTGCTTAGGCGCCTGGCGGTCTTCAGCTTCTGCTCCCAATCGCGAATTCGGGCTTCACGTACCTTCACATAATCAGCCGAATGGGCAATGGCGTTGTCCAGACTCTGAAAAAACTGCTCTATATTATCTGTTGTTTTTGCAGCAAGAGAAAGAGGCATCAAGACAAAGAGCAGGAAGAAGAATGCCTTTCCCCATAATTCATTTACGCGATACATCAACTTGATTCCGTTTAAGATTGATTTATTTTCATGAGGTTTCATGTGCAAAAGTAATAAAAAAAACGGGAACGACAAAATCTAATATAGAAGAAATGTAGATTTCTTCGCATTTTCGTCTATACTGCATCCACTTTTTATATATCCTCCATTTTTCTTATCCATCTCATTATCAGACACATTTTTATCTAAAAAAGAAAATTTCATCCACATTTTAACATTTCTATCGCGCATCGTATCATCTTTTTTATTATCTTTGCAAGGTCTTAATAGAAGATAAGCATAAAAAATAACAATTAACATAATAAACAATGAGAACAGCACTTTTATCACTCACATTTCTTTTGGCTGGTTCTATGGCAGCACCTGCTTTCGCCCATACCGCAGCCCCTAAGAAAAAAGTAACTGCCACAACCAAGAAAGGCAAGATTCTACCCATGAAGGAGTATATCGACCAACTGATGGCGAAGATGACGCTACAGGAAAAGATTGGTCAGCTGAACCTGATGGTAGCTGGCGACATCACCACCGGCGGCGCACTTGATACTCAGGTAGGCAGCGATATCGCACAGGGAAACATGGGCGGAGTTTTCAACATCAAAGGCCTCGATAAAATCAAGGCTCTGCAGGAAATAGCCATCAAGAACAGCCGTCTGGGCATCCCACTGCTCGTAGGTATGGACGTAATTCATGGTTACGAAACGATGTTCCCTATCCCTCTCGCCCTCTCCTGCTCATGGGATACCGAGGCGTTGAAGAAAGTAGGCGAAGTATCAGCCAAGGAAGCAAGTGCCGACGGCATCAACTGGACATTCTCTCCTATGGTAGACATTGCACTCGATGCCCGCTGGGGACGAATAAGCGAAGGAAATGGCGAGGATCCTTATCTGAGCGGCGTGATGGGAGCAGCGATGACTCAGGGCTACCAGGGCGTGGATATGCGCACAGAAGAGATTCTGAGAGCCAACCGCATCATGGCCTGTCTGAAGCATTTTGCCCTGTACGGAGGCGTTGAGAGCGGAAAGGAATATAACACGGTAGATATGAGCCGCATGCGCATGATGAACCAGTATCTGCCACCTTACGAGGCAGTGGTGAAGGCTGGCGTAGGCAGCGTGATGTCTTCATTCAATCTCATCGACTACATACCTGCTACAGCCAACAAATGGATGATGACCGATGTCTTGAGAAAGCAGTGGGGATTCAACGGTTTCGTGGTTACCGATTACGCTTCTATCGCCGAGATTCTGCAGCACGGAACGGCAAAAGACATCCAGGAGGCTTCAGAACAGGCACTGAAGGCGGGTACCGATATGGACATGTGCTCCAACGCCTTCGTAAAGCATCTGGCTAAGAGCATAGCAGAAGGAAAGGTGAGCGAGGAGGATGTGAACATCGCCTGCCGCCGCATTCTGGAAGCGAAATATAAACTGGGCCTGTTCAGCGACCCTTACCGCTACTGCAACACCAAGCGCAGCAAGAGCGAGATTTATACCGCAGAGAACCGTCAGGCAGCCCGCGATGTAGCAGCAGAGACCTTCGTGCTTCTGAAGAACGAAGGCAATATCCTGCCACTGAAGAAGGAAGGAAAGATAGCCCTGATAGGTCCGCTTGCCGACACCCGAAACAATATAGCCGGTACATGGAGCGTGGCTCAGGAGCCATCTAAATATACCACCATCAAGGAGGCAATGGAGCATGCACTTGCCGGAAAAGCCACCCTATTATATGCCCAGGGAAGCAATATCTGGCGCAATAAGGAACTGCAGCAAAACGGCGAATTCGGCAAGCCAATCAACTGGGGCAACGAGGCTGAGATGAAGGCCGAAGCGCTGAAGATAGCTAAAGAGGCAGATGTTATTATATGTGCTATGGGCGAAAGTGCCGAGATGAGCGGCGAATGCGGTAGCCGTACCAACCTGGAGATGCCGGACGTACAGCGCGAACTGCTTGCCGAACTTCTGAAGACGGGCAAGCCAGTAGTGCTCCTCAACTTTGCGGGCCGTCCTACGGTTCTTACTTGGGAGAAAGCCCATGTACCAGCCATCATGAATGTATGGTTTGGAGGCTCAGAGATGGGCGATGCACTCTGCGATGTTATCTTTGGCGACAAATCGCCATCGGGTAAGCTTACTACTTCTATGCCTAAGACTACCGGTCAGGAGCCTCTCTACTACAACCATCAGAACACCGGTCGCCCTGTACCAGACGATAATGAGAAGTTTGCCAAGTTCGCCAGCAACTGCCTGGATGTAAGCAATGGTCCGCTCTATCCTTTCGGTTACGGCTTGAGCTATACCTACTTTTCGTACAGCAACTTCCGCCTGAGCAGCCAGGAGGCCGGCATCAGCAATGAGGAGGCTACCGAATGGAAGGATGGCAAGAAGATTACAGCTAGCGTCACCGTTAAGAATAATGGCTCCCGCGATGCCGACGAGATTGTGCAGCTCTACATCCGTGACATGGTAGCCAGCATCTCGCGTCCTGTAAAGGAGCTGAAAGGTTTCCAGCGCATCCATCTGGCAGTAGGTGAGAGCAAGGAGGTAAGCTTTGATATCACCCCAGATATGCTCAAGTTCTACAACGTAGATCTGAAGCACGTGATAGAACCTGGCGACTTCCAGATTATGATAGGAACCAACAGCAAGGATGTAAAGACAATGAAACTGAGCGTGAAATAAACAATAAAAATCGCCCTGCAAGAAGCAAAAGCATAGCTTAAAAGATGCTTTCCTTCTTACAGGGCGATTATCATCTACTGAGCCTACTCCAACAGAAGGCTCGGATATGGGGATTCTATCCTTCAAATTACTTAGTCATCTCGAAACCTACACGCATACCATCGTAATTATTGGCGATAGTACCGAGAGCGCTGAGGGTAGAACTGCCCTTGAGGGAACCGATGGTCTTGATGAGGTTGAGCAACTTCTTCTGGTCGAAGAGCAGGCTGATGCCGTTGGCTGTCTTCGTAGCATAACCAGACATACTCAAGATTAATCCCTTCATCTGAATGGCATGAGTCTTCTCATCAAAAGTATAATTACCCTGCCATGACTTGCCGTCAATCTTGGCTGCGAAAGTGCCATCCGTATTGAAGGTAAAATAGGTATTTGAGCCGCTGAAACCAAACTTGCTGTAATACTCACCCAACTTCTCCTCTACCTTGTTGGCAGCAATCTCACCGCCAGCCTGTGCCAGGAGATTCTCTGAAGTAAAGGCGCATCCTGGCTTGCTGTACTTCCAGGTATGGGCACAGAGATCCTGCTTGCTGAAGATACCTGAACCGATTACATTATTCAGAATGCCATTGATAATGCTGCTACCTGCAGAGCTGCTGCTGTTAGAGCTTCCGCCCATCACAGCACCCAAGATACCAGCTATGGCAGAACCTGCATTGCTGGTTGTACTGGTAGAAGTGGCGGAATTGCTGGTTGTTGCTGCAGCAGTTGTTGTTGTCGCTGCTGTTGTGTTAGATGCAGCAGAAGTTGTTTTCTTTGTAGAAGTCTTCTTGTTCGTAGTCTTCTTAGAAGTCTTCTTTGTTGTCTTCTTAGTCGTTTTCTTAACCGGCATCATCTCAGACATTGAGGCATTGAGCGCTGCCTCGTTCATAGCGCTTGCGTTGCTGCCAGCTGTGCATGCGAGCACGAGGGCAGCCAAAAGAAATACCTTTTTCATTGCTTTCTATATATTTATTTTTATCACTCTTATTTATATATACCCAATACTTCCTATTGTCCTTTCGGGTGCAAAGTTCGCAAAAAAATCGGGAATACGATAAGAAAAATCCCTATTTCGCGGTATGAATCTCCCTAAAAACTCAGCATTTCTGCTCTTTCTACGTTATTATAGACGATTGCGATGACAATTCGTTTAAAAGATAATGAAAAAAACGTTCAGGAAATACCAATTATCATTCTAAAGGGGGGAAACTGTTCAAATGATTGCACATTTTTTTGACATAAATCAAAAAATAACGAATAAAACACGCATTTTCATGCATTTTGTACCTAGAAATAGGTAGAAACCCCTATCTTTGCAAGCGGTTAACAAATATCAATAGGTTATGAATGATTTAATTAAGGCAAATTCAGAAAATCAGAATCAGGCTATCGATAGATGCCAACAGATTCTTCAGGATCGCCGTGAGGCTCTTGCTTCTAAGGCAAAGAGAAGAGGTTAATACTCTTCAGAAACATGAAGTAAAGGAGGAAAAGATGATGCTCTTATACATATATAATAAGGACGCATCCTTTCTTTTTAAAGAGAGATTTTTCGAAACGACTCTTAAATGATGAGCTTCAAAAATTTTGGGAAAAGAAAAAAACGTAAAAATCCCGTTGTCAGCCATCTGGCTTGTACAACGGGATTTTTACGTTTTATTATATCAAGTCCGAGATTTTACTTCTCGTTCTTCACTGCCTTCATGATAATCTCGAAGTGATTACCACTCTTCAAGATGACATTCTTCAGGAAGTCTGAAATCTCAGATGCCTTCAGATTCTTCACCATCTCCTTGTAATCGCTATGAGTATCAACACCCATACGCTCGTATGTGCTCAACGCACCAAGCCAATAACCATTGGTTTTTTCGCTAACAGCAGCCTGCTTCAGGAGAATCTCCTTTACCTTCTGAAGGTCTTCTGCATTTGGCTGGGCTACGGTCTCGTCCATACCCTTGAAGAAGTAAGGAATAGCGATATCCGACTTCTCTGGGTTCAACTGAGCCACAGCTGAAATAGAGATGGCAGCCTTGTTATCATAATCGCGAAGCAAACCATAGTTTGCACCTGCATGATAAGCAGCGCTGAGTTCCTCACGGATAGTACGCAAATACTTCATCTCCAAAAGGCGGGCTGAAACATCAGCAAGAACAAAATTCTTCAAGGTGAAAGGAGCCTTGGTATACCAAATCTCTGTTGCCTGGTTCTGTGGGTTCTCCATTGCCTTGGTAAAGATATTGCTTACCTTACCCTTAGCATAAGGAATCTGCTTGTTCTTCAGCTTGAAGCCATTGTTTGGCAGACTGGCGATATACTGCTCGATGAGTGGAAGGAGAGTCTTCTCATCATAGTTACCTACGAAATAGAAGGTGAAGTCCTTGGCATTGCCGTAGAACTGCTTACCAATCTCCAGGATACGGTCGTAGTTGATATCCTTTATATCGCTTGCCTCTGGTACACGGGCAAGTTTGCTACCCAAATAGAGAGTGCTCTGAACAGAATCCTGATATACGAGGTTTGGGTTGTTGCTCTTGTTGGCAAGAACAGTAGCCATCATACTCTTCATATTGTCGAAGCTCTTCTGGTCCTTGCTTACTGCGGTCATCTTGAGATAGATGAGCTGCATCAGGGTTTCGATGTCCTTAGGAGTAGAATTACCCTTCAAACCATGATTAAAAGGACTCAAGCTGAACGAAACGCCAGCCTGCTTACCAGCCAAAGCCTTATCAAGCTCATTGCTTGAGAAATCGCCAAGACCACTAGCATCGAGCACATCTGCTGCAAATGTAGCATTCAGGAAGTCTTCCTTGCCGAAAGTAGAATAGCCTACATTGGCTGAAGCTGCGAAAGTAATCTCATTGTCCTTGAAATCGGTCTTCTTCAATACCACCTTAGCGCCATTAGAAAGAGTCAACTCCTTGAAGCCCAACTTCTTGTTCTCGACAGTCTTCTTAATCTTACCAGCCTTAGGAGCCTGAGCGATGAGAGGTTCCTGCTTAACATTATCCACATAAGCCTCGAGCTTTTCAGCACGTACCTGCTTTACGATGGCAGAGAGTTCCTGCTCGGTAGGATAAACGGCACCAGCCTGCTCGCGCATCATTACCAATGATACAAGGTTGGTATCGCTCTGGCAAACCAACTGCTTGGCATAGCTGTTGATAACCTCAAGAGGCAAGTTTGGAACTACCATCTTCCAGATCTGGCTCTCCTCTTCTACTGACGGAATAGGCTCGTTAGAAATGAAGTTATCCACATATTGGGTGGTAAACTGCTCGTTCTTCATCTTATCCTTGTTGGCAAGAGCCTTGTCAACCTGGCTCATGAATTCATCCTTGGCACGCTGATACTCTGTAGCTGTGAAACCAAACTCGTGCATACGCTGTGCCTCGCGGAGAACAGCAGCATAAGCCTCCTTAATCTTTCCTGGCTTAGCTACACCGGTAAGGGTGAAAGCATCCTTTGTGCTTGAAATCAGGTATGAACCATCACCGGCATTTGCCTGGAGATATGGACAATCTGGCTCCAATGCCTTCTCTGCATAACGGGCAGCAATCATAGAAGAAATCACGTTATCCATGTATCCCTTCAGGAGATAGCTCATATTGCCCTTCAGAGAATCTGGCACAGCATTGTGCTTCATATAAATCTGGAAGAGATCAACCTGCTGCTCCTTATCCTTGTCGATAACATAGATGGCTGAATCATTATCAGATACTTCTACCTTCTCTATCTTAGCGGCATTCTTAGGTACCTTGATACCTGAGAAGAGTTCCTTAATCTTAGCTTCGATATGATTTACATCTACATCACCCACGATGATAATAGCCTGATTGTCTGGGCGATACCATTTGCGGTAGTAAGCACGGAGAGTTTCTGGCTTACAGCCATCGATAACGCTCATCAAACCGATAGGGAAACGGTAGCCATACTTTTCGCCCTGATAGAGCTTAGGAAGTGAACGCTCTATCATGCGCTGCTGACCTACAATGCGCATACGGTACTCATTGTGCACCACATCACGCTCGCTCTCGATAGCATCTTCAGTAAGACTGATACCATTACTCCAGTCCTTGAGGATAAGCATACAGGAGTCTACGGCTGTAGTACGGGTAGTAGGAACATCTGTGAAGTAATAAACAGTCTTCTCTACTGCTGTATAGGCATTGAGATTACGGCCATACTGTACACCGATGCTCTGCAGATAGTCCTGCAGAGAGTTGCCCTTGAAATGGTCGGTACCATTGAAGGCAAGATGCTCCAAGAGGTGAGCCAAACCGCGCTGGTCATCATTCTCATTGATAGAACCCACTTTCTGAGCGATGTAGAAACTGGCTACATGCTCAGGATAACTGTTGTGACGAATGTAGTAAGTCAATCCATTATCAAGACGACCTATCTTCACATTCTTGTCTACCGGAATAGCTGGCATCTGCTGTGCCATCGCTGTACCTGCAGAAAGGAACAGCACAACTGCTGCAAAAATCTTTCTTAGTTTCATCTGATTTTAATTATTTATGTATTTATTGTTTTCTATATCATTCTTGCTTTATACCTTATTATATATATCATGCTACTTAACAAGTTCGCCTATATATAACGACAAAACCTGTGACATGGTTACTGTCTGCGATGCAAAATTAAGAAAAATAAAAAAGATTTGCAAACATTTTAGAGAATATCTTCGCGATGTATGCAAATCTTAACCTAAAACTAACATTGGAGACAGAAAAATAATCCTAACCTACATGAAAACTCTTCATCCATGAACCTCTGAAGAGGCGGATAAGGAAGAGGATTCCCCTGAATGTGAGTTCGGTAGCCATCGCTATCCATACTCCCTCCAAGCCATAGCTCTTGGAAAGAGCATAAGCCAGAGTGAGGCGCACCAGCCACATGGTACCGAGATTGATCATCGCCGGTTTTCTGGTATCGCCCGCTCCTACACAAACACAATAGGTCACGATGCTGGCTGCAAAGAATGGTTCAGCAAAAGCCTCGATGCGCAAACAGATGGTTCCCATCTCACGGATGCTTTCTACCGGAGAAAGAACGCCAATCATCTCAGGAGCAAAGACATACATCACCACTCCCATCACAGCCATCACAGCCATTCCCAGTCCTACTGTCATATAAGCAAAATTCTTGCACAAACCTACTCGCCCTGCTCCATGCGTCTGTCCCACCAGAGTGGTAGCCGCATCCCCAATACCATAACCCGGCATATAGCAAAGACTCTCTGCCGTAATAGCAAAAGAATGGGAAGCAATGGCTATATTGCCAAGAGGTGCCACAATCATGGTACTCACTATCTGCGCCCCGCTCATCAATATGTTCTGTATGGCTATCGGAATGCTGATTTTACAGGCATTATGAACATACGACCTGACCCAACGGAAACGGACATGGTCCTGACGGAGATTCAGTATCTTATTCTTAAAACCAGCAAGATAAAGATTAGGCAGAGAGATGCAGACATAAGCCATCGCCGTTCCTAAGGCAGCCCCCACAACACCCAACTTCAGGATATAGATAAACAGGTAATTGAACACCACATCGCAGATGCAGATCAATACAGCCATCACACTAGGCGTATGCATATTGCCCGCAGATTTCAGCATCATCTCGGATATATGATAAAGGAAAACGAATGGAAGTACCAGACCGTATATCAGAAAATAGCGAGAGGAATTGGTGGCTATATCAGCACCTCCACCCAGCCAATAAGGCAGATAAGCATGAATGCCGACACAGAGAAGAGAAACAAAAATGCTGAACGCCACACCGCAAATCAGCGCATGACGAAACACCTGACGGGCATTTGCAAAATCATTAGCTCCGATAAAATGAGCTACCTGTACAGAAAAGCCAGTAGCAGCTGCACTGAGCAAGCTACCTATAAGCCAGGTAGTTGACTCAATCAATCCGATACTGGCAGAAGCCTCTGCTCCCAGATGACCCACCATAGAAGCATCGATGAAGAACATCATCACCGTAGAAATCTGAGCCAGCATAGAAGGTATACTCAACCCTACAATAAGATTGAGTTTCTCGCGCCGATCCATCTCCCTACCCAGGCGAATCGACTCCATCAAATAATCTGTCTTCTTGCTATAAAGCATAAATTAATTTCTCGTATATCGCTCATACAAAAAAATATGTGCATATATCATTTCAAACATATGCACATACTTTTTCTCTTAATCTTTATTCTTATTCAGTAATCCACTTCTTGCCAGAAGCTCTCTTATAACTCTTGAGCACCATCTCAAAACGGAGCATTGAATAGCCTTGGATTGAAGAATTACCGCTTGCTCCATAAGCCAGCTGGTATGGAATGAACACCTGCCAATGGTCGCCCGGATGCATCTTGAGCAATGCGGTGGTAAAGCCATCGGTAAAGCCATCGACCACACTACGGATAGGATTAGCTGTAGCAGCATCAAAAGTACCCGTAAAACTCTGGTCGAAGACGTAACCTTCCTTATAATTATCAGTAGGAATGAAACGGCCACGATAGCTCACCTGTACCGAATCGGTAAGGATAGGAGAAGTTGTACCCTCTCCCTTCTTCAGAACATGAACGATGATATTATCGCAATCCTTATAAGTAAGGGTCGCTAAATTACCATTCTGATCTTTGTTCGGAGTCTGGTTTTCGAACGTCCAGTTCTTATAAACGTACCAGCCGTTAGCTTCACCCATCTTTCTGGCATAAGCCAATGTATCGGCAAAAGCCTGCTCGTTACGCTCCTGCCAGTTGGCATATTCCGAGACATTATCATCATCTTCGCTGCATGATGACAGCGTGATCACTGCCATCATGAGGAAGAAGAAATATTTCAAACTCTTAAGATTCATCTAAATGTATTTGATTAATTAGAAGTTCTTGATTTCCTTGCCAAGCTTCTTCAATACGCTAGTGATGCTTACGCGCTCCTCGATGATGCTGCGAAGATCTGAGATAGCTACGCGCTCCTGCTCCATGGTATCACGATAACGCAGAGTTACCTTATGATCGTTTGGAGTCTCGTGGTCTACGGTGATACAGAATGGAGTACCGATAGCATCCTGACGGCGATAACGCTTACCGATAGAATCCTTAGGATCGCCATAGTGAGTATTGAAGTGGAACTTCAGTTCGTCTACAATCTCGTGAGCCAACTCTGGCAAACCATACTTCTTATCCAATGGGAACACAGCACACTTAACAGGTGCCAAAGCCTCTGGCAAACGCAAAACAACACGTGTCTCGCCATTCTCCAGCTTCTCCTCGCAGTAAGAGTGGCACATTACGCTGAGGAACATACGGTCAACACCGATAGATGTCTCTACATCGTAAGGTACATAGCTCTCGTTCTTCTCTGGATCGAAGTACTTGATAGAACGGCCGCTGTACTTCTCGTGCTGAGAAAGGTCGAAATTGGTACGGCTGTGGATACCCTCAACCTCCTTGAAACCGAATGGCATCTTAAACTCGATGTCGGTAGCAGCATTGGCATAGTGAGCCAGCTTCTCGTGATCGTGATAACGGTAGTTCTCATTACCCATACCGAGAGCCTCGTGCCAAGCCAGACGAACCTTCTTCCAATACTCAAACCACTTCATCTCAGTACCAGGCTGGCAGAAGAACTGCATCTCCATCTGCTCGAACTCACGCATACGGAATACGAACTGACGGGCAACAACCTCGTTACGGAAAGCCTTACCAATCTGGCAGATACCGAATGGCAACTTCATACGGCCGGTCTTCTGAACACTCAGGTAATCTACGAAGATACCCTGAGCAGTCTCAGGACGGAGATATACCTTGCTTGTAGCATCGCTTGCCGCACCCATCTGGGTAGAGAACATCAGATTGAACTGACGGACATCAGTCCAGTTCTTGGTACCGCTGATAGGACAAACAATACCCTCATCCTCGATAATCTGCTTCAGCATCTCCAGGTTAGGACCCTGCATAGCCTCAGTATAGCGGGCATGGAGGTCATCAAACTTCTTCTGGTTCTCCAGAACGCGAGGATTAGTTGCACGGAACTGAGCCTCATCAAAGCTATCGCCGAAGCGCTTCTGAGCCTTGGCAATCTCCTTGGCAATCTTCTCCTCATACTTAGCCATGTGATCCTCGATGAGCACATCGGCACGATAACGCTTCTTTGAATCGCGGTTATCAATCAACGGGTCGTTGAAAGCATCTACGTGTCCAGATGCCTTCCATACTGTAGGGTGCATGAAGATAGCTGCATCGAGACCAACAATGTTCTCGTGCAACAACACCATACTCTGCCACCAGTACTGCTTAATATTGTTTTTGAGCTCAACACCATTCTGACCATAGTCATAAACGGCAGCCAAGCCATCATAAATTTCACTACTTGGGAACACGAAGCCATATTCCTTACAATGGCTTACAATTTTCTTAAAAACATCTTCCTGTGCCATGATTAAATCTTATTTTTTTCAAATTTTCGGCAAAGATACTCTTTTTTCTCGAAAAAATGTTGTATTTTTGCCATAAATTAATAAAATAAGTATTAAAAGCTATATATGAGCGACGAAATTAAAGATAAAAACGGTCTTGAAGAGGAAAAATCACCAAATTTGGAAAATTCTTCTGCAGAATCTGAACAGGATGCTGCGGAAGATGCCAACGAGGAGATTTCGACCGAGAAACATTCCGATTATAAGCCGGTGAACCGATTCGATGCTTCTGCTGTACATCACCTCAGCGGAATGTATCAGAACTGGTTCCTCGACTATGCATCGTATGTTATCCTCGAGCGTGCCGTTCCTCATATCGAGGATGGTTTGAAACCGGTACAGCGACGCATCCTCCACTCTATGAAGCGCATGGACGACGGAAGATACAACAAGGTTGCCAATATCGTGGGACATACCATGCAGTTTCACCCTCATGGCGATGCGTCTATCGGAGATGCTTTGGTACAGATGGGACAGAAAGACCTGCTCATCGATACACAGGGTAACTGGGGAAACATTCTTACGGGCGACCGTGCTGCGGCTCCCCGATATATCGAGGCACGTCTCTCTAAGTTTGCTCTCGACGTGGTTTTCAATCCTAAAACTACCGACTGGCAACTCTCTTATGATGGCAGAAACAAGGAGCCTATCACGCTCCCTGCCAAATTCCCGTTGCTCCTGGCACAAGGTGCCGAGGGTATTGCCGTGGGATTGAGCAGTAAGGTTTTGCCACATAATTTCAATGAGATTTGCGATGCTGCCGTCCACTATCTCAAGGGCGAGCCATTCCAACTCTATCCCGATTTCCCTACAGGCGGTGCCATCGATGTAAGTAAATACAATGATGGACAGCGAGGTGGTGCATTGAAGGTAAGAGCCAAAATCGACAAGCTCGACAACAAGACACTTGTTATCAGCGAGATACCATTCAGCAAGACTACAGGAAGCCTCATCGATTCTATCACAAAAGCGGTAGAAAAGGGTAAAATAAAAGCACGCAAGGTAGATGACGTTACTTCGGCAAATGTTGAGATTCTTGTGCATCTGGCACCAGGAACCTCATCAGATAAAACGATGGATGCACTCTACGCATTCAGCGATTGCGAAATTAATATCTCGCCCAACTGCTGTGTCATCGAAGACAACAAGCCTGTATTCCTCACCATCAGCGATGTGTTGCGCCACAGCGTAGACCGCACAATGGGATTGCTGCGCAAGGAGCTGATGATCAGAAAGGGTGAATTGGAGGAACAACTCTTCTTCTCTTCTCTCGAACGGATTTTCATTGAGGAACGCATCTACAAGGAGCGAAAGTTTGAGCAGAGTAAGAGTCAGGATGAGGTTGTTGCCTTCATCGATTCTAAACTCGAACCATTCAAGGACAAACTCTTTACTGCCGAAGTAGATGGTAAGGGTATGGTAGAATATGCCTTCCATCGGGAAATTACCCGCGAGGACATTCTTAAACTCCTGGAAATCAAGATGCAGCGAATCCTTAAATATAATAAGGATAAGGCAGACGAACTGCTGATGAAGATTAAGGCCGAACTTGCTGAGATTGAGAACGACCTGGCTCACATGACCGATGTAACCATCAACTGGTTTGAATATCTCAAGGGGAAATACGGAAAGAACCATCCTCGCAAAACAGAAATCAGAAACTTCGATACCATTGAGGTGACTAAGGTGGTAGAGGCTAACCAGAAACTCTATATCAACCGTCAGGAAGGTTTCGTTGGTACAGGGTTGAAGAAGGATGAATTCGTATGCAACTGCTCCGACCTCGATGACATCATCATCTTCTATAAGGATGGCAACTTTAAAGTCACCAAGGTAGCAGACAAGATATTCGTCGGTAAGAATATCCTCCATGTACAGGTATTCAAGAAGAACGATAAGCGCACCATCTACAACTGTGTTTACCGCGACGGCAAACAAGGCGATTACTTCATCAAGCGATTCAATGTAACCGCCATGACCCGCGACAAGCTGTATGACATCACCCAGGGCACACCTGGCAGCCGCGTCATTTATTTCACCGCCAACCCGAATGGAGAGGCAGAAATCATCAAGTGTACGATGGAGCCAGACCTGACGAAGAAGCGCCAGAGCATCTTTCTGGAGAAGGATTTCTCAGACATTCTGATCAAGGGACGTGCTGCCAAAGGAAATCTCCTGACCAAGCGCACCATTCGCCGCATCGGTCTGAAGAGTCACGGCCACAGCACGTTAGGAGGCAGAAAGGTTTGGTTCGATCCAGACGTAAACCGCATCAACTACGATGAGAACGGACGATTCCTAGGCGAATTCAATGATGATGATTCTATCTTGGTAGTACTCGACAACGGTGAATTCTACATCACCAATTTCGATGTCAACAACCACTACGAAGACAACATCATCCGCTTAGAGAAATGGGATGAGCACAAGATCTGGACGGCTATCCTCTACGATGCCGACAATCAGGGATATCCATACATCAAGCGATTCACGATGGATGCCACCAAGCGCCATCAGAATTTCATGGGCGAGAACCCAAACTGCAAGCTCATCTTGCTTACCGACACGGTATATCCACGCATCAAGGTTACTTATGGCGGTGTGGATGCCATCCGTCCTGCCGAAGAAATCGATGCAGAACAGTTCATTGCACAGAAGAGTTTCAAGGCAAAGGGTAAGCGCCTCACGACATGGAAGATTGAAAGTATCGAGGAACTGGAACCAACCCGATTCCCAGAACCTCCTTCTGAGGATAATGATGAGGAACCGGATGGTTCTGACTCAGAGAATGAAGGTGAAAACCTTGATCCAGATGCCGGCAAAAGCGAGCAACAGGTGATTGACGAACTGACTGGTCAGACCAATCTCTTCTCTGAAAAAGATTTCGAAGAAGACCAGAAGGATAAAGACTGGTTATCGAAGCAATAAAAAAGCAAAGAAAAGCAGCAAGAAAAGCTGTAAGAAAAGCTGTAAAAGAAAAGCGCCCATCATAAAAAAAGGAGTTTAAGCCCCAAAAAGCTTAAGCCCCTTTTTTTTATTATCTTGCTATTTGCATTTCTGCATTTCGCGTTTCAGCATTTCTCGTTTCGCATTTCGCGCTTCTCGTTTCAGCAAAAAGAAGCCAGTCCCCCTCCTGCTCCCGTTCCAGGTAATTCCATCGCCTGTCCCTCCAGCAGTCAGTAGCCTTCATTTTTACCTTTTATACCCCGCCAGCTTTTTCAGGCAGTATTCCTTAAAGTCATTCCAGTGGTAATAAGGTGCCACATCGCTCTTGATAGGCAAAGTAGCCTCATCTTCATTCAAAAGCACCTTTACCAATACATCATTCGCCTTGTTTCTATAAAAAACAAACTGCAAATTCGTAGCCATCGGGGTAATCTTATAATCCCACCATTGAGAAGCAATCTTCTCCGGATCCTTAATCTCTTCGCCATATCCATTCAAATCCAGCAAACAGGTAAGCGGAGTAACCATCGTATCGTGTCCATATCTCAATGTAGCTCCCGGATGCGGCAAGGCGATGCAGCTATCCGCCTTCTGGATAATGTTTCTCAAGAGATTGCGCTGGGAGAACGGCTGCACATTGCCCGTATAAGGCGAGTTGCCGTAAGCCATCTGCCACCAGATGTTGGCATTCTGCCAGTTCTGATACAGTTCCTCCTCCGTAAAGAGGTCATAGAGCGAAACCTTGCCTCTCAGTTCCGTGCCTTGGATTGAGCTTGCCATCTCATAGAGTTTTCTGTTCAGGTCACTCTGGTTGATATTCTGCTTCACCCAGGCAGGATCGTTGAACAGTTCCTGCATCACACGGCTATAGCTAACGTGCTTCTGTGCAAATTCCTGCTGTGCCACCTTGATACCCACGCTGTTTTTCAAGCTGTCCAGGTATCTGTCGTCTTGGTTCATATAATACATATCATGCTCGCTGGCATCATGGAAGATATGAAGTCTCGGATTGATACGCAGCATCTGCTGCAAACCGTTCTCCATAGAGAGGATGCATCGGATTACCAAAGTACTTCGGGCTTCGATATTCGTATTACCGGCAAAAATCTCAGGGAAGCGCTCCATCATTCTTCTGGTGATACCCTGATGCTGGAGAGCTCCGAGCGGAGTCAGTTCGCCATCGCGCCCCTTCGCCTCCTCACGAATCATCTTCACCTTAGCCAGCGTTTCCTCGCCCTTAGCTGTCAGTTTGCCCTCCTGCTTCGCTTTGAGCAGAGAGAAATAAGGCACATCATAAGCCTTCTTGCCAATCATATAACGGGAACCATGCCGGCCATAATGGCTCAGATAGAAAGGCTTATAACCTTTAGGAGCCACAGTCAACTGCTTCTGCGGACCACGATAAGCTACATAGTTACTACCCGAAAGCGTAATATCCCGCTTGAAATCCTCTTGTGGAGTCTGTGCTGTCAGAGGCATCGCCAATGTAAGAGATGCCAACAATAATAGATTTTTTGTGTTCATTGTTATCATATAATTTTGTTTTGGAAACATGCAATTTCATTTAATTCCAATTCATCAGTTTTCTCAGGAACGGAAGCAATTCTGCAGCCATCTTCCGATGCTGCAGCATACTAGGATGCCAGCTGGCGCCATAACCTAAATCTCCTTTCTGGAAACTGAAATCGAAACGGTAAATGTTCTTATCGGTTTTATTGGCATCTGCACAGATTCTATCAAGCACAGTTCGTTGCTTGCTACTCTCCTTCTCGCCGAGCATCGGACCTGTCAACATCACAATCTTTGCATGAGGATACTTGCTACGTACCGTTTTAAGAAACATGCGATAATTCTTCTCGTAGAGTTGAATATCATAATTCTTGGTAGAAAGATCGTTCGTACCCAGATTGATGCAGACTAACTGAGGCTGATACTTGGCAAAATCCCATTTTTCATCATGCTGGTCAAATAAGGTATATTCATATTGCCAAGGCATGTTATCGGCATCACCCGTCTTCGGACCATTATAATTACGATATACACCGATACCACTGCGGGAGATAGAAGTATGCTGGGCCTTCAGACTGTCACTTACGATATTGGCATAAGTAAGCCAATGGTTCTCCGTTTCATCTTCAAAAGGATCAGACATGTTGATACTTTCTACGCCATAACCGCAGGTGATGGAGTTTCCGATAAATTCAATCTTCCGTTCCGGAAGAGCCGGAGCCTCAACGAGCTGACATCCCTTATCAAGAACGAATCCCCTGAATTCCGGTTTGCGGAACAAGCCTTCTATCACATACATCACCTTAGCATGATGCACCCCCTTTGGCAAAGCCGCAGCCAGGGTTACAACCGAATCGCGTTCGGCATTAAAGCCCACTTTGAAAGGTTCACAACCATCAATCTGCGCCATGAAATATCCAGTTTTCGGGCGACACAGCATTTTCAGAGAAGACCCTTGAAAACTAGCCTCAATCGTAGTTCCCGGATAATTGAAACTGGCTACATCAGGATTCTTAGCAAAGCTCACACGCCCAACATACTGAATCATCGGATGAGAAGCCTTTACAACCTCTCCCACAATAGGAAGAGTAGTTGATTTCTTCACATTTCCAGCCATCATCGTGGAAGAAACCATCAATGTAGCCAGCATCATAACCCATACTTTTTTCATATTCCTGTTATTTAGTTTTTATCTGTCCTTACCATTCAGCCTTCATTTTTGCAAAGTAAAGACAAAACAATATCTGTTTGCAAAATTACCATTATTTCTCGTAAAAAGCAAGTAAAACCATCATTTTTTTCATTTTTATTCTTTTTATTCAAATTATTATTGTATCTTTGCACCCAAGAATGCGCTTGTGGCGAAATTGGTAGACGCGCTAGACTTAGGATCTAGTGGTTTAGGCCGTGTAGGTTCGAGTCCTATCAGGCGCACTGAAGGAAGTCCTAACTGCTTGATAATAAGCAGTTAGGATTTTTCCTTTTCTATTTTTGGCAACATTTTGGCAACATATTTCAATGCTAATCTATAGTAACAGCCAAAAGCAAGGTATACTTTCACACTATTTCATGCCATTTAGTAACGCTCTTTTAATACGAATATTCTTCTAACCTATTTAAACAAAAACTAAATGAGGTATTCATCCATGTTTGTCCACGTTTTGCCAAAATGATACAACTGAACAAATATTATTGTATCTTTGCATTCTAGAAATGTTCAACTCTAAAATATATAAGTAATGAAGAAACTAGGAAATCTTTTATGTACAGCCATAGCCTTAATAGCTATGACTTCATGTGGTGCTTTCAAAAGCTATGTAGCAGACTATTCTATTGGATTAAAAACTGTAGAGAGTCCTGCTAATGCAAAACAGCAGTTTGGAGATACTAAGGTAGTAAACTTCCAGGATGGAACAACCAACAAGTATCGTTATGAAGATGATTATATTAATATCGTATGGTATGTTGGCTCCAAACAGTTTAATTTTGATTTAACCAACAAGTCCGGACATACCCTTAAAATTAATTGGGATGATATAAGTGACGATAGCGCTGTATCGGTACCAAGCGTAGCGGTGTAATCGGTACCATGCTATCACTGCAATCGGTACCGCTTGTATCGCTGCAAGCGGTACCAAGATTTCAGTTCTGCTTTTCAATTTGCAAAGGTAATTTATTTTTT
>OOCG01000364.1_pt1 | contig 31980 bp, 27 predicted proteins | sample 1671521 | NCBI WGS metagenome assembly OOCG01 (sample SAMN06348165, study PRJEB24527) | human gut metagenome | biome: human gut; feature: ankylosing spondylitis patient; material: feces | host: Homo sapiens | place: China | collected 2015-10
ACCATCATCCTGATCCTCGTCTTTTTCGTGGGTCTATCCGTGATGTTATACCCCACCCTCAGCGATTACGTCAACCAGCTGCATCAGTCCCGTGCTGTGGCCACCTATGCCGAGGATGTGGACAATCTGACCGATGCCGACTACAGCGCCTATTTCGAGGCGGCAGATGCGTTCAATGCGCAGATCGCCGCCGACCCGGACGCGCTGTTCCATGCCGACCGGTTCACCAGCTACAACGCCACGCTGGATGTGACCGGCACCGGCATTATGGGCTACATCACCATTGAAAAGATCGGTGTGGAGCTGCCCATCTACCACGGCACCAGCGATGGCGTGCTGCAGGTGGCGGCAGGTCACTTGGAGGGCACCAGCCTGCCGGTGGGCGGCGAGAGCACCCACGCGGTCATTTCGGCCCACCGCGGCCTGCCCAGCGCCAAGCTGTTCACCAATCTGGACCAGCTGGAAGTAGGCGACACCTTCACCATCACGATCCTGGACCGCGTGCTCACCTACGAGGTGGACCAGATCTCCATTGTACTGCCCACCGAGACGGACAACCTCAAGGTGGTGGACGGCAAGGATTACGTCACCCTGATGACCTGCACCCCCTACGGCATCAACTCCCACCGCCTTCTGGTGCGGGGACGCCGCATCGAAACGCCGGACAAGCTCAAGCACATCCGTGTAACAGCCGATGCCATCAAGATCGAACCGATCATCACAGCTCCCATCATGGCACTGCCCCTGCTGCTGGTGCTGCTGCTCTGGCTGCTGTTCTCCAACCGCAAACGCAAATCTACAAGAGGTGAAAAACATGAAACGCACTGATCTCAAAAAGCACGCTGCGGCCCTGCTTTTGGTGCTGTGCCTTCTGGTAACAAGTGCGCTGCCTGCCCTTGCCACCAGCGCAAACATCAAGCTGGTGGACAGCAGCGGCAATCCCACTACCGGCACCATCTGCGTTACGCTGTACGACAGCGCCAACGATAAGGCGCTGAGCGGCGGCAAGCTCACTTTGTACCGTGTGGCCGAGGTAAAGCGCCAAAACGGCAACCTGAGCTACGAATACTGCGGCGATTTCTACGGCTGCGGCATTGCGCTGGGTGATTTGACCGACAGCACCCTTGCGGCCCAGCTGCAGGAGTATCTGCCCCAAAGCGCCGAGGGCACCACAAAGACCATTGATGCGGACGGCAACGTGACCTTCCGTGGTCTGGATCTTGGCCTGTATCTGATCGTGCAGACCGAGGCTTCCAAGGGCTATGAGCCGATCAATCCGTTCCTTGTCTCTCTGCCCATGGCGGAGGATGGCAAGTGGAATTATGCGGTGGATGCCAGCCCCAAGGTGGGTGCTTACACCCCCACCAAGCCGGACACGCCCCCTACCCCGCCTACGCCGCCTACGCCGCCGGATACGCCCGATCATCCTGATATGCCTACCCCGCCGGACAACCCGGATAACCCGGTCTTTCCCGGTAATCCGGTCTCTCCCGGTAATCCGGACAATCCCGTGGCTCCGGGCCACCCGGGCCATCCGGCAGCACCCGGTAATCCAGACAGCCCCGTTCTGCCGGGCCACCCGGATAACCCGGTAATGAGCAGTCTGCCGCAGACCGGTCAGCTGAACTGGCCCGTGCCGGTGCTGGCTGTCAGCGGTGTGGTGCTGTTTGCATTCGGCTGGGCGCTGGATCGCAAATACCGCACAGTATAATTTCCTTCTGATACAACAAAGAGGACCCGATGTAGATGCATCGGGTCCTCTTTTTCGGTTTCTTTTATGCAGTCAGGGTTTACTGCTGCTGTGCCTGCTGCTCGGCGCGCTTGGCTTCCAGCGCCAGAATGGCATCGCGGCGGCTCAGGTTGATACGGCCCTGCTGGTCGATGTCGGTCACCTTGACCACGATGGCATCGCCCACGGCCACCACATCCTCCACGCGCTCCACACGCTTGGTGTCCAGCTTGGAGATGTGAACCAGACCTTCCTTGCCCGGTGCGATCTCAACGAAGGCACCAAAGTTCATCAGGCGGGTCACTTTGCCCTTGTAGATGGCACCGATCTCGGGGTCCTCCACAATGGTCTTGATGGTAAAGATGGCGCGCTTTGCGTCCTCCTGATCCACGGCGGAGACGAACACATGGCCGTCCTCCTGCACGTCGATCTTGCAGTTGCAGGTGGCGCAGATGTCCTGAATGACCTTGCCGCCCTTACCGATGACGTCCTTGATCTTGTCGGTGGGGATCATCATGCTGAACATCTTGGGTGCCCAGCGGCTCAGCTCCTGACGGGGCTGGGCGATCACCGGCTTGATGATCTCGTCCAGAATATACAGCCGACCCTTGCGGCACTTCTCGAAGGCCTCGGCAATGATGTCGTAGGTCAGGCCGTCGATCTTGATGTCCATCTGGATGGCGGTAATGCCCTTGCGGGTGCCGCCGACCTTAAAGTCCATATCGCCGTGGAAGTCCTCCACGCCCTGAATGTCCAGCATGGTCATCCAGCGCTCGCCCTCGGTGATCAGGCCGCAGGAAATGCCCGCAACCGGAGCCTTGATGGGCACGCCTGCGTCCATCAGTGCCAGCGTAGAGCCGCAGATGGAAGCCTGAGAGGTGGAGCCGTTAGAGCTGAGCACCTCGGACACGCAGCGGATGGTGTAGGGGAACTCCTCCAGAGAGGGCAGCACCGGCACCAGAGCACGCTCGGCCAGTGCACCGTGACCGATCTCGCGGCGGCCGGGGCTGCGCGGTGCGCGTGCCTCGCCCACAGAGTACGGCGGGAAGTTATAGTGGTGGATATAGCGCTTGGTCTGCTCGTCGGTCAGATCGTCCATCAGCTGGTTGTCCTTGGTGCCGCCCAGCGTGCAGGTGGTAAGCACCTGCGTCTGGCCACGGGTGAACATACCGGAGCCGTGCACGCGGGGCAGGATGCCCACCTCAGCGGCCAGCGGGCGGATCTCGTTGATGCCGCGGCCGTCCACGCGCTTGCCCTCATCCAGCAGCCAGCGGCGCACCACGAACTTCTGCATCTTGTAGCTTACCAGATCCAGATCGGCAGCGGACAGGTCGGGGTATTCCTCGGCGATCTTGTCCATGATGGGCAGCAGGGCTGCGTCACGCACGTTCTTGTCGTCGGTGTCCATAGCGGCCTTGAAGTCGTCCAGATACTTGTTCTGGATGGCGTGGAACACGTCCATGTCCAGACCCACCACCTGGAAGTCGATCTTCGGCTTGCCGCGCTCGGCCACGATCTTGTTGATGAACTCGATGATCTTCTTGATCTCAACGTGTGCGGTCTTGATGGCGGTCAGCATGGTGTCCTCGTCCACCTCGTTGGCACCGGCCTCGATCATCACGATCTTGTCCATGGTGGCGGCAACGGTCAGGGCAAGGTCGCTCACCTTGCGCTGCTCCTGCGTGGGGTTCAGCACGATCTCGCCGTCAACCAAGCCCACCTGCACGCCGCCGATGGGGCCGTTCCACGGGATATCGGACACGGCGGTCACCAGAGAAGCGCCGATCATACCGGCGATCTCGGGGCTGCAATCCGGGTCAAGGCTCATGACGGTCATGGTGATGCACACGTCGTTGCGCATCTCCTTGGGGAACAGCGGGCGCATGGGGCGGTCCACCACGCGGCTGGTCAGGATGGCGCGCTCGCCGGGGCGGCCCTCACGGCGCATAAAGCTGCCGGGAATGCGGCCTGCGGCGTAGAGCTTTTCCTCGTACTCCACGTTCAGCGGGAAGAAATCCACGCCCTCGCGGGGCTTGGGGCTCATGACCACGTTGCACATCACGCAGGTCTCGCCGTAGCGGATCAGTGCGCTGGCATTGGACAGGCCACACATCTTGCCCATTTCAACCTTGAACGGGCGGCCGGCCAGCATGGTTTCGTAGACCTTGAAGTTGTCAAAGGTCTCTTTGCGGGAACCAAATTCGATTGCCATTGTTTCTGCCTCCTTGTTTTTCGGATCGTTCTATCCAAAAAGCCGTGGCGTGCGCATTATAGCAATAAATCCAGCGTCCCTGCCCGCAGGCACGGGCGTTCGATTTACTGCTGCAATACGCTGCCACCGCTATTTTGTGCGCATGGGATACATGGAGCTATACATAAAGCAAAGGGCAGGTACCATTGCGGTACCTGCCCTCCGTTAAAATTACTTACGCAGACCCAGAGTTGCGATCAGAGCACGGTAACGCTCGATGTCCTTCTTCTGGAGATAAGCCAGCAGATTGCGGCGACGGCCAACCATCTTCAGCAGACCGCGGCGGCTGTGGTGATCGTTAGGGTTCTTCTTCAGGTGCTCGTTCAGCTCGTTGATGTGAGCGGTCAGCAGAGCGACCTGGACTTCGGGAGAGCCAGTGTCCTTCTCGGTCAGAGCGACTTTGGCCATAACTTCCTGCTTGTTCATAGTAACAGTACCTCTTTATAAAATTTTTATTTGCCGACGACACAGCAGCGGGAAAACGGTACTCCCGAGTGGGCATACTCCCAGCCCCGTATCGCGGTAACAGGGCTAGTATAACAGAAACCAACGTAAAAAGCAAGAAAAATTTTTACAGATCCGCAAAAATAAGGATGTTGTTTTCCTGTCAGATCATGTTATAATCTGTCTATTGTGATAAAGAGGTAGATTGAATGACACATTGCTTTTCCCGCCGCAGCTTCCTCAAAGGAAGCGCAGCCGCCGCAGCGGCCCTCACCAGCCCGCTCCTCCCGGCTGATGCGGCTTCTTCTGAAACCGAAAACGGCCTGTTCTCCCCTGTCTCTGCTCTCTGCCAGACCCAGTACGGCCCGGTGAAGGGCAGAGAGGGCGAAAACGGCCTGCTCTGCTGGTACGGCATCCCCTACGGTGCCGCGCCCACGGGCGAAAGCCGCTGGACAGCGCCGCAGGAGCCTGCCTGCTGGCTCACTGTGCGGGACTGCACCAGCCCCGCCCCGGCGGCCTACCAGTACACCACGTTCCCCCTCGGCACCGAGGACTGCCTGACACTGGACATTTATTCTTCCGTCGAGGCCAAAAAGCGGCCCGTCCTCGTCTATCTGCACGGCAGCGCCGCCACAGGCTCATCTCTCGAGCTGCCCGGCAGCGAACTCGTGCGGGACGCGGGCTGCGTCTTTGTCGCGCTCAACTACCGGCTGGGGCTGTTCGGGTGGAACTGCCTGCCCGCCCTCACTGCTGGCCCGGACTCCACCGGAAACTTTGCCCTGCTGGACATCGCCCGGGCGCTGGACTGGGTGCGGGACAACATCCGCCGCTTCGGCGGCGACGCCGACAACATCACCCTCTGCGGCTTCTCTGACGGCGGGCGGATGGCAGCGGCCCTTGCGGGCAGCCCGCTCTTCCGTGGGCGCTTCCAGAAGGCCGCCGCCATCTCCGGCGGGCTGTCCCTCGCCGACCCGGACGCTTCGGCCCGTCAGCTGGCCGAGCGCTTCGCGCCGCTGGCCGTGGAAGATGGGCGGTTCGCTGACACGGCTTCCGCCGCCGAATGGCTGCTGACGCCGGGGGCAGACGTCCGGGAATGGCTCTGCGGCCTCGAACCGGCCCGCATTGCCGCCCTCGGCAAACCAGCCATCCTTTACGCAGACGATGTGGTGCTCTCCCGGGGCGCCCGGAGTGCTGTCCCCCTCCTGCTGCTCAGCAGCGCCACCGAATTCAGCGGCTTTGTCCGGGACGACCTGCGGCCCGCTTCCAGCGCGGCCCGGGCCTATGCCGTAAAATACGGCTCAGCCCTCTGCCGCTGGAGCAGCACCGAAGCCGTCGCCGAAGCGCTGGGCGGCAATGCTCCGGTCTGGCTTGGACTCATCGACTACGGCGGGGCCGACAGTCAGACGGCGATCCCGGGCCTCGGCTCCTTCCACGGCCTGCCGCTGGCGCTCTTCTCGTCCGAAAGCAGCTATTCTGCCTGTGCTGATTTGTCTTCAGCAGGTGCGCAGGCCCTTTCGGCCCGGCTGAAGCAGGCGCTTGCCGGCTTCATGACCAGCGGTTCCCCGGGCTGGGACGCCTGGACACCGCGAGACCGCGACGCCCTCCACTTCGATGCCGACAGCGAAACCGCCTGCATCACCCTCAACTCCTACCCGGATACCCAGGAAAGTATCCGCGCCGCCATGGCCGCAGACACATCCCTCTCCGCCGCCGAAAAGGAAACGGTGGAGCACCTCTATTTTTCCGGTTTCTCTTTCTGACGAAGCAAAAACGCACCTCATCGATCGCTTTCATCGGTGAGGTGCGTTCTTGTTTTATTCAGCGGATGATGCCGCCCACAGCCTTTTTGATCTCGGCTTTGTTCTGATACATCTTTGCTTTTTTCATAAAGTTCGCTCCGCAAAGTATTCCTGCGCGCGCTGGGCTGCGTGGTCGATGCACTCGCGCAGCTCATCCAGCGTGTCGAACTTTTTGCTGGGGCTGAGGTAGGCGTGGAACTCCACCACCGGGTCGGTGCCGTAAAGGTCGCCGGTAAAGCCCGGGATGAAGGTCTCGCAGGTCACCTTGCTCTCGTCGCTGTTGACGGTGGGCCGGGTGCCAAGGCCGGTGGCCGAGGGGTACCACCTGTCCCCTATCCTGGTGCGGGTGATATAGATGCCGTACCGGGGCAGCTGGAAGCCCTGCGGGTAAAGCTGGTTGATGGTCGGCACGCCCAGCGTCCGGCCAAGGCCCGCCCCGTGATGCACCGTGAAGCGGATGGCGTAGGGCATCCCCAGCATGGCATTGGCCGCCGGGATGTCACCGCCTTCCAGCGCGGTGCGGATGCGGGTGGAGGAAACAGGCTTCTCCTCAAACTGTGCCATCGGCAGGACGATTACCTCCACGCCCAGCGGCGCGCAGAGCTGACGCAGCAGCTCCGGTGTGCCTGCCGCCCTGGCACCGAAGGTGAAGTTCTCGCCGCAGAACAGCGCCCGGGCGTTGCAGTCCCGGATGATGCCCAGCACGAACTGCTCCGGCGTCATGGCCTTGATCTCCTCGAAATCGGGGCAGAGATAGTGCTCCACGCCGAGGCTGGCGATGAGGGCGTGCTTGTCCTCGGTGGAGAGCAGGCGCTTGCCCTTCATCTTGTTTTCGGTGGGCAGGCGGAAAGTGAACACTGCCGGTGCCGCGCCATGGGCCCTGGCCCACTCCACTGCGCCATTGATGACCGCGCGGTGGCCGATGTGGATGCCGTCAAAAAAGCCCATTGCCACAGCAGAGCCGTGGGCACCGCCCAGCGCAAGCGGCGCAAGCTGTGAATAGATCTGCATGAATGTTCTTTAATTCCTCTCTACAAAGAGTTTTTCGACCTTGAGCACGCCGCCGGTGATGTTCGCAAGGCCCAGGAACTGGCCCTCGGCATTGCGGACACGGTAGCGGCCATCTGCCGCCGGATAGCGGCTGGTGGGGCAGCCGTTGTACAGGTGCTGCTCCACCCTCGGCTCTGCCACCAGCAGAGGCAGGCTCTCAAACACGCTCTCCACCGGCAGCATCAAAGCCTGCAGTGCCTCGGGGCCTGCGTCCTTTGCCGCCTGTATCTCTTCCAGCGTGTGGGCGTCGGCCTCGGTGTAGACACCCGCCGTCGTGCGGCGCAAAGCGCTCATGGTGCCTTTCTGGCCCATAGCGGCGGCAATGTCCTCCAACAGAGTGCGGATATACGTTCCCTTGGAGCAGCGGACGGTAAGGACGTATTCGTTCTCCACCGGGCTGCCGCCGTACCGGATGTCCAGGATCTCGATGGGGCGGGCCTTCCGCTCCACCGTGACGCCCTCGCGGGCCAGCTTATAGAGGGGCTGGCCGTTGATCTTGACCGCCGAGTACATGGGCGGCGTCTGCATCTGGGGGCCGAGGAACCGGGGCAGAACGGCCAGCAGTTCCTTCTCCCCCGCCGTCACCGGGGCTGTTTCCAGCACGGTTCCGGTGATGTCGCCGGTGTCGGTCTGCATCCCCAGCCGCAGCCGGGCGCAGTAGGTCTTGGTGTGGTCGAGCTGAAGGTCCACGGCCTTGCTGGCCCCGCCGCAGAACACCGGCAGAACGCCGGTGGCCATGGGGTCCAGCGTACCGCTGTGGCCCAGCTTGCGGGTGCCGAGGATGCCGCGCAGCTTGGCGATGACGTCAAAGCTGGTCCACTCCATCGGCTTATCTACGATAAGGATGCCCTGCATCAGCTTTCCTCCTGCGTCTCGGGGCGGTCGAGTTCCGCCTCCACTTCGGCCAGAATGGCGCTCTTGGCATTGTCGAGGTTGCCCAGCAGCTCACAGCCCGCTGCGCGGGTGTGGCCGCCGCCGCCCAGACGCCGTGCGATGGCGCAGGCGTCCACGCCCTTGGCGGCGCGCACGCTGATGCGGTAGCTGCCGCCGGGCTGCTGACGGAGCAGCAGGCCCACTTTGACGCCCTCGATGCTGATGGGCAGGCTGGTCAGCTCTTCCAGGTCAGCCGGGTCCACGCCGCTCTGCTCGATCTCGTCCCGGGTCAGATACATCAGGGCGCAGCGGCCCTCAAGATGATATTCCAGATGGTTGCGGGCGATACGCTCCGCCTCCATCCGCTCCCGGGGCTTGGTGTCGAAGAGCAGGGTGTTCAGCTCCTCCACCTGCGCACCGGCCAGAATGAGCTTTGCAGCCACAAGATGGGTGTTGGCAGTGGTGGAAGAGAACCGGAAGCAGCCGGTGTCCGTAGCGAGGCCGGTGTAGAGGCAGTTGGCGATGAGGGGGGTGATCTCCACGCCCATCTCGCTGATGATCTCATACAGAAGCTCTGCCGTTGCGGCCGCATTGCCGTCCAGCAGGGTGAAATCCGCATAGCCGCTGTTGCCCGTGTGGTGGTCGATGCAGAGATCGACGTGACGGGTATACTGCGGCACACCGTTGTTTTCGCCAAAGAGCTGCACGCTGGCAACATCCACGGCCACAACGGTCTTGGGCTCAAACTCGCCCCGGAACGGCACCGGTGCAGTAAAGCTGTAGCGGGAAGGCACTGCATCGGAGCAGAGGACAGCTGCCGTCTTGCCCAGCGCCTTGAGCGCGTGGCAGAGGGCGCTGCCGCAGCCGATGGTGTCACCGTCCGGGTTTTTATGACACAGGACCAGAATGTTGTCCGCAGCACAGAGGCGCTCGGCCATCTGCTGCACATTGAGCTGTTCTGTCATTTGATGGATCCATCCTTTCCGCAGCGCTGGATTTATTCCTCGGTCTCGGCGGGCTGAGAGTCCTCAGCGTCGCCGTTCACATTCAGCGTGCGGAGCAGCTCGTTGATGTGGGCTGCATAGGCGGCACCGTCGTCCTCCACAAAGATGAAGCGGGGTGCCTTGCGGATGTGCATTTTCTTGCTCACTTCGGTGCGCACATGGCCTGCGGCGCGGTTCAGGGCCTCGATGGCGGGCTTGGGGCCGTCCTCACGGCCCATCACGCTCACATAGACCTTCGCCACGTCCAGGTCGGGCGTCACATCCAGCCGGGTGACGGTCAGCAGACCGCCCTCCAGCCGCGGGTCTTTCAGCCGTCCGATGATGGCGATGAGCTCACGCTTCATGTCCTGCGCCAGACGGCCCATATTTTTCTGAGACATAGTTTCTCCTCTGAAAAGCCCGTTATCACCGCCCGGGGGGCGATGATAACAGCAGCTTCAACTCTTAGTCGCGGTATTCTTCCATCTTGAAGGCCTCGTAGACGTCGCCTTCCTTGACGTCGGCAAACTTTGCCAGAGTAACGCCGCACTCGTAGCCCTCGGCCACTTCCTTGGCGTCGTCCTTGAAGCGCTTCAGAGATGCGATCTCGTCCTCCGTGATGACGATGCCGTCACGGACGACACGCACCTTGCTGTCGCGGGTGATCTTGCCGCTGGTGACACGGCAGCCTGCGACGGTGCCGACGTTGGAGATCTTGTAGACCTGACGGACCTGCAGCTCGCCCAGAGACACCTCGCGGAACTTGGGAGCCAGCATACCCTTCATAGCGTCGGTGACGTCGTTGATGGCGTCATAGATGACGCGGTACATACGCATCTCGACCTTGGTGGCAGCGGCCTCTTCCTTCGCCACGTTGTCGGGGCGGACGTTGAAGCCGATGATGATGGCGTTGGATGCGTCGGCCAGGTCAACGTCGGACTTGCTGATGGCGCCGACACCGGCGTGGATGACGCGGACGCGGACCTCGTCGTTGGAGATCTTCTCGAGGCTCTGCTTGACAGCCTCGGCGGAGCCCTGGACGTCAGCCTTGACGACGATGGCCAGCTCCTTCATATCGTTCTGAGCCATCTGGCTGAACAGGTTATCCAGCGTGACCTTCTGGAAGGCGGAGAACTGCTTCTCCTTGGCGGCAGCGATGCGCTGCTCGGCCAGCTCACGGGCCAGACGCTCGTCCTCGACGGCCTCGAACAGGTCGCCGGCCTCAGGCACAGCGGTCAGACCGGTGATCTCCACAGGGGTGGAGGGGCCGGCGTCGTTCAGCAGAATGCCCTTGTCGCTGCGCATGGTACGCACACGGCCCACGGCGGTACCGGCGATGATGACGTCGCCGGAGTGCAGGGTGCCGTTCTGCACCAGAATGGTGGCGATGGGGCCCTGGCCCTTGTCCAGACGAGCCTCGACGACAGCGCCCTTGGCACGGCGGTTGGGGTTGGCCTTCAGCTCCATGACCTCAGCTTCCAGCGCGATGCGCTCCAGCAGGTCGTTGATGCCCATGCCGGTCAGAGCAGAGACAGGGATGCAGGCGACGTCGCCGCCCCAGTCCTCGGTGATGATGCCGTACTTGGTCAGGCCCTCCATCACGCGCTCGGGGTTGGCGGTGGGCTTATCCATCTTGTTCATGGCCACGATGAGCTTGACGTTGGCGGCCTTGGCGTGGTTGATGGACTCGACCGTCTGGGGCATGATGCCGTCATCGGCGGCGACGACCAGAACTGCAATATCGGTCATGTTGGCACCGCGGGCGCGCATGGAGGTGAATGCCTCGTGGCCCGGGGTATCCAGGAAGGTGATGAGGCTGTCGTTGACCTTGACCTGATATGCACCGATGGCCTGAGTGATGCCGCCGGCCTCGCCTGCGGTGACGTTGGTCTTGCGGATCGCGTCCAGGATACTGGTCTTGCCGTGGTCAACGTGGCCCATGACGCAGACGACCGGGGGACGGGTGACGAGATCGTCCTGAGAATCCTCCTCCTGGGTGAACAGGCGCTCCTCGATGGTGACGTGGACTTCCTTCTCGACCTTGGCGTGGAACTCCTCGGCCACCAGAGCGGCGGTATCGAAATCGATGACGTCGTTGATGGCATGCATCTCGCCCATCTGCATGAACTTGGCGATGACCTTGCCGGCCTGCTGCTTCAGGCGGGCAGCCAGCTCACCGACGGTGATCTCATCGGGGATGAGGACCTTCAGCTGCGCATTGCGGGCCTTTTCCAGCTGGATGCGCTGCAGACGCTCGAACTCGGTCTCGCGCTTGCCCTTCTGGAACTGCTGGCGCTGGCGCTGGCCGCGCTGGGTGAACTTTTGCTTGTTGCCCTGCGGGGTGGGCTTGCGGCGATTCTCGGTGTTCTTGGTGGAAGCCAGATCATCGTAACGGGCATCGAAGCGGTCCACGTTCATATCCACAGTGCGGGTATCCACGGTGACCTGATTGTCCTCGCGGCGCACGGACACAGCCTGTGCCGGAGCAGCGGATGCCTTGGCACCGGTCTCACGAGCCAGTTCGCTGAGAGAAACGGTCTTTTCCTCGCGCTTCTTGTGCTGCTCGTTCTTCTTTTCGTTATGCTTATTGCCGTTCTTATCCTGCTGGGCAGGCTCTGCCTTTTTGGCGGCAGGCTGCTCCGGCTTCTTTTCCGCCTTGGGAGCTTCGGGCTTTTTCTCGGCCTTCTTCTCGGCCTTCTTCTCGGCCTTCTTCTCAGTGGGCTTCGGCTCTTCCTTTGCGGCCTTGGCGCTGTTCAGGAATTCGTCCAGATTTGCCACGCTGTTATCCTTGCTGAACTTTTCCAGCAGGTAGTTCAGCTCGTTCTCTTCCAGATTGGAGCTGTTCTTCTTGCCGGTGCTGCCCATGGCGTTCAGCTCATCCAGGACCTTCTTGGCGGAAAGGTTCAGATCCTTTGCAAAATCACTCACTTTATATTTTACGATCATTCGGTCATATCCTCCTCATTTTTGATTGCTCCGCAGTCCGACAGGCGGTCAAAGCAGAGCTTTGCGAGGTTGCGGTCAGTCACCGCGTAAACAGCCACAGGCTTGCGGCTGATATCGGCCAGTTTATCCTGCGTAAGCGGCATGGTGATCACATCCACCAGATCGCCCACAGAATAGTCGAGGCGCTGCACGGTCTTGGCGCTGGCATCGCTTGCCACCATCACCAGCCATGCCTTGCTCTTGACGCAGGCATCTTCCACGGCATCAAAGCCCATGGTCAGTGCGCCCGCCTTGCGGCACAGGCTCAGCGCCTGATACAGCGCTTCCTCCGGCGGCAGCTTGGGCTTTGCGGGGGTGTTATTCTTCTTTGCCATTTGCTGCTGCCTCCTTTGCGGCTTCGGCCAGCTGTGCGGCCAGAGCCTCGTAAACTTCGGCGGGAACCGGCTGCTCAAAGCAGCGCTCCAGCGCCTTTTTCTTTTTTGCCTTGGTCAGGCAGTCGGGGTTCGGGCAGAGATACGCGCCGCGGCCCGGCTTTTTGCCGACCAGATCAATGCTGATCTCTCCGCTGGGTGCACGCACCACACGCACCAGCTCCTTTTTGGGGCGGCTGGTCATGCAGCCGATGCACTGGCGGGAAGGGATCTTTTTCTGTGCCATCCGGTTTCCCTCCTTTGGCCATCTGCGCCGGAATTACTCGGCGTCGGTCTCGGCTTCCTTCTTGGGCTCTTCCTCACCATAATAGCCGCTCTCGGGGCGGATATCAATGTTGTAGCCGGTCAGGCGTGCGCACAGGCGTGCGTTCTGGCCCTTGTTGCCAATGGCAAGGCTCAGCTGCTGGTCGGGCACGGTCACACGGCAGGAACGGGTCTCGCCGGGCAGCAGTTCCACCTTGACCACCTTGGCCGGGCTGAGTGCTGCGGAGATGAACTCGGAGATATCCTCGCTCCACTTCACAATGTCGATCTTTTCGCCGCCCAGCTTTTCCACAACAGCAGCTACACGGGCACCGTGCTCGCCGATGCAGGCGGAAACAGGGTTCACGTTGGGGTCCTTGCTCCAAACAGCCATCTTGGTGCGGGCACCGGCCTCGCGGCTGATGGCCTTGACCTCCACAGTGCCGTCAAAAATTTCGGGCACTTCCAGCTCAAACAGGCGCTTGACAAGGCCGGGGTGGGTGCGGCTGATCATAACGCGGGGGCCGCGCTCAGTGCTGACCACGTCCACAACGTAGACCTGCAGGGTCTGGCCCTCGGTGTACACCTCGCCGGGCACCTGCTCGTTGTGGGGCAGGATAGCCTCGCCGCCCTTGCCCAGATCCAGAGCAACGATGCCCTTCTCCGGGTCCACGCGGGTAACGGTGGCCTGCACGATGTCGTGTGCACGGGACTGGATCTCGCTCAGCTGCTGGCTGCGCTCAGCCTCGCGGATGCCCTGACGGATCACGTGCTTTGCGGTCTGGGCTGCAATGCGGCCGAAGTCCTTGGTCTTGAGGGGGGTCACGATGCGGTCGCCCACTTCGTAGCTCTTGCGGATCTTCTGTGCCTCGGTAATGCCGATCTCAGAGTGCTCGTCGTACCAGTCCTCGTCGGCCACAACGTCCTGGATCAGGGCCACATCAAAGCGGCCTGCGGCGGGGTCGATATCCACCTTCACGTGGTCCTCTTCCACCTCATAGTTCTTCTTGACGGCAATGATGATAGCAGCCTTGATCTTTTCGATCAGGTATTCTGCGGTGATGCCGCGCTCGTGCTCCAGCATGGAGAGAGCTTCAAAAAATTCATTGTTCGCTGCTGCCATTTTTCGGGTTCCTCCTGTAATTTACTCTCTATCTATGTTAGTCAAACAGGTCTTCATCGTCGCACAGGTTCACGCTGGATGCGGCGTTCACCTCAAAGGTGACAGCGCCCGCATCGGTGTTCACCGTAACGGTGCTGCCCTCGCGGCCTGTCAGGATACCGGAAAACTCACGCACGCCGTCTGCATTCGGGCGGATGAGCTTTACCCGGATCTTCTGGCCCTTGAGGGCTTCATAGTGCTCCGGGCGGGTCAGCTTACGGCCAAGGCCGGGGCTGCCCACTTCCAGATAATAGCTCTGGTCGATGGGGTCTGCCTCGTCAAGGATGGGGTCCAGCGCATGGGAAACATCCGCGCAGGTGTCGGTATCCATGGTGCCGTCTTTGTCGATGAGCACGCGAAGATACCAGTCTGGACCTTCCTTTTCAAAAACCACATCCCACAGGCGCAGGCCCATGCCCTCCACGGTGGGGCGGACAAGCGCTTCGACTCTCTGGGCGGTGTTGCCGCCAGACTGCTTCGCCATAAAAAACCTCCAAACAAACAAGAAACGCGGACCTTGCGGCCCACGTTTCAGGTTAAACTATATCGTACTACTAGAATATAGCATACTCTTGCGATTTATGCAAGCATTTTCGCAATTTTTTTGCCGTTGCGCACCCTTTGGGGCTTTTTACAGCACCCAGACGCCGTTTTCAAACAGCGGCACAGTGCGGCCATCGCGGCATTTACCGGTGATGCGGCTGTCCTCTGCACCGATCATCACGTCCTCGTGCAGGGAGGAGTGGTTCATGCCGCGGGCTGCCAGCTCCTCCTTGGAAAGGCCGGTGCCGCCCACGGTGGTGCCGGGGTAGCTGTCGCCAAAGGCGATGTGGCAGGCAGCGTTCTCGTCAAACAGGGTGTTATAGAACAGCTTGCCGCTGCGGTTGATGGGGCTGGAGGCGGGCACCAGTGCCACCTCACCAATGTGGCGTGCGCCCTCATCGGTGTCCAGCAGCTGGCCCAGCAGGTCTGCGCCCTCGTCGGCGCCGTGCTCCACCACCTTGCCATCCTTGAAGGTGACGTGGAAATTCTTGATGAGCTGACCGTTAAAGACGTAAGGCTTTGTGCCGTAAACGATGCCGTCCACCTTATCCTTATGGGGCGCGGTGAACACCTCCTCGGTGGGGATGTTGGGCAGGAAGGGCACACCCTTCTCGTTTTTGCTGCCGGCGCTCTCCCACACCGCCTGTTCCGCCAGACCCACGGTCAGGTCGGTGCCGTTGGCGCTTTCAAAATGCACGCTTTCCAGATCCAGGGCGTTCATCTTTGCGCCCAGCTCGTTCAGGCGGTCCAGATGCTTCTGCCACTCCCCTACCGGATCGCCGCCGGTCACACGGCAGGTATCAAAGATCAGCTTCCACTGTGCTTCAATGGCGGCGGCAGTGTCCAGCTCCGGGAACATCTTCTTTGCCCACGGCTCTGCGGGCAGGGCGGCGATGGACCACTGCACCCGGTCGTTCATGGTGTACTCCCGCCACGGCTGCATAAAGCTGCGGTTCGCGCTGTTCACCCGGCTGATCTTGGCACCGTCCAGCCCGGCAAACAGTTCCGGGTCGTCCGCGATGAGGTGCAGCACGCACACACTGCCCTCGCTCTCGGCGTAGTCCAGATAGCGGCGCAGCTGCCAGCCCTTGTGGTCGGTCAGGGCGTCCTCGCTGCCCAGCTCCATGCGGATGCGGGTAACGGCGTCATCCTGCCAGTTCACCTGCACGTCCCGCGCACCGGCCTCGTAGGCACTGCGCACGCACAGCCGTGCCAGCGGGGCACCCTCCAGCGGGCAGTTGATGATCAGGGTCTGCCCCGGCTGCGGGTTCACACCCACCCGGACGATAAAATCTGCATACTTCTGCAGCAATTCGTTAAAGTTTTCCACGTTAGAACCTCCTGTGGTGCATAGCCACCGTTGTTTTTTCTCAGTATACCGCGTTCCGGCGTTTCTGTCCACTATGGGCAGAGCTGCCGCTCACCCTTCTGATTTAAAAAAGGCGCGGGTCAGCTGCACCACCGTGCCGGAAAGCAGCAGCAATGCAATGAGGTTGGGAATGCTCATCAGGCCGTTGAAGGTGTCGGCGATGCTCCACAGCAGACCAAGGTCCATGGTAGCACCCAGAATGGCCACCAGAGCATACACCACAAAGAAGGGGCGCGCCACTTTGTTGCTCTTGCACAGGAACACCAGAAAGCGGGAGCCGTACAGACCCCAGCCGATGATGGTGGAAAAGGCAAAGCAGCACAGCGCCACAGCGGTAAAAATGGACGCCCAGCCGCCGTAGGTGGTGGTAAAGCCGGAGATGGTCAGCTCAGCACCCGCCGCTGCGCCGTAGCTGACCTGGGTGCCGCTGCACAGGATGACCAGCGCGGTCAGGGTGCAGATGACGATGGTATCGGCAAACACCTCAAAAATACCGAACATGCCCTGCTTGACCGGCTTTTTGGTGTCGGCGCAGGCATGGGCGATAGAACCGGTGCCAAGACCGGCCTCGTTGGAAAAGATGCCGCGGGAAACGCCCTTTTGCATACTGACGAACAGACTGCCAATGGTGCCGCCGGTAAAGGCAGCAGGGTTGAACGCGCCCACCACGATGGATTCCAGCACATAGGGCAGGCGGGAGAAGTTGAGCACCACCACGCCCACCGACAGCACAATATAGAACAGTGCCATAAAGGGCACCAGCTTCTCGCTTACGCTGCCAATGCGCTTGATGCCGCCCAGCAGCACCAGCGCCACCAGCACCGCCACAAGGATACCCACGATGAGGTTGAGGGTGGGCAGAAAGCTGCCGCCCACCAGCCCGTATTCCAGCAGGGCGGTATCCACTGCTGCCACGATGGTATTCACCTGCGTTGCGTTGCCGGTACCGAACACGGTCAGCACGCCGAACAGCGCGTACAGCACGGCCAGAAACTGCCAGCGGCGGCCAAGGCCGTTTTTAATATAGTACATCGGGCCGCCCACCCACTCGCCGGTATCGCTGCGCTCCCGGAAATGCACGGCCAGCGTCACCTCGGCAAACTTGGTGCACATCCCCAGCAGCGCAGAGCACCACATCCAGAACACGGCACCCGGGCCGCCGATGGCGATAGCGCCCGCCACACCGGCAATGTTGCCGGTGCCCACCGTGCCCGCCAGCGCGGTGCACACCGCCTGAAAGGGGGTCATGGCACCGTCCGAAGCATCCCGCTTGCGGAACATCCGGCCCACGGTGGTGCGGATGGCGTAGGGGAATTTGCGGATCTGCAAAAAGCCCGTGCGGACACTGAGCAGCAGCCCCACGCCAATGATGCATACCATGGCGGGGATGCCCCAGATAAAGCTGTTCACCGCCTGATTGACGGCGGCAATGGTCTCGATCATATACTTCCACATCCTCTGTAATATCTTGCGCACTGACAGTTTTTGTCAAAACACGAAAATTATTTTACCGTACTTTTCCCGTAGTGTCAATGAAAAATAGGGACGTTATGAAACGCCCCTATCAGAAATTCTTATTTTTTATGTGTGACCGCCCGGCGGTAGACGATACCGGAGACCACCGCCGCCAGCACCTCGGTAAGCCAAAAGGCGTGCCATGCGCCGTCTGCGCCCAGCCAGTTACACAGCAGCGCAGCCAGCGGCATGATGAAAACGACATACCGGCACAGGGCGATGACCAGCGATTCTGCGCCCTTGCCCAGCCCCTCCAGTGCACCGGAGACGGTGGTGGAGACTGCCGAGATGACAAAGCCGATGCTGATGATGCGCAGAGCGGTCTGCCCGGCGGCGATGGTCTGGGGATTCTGGGTGAACAGTCCCATCAGCTGCCCGGAAGCAACCTGACAGATGACAGTGCCCGCCGCCATGATGGCAGCGCTCATGAGCAGGGTCAGCTGGAACAGCTTTTTCACCCGGGCGTACTCCCGCGCGCCGTAGTTGTAGCCAATAAGGGGGCGCATGCCCTGCACGAAGCCGTTGGCGGGCAGGTACAAAAAGGTCTGCAATTTATAGTAGATGCCCAGCACCACCACATAGCTCTGAGAAAAGGCCGCCAGCAGCCCGTTGAGGAAGGTGACCAGCAGCGAGGGCAGCGCCAGATTCAGGATGGCCGGAACGCCGATGGCGTACAGTCTGCCGTCCAGCGCCGCGTCCGGGCGCAGACAGCTGCGGCGCAGCCGCACCGGCAGCTCGGTGCGCAGACAGACCACAAGGTAGACCACCACGCTGAGCACCTGACCGATGCCGGTAGCCAGTGCCGCGCCTGCAATGCCCATGGCAGGCACCGGCCCAAGCCCGAAGATGAGCACCGGGTCCAGCAGAATATTGCACACGCAGCCGGTGATCAGGGCGACCATGGACACCTTCATGCGGCCCACCGCCTGAAAGATCTTTTCAAAGGCAAGCGAGACCATGTTCACGACCAAAAACAGGAACACAATGGTAGCGTAGGTGATGCCGGCGGCGATCAGCGTCTCGTCCTGCGTAAAGCGGCGCAGAAAGCCGGGCATGATGGCGATGCTGACCACCATCATCACCACGCCGTGCACAAGGCTGAGCACAAAGCCGTGGGTTGCGGCCGTCTCTGCCTTTTCGCGGTCGCCTGCGCCCAGATACAGCGCGATCATGGCGTTGATGCCGATGCCAAAGCCGATGGCAATGGCGTTGGAAAAGTTCTGGATGGGAAACACCAGACTTAACGCGGTCATGGCGTCCTCGCTGATGCGCGCCACAAACAGGCTGTCCACGATATTGTAGAGGCTGTTCACCAGCATGGAGACCACGTTGGGCAGTGCCATCGAGAGCAGCAGCGGCAGCACCGGCTTCTCCTTCATAAAAGTTTCGTTCATTGAAAAATTTCACCTGCTATCTGTAAAAAGTAAAAATGTGGAAGGCGCAGCACCGGCCTGTAGCCGGTTTCCGGCGCACAAAAAAGCCACACAATGGCCCTTGTGAGGTCATTGTGTGGCGAAAAGTAGCAATGTTGCTGTAAAAATCCACACGGTTTTTATGATCGCGGCAGCTGTCCGCGATATGCAGCCTGCGCATTTGCGGGCTGCAACTCCAGCAGAATACCACATTCTCAGCGGCGTGTCAAGGGGTTTTGGTACAAAAGTATGACTTTTGTAATCACTTGACCATTTTTACAGCAGGCGCTACAATAAGGCAAACCGGCTCTGAGGGAGGGCATTGTATATGAAATGGATGATCGCATCAGACCTGCACGGCTCCTATTATTATGCGCAGCAGCTGCAGCAGGCCTTTGAACGGGAGCAGGCCGACCGCCTGCTCTTTCTGGGAGACCTGCTCTACCACGGCCCCCGCAACGACCTGCCCCGGGATTACGCCCCCAAAAAGGTGATTCCGCTGCTGAACAGCCTTGCGCCCAGGCTGCTGTGTGTGCGCGGCAACTGCGACGCCGAGGTGGACCAGATGGTGCTCAATTTCCCGGTACTGGCAGACTACGCCGTGCTGCCGGTGGGGCAGCGGCTGGTCTACGTTACCCACGGCCATGTGTTCAACCTGAACCATCTGCCGCCCCTTGCCCCGGGGGATATTTTGCTCCACGGTCACACCCATGTGCCCGCATGGACAAACTTCGGGCAGGGGAGCCTTTACCTGAACCCCGGCTCTGTAAGCCTGCCCAAGGAAAACACCGCCCACAGCTACATGACCCTGGAGGGAAGCACCGCCTGTTGGAAGACCATGGAGGGCGCGTGCTACCACCAGCTGCAGTTGTGATAATGTTGTGATATTCCGGTTTTTGCCGGCAAAAGCTGGAAAAAGCTCTTGACGAACCGCCCGAAATGCTGTAAACTAAGTACAACCTTTAAAAATAGAGGGAGCTGTAAGCTTTGTACTGAACGCAGGCGGTGCAAAGTGTAGCAGTAAACCCCATAAGGCATCATAAAAAGACACCGGAGGCTTTGCATCAGCTTCCGGTGTTTTTTTGTGCGCCGCCGGGCTATCTTTTGCAGCGCGGTCATGCTACAATAGAAAGAAAACGTGAATTGCAGGAGGAATTATGGATTTTTACGGAACCATCGGCCCTGCCTGTGCCGATGTAAAGCTTTTGCAGCAGATGGTGGAAGCCGGTATGACCGGCATCCGCATGAACCTTTCTCACGGGCCGCTGGCAGCGCACAAGGACTGGCTGGTGATGCTGCATAAAGCCGGGGTCAAAAAGCTGCTCATTGATCTGCAGGGGCCGGAATTACGCATCGGTCGTCTGCCGCAGCCGCTGTCCCTGACCGCCGGGCAGACCGTGCGTCTGGGCGCGCAGGGCATTCCCTGCCCTGCCGCGCTGGTGCACAGCGTGCAGCCCGGGCAGGAGCTGCTGCTGGATGACGGCAAGCTGCTGGCACGGGTGGACACCGCGGAACCGGATGCGCTCGTGTGTACCGTAATGCGGGGCGGGGTGCTGCAAAGCCGCAAAAGTCTGGCCGCACCGGGGGCAGATATCCAGATGCCCACCCTGACCACCGAGGACAAGGAGAACCTTGCCATCGCCGCCGATTGCGGCGTTACCGGGGTCATGCTGCCCTTTGTACGCGGCGCTGCGGATATCCGCAACCTGCGGCAGGCGCTGGCAGAGGCCGGTGCACCCGGGCTGAAGATTCTTGCCAAAATTGAAAACCTTGCGGGCGTACAGGCGCTGCCGGAGTTTTTGCCGCTGGTGGACGAGGTGGTCATTGCCCGGGGCGACCTTGGCAACGCCATGCCCCTGTGGGAGCTGCCCCGCTGCCAGAAACAGCTTTCTGCTGCCTGCCGGGCAGCCGGGGTACCCTTTATGGTGGTGACCCAGATGCTGGACAGCATGCACACCCGGGCTGTACCCACCCGCGCCGAGGTGAGCGACATCTACAACGCCGTACTGGACGGCGCATCCAGCCTGATGCTCACCGGCGAGACCGCCGTCGGGCAGTACCCGGTGCAGGCCATGGAGTATCTGGTGCGCACCGCCCGCACGGCGATGTGACAGGGGCTGATACAGAATGCCCTCCGCTGCGCTCTGGGCATCATCAGCGGAAAGACTATTTATATTTGCCAATCGGGAAAATCTGCGGATTTTCCCGATTGGCCTTTTCACGGAAGGGTCTTAGCGGAAGATATTTTTCCGCAAAAAACGGCAAAGGGATAGCATCTTTTGTCTGCTTCCTGTATAATACAGGTAAAATCAACTGAAGTCAGAAAGGTTTATCGTTTATGGGCATCGTAGTCATCGGAGCTGTTTTTGTGGATATCAAGGGCTATCCCCTTTCCACCTATATCCCCGGCGGGCGCAACGCCGGACGCATCGAGCAGGTACACGGCGGTGTGAGCCGCAACGTGGTGGAGGATATCGCCAACGTAGAGCTGCGTCCCACCTTTGTGGGTCTGGTGGATGACACCGGCATGGGACAGGACGTCATCGACAAGCTGGCAAGGCACAAGGTCAACACCCGCTTTATCCAGAAAAAGCCGGACGGCATGGGCACATGGCTGGCCATTTTTGACAACGACGGCGATGTGCACGCCGCCATCTCCAAGCGGCCAGACACCACCCCGCTGACCGGCCTTCTGCAAGAACAGGGCGACGAGATCTTTGCAGACTGTGATTCCATTGCACTGGAGCTGGACCTTGAAAAAGAAACGGTGAAGCAGACCCTGCGCTATGCCAAAAAGTACGGCAAAAAGGTGTTTGCCGTGGTCTCCAACATGAGCATTGCCATGGAGCGGCGGGATTTTTTGCAGCAGATCGATTGTTTCGTCTGCAACCAGCAGGAGGCCGGGCTGCTGTTCTCGGACGACTACGACCACCTCTCCCCGGACGAGATGTGCCGGGTGCTCACGGGCAACGTGCGCAGCGCCAACATTCCCAGCATGGTGGTGACCATGGGCGGGCAGGGCGCGGTATATGCCTGTGCAGACGGCAGCTGCGGCATCGTGCCCGCCAAAAAGGTGGATGTCATGGACACCACCGGCGCGGGGGACGCCTTCTTTGCCGGCACGGTCATCGGCCTGACCTACGGCAAAACGCTGGCAGAATCCTGCGAGATCGGCAGCCGTCTTGCTGCTTCGGTCATCTGCATCACCGAGAACGTCTGTCCCCGCTTCCGCCCGCAGGAGTTCGGGCTGGACGTACCGGTGGTGGACTGACGATTTAAACGGTTGAATTTTTGCGCAAAACCGCATTTTCCCCCTTGACAGAAGCGGCAGTTTCTGGTATCAATAAAAATGATAAAGGGGAGTAAAGGGCAGCCCGCCGGTCAAGGCTTTTTTCCGGCAGGCCGCTGCATGGCAGCGTCATCACGGCAGCAATGCCCGATGTCATGTGTTCGCTTGAGACTTTTGTCACAGATCTTACGCTGTGGCAAGGGTCTCTTTTTTTCTTGCCGCAGCATCAAAACAAAAGGAGGCAGAAAAACAATATGAATTTCTGGAACACATTCGCCGCGCTCTTTTCAAACTTCGGGGCGCTGACATGGCAGATGGTGGTCATGTGGGGCATCGGTGCCCTGCTCATTTACCTTGCCATCGTCAAAAAGATGGAGCCCAGTCTGCTGCTGCCCATGGGGTTCGGTGCCATTCTGGTCAACCTTCCCGCATCCGGTGCCATCACGCAGGGAGACACCGTTGGCCCCATCTCTGCCCTGTTCGAGGCAGGTATGTCCAACGAGCTGTTCCCGCTGCTGCTGTTCATCGGCATCGGTGCCATGATCGATTTTGGCCCGCTGCTGGAAAAGCCGTGGCTCATGCTGTTTGGCGCAGCGGCACAGTTCGGCATCTTTTTCACCCTGTTTCTGGCCGGGTTCTTCTTTGATATGAAGGACGCCGCGTCCATTGCGGTCATCGGCGCAGCGGACGGCCCCACCGCCATTTTTGTGGCAAACACCCTGAAATCCCAGTATCTGGGCGCTATTATGGTGGCAGCTTACAGCTACATGGCGCTGGTGCCCATCGTGCAGCCGCCGGTCATCCGTCTGCTGACCACCCAGAAGGAACGCCGCATCCGTATGCCCTACGAAAAAGGCAATGTCACCCAGCTGACCAAGATCCTGTTCCCTGTTGTGGTCACGGTGGTCGCCGGTCTGGTAGCCCCGGCCAGCGTGGCGCTGGTGGGCTTTTTGATGTTCGGCAACCTGCTGCGGGAATGCGGGGTGCTGAACTCCCTGAGCGAGACCGCCCAGAACGTACTGGCAAACCTCATCACCCTGCTGCTGGGTCTGACCGTAGCCGGGCAGATGACCGCCGACAAGTTTGTCCGGCCGGACACTTTGCTTATCATGGCGCTGGGTCTTGTAGCCTTTATCTTTGATACCGCTGGCGGCGTGCTGTTCGCCAAGCTGGTGAACCTCTTCCTGCCCGAGGGCAAAAAGCTGAACCCCATGATCGGCGCGGCAGGCATTTCGGCCTTCCCCATGAGCGGACGTGTGGTCAACAAGATGGGTCTGGCCGAGGACAACCAGAATTTCCTGCTGATGTACTCCATCAGCGTCAACGTTTCCGGGCAGATCGCATCCGTCCTTGCCGGCGGACTGATCCTTTCCCTGATGGCTTAACGGAGGTGCCTTTATGCTTCATCTTTCTTCCTGGATGACCACTCTGCCCATGATGCTCATCGGCATGACCGGTATCCTGCTGGTCATCGGCTTTCTCGTGCTGGTGGTGATGGCGCTGAACTGCCTCACCCGCCGCAAGTAAAAGAAAAAAATAGGATAAGCAAGCCGCCTGGGAGGATCTGCGGATCTTCCCTGGCGGCTTTTTTCACAGGCGCAGACGGCGCTGCTTTTGCCGGATTCATCCCCGGGCGTCCTGCCGGGTGGTGTGGAAGTACTCCTTGGGGGTCATACCGTACTCCTTTTTAAAGGCGCGGAAAAAGTGGTTGTAGCCGCCAAAGCCGCTGGTCTTGTACACCTCGGTAATGGGCAGCCCCTGCTCGATGAGGGTGCAGCAGCGGTCTAACCGCGCCTTTACGATATAGCGGTGCACCGTCTGCCCGGTCTGGCGTTTGAATTCCCGGGCAATATGTTCCCGGGAGACGAAAAACTCCTTTTCCAGCCGCTCCAGCGTCAGTTCCTCGGTAAGGTGCGCCTGAATAAACAAAAACACCTCGTCCAGCATCAGGTGGTGGCGGCTGACCGATGCGGTGTGGAACTCTGCATGGATGCAGGCACGCAGCGCCAGCACCACGAACATTTGCAGAATACCGTGCTCGAACACCGCTGCACCGAACTGGGTGCGCTCCTGCGAGAGCATCAGCATCTTCCGGGCAAGGTTTTTCAGCAGCATATAGATCTGGCTGTCCGGGCGCACAGCCACCTGCCGGAAGGGCACCACGTTGAAGCTTTTTTCAAGGTCGGTGTCCGCGTCCGAAAGCTGCGCCAGCGTCTGGGGAGACAGCTGCACCCGAATAAGTTCCAGCGGGCCGTAAGCACCGGCGTATTCCAGCCTGCCGCCCTGACCGGGCTTGAAGATGATGAGGTTCTGCTGCTGTGCGGGCAGCACCACCTCACTGCACCGGAATACGCCGCTGCCCCGCATGACCAGAAACAAATCATAATACGCGCCGGAATAAAATTCCCGGACGGCGCTCTGCTCGAAAAAATAACGCTTGACTGTATAGTTCACCAAAAAAACCTCCGTGAAACTGTCATGTGCAACAGATTGTTGTACACAACAGAAAAGTACAACTGTTATAATTGCATAATACATCAATTTACGATAGTTTTCAATCATTTTTTGGATATGTATTGATGGAAATTTAACGTATAATGCAAGTGTAGAAAAGAGACTTGTGCGAAAAGTCTCTTGGTTTCACTGTTTTTAAGGAGGATAAAATACAATGGACCAGAAAAAGACCGTCCGACCCTTCTCCATGAAGGACAAGATCGGCTATACACTGGGCGATTTGGGCTGCTGCTTCACCGAGCAGTACCGCGCCATGTATCTGTCGATCTTCTACACCCTGATCCTGCAGGTCAACCCCTTCCACGTGGGTATCCTGCTGCTGATCACCAAGATCTGGGACGCCGTGAATGACCCCATCATCGGTGCCTTGGTGGACTCCCGCAAGGCCACCAAGGGCGGCAAGTTCATCCCGTGGATCCGCGCCTTCTCCTTCCCCATGGCAGTGCTGTGCGTGCTGGGCTTTGTCAATGTGGGCAATATCAACTACGGCCTGCGTCTGGCCTACATGTTCGTCACCTACGTTCTGTACGAGGCACTGTACACCTGCGTCAACGTGCCCTTCGGCACCCTGTCCAGCGTGATGACCGATGATGTCAGCCAGCGCACCGCACTGTCCCGCTACCGCAGCCTTGGCGGCTCCATCTTCATGACCGTCATGGTCATGATCGGCCCCCTGTTCCTGTATGTGGACAACAAGCCCGTGGCTGGCCGCTTCCTGATGCTGGCCTGCATCTGCGCTCTGCTGGGCCTGCTGTGCCTGCAGATCACCTGCGTATGGTGCAAGGAGCGCGTGGAAGTGCCCGAGCGTCCGCAGGGCGAAAAGCTGAACTACCTGCACGTGCTCAAGGAGATCTCTCACAACAAGGCTCTGCTGGGCGTTATGTTCTTCAGCCTGACCGGCATGATCGGTGCTTCCGTGGTCAACGGTCTGAACACCTACCTGTATAAGGACTTCTTCGGCAACGTTAAAATTCAGGCTGTCTCCGGTATGCTGAGCGTGCTGTACGCCGTGCTGTCCTTTGCCATCACCCAGCCTCTTGCCAACAAGTTCGGCAAGAAGGAGTGGTGCTGCATGGGCGCAGGCTTTGCCGCCATCGTGTTCGGCATCCTGTTCTTCTTCCCCGTCCACAACCCCGTGGCCTTCATCGTCATCAACGGTATCTGCTATCTGGGTGCTTCCGGCATGCAGGTGCTGATCTGGGCTATGGTCAACGACGCCATCGACTACCACGAGCTGCAGACCGGCGAGCGCAACGAGGGCATCGTCTACTCCACCTACTCCTTCTTCCGCAAGCTTGCAAGCGCCATTTCCGGCAGCCTGTCCAGCTTTGTGCTGGGTGCCATCGGCTATAACGTTACCGCTGGCGCTGTGCAGACCGCAGGCGTTGTAAACGCTATCTGGAAGAGTTACACCGGCGTCTACTTCCTGGGCTACGGCATTGCAGTTGCCATCCTGTTCTTCGTCTACCCCCTGACCAAGCAGAAGACTGCCGAGATGCTGACCGAGCTGAAAGCTCGCCGCGCCGCAAAGGAGAGCAAGTAAACCATGAAGATTTTACAGGTCCAGTTTAAAAACCGCAATGGCCACACCCTGCGCGGCATCGTGACCCTGCCCGACACCGAGGGCAAGGTACCCTTTGTGGTGCATCTGCACGGCTTTGCCGGCAGCTGCAGCGGCTACAAGTCCATGTACACTCATCTGTCCCGCGCTCTGGCAGCGCAGGGCATCGGCAGCGCCCGGTTCGATTTCTACGGCAACGGCGAGAGCGACGGCGAGTTCGAAGATATGAGCTTTGACGGCCTGCACACCGATGCACAGGATATCTTTGCATGGGCAGCTGAGCAGCCCTATGTGGACAGCGAAAAGCTGTTCCTCTCCGGCCAGAGCATGGGCGGCTACATTGCCGCTTCCTGCGCACCGGTCATCCAGCCCCACGGCCTGATCCTGCTGTGCCCGGGCGCCGGGATGTGGTTCGGCTGCGCACAGCGTGCCGACGGTGTTGTGCAGACCGGCAAGGACTACACCGACATGGAGGGTCTGTGCTACAAGATGGCCTTTAACTACGAGATGGCCAAGCACCCCGATCCCTTTACCGAGGCCAAGGGCTACAACGGCCCGGTGCTGCTGCTGCGCGCCGACGATGACCGTCTGGTGGACGAGGGCACCTGCAGCCGTTACGCACAGGTGTACACCGCACCCGAGGTGGACACCATTGCGGGCGGCGGCCACAACTTTGCCACGCTGGCAGCCCGTGCCACCGTGGAGAAAAAGACCGCAGCATTCATCAAAGCAAATCTGTAAAGCAAAGCGTATCTGCAAGGAGGCTTTTGTATGGAAAACGTAATTCTGCAGCCCATCGAGGTGGGCGGACAGACCTTTAAAAACCGCATCATGTTCCCCCCGCTGACCACCGGCTACGAGAAAAACGGCATGATCAGCGAGCAGGACATGGGCTTCTACACCCGTCTGGCAAAGGGCGGCGTGGGCTACATCGTTATGGGCGATGTTGCGCCCATCAACAGCTTTTCTCCCACCCCCAAGCTGTTTGACGACAGCCAGATCCCTGCCTTCAAGGCACTGGCCGACAGCGTACACGCCTACGGCACCAAGCTGGGCGTCCAGATCTTCCACCCGGAGTACGATGTGGACGCCATCAACAGCCTGTTTATGCAGAAGAAGTTTGACGAGATGCGTCAGCGCCTGCATCACGACATGATGTTCTTTACCGATGAGGCCAGCGAGGAGATGCTGATGTCCATCATCGATAAGATGTGCGCCTGCGCAGTGCGCGCCCAGAAGGCCGGTGTGGACGTCATCCAGATCCACGGCGACCGCCTGAACGGCTGCCTGTGCTCCACCCGCATGAACCACCGCACCGATAAGTTCGGCGGCAGCCTGGAGAACCGCGTCCGCTTTGCCCGCATGCTGACCCGCGCCATCCGCAAGGCTGTGCCGGATATGGTCATCGACTACAAGCTGTCCATCGTCACCCCGCAGCGCGGCAAGGGCGGTATTGACGAAGCCGACGCCGTGCAGTTTGCCCAGTGGCTGGTAGAGGACGGCGTGGATATGTTCCACGTTGCCCAGGCCAACCACACCGGCAACATGGCCGACACCATTCCTCCCATGGGCGTACAGCCCTACGGCTTCTTTGTCAAGATCGCCGGGGACATCAAAAAGGCTGTCAATGTACCGGTCAGCGCCGTGGGTCGTATCGTGGACGCCGACATGGCTGCACGCGTCATCGAGAGCGGCATGGCCGACATAGTTGCCATGGGTCGCCCGCTGCTGGCAGACCCCGACTGGGGCACCAAGATCGCTGCCGGGAAGGCCTGCGATATCCGACGCTGCATCAGCTGCAACAAGGGCTGCACCGATGCCATCCAGAACCGCCAGTTCCTCTCCTGCGTGCTGAACGCGGAGAACGGCTACGAGAACACCCGCAGCATCCAGCCCGCAGCACAGAAAAAGAAGATCGCCGTCCTCGGCGGCGGCCCTGCCGGTCTGGAAGCCGCCCGCGTGGCAGCGCTGCGTGGCCATGACGTGACCCTGTTTGAAAAGACCACCTCTCTGGGCGGTCAGCTGAACATTGCCTGCGTACCTCCCCGCAAGGAGGAGATGCGCCGTGCCACACAAGATCTGATCCACGCGGTCTGCAACGCCGGTGTGCACCTGTGCATGGGTCAGACCCGCACCGCAGAGCAGCTGAAGGATGCCGGTTTCGAGGCCGTCATCAACGCTGTGGGCGCACACAGCGCCGCACCCCGCATCCCCGGCATCGACAGCGTGAACGTTGCCGACGCGTGGAAGGTGCTGGCCGGTGAGCAGCAGGTGTACGGCACGGTTGCCGTCATCGGCGGCGGCATGGTAGGCTGCGAGACCGCAGAGTATCTGGCTGCCCGCGGCTGCAAGGTGTCCGTTATCGAGATGATGGACAAGATCGCCGCAGGCGAGAGCGTCACCATTCTGCCCACCCTGCTGGAAAACTACAAGACCTACGGCGTGGAGCAGTACCCCAGCCACAAGGTCAAGGAGTTCCGCATGGATGCCGTTGTCTGCGAGAACAAGGACGGCGCAGAGGTGAGCATCCCCTGTGATTACATCGTGCTGGCCATGGGTGCACGCTCCAACGAATTTGACGCTGCTGCGCTGGAAGCTGCCAACATCCCGGTGTATTCCATCGGCGATGCCGCCGGTAAGGCTGCGGATATCTCCAACGCCATCCGCACCGGCTACGATACCGCCTGCCAGCTGTAAAACAAAAAAATATCGTTCTATTTGTGGGTCAGAAACGTCTGTGGGCGCTTCTGACCCACTTTTTTGCCCTCTCAGGCAAAGCCGTCAGGGTTTTACCTCGCCCTCTCAGGCGCTAACGCGCCAGCTCTCCCAAGAGGAGAGTGGACACGCCCGGAAACTTTACGGGTTAGCCGGGAACTGTGCCGCCACCGCTTAAGCCTTCACCCACCGGGGGAAGGTGGCGCGTAGCGTCGGATGAGGGGCAACACCCGCTAGCCTTGCAAGCCCTCTCAGGCGCTCCCGCGCCAGCTCCCCCGAAGGGGGAGCCAAGCCGTTAGCCTCGATACTAAAGTATTAGGCATCATGAGGAAGCTTCCGGTGGTGCTCTTGCCTCTCCCTTTGGGAGAGGTGGCATCGCGCAGCGATGACGGAGAGGGCGCACGCGGCGGCCATTCCAAATCGTCCTACATAAAAAGGCTGCTGCACAGTGCTTTGTGCAGCAGCCTTAAATATTTTACGTTTACAACAGATCAGATGCTGAACTGCACGGCGCAGAAGGCGGCATAGATGCACAGCAGTGCAATGCCCTGCGGGCGGCTCAGCTTGCCCTTGATCAGAGCGGGCAGGGTGAGCAGCAGCATCACGGCAAACATGACCGGGATATCCATCACCAGCGAGGCGTTCATGCCTGCGATGGTGGAGTTCTGCGGGATGCTGAAGGGTGCCAGCGTGACGGACACGCCGCTGACCAGCACCAGATTGAACACGTTTGCACCGATGACGTTGCCCAGCGACAGCGCACCGTGACCCTTTGCCAGCGAGGTGATGGCGGTGACCAGCTCCGGCAGCGAGGTGCCCAGTGCCACAAAGGTCAGTGCAATGACCGACTCCGGCACGCCCAGTGCCTGTGCGATGAGGGTGCCGTTGTCCACCAGCAGGTCAGCGCCCACAGCAATGAGCACTGCGCCGATGGCAAGCAGCCCCAGCTCCTTGGCAAAGGAGCCTTCCTCAGCCTGCTCCTCCTCTTCCGGGGCGGTGGCGTTTTTCATAGCCAGCACGTTGCACACGATGTAAGCCACAAACATGGCCAGCAGGATCAGACCCACCGGGCGGGTGAAGGAGCCGGTGGTGTAGGCCACACCGGCATAGAAAGCGGCAGCCACAAAGAAGAAGGCCACCGGGGTGCGCAGGCTCTTGGGGTCAACCTTGCCCGGGCGCACCGCAATGGTGATGGCGGCGATCAGTGCAGCGTTGCAGATGACCGAGCCGATGGCGTTGCCGTAGGCGATCTCGCCGTGACCGGTGAGGGCAGAGGTGGTGGACACCATGACCTCCGGCAGGGTGGTACCGATGGACACCACCGTGGCACCGATGAGCAGCTCCGGCACATGGAAGCGGCGGGCGATGCCGGTGGCACCGTCCACAAACCAGTCGCCGCCCTTGATCAGGCACAGCAGACCCACGATAAATAACAGAACAGGGATCAGCATAATATCTCTCCTTTTTAATAATAGCGGCAGAGGCACAAAAAAAGACCCTTATCACATCCTGCCCAAAACGGGAAAATGTGATAAAAGTCTCAAGCATCTGGTACTGCATCGGGCATTTCTGCCGGGGGTGTCGCTACAGCACAGCGCACCCGTTTTTTCAACTAAGGTACGCCCCTTACTCCCTTTTATCCAGAGAATATTATACCTGTTTTCCGGCAAAAACGCAAGGGGAAATATGGGATTTATTCTGCCTTGGTCACTTTTTTGGCGTTGGGGTAAATATGCTCCATGCGGGCGTTGTCGAAATGCTCGTCAAGGAACACTTCCAGCTGTCCGTTGGGCGCTTCGCCGCTGGTGCGGGCATCGTACCGCGCCAGTGCCAGCGCGCTGGTGAGCATATTCACCGCCATGAACACCGCCAGCGCCGCTGTCATCCACGGACGGATATGGCTGCGCAGCTTTTTCATCAGCTTCAGCACCAGCGGGTAGCCGTAGCGCATCCACATCACCGCCGCAATGCCCCAGAAAAAGCAGTACAGCAGGTTGATGCGCCCGCCCAGATTGAACTTGAACTTGCTGTAATCCCAGAACACAGTACCGAACAGCAGCTCTGTAACAGCGCTGCACACATATTCATATACGCCGCCCAGCACCGTGCCGAAAGCAAAGAGATAGCGGTCGCTTTTATCCTGATTCTGCCGCAGCAGCACGGTAGCCATGGCCAGCGCCAACCCCCACACCACGCTGAAAGGCCCCCACACCAGACTGGAACGGCTCATCCACACCCCGGCGGTCAGGCGGCAGAACACCGTCTCCACTATATCGCCCAGAAACGCCCCAATGACAAACAGCCACAGCAGGTCTGCCGCGCTGAGGAAGTCGGCTTTCCCCTTCTGCACTGCCGTGAGCTGCTGCCGGGCGGCTTCCGGGTAGGCGCGCTGGATGCGCTTTTCCACATACACAGCAATGCGGCGGCGCAAGGTATCGGAGCGCGCTTCCAGTTTCTGGTTCAGCTGCTCCAGCACCGGGTGCTGCGCCGCGTACCGCCCCACCAGAACCGCCGAGCCCAGCTGGTCCAGCGCCGCGATGCCAAGCGCAGCCCATACCAGCGGATGCAGCAACCAGTCCGGCACAAGGGCGCACAGACGCAGCAGCAGTCCGTTGCCCCAAAGCACGGTCACCATGCCCAGCACACCCCACAGCACCGAGTACTGCAGGCAGACGTAGCCGTTCAGGTTGAATTTTTTATCCGAGTAGTCCCACCATTTGCGGTTGTGCAGCCGCTCCAGCAGCTTTGCCGTGAGCCACTCCACCACGGTAGCCGTAAGCATACAGGCCACAAACAGCACCACCGGCTTTGTGCGCATATCTGCAAAGCCCACGGCCATCCTGATGGCCGTGGTGCCATACACAAAGCAAAACGGCCCCGCCGCCATGCCGCGGTTTGCAAACCGCTTGCCCCGGAAGGTAGCCACCACGGTCTCCCCTACCCACCCAAGGAAGGAATAGACCAGATACAGCACGCCCAGCGTGTAGAAGTTCAGTGTCATCGCGCTTTCCTCGCCTTCTGTTTTTATGCTCTGATTGTACTCGCTTGCGCCGATTTGCACAAGAGGACGGAAGAAAAATGTTACAATTGGCGTGCGTTTTCATTTTACGAACGCATCATTCCGGGCAGACCGCAGTCTGCCCGGAATTGC
>OOCG01000369.1_pt1 | contig 31731 bp, 29 predicted proteins | sample 1671521 | NCBI WGS metagenome assembly OOCG01 (sample SAMN06348165, study PRJEB24527) | human gut metagenome | biome: human gut; feature: ankylosing spondylitis patient; material: feces | host: Homo sapiens | place: China | collected 2015-10
TAATTATTAATAATTTTTCATTATTGTTATTTTATGTTATACTAAACACAACAAAAAGATTGGTTGAATTTTCCAGAATAAAAAAGGAGTTGCGATTATGTTACAAGTAAAAGAAAAATTTCCCGGCGTACTGTTATGTTTTCTGCTTGCACTGCCATGCTGGTGGCTAGGGCATAAGTTTCCTGTCATAGGTGCTCCCGTTTTTGCCATCGTTCTTGGGATGATTCTCACACAGGTCTTCCGTCAGAAAGGAATGTTCCAGAAAGGCATTCAATACACATCCAAAAAGATTCTGCAGTATGCAGTTATTCTGCTTGGTTTCGGCCTGAATCTGTCTGAGATCGCAATGGTTGGCGCAACTTCTTTGCCCATTATCGTATCCACCATTGCCACATCCCTCATCGTATCCTATGTCCTGCATCGCTTGATGCATATGGATGAAAACAGCTCCATCCTCATCGGCGTTGGTTCCTCCATTTGCGGCGGTTCTGCCATTGCGGCAACAGCCCCTGTCATTGATGCCAACGACGAAGAAATCGCACAGGCAATTTCCGTTATTTTCCTGTTCAACGTACTGGCTGCCCTGATCTTCCCCTCTCTGGGCGGTGCACTTGGCCTGACAAACGAAGGCTTTGGACTTTTCGCAGGAACTGCTGTCAACGATACTTCTTCTGTAACTGCGGCAGCTGCTGCATGGGATGGCATGCATCCCGGTGCAAACACATTGGAAATTGCAACCATTGTAAAACTGACCCGTACACTGGCAATCATTCCTATCACACTGTTCTTGGCAGTATATAAAGCAAGAAGCAAAAAAACAGAGGCTTATGGCGGCTCTTATGAATTGAAAAAGATCTTCCCCTTCTTCATTCTCTTCTTCGTCCTTGCCTCCATCATCACTACTCTGTGCACCATGGGCGGCGTAGACAGCAGTGTTTTCACTCCTTTGAAAACATTATCCAAATTCTTTATCGTCATGGCAATGATGGCCATCGGTTTCAACACCGATATCGTAAAACTTGTAAAATCCGGCGGAAAACCTATTTTCATGGGTCTGTGCTGCTGGATCTGCATCTCCTTGGTAAGCTTGGGAATGCAGATGGCTTTAGGCTTACACTAATCCCTCTTATTCTCCTATTAAAAAAGAAAGATTCCGGCAAATTGTCGGAATCTTTCTTTTTTTATAAAATAATGCAGATCAGTCCGCCACTACCTTCATTGACGATTTTCTGCAGGGTTTCCTGTAATTTCATCTGGGCATCTTCCGGCATACGATAGATTTTGTTCTGCATGCCATCATTGACCATAGCACTCAACGTGCGCCCAAAGATATTCAAATCCCAGATCTTTTCCGGTTCTGATTCATAATCTGCAATAAGTTTATCAATAAATTCATGGGATTGTTCTTCATTGCCAATGATAGGAGAAACTTCCGTTTCCACATCGGCTTTGATCATATGGATGGATTCCCCTTTGGCACGAAGTTTGATGCCATAACGATTGCCTTGTTTGAATACTTCCGGTTTTTCCAGTGTAATCTCCTCAAATGCCGGTGTCACCACACCATAGCCTTTCCGCCGTACATCCCCCAACGCACCGGAAATTTTATCATATTCCTTTTTCACCTGAGAAAGGAGTTTGATGGTTTCCACCAGTGAATAATCATTTTCAATGGGCAAATCTACCGTTTCACTAAGGATTTCATAAAACAATCCATCACAGAAATTCAATCCAATATCTGCCGCACCTTCTCCCGGCAGCATATGTTCTGTGTGGGCGTTTTTCAAATGCTCTGCTTCAGACAGTCCTGTCAGAGCCGGCTCCACATCTTCCAGACGATCTGTCTGTGCCATAAGCTTTTTCAGTGCTTCAATCATTTCCTGTTTCAGCCAATGGTCATCCTCCAGTGTTTCCACCCATCCGGGACAATAAAAACGCAGTTCTTTCAAAGGGAAACGGTAGAGGATTTTTTCCAGAATATTGCGGATATCCTCTGCTTTCAGCTGGGCAACATTCACCGCCAGCACTGGCACACCATACTGTTCTTCCATTTCTTCCCGCAGACTGCGGGCTTCTTCTCCATAAGGCATTGCAGTATTCAGCAATACCACAAAGGGTTTCCCCATTGCCTGCAATTCCTTGATGACACGAGCTTCTGCTTCCAGATAATTTTCCCGTTCCAGCTCTGTCACACTGCCGTCTGTGGTTACTACAACGCCTACGGTAGAATGGTCGGTAATGACTTTTTTCGTTCCTGCTTCTGCCGCTTCCACAAAAGGCATGGGTTCTTCAGACCAAGGTGTATGTACCATGCGGGGCATTTCCCCATCCATATGCCCTTCCGCTTCTGGCACCAGATAGCCTACGCAGTCAATCATCCGTACCCGAAAATCTGTATTTTCTCCCAGAGAGATTTCCACGGCTTCATTTGGCACAAATTTGGGTTCTGTGGTCATAATGGTTCTGCCGGAAGCAGACTGGGGCAATTCATCCTTCGCCCGTTCCCGAATATAATTGTTTTCAATATTGGGCAGCACCAGCAAATCCATAAACCGTTTGATGAATGTAGATTTTCCTGTCCGCACAGGCCCAACCACACCAATATAAATATCTCCATTTGTCCTTTCCGCAATGTCGCGGTAAATATCATAAGCTCCCATTTTCTTCCCTCCTGTAAAATCGTATCCATACAATACAATTTATGGAATGGAAATGGGGAATAGAACCAAAGGATTTATTTTTCTTTCGCTTTTTCCAGAACCATCGCCTTTGCAAACAGTTCCCCGGAAAACAGATTGCTCACCATTTTCACCATAGGCGTAGGGTCTTTTTCCATATCGCTCTTTGCCCAGTCCAAAACTCCGCCTGTCAGTCCATAGGCATAAAATCTGGAAATCCATTTCAATTCCTGTTGGGAAAATTTTCTGGATGGATTGGATTCCACAAGCATTTTCTTTGCCAGATTTTCATAAAACTCCATCAAGCATTCTATGAAACTGTTCTGGCCATGAAAGCGCAGAATGTTCACATAAAATTTTCGGTTTTCCTGCATGTAATGACATAAGGCCAGCAAACCTTCTTCCCAGTGGTTTATGGAAAAAGATTCCTCCAAAATAGGCGTGATTTCCGTATAAAAAATCCAATGGATCACATCAAACTTATCCTTGAAATGATAATAAAAGGTATTTCTACTGATCTGACACTGTTTGCAGATTTCTCCCACGGAAATCTCCCCAAAAGAAACGGTTTCCAGCAATTTCTTAACACCTTTTGCAATCAGACACTTTGTTCTTGTTGACTTTGGCATAGAACTCCCCCTTTCTTTTTTTGATATTATTTTATCATTCTTATGTCCACTAATCAATGTAAAATGACCACATAACTTTATCTCTTTCACCTATCTTCTTTTTGAAAAAACATATAGAAACACGATGTACACAAAGACAACAAAACATTGTTTTTGTATAAATTTAGGACAAAAACCCAAAAGTGTCCAATGAAAATAAATTCCTTTTTGATATACTGTAAAAAAAGATAGATAGAAAAATAACAAATGCAACCGCAAAAGAAAAGAGGTTATCCGTTATGCGTATTACAGAAAAAGCAAAAAATGCCGCTTTACAGGCTGCCATTGGGCAGGGTCTGCATTATCTGGAAAAAGACCCCGAAACAAATATCCCCAAATTGATGCATTTGATTGATAAATTGTCACCAGACGACTGGTACTGTGCACAGCGAAATGCTTTCCGCAATGTCATCGAATCCAAAAACCATTGGTATGACCTGATTTTGAAAGTATATGATCTGGATGCCGGCGTACGTCAGACATTTTTCCAGAACTTTATTATGAATGCCGCTCTGTTGGGCAGTGCAACACAGGAAGAAGTTTCCCAACGGGAAGACTGCAATGTGCCTTGGGCAATCCTGTTAGACCCTACATCTGCCTGCAACATGCACTGTATTGGATGCTGGGCTGCGGAATACGGCAATCGCCTGAATCTGACTTTTGACGAATTGGACAGCATCGTTACTCAGGGGAAAGCGTTAGGCACTCATATGTACATCTTCACTGGCGGCGAACCTTTGGTACGTAAAAAAGACGTCATTGCCCTTTGTGAAAAACATTCCGACTGTGAATTTCTTTCCTTCACAAACGGCACCCTCATTGACGAAGCATTCTGTCAGGATATGCTGCGTGTGAAAAACTTTGTACCTGCCATCAGTCTGGAAGGCTTCTCTGAAGCCAACGACAGCCGTAGAGGCGAAGGTGCTTTTGAGAAAGTCAAAGCTGCCATGGCACTGCTGAAATCTCATAAACTGCCTTTTGGCATTTCCACTTGCTACACCAGCAAAAACTACAACGATATTTGCAGCGAAGAATTTTATGATATGATCATCGAAGCAGGTGCCCTTTTTGTATGGTTCTTCCATTACATGCCCGTGGGCAGCGGCGCTGTGCCTGAACTTCTGCCTACACCGGAACAGCGTGCAGAAGTTTACCATCGTATTCGAAATTTCCGTCAGAGCAAACCCATTTTTGCCATGGATTTCCAGAACGACGGTCAGTATGTCGGCGGCTGTATCGCTGGCGGACGTCGTTATATGCATATCAACGCCAGAGGCGATGTAGAACCTTGCGTATTTATTCACTATTCCAACTGCAACATCCGCAACTGCACATTGCTGGAAGCACTGAAATCCCCTATTTTCATGGCTTACCACAGACAGCAGCCTTTCAATGAAAATATGCTCCAGCCTTGTCCTATGCTGGAAAATCCCGAAAAACTCCGTGCCATTGTCAAAGAGACTGGCGCAGTATCCACTGACTATGAATCCCCCGAAGACGTAGATACTCTGTGTGACCGCACAACACCTTACGCAAAGAACTGGCAGCCCACTGCTGATGCTTTGTGGAAAGCACAGTGTGAAACATGTGCCCATCACAACGATTGTAAATAACCCCTACTGGCTCTATTTTTGGTGCCATTTTACAAACAGCGAAGAATCAGCCATGATTTTTCGCTGTTTTCTTGTGCTTGAAAGGAAATGCAGACTTGTACTCTTTTTCACTTTCCTTTATAATGTAATGCGATATGAAAAGAAAGGAGTCCTGCCCTTTGCAGACAACAGCTTTGGAAGAAAAAATCAAACAACTTTCCGCAGATTATATTTATGAACAGGCAGTCGGCAGTTTGCTGCTGATGCTCATGAGCGCCATGGAAGATGTGGAAAAAGGCGACGCGCCTTTGCCTTACACCATACATGAAGATTTGCTGGCTATCAAAAAAGACATCCGTTCCTACCTTCTGTCTCTGGAAGATATTCTGGAAGGCGAACAGGAAGACCGTGCAGCTGCTCTGGAAGCCTGCATGGCAAAAAAAGAAGAACTGTTATCCATCTATGAAACCGTTTACAGCTACTTCTCCCAGTGGAATCTCTATTCCACACTGGTCAGCGACCAGGTTGCCCTGCGCAAATACAAAGAAGAAGGCATCGAAGTAGAAAAAATCGACTGGTCTTTGTTCTTCGCGGACTGCCACGCTTTCATGGAAAGCGGCAACAACCTGCTGGAACAGAAAAATTACATGGGTCAGATTTTGAAATGTCTGCCTTTGCATATGGCGCGTGATAAATATTACGACACCATCACCCAGAGTCTGGAAGCAGCTTTTGCAGGTGAAAGCAATGAATTTATCGAAAAATCCCTTCGTGCTTTTGAAGGCTTCTGCTGCCCCGAAACCAATCCTCTGTATGGCAAATACTTCGGCGAAATTGCCACATGGCTGGGTGAAAAACGGATGCTCATGCCTCATAAAATGGAAGATGAAGAACTGAGCAATCTTTACGAAGATTTGAAAGTGGTTCTGGAAAGCCTGCAGGATGTGGAAGAATATTTCTCCTGTATCCTTCACGACCTGAACTCTCTGATTCTGCTGTTCTACCTGACATACAGCTTTACAGACCTGACAGAAAGCACTGCGACATACAGCGACCTGTATCATACTGTCTGCGAATTTTTGACAGGCGAACTGGATGAAACCGAACGGGAAGCTTATCTGGATACACTGAACGAACAGCTGGAACAGGCTGTAGAACCTGTTATCGACAAAGCAAACGCCATCGGCAAAGAAGAATACGAACTGCTGCAGAAGGTAAATACATTTGCCGACTTCGCAGAAGACACCCAGAAAGTCCTCATGACAGAAGATTTCATCCGGGAATGCTTCTTCGGCGATCTTAATGACGAATTGTTCCAGTTCCATCTGCCGGAAGATCTGCCCGTGGCTACAGAAGAAGAAAAGAAAGCACTCTTTGCTGACTTTATCCAGAAAACACGCAGTTCTCTGGAAACACTGCCTGTGCAGACAAGAAAAATTGCAATGCAAACTTTGATGGGCGCACTGCCCCCTATTTACAGTGTATCTGAAGTCATGGAAATGGTCACAAACGCCATCGACTCCGCTTCTTCTCTGGAACAGAAAGCGCTGATCGTAGACAAAGTGGGCATGGTATTCCAGGATAACCACTATCAGTCCCTGACAGAACATGCGCATGAACATCATCACGATGACGACTGCGGATGCGGACATGACCACCACGATCATCATCACCATGACCATGATTGTGGATGCGGACATGATCACCACGAACATCATCACCACGATCATGACTGTGGATGCGGACATGACCATCATCATGACCACCACTGATACAAAGGAGGAAAAACATGAAATTTGTATTCAATCACTATAATTACAACGTTCTGGATCTGGAAAAAAGCATGGCTTTCTATGAAGCAGCTCTGGGTCTGAAAGAAGTACGCCGGAAAGAAGCCCCTGACGGCAGCTGGAAACTGGTTTATCTGGGCGATGGCGTGACAGATTTTCAGCTGGAACTGACATGGCTTCGTGACAGAAAAGAACCTTATAACCTGGGTGAAAATGAATTCCATCTGGCTTTCACTGTTGCAGATTACGACGCTGCTCATGAAAAACACAAAGAAATAGGCTGCATCTGTTTTGAAAATCCAGAAATGGGCATCTATTTCATCAACGACCCCGACAACTACTGGTTGGAAATCGTTCCCGAAAAAAAATAATACAGATTTGAAACAGCAAAAAGGCAGTCCATTCTAGACTGCCTTTCTTGTTTGAAAAGAAATACAAAATTTTTCATTGACAAAGCATCTCCTTTTGTGTATACTTATCTTCGTTGGTGCGGGTCACTAGCTCAGTTGGTAGAGCACTGGACTTTTAATCCAGGTGTCTCGGGTTCGAGTCCCGAGTGACTCATTGAAAAAAGCCTTTGTCTTTTGACAAAGGCTTTTGTTTTTTCTGTCAGACAAAATACCGTTCTTCTATTGAAATAGCCTCCAAAACCAAGTATACTGAAAACAGTACAAATGGAGGGAATCATCACATGGAGCACTATAATATTACACTCACAACAGAAGACCGTCGCATTCTCAACTCTTACTGCACTGTTGCAACTGGTATGGCTGAATTTTGGGGCGAAAACTGCGAGATCATTATCCATAATCTGGAACGGCTGGATGCCTCAGTTATGATGATCGTCAACGGATACCATTCCGGACGTCAGGCAGGCGCACCCATTTCAGAGCTGACCCTCTCCTTTTTGAATCAGATGCTGGCTGATCCTACTCTGCGCCACATCAATTATTTTGCCAAAAACAAACGGGGAGAAACATTCAAAGCATTTACTTCTGCCATTCTGGGGGAAAACAATCGCATCATCGGTCTGTTCTGCATCAATTTCTATCTGAATATTTCTCTGCTGTCCTTTATGCAGTCCTTTTATCCGCAGTCTCACTCGGATCACGAAAACATATCCGAAACTTTTGTGGAAAATACGGAAGAACTGATGCTGGATGCATTGGAAAACGCAAAGAAAACTGTTTATGCAAACCCCGCCATCACCTCTTCCAATAAGAATAAGGAAATCATTTATTTGTTAGCGCAAAAAGGTATTTTTAACTTGAAAGATTCCGTTGTCACCATCGCAAATCATTTGGGAATTTCCAAAAACACCGTTTACATGCATCTGCGCAATCAAAACAAATCTTAATAAAAAAAGCCCTTATGGTCATAACCGTAAGGGCTTTCTGATTTTTAATCTTCGTGGTTGAAACGTTCCATATTGATGTTATCAATGGGGTATTTTTCCAAAATATCCAATGGATTATCTGTCTTGGATTCTTTGCCATAGCGATTGATCATTTCGATGCCTTTTGCATCATGGAGCAAAGAAGCTGCCCCACCAGTACAGCCGTGTTTACATGCCATACCTTCGATGAAGTTTGCATCCAGCTTACCGAAAGAAGCCATCTTCATAGCCTTGATGCATTCATCAATACCATTGCAGCGAACTGCTTTCACATCCAGATCCAGACCGCTCAGTTCCAGTGTATGAGCAACACTTTCTGTTACGCCGCCTGTTCTTGCGAAGTTACGGCCAAAGGAAGAAGCTTCCCCAGCCATTCTGGGTTCCAGACTAACCAGATCAATTTCTCTGGCATCAAAAATTGCCTGCAGTTCTTCAAAGGTGATAACAATATCTACTGCATCCTTCAGCGCTTCCCGTTTCATTTCTACTTTTTTCGCTGTGCAAGGGCCTACAAATACCACACGCGCCTTTTTATCTTTCGCCTTGATGGCACGAGCTGTTGCAATCATAGGAGATACAGCTGTAGAAATATGGTCTACAAACTGAGGATAGTTCTTTTCTACATAATCTACAAAGGCAGGACAGCAGGAAGAAGTTTTCCAGCCTTTTTCTTCTACGGTTTCTGCCAGTTCTTTTGCTTCAAACGCAGATACCATATCTGCACCGATAGCAGCTTCTACCACATCATAGAAACCAAGTTCTTTGATGCCTGCATAAACCTGTTCTGTTTTTACGCCATGGAACTGACTGGAAACTGCCGGCGCAACAACAGCATAAACATGATAGCTGGTGTTGTTCCAGGAGTTTTTCAACAGATTCAGCACGTCCACAACGAAGGATTTATCTACAATGGCGCCAAAAGGACACTGATAAATACATGCGCCGCAGGAAATACATTTTTCATGGTCAATGACCGCTTTTCTGTTTTCGTCCATTTTTACTGCGCCTACGGAGCAGGAACGAATACAAGGACGTTTTACTTCACTGATGGCGTTGAACGGGCAAACCTGTTTACAACGACCACATTCGATGCAGAGTTCCTGATTGATGTAAGAACGGTGATTTACGATGGTGATTGCGCCTCTGGGACATACTTCCTGACATTTGTGTCCCAGACAGCCACGGCAGGCTTCTGTTACAACAAAGCGGTCAATGGGACATTCATCACATGCAGAATCCAGCACGTTGATGACACGGTTATCCTTAGTAGGTTCCATAACCAGACGCACACGATCTTCAATGATGTGACGTTCTTTATAAATACAGCAGCGGAACAACGCTTTAGGACCGGGAATGATTTCCTCCGCGATTTCTCTGACAGAATCAATGGAATTGTTCAGATTTCCTAAGAAAAATCGTTTTGCCACTTCCTTGTTTACCAAGTACTTGATGTATTGCACGTTGCTTTCAAAATTGTTAATCATACTGCGTTACCTCTTTTCCAAATTTCTTTCCAATCTCATTGGAGCAAATTCGATATAGCACACTGTATACATTTGTATTCATCATAAAAGAGACACCTTTCCCTTCAGTGACCTCTTTGTACACACATTCCATTTTTTCTCTCTATGTCACCCATTTTAACATAAAATTTGTTCGCATGCAAGCAATTCCCCGGAAGATTAAAGGTAAAATCTTCCAAATTTTTATGTCAAATATGCATCTAAATTCAGTATTTTTCCACCCATCATTTTTCCCTCTTCAGCATCATGTGTAGACAATAAAATCGTACGTCCTTTGGCCTCTTCCAATACCAGTTTTACGGCAATTTCTCTTGTTTTTTCGTCCAATCCGCGAAAAGGCTCATCCAATATGAGAAAATCATAGGGCACCAACAGCGCTCTGCATATAGCTACCCGCCGCTGCATACCGCCGCTGAGGACAGCAACCTCTCGGTCTATCCATTCTTCCAATCCAAGGGCAGCCAATATCCGCATCATGTGTTCCTGCTGCAACGCGCTTTCACAGACACTGTGTAGATTCTGGCGCACGGTAAAGCCCGGCAGCAATCTATCCTCCTGAAAAACAACACTGATCTTCTTTCCTTCCAGACCAGTGATGCACCCTGCATTCGGCTGTTCCAGTCCCATAAGCATCCGCAGCAGCGTGGTCTTGCCTCTGCCGGATTTTCCCATAAGACACAGGACTTCACCTTCTGGAATTTCCATGGAGAAATCAGAAAAAACTGTAAGATCACCATATGTTTTTGTAATATGTTTCATTTCGATCATACTTTTCCAATCCCCCTATTCCTGCGGTCAATAACATCCAACAGCCATAAAATGAGTTTTTCAATGAGCAAGCTTACTACAATGATTGTCACCGTCCAAGCGAACAAGTCCGGCATCTGCAAATAAATTTTCGCTTCCTGCAACCGTTCCCCAATGGAACCGTCTGGAATGCCGATAACTTCTGCCGCCGTACCAGCCTTCCAGCAAAGCCCAAGCCCTACTGCAAAGGCAGAACGGAGGTAAGGAAATACCTGCGGGAAATAAATATACCGTATCTTCTTTTTCATAGACAGACCAAAAACCTGCCCCATTTCCAAAAGCTGGCGGTCTGTTTGTGATATTCCCTGCAAGATATTGGTATACACAATAGGAAATACCATCAGGAAAGAAATAAACACCGACAGACTGCGAGAAGAAAACCAAAACAACGCCAGTATGACAAAAGATGCCACAGGTGTTGTTTTGATGACCGATACCAAAGGTGCCATCAATTCACGAAATCTGGTATACCTTGCCGCTCCCACTGCTGTCAATATTCCCAGCAGAGCAGCCAGCGCAAACCCAGCTAAAATTCTGCATGCCGAAAAAGCGATGCTCCCCCAGAAGGATGGATCCGGCAAAAGGGTCAAAAGACGCATACCTACAGCAACAGGAGATACCAAAAGTATCTCCTGTCCCAGACACATGCTCCCTATTTGCCAGATTACCAACCAAAAGAGAATCGCCCATATTTTCATAGAACCCTTACGCACCATGGTAGTAGAAACCATCTTCCGGCAGTGCGCCGCCTACTGCTTTGGGATTCTGTGCATAAAGTTCTTCCAGATATCCGCCCAGTTTATCCTGCATTTCATCGCCTGTGATGCAGACGATATTGCAATAAGGCAGAGCTTTTTCTGCAACGGCTGCTTTCAGAATATCATATTTTTCAATGAGCGCAGCCGCTTCTGCTGTATTGGCGTTCACATAGTCCACAGAAGACGCATACTGTTCCATGAACAGTTCCACTGCTTCTGGATTTTCTTCTAAGAAATCATTCCGTACTACCACAACACCTGTAATCATACCACTGGGATTTTCTTTGCCTTCCTGCAGTGCATCCCATTCCGCACTCAAATCCAACGCAATCCGCAGATTTTCATTCTGCATCTGCGCTGTTGTTACAAAAGGCTGAGGCAGCATAGCGATGGCAGAAGGATTTGCAGCCAGTGCCGCTACACATTCCGCATGTTCTGTTTTCCATTCGATATTCACATCTGTTTCCGGATTCAGTCCATTTTCTTCCAGAATATAATTCAAACCATATTCTGGTGTAGAACCTTTCCCAGAAGCATAGATGGTTTTTCCTTTCAAATCAGCCACAGACTGTACGGTATCCCCATCTTCCACAATGTAAATAACGCCCAGTGTATTGATTGCCAATACGCTCAAATTCTGTTCCATATTCTGGTAAAGAACTGCTGCCAGATTTGCAGGCAGTGCCGCAATGTCCAGTTCCCCTTTCACCAGCATAGGTGTTACTTCGTCTGGAGATGCCAGCAATGAAAAATTGTAATCATTGGGGGCTGTAGCACCACTCTCATCATCTTCCATCATTTTTACCATACCCATGGCTGTAGGGCCTTTCATAGCGCCTACATTCACCGCAACGGGGTCTGCTTCCTTAGCACCGCAGCCAGCCAGCATGGAAATGCCCAGAACTGCTGCAAGCAAAAAAGAAATTGCTTTTTTCATATGATATCCCTTCCTTTTCATTCAAAATTTTAATGATTTTGTCCTTATTTTACTCTCATTTTCACAGTTTCTCAAGTTGCTTTTGCAACATTATTCAGAAAATCCCATAAAGACCAAACTGCTTCTCCATACGATTTTTCGCACTTTTTTTGTTTACAATCCCATACAAAACATGCTATACTAAGCCCATTACAAATTGTACTTATTTTCATACAAAGGAAGTGCGTTATGGAACAACATACAAAAGAACTTTATGAGAGATTACAAACACTGACCATTCTGCGGCCTTTGCTGCAGGAACCTTTGCTCCAGTCATTTTCTACAATGATGGAATCCATGCTTTCTCTGGCAGAGGGAAACAAAACTGCCCTGTCTGCTTCAGTTTCAGCATATTGTGACTTTACATCTGAAATCTATCGTTGTTATGCCGAAAATGAAAGAGAAATTTCAGGCAATTTTTCCCGCGGACTGTATGGGCTGCTTTTCCGCACGGAAACCGATTATCTGAAAGCCAAAGCCAGAAAAAAAGAATTTTCTCCTTTTCTGGAACAGCAGCTGGACAAAGAACTGGAAATTATACAAAATTTGTCCCTTTTGACGGCAGAAGAAGTACAAAAATCTTTGCAGGATGCGGGATTCACACACCCTCTGCCCCGCTGGGAAACATCTGTATTGGATTTCCACGCAGATTACCGCAAACATTTAGATGCCCTGCCCTATACAGGCTATGGCATGTACGCCCAATACCATACATTCCTGTTCCGTCACGGCATAATCCAGCCTGTAAAGCATCCTGACACACAGACACTGGAAGACCTGACTGGCTATGAACGGGAAAGAAATCAGGTGCTCCGTAATACACAGGTCTTTCTGGAAGGCGGTACTGCCTCCAATGTACTGCTCTACGGCGACGCAGGCACAGGCAAAAGCACAACAGTAAAAGCCATTGCCAATTCTCTGAAAAAACAGGGCTTGCGGCTTCTGGAAGTAAAGAAAAATGAGCTTTACGAACTTCCCGACATCTTGGATGAACTTTCCGGCAATCCTCTGAAATTCATTATTTTCATTGATGACCTGAGTTTTTCCAGCAATGACGACAACTTTGCGGCACTGAAAGCCATACTGGAAGGCGGCGTTGCTTCCTGCGGCAAAAATGTACTCATTTACGCCACCAGCAACCGTCGGCATCTGGTGAAAGAAACCATGACGGAGCGTCAGGGTGATGAACTTTATCTGAATGACACCCTGCAGGAAACCATGAGTCTTGCCGCCCGTTTCGGCCTGACCATTACATTCCAGAAACCCGGAAAAGACGATTACTTATCTATCGTAAAACATCTGGCAAAACAATATGGTGTTTCCATGGATGAAGAAGAACTCTGCATCAAAGCAGAAGCCTTTGCCATCCGTTGCAACGGCAGAAGTCCTCGTACAGCAAAACACTTTATCGAGCTGCAAAAAGCAGGCATTTAATCCCAAAAAGAAACATGCAAAGCAGGCTCCTATTTGCATCTGATTTCTTGATAGGAACTGCAATTTCAAATCTTAGCAAAAATAAAAGAGCTGAAATTCTTTGTAATGAAAGGATTTCAGCTCTTTTTATTTTCTTATAAAACAGTCCTAAGACTTGTTTTCTTTTTCGGTTCTATTATTTCATAACCGCGCCTTTGCTTGCCGCAGAAACGATTCTGCCGTATCTTGCCAGCCATCCACTGGTTACTTTCGGCGCAGGTGCTACATAGGCTTTTCTTCTTTCTTCCAGTTCTTCGTCTGTCAGTTTGACATTGATGGAAGCATTAGGGATGTCGATTTCGATCAGATCGCCATCTTTCAGCAGACCAATTTCGCCGCCTGCTGCCGCTTCCGGGCAAACATGACCGATAGATGCACCACGGCTTGCACCGGAGAATCTACCATCTGTGATAAGCGCTACAGACTTATCCAGCTTCATGCCTGCCAATGCACTGGTAGGATTCAGCATTTCACGCATACCGGGGCCGCCTTTGGGTCCTTCATAGCGAATTACAACCACATCTCCCGGTTTGATTTCACCATTATAAATCGCTTCGATAGCAAAACTTTCATCATCGAATACTCTTGCAGGGCCTGTATGGCACAGCATTTCTTCCGCTACAGCACTGCGTTTGACAACACAGCCTTCTTTTGCGATGTTGCCCCACAGGATTGCAATACCACCTGTTTCGCTGTAAGGCAATTCCACAGGACGGATGATTTCAGGGTTGCGGTTATAAGCACCTGCGATATTTTCGCCCAGTGTATGACCAGTTACTGTCATACAATTCAGATTCAGCAGGCCTTTTTTAGACAGTTCTGCCTGTACCGCAGGGATACCGCCTGCCTGCTGCAAGTCTACGATATAAGTATCGCCAGCAGGTGCCAGATGGCACAGATTGGGAACTTTTGCGGAAATTTCATTGAACACGTTCAAATCCAGATCTACGCCTGCTTCATTTGCAATGGCAAGCAGGTGCAGCACGCTGTTGGAAGAACAGCCCAGAGCCATATCACAGGCAACTGCATTACGGATAGATGCTTCTGTGATAATATCTCTTGCCTTGATATCTTTTTCCACCAATTCCATAATTTTCATGCCTGCGTGTTTTGCCAGCTGCAATCTGCCACTGTGTACAGCGGGAATGGTACCATTGCCGGGCAGCGCCATACCAATGGCTTCACACAGACAGTTCATGCTGTTTGCAGTAAACATACCAGCGCAGGAACCACAACCGGGACATGCGTTATTTTCAAATTCATACAGTTTGTTATCATCAATAATCCCTGCTTTTCTGGCGCCAACGGCTTCAAACATTTCAGACAGGCTCTTATGTGTATCATCTACGATACCGGGCATCATAGGACCGCCGGAGCAAACGATAGCAGGCAGATTGATTCTTGCTGCTGCCATAACCATACCGGGAACGATCTTATCACAGTTGGGTACCAGTACCAGACCATCAAAGCAATGTGCCATTGCCATGGTTTCCACGCTGTCCGCAATCAATTCACGGCTGGCAAGGCTATATTTCATACCAATATGTCCCATGGCGATACCGTCACAAACACCAATGGCAGGCACTTCGATGGGTGTACCGCCAGCCATACGAATGCCGGCTTTTACGGCTTCTGCCACTTTATCCAGATGGAAATGTCCTGGAACAATTTCGCTATGAGCAGAAACTACGCCAATCAACGGACGATCCAGTTCTTCCTTTGTATATCCCATGGCATAAAACAAGCTGCGCATAGGGGCTTTTTCCACACCTTGTGTTACACTTGCACTTCTCAGATTCTTCATATATGTATGAGGGCACCTTCCATATACAGGAAAAGCACCCAATCGGGTGCTTTTCCACGAGGAATTCCCCTTCCTCCTTCTTCTTTACTTTGCTGAACTTTTCTATTCTATTCTTATTTCTTCAGCCAGCTCATCATCTGACGCAGTTCTGCGCCTACATGACACAGCTGGTGATCTGCCTGTACTCTTCTGGATGCCAGGAATTTCGCTTTGCCGCCTGCGTTCATTTCCTGAACGAATGTGCTTGCGAAAGTACCATCCTGAATGTCAGCCAGCAGGCTCTTCATGCCAGCTCTTGCTTCTTCTGTGATAACGCGTTTGCCTGCGATATAATCGCCGTATTCCGCTGTGTTGGAGATGGAATAACGCATTTTATCAAAGCCGCCTTCATAGATCAGGTCGACGATCAGTTTCATTTCATGGATACATTCAAAGTAAGCCATTTCAGGTTCATAACCAGCTTCTACCAGTGTTTCGAAACCAGCTTTCATCAGTTCTGTTACGCCGCCGCACAGTACTGCCTGTTCACCAAACAGGTCTGTTTCTGTTTCTTCTTTGAATGTTGTTTCCAGGATACCTGCACGGCCTGCGCCGATACCGGAAGCATAAGCCAGTGCGTAGTCTTTTGCTTTGCCGGAAGCATCCTGATAAACAGCGATCAGGCTGGGTACGCCTGCGCCTTCTGTATACAGTTTACGTACGATATGACCAGGACCTTTGGGCGCGATCATGATAACGTCCAAACCTTTTGCAGGCTGAATCTGGTTGTAGTGAATGTTGAAACCATGAGCAAATGCCAGAATGTCGCCATCTTTCATATGTTTTGCTACCTGGTTTTTGTAGATTTCAGGTGCCAGTTCGTCAGGTACCAGCATCATTACTACATCGCCTGCTTCTGCAGCTTCTTCAATTTCCATAACTTTCAGGCCAGCTGCTTCTGCTTTTGCTGTATGGGCGGAGCCTTTTCTCAGGCCAACAACAACATCCATACCGCTTTCTTTCAGGTTCTGTGCATGGGCATGACCCTGGCTGCCAAAACCGATGACAGCAATTGTTTTGCCGTCCAACATTGCCAAATTACAATCCTGATCATAATACTTTTTAATCATTCGTATCGTCTCCTTTTCTTCCGGGTTTTTCCCGTTTCTTCTTTTGTAACTCTTTTATTCTGCAAGGCCCCGTTCAATGCCTGTGATACCTGTACGGCAAACTTCGATGATATCATAGCAAGATACCATGTTCATAAAACCGTCCAGCTTCTCAGGAGAGCCTGTCAGTTCAACAATCATACTGTTTTTGGAAAGGTCGATGATCTTCCCTCTATAAATATCCACGATTTCGTGCAATGCGCTTCTTTCATTTTTATCTGTGCGGATTTTCACCAGCAGCAATTCGCGATATACGCTGTTTTTCATATCCAGCAGATAGATTTCCCGCACCACTTCCAGTTTTTCTGTCTGGGCAATGATCTGATGCAGTACATTCTCATCATTTTCCCCAGTAACGACTGTAATTCTGGTAAGTCCCGGAATGTGGGTTTCTGATGCGGTAATGGTGCTGATGTTAAAATTTCTTCTGCCAAACAGGCTGGAAATCCGAGCCAGTACATTGGGCTGGTTATCTACCAGCATACGCACCACCTGACGGGGGGCGTCTTTGTTGACTTTGATCTCTGTCATGCCTATCGCCTCCTCTTTAGTTCAAGATGATGTCTTCTACAGTACCGCCATTAGGAATCATAGGCAATACCTTTTCTTCCTGATCGATGATACATTCAATCCATACAGGACCTTTTTCCTGCAAAGCTGCTGCAAAAGCTTCTTTGAATTCTTCCGGTGTTTCTGCACGGAAGCTCTTTGCACCAAAGCCTTCTGCCAGTTTCACAAAATCTGTTTTTCTATTAGGTACTGTAGCGGAATATCGTCTGTCATAGAAAGAACTCTGCCACTGATAAACCATACCCAGTACATGATTGTTCATGATGACGGTGATGATAGGCAGTTCTTCGCTGACTGCGGTACATGCTTCATTCAGATTCATATGGAAAGAAGCATCACCTGTAAAATGGATTACCCGTTTATCGGGGCATCCAACCTGTGCACCGATGGCTGCGCCATAGCCAAAGCCCATAGTACCCAGACCGCCGCTGGTCAAAAATGCTTTTGTGTTGCGGTGTTTGATAAACTGTGCCGCCCACATCTGATGCTGACCAACATCGGTGACATAGATGGTTTCTTTATCAGTCATATCACAAACGGCACCAATGATATCACGGGGATGCATTTTCGCCGCAGGACACTGTGCTGCAATGGAAGCATTTCTCCATTCTGCCACCTGTTCCAGCCAAGCTGTACGTTTTTTCTCCTCAACCAGAGGCAGCAGTTTTTCCAGAAAATATTTTACGTCGGAAAGGACGCTCATATCTACGATAACGTTCTTGTTGATTTCGCTCTCATCGATATCAACCTGAACTTTTGTGGCTCTCTGAGCAAATTTTTCCGTATTCAGCGCTACGCGGTCGGAAAAACGTGTGCCCAATGCCAGTACCAAGTCTGCCTGATCCACGGCTTTATTGGCAGCGACACTGCCATGCATACCAATCATGCCCAAAGAATGGGTATCATTATAACCGACAATCCCGACAGCCATCATGGTATAGGCGATGGGAATATCTGCCTTATGGATCAGTTCTTGTAATTCATGCCCTGCATCTGAAGCAGGAACACCGCCGCCGCAGTAGATTGCAGGACGTTCTGCCTGATTAATCATATCTGCGATTTTCTGGATTTCCTCATCAGAAGCTGTGGGCATTTTTACTTGATGATCTGCCTCTTTAGGTTCAAACTCACAAAGGGCAGCAGAAACATCTTTTGTCACATCCACCAGCACAGGCCCTTTTCTGCCTGTTGCTGCAATGCGGAATGCCTCTCTGACAGCATGTGCCAGATCTTCTACTTTATTAACGAAAAAATTATGTTTTGTAATGGGCATCGTAATGCCTGTAATATATACTTCCTGAAAAGCATCTCTGCCAATCAGGCTGTTTGCTACATTTGATGTAATGGCTACCATAGGAATACTATCCATAAAAGCTGTTGCAATTCCTGTTACCAGATTGGTAGCCCCAGGGCCGCTTGTGGCAAAAACAACGCCGGTCTTCCCTGTTGCTCTGGCATAGCCGTCTGCCGCATGTGCTGCTCCCTGTTCATGGGCTGTCAGCACGTGGCGAATTCGGTCACTGTATTGATATAATGTGTCATAGATATTCAATGCAGCGCCGCCGGGATACCCAAAAACTGTATCCACACCTTGTTCCAGCAGAATCTCCATAATGATCTGCGAACCTGTCATTTTCATGTGGCAGTCCCTCTCTTTCTTTTGTCTTTTGTTGTTTCGTCGTTATTTCTCTTTTGTATTTTTTTGATACACACCATTATATAACACTTTCGACAATTGTCAATAACTTTTTTTAGCGCAAGTGCATAATAAAAATTTTACTGTGTATTCACAAAAATACACTTGACAAAATGTTTTTATTTTAGTACAATGCATATCATTCACAAGCAATTCGCTTGCGAAACATTTTTGTTTGTCTGCCTGCGGCCGACTGGCCACCTCCATCAGGCAGGCAAACAAAAACGGACACGGGAACGTCCGTAAATTTACAAAAGACTCCAAATTCATGGAAGAAAGAAGGTTTGATTATTATGATGATGAAGAATTGTGAAAAGTATGAGGTCGGTTACTTTATGCCGCCTGAACCCTCAATGGAATGGATCAACAAAGATCATTTGGAAAAAGCACCCGCATGGTGCAGCGTAGATTTAAGAGATGGTAATCAAGCCCTAATCGTTCCCATGAGTCTAAATGAAAAAGTAGAGTTCTTTCGTTTCCTGGTTTCCCTTGGCTTCAAGGAAATCGAGGTTGGCTTTCCCGCCGCATCTGAAACAGAGTATGAATTTTTGCGTACACTGATTGAAAAGGATATGATTCCTGACGATGTTACCGTTCAGGTACTGACACAGTCCAGAGAACATATCATCGCAAAAACATTTGAATCTCTGAAGGGTGTCAAAAAAGCCATTGTACATCTGTACAATTCCACTTCTTTGGCACAGCGGGAACAGGTCTTCAAAAAAGACCGCCAGGAAATCATCGATATCGCTGTCAGCGGCGCAAAACTGATGAATGAATATGCAAAGAAAATGCCGGAAACAGAATTCCAGTTTGAATATTCTCCGGAAAGCTTCACCGGCACAGAAATCGACTTTGCGGAAGCCATCTGCAACGCTGTCATCGACATCTGGGAACCCACTCCTGAGAAAAAAGTGATTATCAATCTGCCTGCAACCGTATCCATGTCTATGCCCCATGTTTACGCAGCGCAGATCTCTTATATGTCCCATCACCTGCACAACAGAGAAAACGTCATCCTTTCTCTGCACCCCCACAACGACCGCGGCACAGCTGTAGCCGATGCGGAACTGGGTTTGCTGGCAGGCGGCGACAGAATCGAAGGTACACTGTTCGGCAACGGTGAAAGAACTGGTAACGTTGACATTGTCACACTGGCAATGAACCTGTTCTCTCACGGCGTTGACCCTGAACTGGACTTTAGCAACATGCCGAAAGTCGTAGAAGCTTACGAAAAATATACAGATATGAAAGTGCATCCTCGTCAGCCTTATGGCGGCCAGCTGGTATTTGCCGCTTTCTCCGGTTCTCATCAGGATGCTATCGCAAAAGGTATGAAATACCGCGAAGACAAGCATATGCATCGCTGGATGGTGCCCTATCTGCCCATCGACCCTCATGATGTGGGCAGAGAATATGATGCAGACGTTATCCGTATCAACAGCCAGTCCGGCAAAGGCGGCATCGCTTATATTCTGGAACAGAATTACGGCTTCCACATTCCTGTAAAAATGCGTGAAGAAATCGGTTATATGGTCAAAGGTGTTTCCGATCACAGTCATAAAGAACTGTCCCCTGCGGAAGTATATGAAACATTCAAGAATGAATATATCAATAAATTCAACCCCATCGATATTACCGATGCAACCTTCCGCAAAAACTCTACCTATAAAGGTGACGATGGATACACCGTTGACATTCATGTAAACATCGCTGGTACAGAATATTTCTTCACAGCAAGCGGGAACGGTCGTCTGGATGCTGTCAGCAACGCTCTGCGTCAGTCCAAGCTTTACAGCTTCGACTATACCTTCGTAACTTACGCAGAACATGCGCTGGAAGCAGAATCCAACTCCCGTGCAGCAGCTTATGTTGCCATTGCTGATGCCAACGGCAAAGTTTACTGGGGCGTAGGTATGCATGAAGACATCATTCTGGCTTCCATCAATGCTTTGGTCAGCGCAATCAACCGCCTGAATCAGGTAAGCCATTTCATCACAAAATAAATAACAAATGAAGTAACAGGGACAGGTGCCGCATGACAGTTTGTCACACCTGTCCCTTTTTGTACACAAAAGGAGCGATTTTTTATGGGAATGACAATGACACAGAAAATATTGGCTGCCCACGCGGGCCTGGATTCCGTTGTTGCGGGACAGCTCATCCGTGCCAATCTGGATATGGTATTGGGGAATGACATCACCTCCCCTGTTGCTATCAACGAATTTGAAAAAGCCGGTTTCTCCGGTGTTTTTGATAAAAGCAAAGTTTCCATGGTTATGGACCACTTTACACCCAATAAGGACATCAAAGCTGCGGAACAGTGCAAACAGTGCCGCACATTTGCCAGAAAATTTGATCTGGACAACTTCTATGATGTAGGTAATATGGGTATTGAACATGCTCTCCTGCCGGAAAAAGGTCTGGTAGCCGCTGGGGAATGTATCATCGGCGCAGACTCCCACACCTGCACTTACGGTGCACTGGGTGCCTTCTCTACTGGCGTTGGTTCCACTGATATGGCTGCCGGTATGGCAACAGGTCAGGCATGGTTCAAAGTCCCTGAAGCCATCAAATTTAACCTGACAGGTGCATTACAGAAAAATGTCAGCGGCAAAGACGTCATCCTGCATATCATTGGTATGATTGGCGTTGACGGGGCCCTGTACCGTTCCATGGAATTCATGGGCGAAGGTCTGAAAAGCCTGTCTATGGATGACCGTCTGTGCATTGCCAACATGGCTATCGAAGCCGGCGGCAAAAACGGCATCTTTATGGTAGATGAAATTACAAAAGAATATATGAAAGACAAAGTAAACCGTCCTTACACTGTATATGAACCCGATGCAGACGCAGAATATGTTCAGACTTATGACATTGATCTGTCTGCCATCAAACCCACCGTTGCTTTCCCTCACCTGCCGGAAAACACCAAAACCATTGACGAAGTGGGTGACGTTCCGATCCAGCAGGTTGTCATCGGTTCCTGCACAAACGGCAGACTGTCCGATATGAAAACAGCAGCTGAAATTCTGAAGGGACATAAGGTTCATAAAGATGTAAGAGCCATCATCATTCCTGCTACCCAGAAAATTTACCGGGAATGCATCAAAGAAGGCTATCTGGACATTTTCGTAGAAGCTGGTTGCGTTGTTTCCACACCTACCTGCGGCCCTTGTCTGGGCGGTCATATGGGTATTCTGGCAGAAGGCGAACGTTGTGTTGCAACTACAAACAGAAACTTCGTTGGACGTATGGGTCATGTGAAATCCGAAGTATATCTGGCAAGCCCTGCCGTTGCAGCAGCATCTGCCATCACAGGCAAAATCAGCAGTCCCGATGAAGTGTAAGGAGGTTTTGAACAATGAAAGCAAACGGACGCGTACACAAGTACGGCGATAATATTGATACAGACGTAATCATTCCCGCAAGACATTTGAACACTGCCAATCACAAAGAACTGGCAAGTCATTGTATGGAAGATATTGATACAGAATTTGTCCACAAAGTAAAAGACGGCGACATCATGGTTGGCGGCTGGAACTTCGGCTGCGGCTCCTCCAGAGAACATGCCCCTATCGCCATCAAGGAATCCGGCATTTCCTGCGTCATTGCCAAAACATTTGCCCGGATTTTCTACCGCAATGCCATCAATATTGGCTTGGCCATTCTGGAATGTGAAGAAGCCAGCGACAAAATTCAGGACGGCGACGAAGTTGCCATCGACTTTGATACTGGTATCATCACAAACGTAACCAGAAACGAAACTTATCAGGCTCTGCCCTTCCCTGATTTCATCAAAGAAATCATTGCCAAAGGCGGTCTGCTCAATTCCATTCGTTAAATACAAAAGAGAAAGGGAAATGTCCTATGAAATATAATATTGCTGTCATTCACGGCGACGGTATCGGCCCCGAAGTAGTAGGAGAAGCATTAAAGGTGCTTGATACCATCGCCGAGAAATATCATCACGAATTCGTTTATACCCCTGTTCTGGCAGGAGGCTGTGCCATTGACGCTGTAGGAGAATGTCTGCCTCAGGCAACCATTGATGCCTGCAAAGCGGCTGACGCTGTGCTGCTGGGTGCTGTAGGCGGCTGGAAATGGGATACACTGCCCGGTGACAAACGTCCTGAACGGGCTTTGCTGGGACTGCGCAAGGAACTGGAACTCTTTGCCAATATTCGCCCTGCAATGCTCTTTGACGCGCTGGCAGATGCTTGTCCTCTGAAACCGGAAAACGTGGAAGGCGGTCTGGATATTGTTGTCGTACGTGAACTGACAGGCGGCATTTATTTCGGCGAAAGAGGCACCAAAGAAACAGATCTGGGGCCTGCCGCTTACGATGTAGAACAGTATGCAGAAGAAGAAGTCAGAAGAATTGCTGTCACAGCCTTTGATATGGCTATGAAACGGAATAAAAAAGTCACCAGCGTCGACAAAGCCAATGTACTGGAAAGCTCCCGTCTGTGGAGAAGAGTGGTAACAGAAGTGGCAAAAGATTATCCAGAAGTCACATTGGAACATTTGTATATCGACAATGCAGCCATGCAGCTGGTACGCAATCCCAAACAGTTTGATGTCATTGTCACAGGGAACATCTTCGGGGATATTCTCTCCGATGAAGCCAGCATGATTACCGGTTCCATCGGTATGCTGCCTTCTGCCAGCCTTGCAAAAGGCAATTTCGGTATGTATGAACCAGTACATGGCTCCGCACCGGACATTGCTGGACAGGACAAAGCAAACCCTCTGGCAACCATCCTTTCCGCTGCTATGATGCTGCGCTATACCTTCGGACTTTCTGAAGAAGCGGACGCCATCGAAGCAGCTGTCAAAGCCGTTCTGGCAAAAGGATACCGCACACCAGATATTGCTACAGAAGGCACCAAAGTTGTTGGTACCAAAGAAGCTGGTGCACTGGTACGAACAGAAATTGAAAATATGTGATATATCAAAAAGTGCAAGACCAACCTTGTTGATCTTGCACTTTTTTGACAATTTTCTGCGAAAACAGAAAATCTTTCCATTTAACTTCTATCGTAAAAATGATTTTTATCTCTCCCTCGATTACTGAAAAATTGAATAATGATTTTCAGACTACTCCCAGTCACACATAATGGTTGATATAACCAGATATGCAAAAAGGTCTATACCAACTCACCCATCATTCAAATTAGTACCTTTAAATAATACAATCTATCAAACCAAAATCAGTTAATCTCTTATTTGCGTTTCCATTTCCACTCCAAACAAATAGTATGTCCACTTTGTTACGCCCGGAAATTCATCTTCAGGCATAAAGTTTCCTTCAATGTCATAGGAATATCCAAGCCCAACATATTTACCAGAACCGCCATCTTCACATAAATTAATTCCAACACAAAAGATAGGTTTTTCAAACCTATGAAGTCTGCAATAGTCAACAATACAAACAGTAAGCCATAATACAACTACACAGACAACAGCTATCACAGCCATAAAAATTCTCTTCTTATGCATATAATCACAGCCCCTTGTCGAATTCACTGCCCTTTCTTATGTGCTTAACCAAATCAATCATCACCGATACCGTACTCCTCATCATCAGAATATGCTTCTATCTGTAAGAAAAACAGAAAACCATTTCATATTTTACTTTATGATATCATAATCAAACGAGTGTTGTCACCAGTCCCATAATATCAAATGGCTGATTAGAATAGAAATAACGACGCCAATAAAAATAGAATAGCCGGAATCCTTTTTATTGAAAGAATTCCGGCTATATTCGCTTTCTTATGAAGCAATATTCTCTTTTTATTTATTGGGGAAGATCAACCGAATGGTTGTACCTTTGTCCACTTCGCTTTCCATTTTCACAGTTGCCTGATGGAGCAGCGCACCATGTTTTACAATGGAAAGTCCTAAGCCTGTGCCGTCGATTTCTTTACTGCGGCTGCGGCTCACACGATAGAACCGTTCAAATACTCTTTCCTGTTCTCCATAAGGAATACCAATCCCTGTATCAGCAACAGTTACGGTAATATCTTCAGGATTTTTTTCTACTTTCAATGTAACAGAACCGCCGTCTTTGTTGTAGCGAATTGCATTGTCACACAGATTATAGATCATTTCTTCCAGCACATGAGGCACACCGGACAAAACAGCTGTTTCTGTTTCCAGATGGAATTTAATTTTTTTCTGGGCTGCCTGTGTTTCCAGACGTTTTGCCACAGTTTCCGCAATCAATGCCACATCCACATCTGTTTTTTCCACATTTTCCTGAGCTTCATCCAATCTGGAAAGCTGGATGATATCCTGTACCATGGAAATCAGTCTCTGTGCTTCTTCGTAAATATTGTTTGCAAAGCGAGGTACATCCTCCGCTTTCACCATACCGTTTTTCATGATTTCCGCAAAACCAGAAATGCTAGTCAACGGTGTTTTCAGTTCATGAGAAACATTTGCCGTAAATTCACGGCGCAGTTTTTCACGATCAGCCTTTTCTGTATTATCAAACAGCAACAGTACTACACCTGCTACCAGACCATCTTCTGTGACAGGGTTTGCCAGCAGCTGGTAACTTCTGCCATCACTTTCCATGGTCACTTCTTCATGACTGCCTGCCAGTGCTGCTGTAATGCAGCGTCTGAAGCCTTCTGTACGGTTCAATGCAAACACATTTTCTTTTTCAGGCACATGGTCTACGCCAAGCAGACGTCTTGCGCCTTTGTTACAGGAAAGAACTTCGCCTTTTGCATCCAGTACCAACAGACCTTCCTGCATATTTTCTGTAATGGTTTCAAACTCACGCTGTCTGCGCTGACGATCCTGCATCTGTTTGTTGATAAGCTTATTCTGGACAGCAATACGACGCAGGAACGGTGCCATTTCGTCATAAATTTCTGCCTGTTCAGGATGTTCCAGATCCACATTTTCCAAAGGTTTTACAATGCTCTTGGATGTCTTGCTTGCCAGGAAACCTGCCAGAATCAATGCGATCACAAGTACCAAAGCCAACAGCTGTGTCATAGAAAGGAAAATACTCAGTGCACTCAAACTGGTAACAGACAAACGTAAAATGGTGCCATCACTCAGTTTGATTGCATAGTTTTCTGTTTTTTCCGCCAATGTGGTGGAGTAACGTGTGCTCTCACCTCTGCCTGTGTTCAAAGCCTCAATGACTTCTTCACGTTCCCCATGGTTCTCCATCTGGGAAACATCAGCATAAGAATCAAACAGAACTGCACCATCTGCATCAATCCATGTGATTCTCTGGCTTTGTTTCGGCAACTGTTCCAGATACGAAATCCCTTCCGTTTCCATGGCTTTTGCAATGTAGACAGCATCTGCGTGCATCGCTTCTTTTGTCTGGTCACTGTTATAATCCCCTACAAATGCAACCAGAATAAAAGTGGATGCGATCAAAATCAATAGCGATACATTGAATATCGCACGAAAAATTCTCTTTGTCATGGATTGCCTCCAATCTTATACCCAATACCTCGTATGGTTTCAATGTATGTACCGCAATCGCCTAATTTTTGCCGCAGTGTCCGAATGTGCACATCCACGGTTCGGTTCTCCCCATCGAAATCATATCCCCAGATCTGATTGAGAAGTTGATCTCTTGTTAAAACCATGCCCTTGTTTTCCAACAGATAACAAAGCATATCAAACTCTTTTTTGGTCAGTGTAACAGCTTCTCCTTTTACCAAAACTTCATGGCGTTTCTGATTTACCGTCAAATCGCCAATGACGTATCTGCTTTCCTGTGCAGGGCGCAAGTCTTCTGTTCTGCGCAGCAGTGCTTTCACCCTTGCCAGCAGTTCCATCATGCCAAAGGGTTTGGATACATAATCATCCGCACCGCTTTCCAGCCCCATCACTTTATCATACTCACTGCCTTTTGCTGTCAGCATAATCACAGGAAGCTTTTTTGTATCCTCTCTTTGCCGCAGTTTCTGCAAAATCTGTATGCCATCTTCTTCCGGCAGCATAATATCCAGCAAAACCAAATCCGGTTTACGTTTTTCCAACGCTTCCCAAAACAGAGAAGGTTTATCAAATCCTTCTGCTTCCAGCCCTGCTGTATTGAATGTATATGCTACCAGTTCCCGAATGCTGTTATCATCTTCTACCAGATAAATCATCTACAGCCTCACTCCTTACATCAGAGAATTTTCATTGATCATCAACTGAAATTTCAGTCCCAGTTTTTTTGCTGCTTTTCTGCACAGTGTCATACGTTCCAGAAAAATTTCAAAGTAGTCCATGACAGAACTGTAATGGGTATCAACAGTCAATTTCAGTTTAATGAGTGTATGGGCTTCATTGATCTTCAGGACAGATTTTTCTACGGAATAATTGACTCTGTCATGGATATCAAATGTGGTTTTTTCCTGATTACGTACACGGGTTCTGCGTACATCTGATTTATCTGCCAGAATCAGTGCTGCAGCAATGGCATTGACAGGCACACCATGACCTTCATCATGGTTCCCAATGGCTGTTACCACTGTTGCAATATCTTCTGCGGGCATACCCAGTTTATCCAGAATACGAAATGCCATAACGGCACCGCTTTGAGAGTGGTCTACACGGTTGACCACATTGCCGATGTCGTGCATAAATCCGGCAATTCTTGCCAATTCCACTTCGTGTTCCGAATATCCCAGTGTTTCCAGAATATATTTTGCCGTTTCCGCAACTCTTGTCACATGGGCAAAGGAATGTTCTGTAAATCCCAGTGCTGCCAGAGATTCATCCGCGCACTGAATATAAGTGCGGATATCCGCATTATTTTTGATATCCTCAAATGTAATCATATTTATTCACCATCCATTTCTCCATGGATGCCTGTGATGGAATATTCAACCCATTCTGCGATGTTAGTAGCATGGTCTGCAACTCTTTCCAGATATTTTGCAATCATCAGCAGGTCGATATAAACTTCGCCGTTTGTGCCGTCTTTTGCAATCTGATCAATAATTTCACCGCGGATTTTGGAAAACAGATTATCCACAACATCATCATAAGCGATGACTTTGTGTGCCAGTTCCAAATCAGCTTTTACGAAAGAGTCTACACTCTGTGTAACCATCTTCACAGCTTCTTCAGACATGGAACGAATATGCAGAGAACTGGACATTTCCAGCTGTTTATCATGCATCTGATCTGTCAGTTCCACAATATCTGCTGCCTGATCGCCAATTCTTTCCATATCGGAAATCATTTTCAGTGCAGAAGAAATGGTTCTCAAATCTCTTGCAACAGGCTGCTGCTGCAGCAGCAGACGCATGCACAATGCTTCAATATCTCTTTCTTTCTGGTCAATTTCACCGTCTTTTTCCAAAACAACAGGTACCAGACTGCGATCCCGATCAAAAAGGGATTTCAATGCCAATGTAATGGCTTCCTCACACAAAGCACCCATAGTAATTAGTTCTACATGGAGCTGTTCCAACTGTTCATCAAATCTTGTACGCATATCAACCAAACCTCCCCGTAATATAGTCTTCAGTACGTTTGTCCTTAGGCATGGAGAAGATCTGTTCTGTATCTCCATACTCAACAACTTCGCCCAGCAGGAAAAACGCCGTTTTATCAGAAATACGGGCAGCCTGCTGCATATTATGTGTTACCATAATGATAGTGTACTCTTTTTTCAATTCTACCGCAAGTTCTTCAATACGGGAAGTGGAAATAGGGTCAAGGGCGGATGTGGGCTCATCCATGAGCAGAACTTCCGGCTGTACAGCCAATGCTCTTGCGATGCAAAGACGCTGCTGCTGACCACCACTCATGCCCAGTGCGTTTTTCTTCAGACGATCTTTTACTTCGTCCCAAATCGCTGCGTCACGCAGTGCTTTTTCTACGATTTCATCCAGTTTCACTTTAGAATGAATACCGTGGGTTCTGGGGCCATAAGCAACATTATCATAAATGCTCATAGGGAAGGGATTGGGTTTCTGGAAAACCATACCTACCCGTTTACGCAGGTGGTTCAGATCCATGTTACCATAAATATCTTCCCCATCCAGCAGGACTTTCCCTGTGATGCGGCAGCCTTCTACCAGGTCATTCATTCTGTTCAGGGATTTCAGCAGTGTGGATTTACCGCAGCCGGAAGGCCCGATAAATGCTGTGATATCCCCTTCTGTAATATTCAAATTGATGTTTTTCAAGGCTTTGAAATCGCCATAAAACAAATCCAGATTGGAAATTTCAAATTTATTCATACTCAATCTTTCACTCCTACCTTTTTCGCAATCAATCCAGACAATGCATTGATACCGATAACAACTACCAACAGTACAACTGCTGTGGCATAAGCCTGATCCATGTACAGACCTTCATTCAGCAATGCGTACATATGAACTGCCAACGTACGACCGGAGGACATGAGGCCATCCGCAACCGTTGTGGCTGTACCTGCGGGATACAGCAGCGCTGCTGTTTCGCCGACGATTCTGCCCACTGCCAGAATGACACCTGCCAGAATCCCAGGAACCGCAGAAGGAAGTACAATACGGAATACGGTACGCAGTTTGCCGGCACCCAGACCAAAACTACCTTCACGATACAAGTCAGGCACCGCAATGAGGGCTTCTTCTGTTGTACGCATGATCAAAGGCAAAATCATGATTGCCAGTGTCAGTGCACCACCCAGAATGGTGTAACTCCATCCCAGGAAGATATTGAAGAACAAATAACCAAACAAACCATATACAATGGAAGGAATACCGGACAGTGTTTCTGTTGTGATACGCACAATAGAAACCAGCTTATTCCCACGTTTTGCATATTCTACCAGATAAATTGCAGAGCAAATACCAACTGGCAGCGCAAACAGCAAAGACAATACTGTAATGATCAGTGTATTGATGATTGCTGGCATCATGGAAACGTTCTCAGTGGTATATTCCCATTCAAAAAGTTCAGGGCTCAGATTGGGAATCCCCTTGATCAGGATATAAGCAATCAGTGCAATCAATACGGTTAATGTAATCACCGCTGAAATCACAACCAGTAAAAACAGGATTGCGGAAAGCGGATGTTTGCGATAGCTTTTCAATCGCTGTAATGTTGATTCTTTATTAATAGCTTCCATCAATGATTCCTCCTTTTCAATGCGGAGAAGGACAAGTTAATAATCAAAATGAATACGAACAGGACTACGCCAGTACCCAGCAGTGCCTCTCGATGCAGGTCTGTTGCGTAACCCATTTCCATAACGATGTTTGCTGTCAATGTACGTACGCCGCTGAAGATGCTCTTTGGCATTACCGCGTTGTTGCCGGCAACCATGATAACCGCCATGGTTTCCCCAATGGCACGGCCAACACCTAAGATAACACCTGCCAGAATCCCCTGCTTTGCTGCAGGCAGCACTGCGAAGAATACGCTTCTTTCATGGGTTGCACCCAGTGCCAGAGAACCTTCGTAGTAAGAATTCGGCACCGCACGGATGGCGGATTCAGATACACCGATGACTGTGGGCAGAATCATAATGCCCAGCAAAATGGAAGCAGTTAAAATACCTTTCCCATTTGTACCTGTCAAATCCTGCATGATAGGTACGATTACAACCAGACCAAAGAAACCATATACAATGGAAGGAATCCCTGCAAGCAGAGAAACCGCTGGCTTTACAATTTTATATAATTTTTCAGGACAGAATCTTGCAAGAAAAATAGCACACAGAATCCCCATAGGAACACCGATGATAACTGCTCCGGCTGTAACATAAATACTGCCGATGATCATGGGGAAAATTCCATAAATATTATTGGAGGGTTTCCATGTTTGACCAAACAGGAACTCCGTTATACCGATTTTATGAATTGCAGGCACACCATTGGCAAACAGGAAGATACAGATCAGTGCGACTGCCAGAATAGACACACACGCTGCCAACAGGAAAACAACTTTCATTACGCCTTCTTTCATTGGTATCTTTCCTCTCCTTTCTTCTTTTCAAAAGTTATGCCGAAAGGATTCTCTTTCGGCATAACACATTCCTTCTCTTTTCACTTTTTCTTTTGTTGATTAAGCTACTTCAGACCAATCTGTTGTTGCACCTGTGAAGATTGCTTTTACTGTGTCGCTTGTCATATCGCTTACTGTGTTTTCCAGGTTTACGATAACTGCGATACCATCCATTGCGATAACTGTAGGCTGCAGACCGTTTGCCAGTTCGCTGTCTTTCAGTTCTCTGGAAGCCATACCGATGTCACATGTACCTTCTGCTACGGAAGTCATACCTGTTGTGGAGTCGTTCTGCTGTACTTCGATTGTTACATCGGGGTTCAGAGCGATGTATGCTTCTTTCAGTTTTTCCATAACGGGTGTGATGGAAGAAGAACCTGCAACAACGATTTTGCCGCTCATGTTAGATGCTGTGTAAGCGCCTGTGCTGCCCTGGCTGATGTAACCGTTTTCTTCAACAACTGCCTGACCTTCGTCGCTCATGATGAATGCGATAAAGTCGCTTGCTACTTCAGAAACATCTTCTTTTGTTGCGATGTTGAAAGGACGAGCTACTTTGTAAGTACCGTTTTTGATGTTTTCTGCTGTTGCTTCAGCACCATCAATTTTCAGTGCTTTTACACTGTCATCCAAAGAACCCAGGGAAACATAACCGATTGCATTGGGGTTGCCTGCAACAGTTGTCATCATAACAGCAGTGCTGTTTGTGATTTCTGCCATTTCTGTTGTCATATCAACTTTTTCGCCTGCATCATTTTTTTCTTCGATGCCGAAAAGTTCGATAAAAGCACCTCTTGTACCGGAACCGTCTTCTCTGGAAACTACAGAGATGGCACCGCTTGTTGCAGCTGTATCGCCGCCTTCTGCTGCTTCTTCACT
>OOCG01000378.1_pt1 | contig 31402 bp, 26 predicted proteins | sample 1671521 | NCBI WGS metagenome assembly OOCG01 (sample SAMN06348165, study PRJEB24527) | human gut metagenome | biome: human gut; feature: ankylosing spondylitis patient; material: feces | host: Homo sapiens | place: China | collected 2015-10
TAAACAAAAATATATTGTATAAAGTAAAAGTTATGAATCTCAAATCCCACTAAACCCTATAGGTTGCGGATTTGAGGTTTACCTTACCTTGATTGTTCTTCATTGTAGGACGGCTAATACCAGTCAAGTCTGCTACCTTGTTCATGGTAGTGTCCTGCAACCATGGGTAAACTACAGTCTCAATACCGTCAAGGTACAAGTTTGGCATGTAAACCAAGCTACGGAGATTAGCATCCAAAGAGATTACTACTGTACCACCTGTAACACCATCAACACCGTTCAAAGTCAATGTTTTGGTATTGGCAGAATCCAAAATACCAGTGATACCATTACCCGTTACAGTTGTTGAACCGAGGTAGCTAATCTTTGAATCGTAAGGATCCTTTGTGCCGTCACCATAAATCCAGAATGTTTTGGTCTCAGGATTTGGAACGTAGTACATGCCGTTTGTACCTGTAGTTCCTGTGCCAGTAGAGCCTGCTGCGCCAGTATCACCCTTGTCGCCTTTGTCTCCCTTGTCACCTTTGTCACCCTTGTCACCTTTGGTTCCAAGTGCCTTGTAATCGGTCTTTTCACCATTTTTGTACCAATAACCATCGGTACCGATAGTCCAAGCTGTACCAGGAGTACCATCTTTACCATTGGCGATGGTGAATTTCTTACCGTCACTCAAGGTGACAGTCACACCATTGTCTGCTTCTGCTACATTTGTGATTACGCTTCCATTCTTGATCAAGTCCTCAATAGCCTTGATAGCCTTGGAGTTGGCATCGATTTGCTGTTGCAAATTCTGGATGTCATCATCGTAATCCTTACATGACTGCAATGAAGTAGTGGCACCTACTACCATTGCGCCCATAAGCAAAGCACTAAAAAATTGTCTTTTCATACGATAAAAATTAATTAAACATTGTATATATTAACTACTTTATTCTATGCTTTTTCTCTCTATCTCCTGACGAGAGATATTATATTTCGGTGCAAACTTACACAAAAATTTTGAAACATGCAAATAAATAAAAGGATTTTTGAAAAAAAACATCAAAAATCCTTTATTTTCTTGTTGTAGATCATTGAAACAGGGTAAATATTGCCCTTTTTAACATTTCTGTAACCTTCTTGGCGTGCCTTATATTTCTGATTACGATGTATAAAGCATCAATATGAATCTTTTTTGATACATACTCATCAAAATCTATTGAAGAAATGTCATTCACAATCCAATATATTCCTCCTTTTTACGTTATTAAACAAAGAATGCCCTTATTCTCTTAAACTATGAATGCCCTTATTCTTTATTCTATGCATATCATCATAAAAAATAGTAAATAAGAATAATATGGTTTTAAAAATTGAAATTCCAGAGAATATAATATTAAGCAAGAATGACGAACTCGTCATCAGGTTTACAAACACACAGAATGCAACTTGCACTGTACATACTCCTTCTAACGATTTATCTATCGTCCCTAAGAGTACGGCTGCCGAAAGCCATAACACTTCCCTTCCTTCTTTTGTAGATCAGCTAAGAACACAATTTCTTCAACAGAATAAACTCAGATTAGCAGAAACTTACCAAAGTGCCTTGAACCGTTTCTGCCTATATATTAATAAGGTGGAAATACTGATGGAAGATATAGATAGCAAGATGATAGAAGGCTATGAGAGTTATCTCAAGCAGAAGAAGCTCACTCTCAATACCATTTCCTTCTACATGCGGATTTTGCGAGCAATCTACAACAGGGCTGTCAAAAGTGGAGTCATAGCAGATAAAAAGCCTTTCAATCATGTATTCACGAACATGATTTTGGAGAATATCGAGAAAAGGAAACGAAAAGATACGCTTTCAAGTACAAGAATGCAGGCAAGTCTCCACTTGTCATATACAAGGCTGAGAGCGATTGTGGTTGCACACAAGTCAAATTCAATCCACAGCCTTTGATGCCAGGCGAGTATGATTCTATCATTGTAGTATATGATGGAAATGGCTTTTTGAACGGTTCTTTTAGAAAGTTCATCAACATATACTCAAATGCTTCAGAAAATCCAATGGAGTTGAGCATCAAGGGCTGTTATTTTGATAAGAGTGAAGAATGATTCTTCGCATGATGTTTGATTATGTAATAACAATCAAATTATAAACTTTTATAATAACTCTCTAATAAATTATGCGAAAAAAGCGAGGTTTCATAGATATCCAAAACATGAAACCTCGCTTTACTTTTATTTTTCCCTGCCCACGGAAAAATTCATGCGTGGGCAGGGAGAAAAAAATACCCCGGCAGAGAAGGGAAATTACAAGAGTATTTTGGGGGAAATGGGAGTGTCATAGAAAAAGGGTGCATCATGTAGTATGACACACCCTCTACTCTATCTTTTTATCGTATTCTATTTAGAACTCTGCGTTCTTTGGTGTACGTGGGAATGGAATCACATCACGGATGTTCTGCATACCGGTTACGAAGAGGATCAAACGCTCGAAACCGAGACCGAAACCTGCATGTGGACATGAACCGTACTTACGGGTATCAAGATACCAACTCATATCCTTCATAGGAATGTTGCGAGCCTCTATCTCACCCATCAGCTTGTCATAGCTCTCTTCGCGAACAGAACCGCCGATAATCTCACCAATCTGTGGGAACAGTACATCGGTGCCCTGAACGGTCTGACCGCTCTTGCCTCCGAAACCGCTCTCCTCCTCGTCTATCTTCATATAGAATGCCTTGATAGCCTTTGGATAGTTGGTCATGATTACTGGACGCTTGAAGTGCTCCTCTACCAGGAAGCGCTCATGCTCGGATGCTAAGTCATCACCCCACTCGCATGGGAACTCAAACTTCTTGCCATTGGCGATTGCCTCCTGCAGGATGCGGATTCCCTCGGTATATGGAAGATGTACGAAGTCGGAATTCAAGATGCCTTCCAGACGGGCTATCAGACCCTTGTCGATCATCTTGTTCAGGAACGCCAAATCGTCCTTGCAATGATCCAACGCCCAACGGATACAATACTTGATGAAATCTTCCTCCAACTCCATCAAACCGTCCATATCCAGGAAAGCTACCTCTGGCTCTACCATCCAGAACTCTGCCAGGTGGCGAGGGGTGTTACTGTTCTCTGCACGGAAGGTTGGACCGAATGTGTAGATAGCACCCAAGGCTGTGGCTCCCAACTCGCCTTCCAACTGACCTGACACGGTGAGGGAAGTCTGCTTGCCGAAGAAATCATCAGAGTAGTCAATCTTTCCATCCTCTGTTTTCTTGAGGTTGTAGAGGTTCTTGGTGGTTACCTGGAACATCTGTCCAGCACCTTCGCAATCGCTCGCTGTGATGAGCGGAGTGTTGAAATAGAAGTATCCATGCTCATGGAAGTAAGTGTGGATGGCCATCGCCATGTTATGACGGATGCGCATCACGGCACCGAAGGTATTGGTACGGAGACGGAGATGAGCATACTGACGCATATACTCGAAACTCTGACCCTTCTTCTGCATTGGATAATCACCGCCGCAGAGTCCGTAAATCTCAATGCTTTCGCACTGAATCTCTACGCTCTGACCGGCACCCTGGCTCTCTACCAAAGTACCTACTACGCTGATGCAAGCACCTGTAGTGATCTGACGGAGCTGATTCTCATCGACCTTGGATGGGTCGACTACTATCTGAATATTATTAATAGTAGAACCATCGTTAAGAGCGATAAAATCGACTGCTTTGCTACTACGATGGGTACGCACCCATCCCTTTACATTCACGATTGAATCGTAGGCTGTGCTCTTGAGCAAATCTACGACTTTAGTTCTTTTTACTTTTTCCATTGTTTTTATTGTTTCTTATTCAAAAGCACCCATGCGGAGCATATCAACCTCTTTCTCTGTGAGGAAACGCCAGTCACCGCGACGAAGGTTCTTCTTGGTCAAACCTGCAAACTGTACTCGGTCGAGCTTGGTGACACGGTAGCCGAGGCTCTCGAAGATACGGCGAACGATACGGTTCTTGCCACTGTGGATTTCGATGCCCACCTGTGACTTGTCACGCTCGTCTGCATAATCTACTGCATCTGCCTTGATCTCGCCATCATCCAAAGTGATACCATCACGAATCTGCTGCAAATCATGAGCAGTGATGTTCTTGTCGAGATGTACGTGATATACTTTCTTCTTCAGGAACTTAGGATGAGTCAACTTACTTGCCAAATCACCATCGTTAGTAAGAAGGAGGACACCTGTGGTGTTGCGGTCGAGACGACCTACTGGATAAATACGCTCTGGGCATACGTCCTTGACAAGATCCATCACGGTCTTGCGCTGCTGAGGATCATCGCTGGTTGTCACGTAATCCTTTGGCTTGTTGAGCAATACATATACCTTCTTCTCCAATGATACTGGTGCGTCGTGGAACTTCACCTCATCGGTGCGAAGAATCTTGGTACCCAACTCTGTTACAACCTCACCATTGACTGTAACAACTCCTGCCTGGATGAACTCATCTGCCTCACGGCGAGAGCATACACCTGCATTGGCAAGGAACTTGTTCAAACGCAATGGCTCTGTTGGATCGAAGTTCTCCTCCTTGTACTCAATACGCTTCTTCAAGCTATACTTTGCATTTGGATCATAGCCAGGAGTGTGCTGACGATAGCCGCCGCCACGATTGTTGTTGTAGCCACCACGGTTGTTGTTGTAGCCGCCACCACGGTTGTTGTTGTAACCACCGCCACGATTATTGCTATTGTAGCCACCACCACGGTTGTTGCTATTGTAGCCACCACCACGGTTGTTGTTATTGTAGCCGCCACCACGGTTGTTGTTGTAACCACCGCCCTGCTGACGATTCCGGTAACCGCCCTGCTGACGAGCCTGATAACCGCCCTGCTGACGTGGCTGGTAACCGCCTTCAGCATCGTTATTATTATTGTTGTAGCGTGGACGATAACCACCTGCCTGCTGACGTGGCTGATAACCACCGGCACGATTGTTATTATAGCCACCACCCTGTGGACGACCATAGCCGCCACGTGGTTGATAGCCACCACGCTGCTGTGAATGTTCACCATTTGAGCTCAGCAAGCCTGCGCCGAAGCCTTCTGGGCGGAATCCACCCCCGCTATTACTGCTGCCTCTGTCGCTGCTATAAGCACGCTGCGAGTTAATACGTGGACGCTGTGGACGTCCGTTGCTGTGATAATTTCGCTGATAACCACCTGCTGGGTTATAACCTCCCTCACGGGTTCCTTCACTCTCAGTAGATTGACCTTGAGCTTTGTTTTCGATTTCTGAATCCATAGTCATTAATTCTAAAAAAATAGCCTCCCGGCTGGGTTAGTAAATCTTATTATTATTATTATTTATTAATCAATATAGTTGAGAATAATACGCCACACCTATTCTCCTTAGATACCTGTATAATTACTTGGGGTAATCGCCATCAATTCTGCCTTCACGCTATCACTAACGTTTAATCCCTGGATAAACTCATGAATGGTTTCCTCTGTCATGTGCTTATTGGTACGTGTCAAGGCCTTCAGTGCTTCGTATGGATGTGGATAAGCCTCGCGACGCAAGATAGTCTGTATAGCCTCAGCCACTACTGCCCATGTATTGTTCAAATCTTCCTGCAACTTCTCCTCGTGCAAGATGAGCTTGCGCAAGCCCTTCAGGGTGCTCTGAATAGCAATCACACCATGCCCCAAAGGAACACCGATGTTGCGAAGAACCGTACTGTCGGTCAAGTCACGCTGCAAACGGCTTACTGGCAACTTCTGAGCCAGGAACTGAAGAATGGCATTGGCAATACCCAAGTTACCCTCACTGTTCTCGAAGTCGATAGGATTTACCTTATGGGGCATAGCGCTGGAACCTACCTCACCTGCCTTGATTTTCTGCTTGAAGTACTCCATGGAGATATACATCCAGAAGTCACGATCCAAATCGATGATGATGGTGTTGATACGACGAATGGCATCAAAGATGGCACCCAGATAGTCGTAATTGCTAATCTGAGTAGTATATTGTTCACGCTCCAAGCCCAACTTTTCACTGACGAACTTGTTGCCGAATGCCTTCCAGTCGAACTGTGGATAAGCTACGTGGTGGGCATTGTAGTTGCCAGTAGCACCACCAAACTTGGCAGTGATCTTGCAGGCTTTCAAAGAATTGAGCTGTTCTGTGAGACGATAGACATACACCATGATTTCCTTACCCAAACGAGTAGGAGAAGCTGGCTGTCCGTGAGTCTTTGCCAACATTGGAACATCCTTCCACTCATCAGCATAGGTCTGCAACTGAGCAATGAGTTCCTCTACCTGAGGATAGTACACCTGTTCCAGAGACTCCTTCACAGAGAGAGGTACACTGGTATTGTTGATATCCTGAGATGTAAGACCGAAATGGATAAATTCCTTATAAGCATCCAAGCCTCCGATCTTATCAAATTCTTCCTTAATAAAATACTCGACTGCCTTCACATCGTGATTGGTTATTTTTTCAATATCCTTCACACGTTGTGCCTCGTTCTCATCAAAATTACGATAGATGTCACGCAAACGATCAAAAAGAGCATGGTCAAATGATGCCAACTGCGGCAATGGCAGCTCACACAAAGTGATGAAATACTCTATTTCCACTCTTACACGATAACGAATCAGCGCAAACTCTGAATAATAATTAGCAAGCGCTTCTGTCTTTCCCCTATAACGGCCATCAATTGGTGATATGGCTGTCAACAAATCTAAATTCATATCTAATACGTATTAATATATCTAATTAGGCTGCAAAGGTAGAAAAATTATCTGAAAAGACAGAAGAAATAATGATAAATTAGCTTAAAAAACAATAAAGGTTTCACAAGTAATCGTGAAACCTTTATTAGTGGGCGTTGACGGATTCGAACCGCCGACCCTCTGCTTGTAAGGCAGATGCTCTAAACCAGCTGAGCTAAACGCCCTTACGTTTCGTAAGCGGGTGCAAAGGTACGAACATTATTTGATTCCACCAAATTTTTTCGCAACTTTTTTCATTTTTTTCTCCAAAAAACTTCATTTTCCCATAAAAAGTAAAGCTTTTTACCCTTTTACCCTTTTACCTTTTTACCTTTTTACCTTTATAAAGCGCCCCCATTCAAACAAAAAAGGGCGTCCCATCGGACGCCCCTAATTGTAATATGTGTTATAAGATTACTCTGCAATCTGAACAGTAGCACGGCGGTTGAATGAGATTGGAGAAAGCTCATCTACACCACCATTAGCCTGAGTTGTGATATTACTTCTCTCTACACCCATCTTAACGAGCTCTGAAGCAACTGCCTCTGCACGACCCTCAGAAAGCTTCTGGTTGATAGCAGGAGTACCTGTTGCGCTATCAGCATAACCGTTGACGAGCAACTTAGAACCATTCTCCTTAGCGTACTTAGCAAGAGCCTGTACGTTAACCAAATCCTGCTGAGAAGCAATGTTAGTCTTATTGATGTTGAAGAATACAGAAACTGGAGTATTAACAAACTCCTTAACTGATGCAGGAGTCTCTACTGGCTTCTGGTTAGCAAGTTTCTCCTTCAAACGTTCATTCTCTGCATTAGCATCGTTCAACTTAGCATTGAGTGCATCAAGCTCTGACTGATGGAGAGCATTGATAGCATCTACGTCTGGAGTCTTCTTCCAAGTTGACTTGCCAAGATTGAACTGCAAGCCTACCTCTGCATAGAGGTTGTTGTCATGAGAATCCCAACCGCGGCGTCCGCGCTCGACACCACCATCGATATCGTGCTCGATACGGTTCCAACCAGCCTCAAGATAGACGTTGAGACGCTGAGCAACCTTCCAAGAAGACTGAACACCAGCACTGAGGTCCATTGAATACAAGTTGTGTGTCATTGTACGGCCAATACCACCACCGATGAAAGGAATCACATTCCAAACACGGTTCTCATTGTAACCATAAAGTAAATTGCTGACGTTGAACATGACATGCTCATTCAAAAGCCAATACTTATTAAACTTACCCTGCTCGCCTGTTGCCATATCATACACCTGCTTACCCCAGATACCCTGCAACTTGGTACGCAAACCGATACCAGGAGTAAACCACTTACCGATAGCTACAGAAACACCAGGATTAGAACGGAACTTCTTGAAAGGACTTGTTGAGAAATTCTGACCATGCTCCTCGTTTGAATACCAAGCATTCCAATCAATACCAGCCTGAACAAACCAATTGCTCCAGAAAGAGTTTGTAGAAACACTATACTTTTCTGTAGGAGTTGCATCCTGAGCAAATCCACTCAATGAAAGACCAGCAAATGCCAGTACAGCTATTAACTTTTTCATAACTTTAATATTTAACAATCAATATATAATTCATTAAAACGAAATCACCTTTTATATTTTGGGGCAAAATTACTACTTATTTTTTTATTTTTCCCTTTTTTCATAAAAAAAATGCACTTTTTTTTTAAAAAAGTTGTCTTTTTTCCATTTTTACCCCCATTTTAACCTAAAAGATGCTCAATTTCCTGCTGTTTGAGAATACAAAGCACATTTTTACCATCGGGAGTATAGTTGACGTTGCTACACGCAAACAGGTCATTGACAAGGGTTTCCATCTCTTCATTGCTCAATACCTGTCCTTGCGGAATGGCAGCATTCCGTGCCAACGTCAGAGCCAACGACTGATGTACCTCATCTAAGGCCTTCACCCCCTTCTCTTTGGCTGAGAAAACCATATCCTGTACCAGATGCAGAGGGTTGACGCCATCAAGTCCGGTAGGAATTGCATTGACGGCATAACTTCCTCCACCCAGATTATCCAGTTCAAATCCCATCTTACTCATCTCCGGCAAAAGCTTTTCCAAGATCACTTCGTCGGAAACCGGGAATTGAAGTACCTCTGGGAAAAGGACTTTCTGGGAATGACTCGTCTGTTGCTGAATCTGCTCAAGATACCGTTCATAAAGCACTCTCACATGTGCCCGATGCTGGTCTATGATCATCAGTCCCGACTTCACCGCAGTCATCACATACTTACCTTTATATTGATAATGTGCTGGTGACTTTTCGGCTAAAATACTTTGGGATGTATTGATTTCCGTTTCGCTTTCCGACTCGAAGATATCAGCTTCTCTTTCCACCGAATCCTGATTATTCAATCCTTCATACAACTGTTCCCACTGTTCATCCACCGGCTTTACCGCAGTTGGTTTCCCGGATGATGGGGAGGACTTGAATGGATTGTAATGCGGATTTAAACTAATCTTCGGGGCAGAAGCAGAAGAAACCACATCCGGATTGTACACCGGAATATCCGGTTTATCTTCCGTATCAAAATCGATGGAAGGAACATCATTGAACATTCCAATGGATTCCTTGACGGCTGCCATCAAGATCTGCCAGATAGCCTGTTCGTTTTCAAACTTGATTTCTGTCTTGGTAGGATGTATGTTGACATCGATGTCATTGGGATTAACATCAAAGTACAGGAAATAAGGCACTTGTTCGCCCTGTGGAACCAATCTGTCGTAGGCTGTCATCACCGCCTTATTGAAATAAGGATGCTTCATATATCGTCCGTTCACGAAGAAGAACTGATGGGCACCTTTCTTACGTGCAGACTCAGGTTTTCCCACAAAACCGGAAATCTTACACATGGTCGTCTCTACATTGACCGGCAAAAGATCCTGATTGATGCGCTTTCCAAACACGTCGATGATGCGCTGCCTCAGATTACCTGCCTTCAGATTAAACAATTCTGTATTGTTGCTGTGAAGCGTAAAGGCAATCTGCGGATTGACCAGTACGATGCGCTCAAATGCTGTCAGGATATTATTTAATTCCGTAGAATTGGACTTCAGAAATTTGCGGCGTGCAGGAACATTATAGAAAAGATTGTTCACTGAGAAAACACTTCCCACTGAAGAAGAACAAGCTTCCTGTCCCTCGAAGCGCGAACCAGAGATAGACAATTGAGTACCGACTTCCTCTCCTTCCTGACGAGATTTCAGAACGACCTGAGCTACTGCTGCGATAGAGGCCAAAGCCTCACCACGGAATCCATTGGTATGCAGATTGAACAAGTCTTCTGCCTGGCGAATCTTGGAAGTGGCATGGCGCTCAAAGGCCAGTCGGGCATCCGTTTCTGACATACCCTTTCCATCATCAATCACCTGAATACTGGTTCGACCGGCATCCACAACGGCTACATCAATATTTTTAGCACCCGCATCAACAGAGTTTTCTACCAACTCTTTGATCACTGAAGCCGGGCGCTGAATGACTTCTCCCGCTGCTATTTGATTGGCGACAGAATCGGGCAATAATTGAATGATATCGCTCATCTTTTATAATATTACATTTTTCTAAATCATCGAGATGACTCTGTCTTCACGGGCATCTCGCTCTTTTTACTGGAAAGAACCTGCAAAGGCGCAGCATGGCGCTTGATTACCCTCAACTGCTGGTCTTGCTTCTTGCCTCTCCATACGAAAATATCATTTTTATCCTTGGGGCGGATATCGTCAAACCAAGCAAAATTAGGGAGTTTCAACTTGGATGGCGGCACCTGGGTAATCGGATAGAATGTGCCTACAGACTTATTTGACCATATTTTCTGCAACTGACGTTCTGGAGACAAGTACATTCTCATCGTATCGGTCTCCATATAATTCATGCCAACCAGTGAGCTATCCTTATCATTGGTAAGAAAATAGATGGTCTGGACATTACCGATAGACTCGCCCATCCGTGCCTGTCCGTTTTCAAAGTAAGCCTTCATCTCCTTGGAAGTTACCTGATTGAAATGCACGCTATCTGGCATCACATCCACAGAGAGTGCCTGTCCGATGACATGAGCCATGCGCACCGTAGAGTCATTCATGTAAACCTTGATTTCTTCTCCAAGGAGTTGACGATTCAGATTCCATACAATCGGGTCCTTATACATGGTCATGCATGAATCCTGGGAATTGAATACCATGGAATCACAAACCGCCTGGACATCCTGTCGGTAAGCTCGCACCTTGCTGTAGGCATGCACCTTGCGATAAACAGAATCGGTATTGATATGGAAGGTATAAATCTTCATGGTATCTGAATGCACCCACAAAGTATCCTTCTGTGAATAATCAATGGCTACCGGATTGCGGGTGGCAAAACCATATCCTGTCTTTTCATTATAACGCAAATAGTTGCAGTGAAGGGTATTGCGGTTTCTCTTATCATTGTAAATCACATTACCGAAGCCCTGACTGTTTCCGTCTTTCACATAGTAAAGACTATCACCCGTAATGGTCTTGTCCTTATCCACTAAAGTGGAGCGGCCATACAACCGGGCACGATCTGTCTTGGTATTATAATAGCCATCCTTGGTATTAACCACACTGGAGCCGGAGACAATTCTGGAAGGACCTACCATGTGGGCAGTTGATTTCCTTACATCATAATATAAGGTATCGGTAGTCACCAGGTCCTTTCCGCTACGGAGTTTCACATTGAAGACAAACTTAGCCTCTCGGGTCTTTGTATGATATTCACCCCAATCTGATACAAGGCGGTCCTTACCGTCAATCAGCGTTCCACCTTCAAAGAAATTGGCCATTTCATACAAACGGTCATAATCCAAGCTATCGGTACGGAGGACTTGTCTGCGATGGTGCAGAACCACATTTTTGCGGGCTCTCATCATCTGCATTAAACCGTCATATTCTGCCCTGTCACAAACCAAGGACAAAGTATCACCCTGACGGAAATGCACATGACCGAACGCTTTCACCGAATTGGTGTTTTGGTAAAAATAGGCACTGTCACAAGTAAGATGCGCCCCCTGATGAAGGAACGAGACCTTACCTTTGACAATCTGTGCATCAGGATTACTACCAAACATATCATACTTCAGCACATCCGCATGAAGAAGGTAAACACGGTCGCCTTGTGGGCGCTTCACCTTTTTCTTGGGGCTCTGCATGGCTTGCACCAAACAAAATCCAAATAGGCATAGAATCAGCAGGAGCTTGATTCTATGCCTGTTATTATTATTGAGAAAATTCTTAGTCATCATTTAACCCAACCTTGATATTCAAATTTACAATTTTTGTAGCGATCATTCATGCGCACATAAGTACGCTTTATCTTATCAACCACCCAATCATGCAAAGTCTTCTCACGTTCTTTAGCCAAGACGACATCCTTCATCACCTGGAAATCCTCAGTAATGGTAGCACGATGTCCTTCCACTTTATTGAGAAGTTTCACGATAGCACAAGTTGTCTTACCTCTGGAATTAATCATGGTGAAAGGTGCGGAGATTTCTCCTACCTTCATCGTATCAATGGCACGAGCCACCTCTGTAGGAAGATCTTTCAACTGGAATCGGGATGTACGGGTTCCTCCCTGAGTTGTATTGGCCATCAAACCCTTGTTGGAACGGGTATCCTTATCATCAGAAATGACTGTAGCTGCATCCTCGAATGTAAACTTCTTGTTTCTGATGTCGGTAGCAATTGAATCTAATCTTGACAAAGACTTGTCAATGGCCTCCTGAGATACGTTTGGCTTCAGAAGGATGTGACGGACCTTGATTTTATCACCTCGTTTATCAATCAACTGGATGATATGAAAACCGAACTCAGACTCTACGATTTTGGAAATCTTCTTAGGGTCAGTCAAGTTGAACGCTACATTGGCAAATGCAGGATCCAACATACCACGACCTACATAATCCATTTCACCACCCATGCGTGCAGAGCCTGGATCTTCAGAATAAAGACGTGCTAAAGTGGCAAAAGAAGTTTCACCCTTATTGACACGATCTGTAAATTCACGCAGCTCGTTCTTGACACGAGTGATTTCCTCCATGGAAATCTTAGGCTGGTTGGTCAAGATTTCCACCTCCACTTCTGTTGGCACAAAAGGTATGCTGTCGGCAGGAAGATTCTTGAAATACTGTCTAACCTGTGCAGGAGAAACCTTGATATCCTTGACCAATTCTTCCTTCATCTTCTGAATCAGCTGGCGATTCTTGAAATCATCATGCATGGATTGGCGCATCTGTGAAATACTCTGCTTTCTATATTCCTCCAATTTCTCACGAGAACCCGCCAGCGAAACCCAGTAATTGATTTGCTCATCAATACCATTCATCACCTCCGACTCCGATACTTCAATACTATCGATTGCCGCCTGGTGCAAGAACAGTTTCTGAAGGGCTATCTGCTCTGGGATAGAACAATCAGGATCACCAGCATACTTGATTCCTTCTGCCTCACTTTGCAAACGGGTAGCCTCAACCTCAGACTTCAATATAGGTTCGTCACCTACTACCCATATCACCTCATCCACAACACTTGCTTCATTGATCACCTGACTATCAGCAAGAGTTGCATCCACTTGAGAAGAGTCAGCATCCTGTGCAGCAAAACCACGCAAAGCTTTGTTGGCATTAGCAGAAATACCAACCAAGAACAACAAAGCAACAAATGCCAGCCCTATTTTATTTTCAAGATCCATGAATTTTCTTTTTTAATGTTTATTGACTGTATCCAGGACCTTCTCGTCCACAAATACAGGATATTTTTTTCTTAATGTTGCCACCCAATCTTTCTCCAACTGGTCCTGATAGTCGGCAACAACCAAAGCCTTCACATCGGTATAATCCTCTGGGGCCTTTTTCAGAACTTTTCCAAAAGTGGCATCAAAAGGATAATCCTTGACAGCCTGCACCGTAGTATCCTTATGGAAAACCATCTTATCTACCAATGCATGATCACCTTTCTTAAATATACCCTTTTCAACACGGATACGAATCACGGAATCCTTATTGAAAGTATTACGCAGGATTTCAGCCCATTCTGCAAAAGGTTTACCCTTTACACTCTTTTTAACCGCCTTGATATCGGCTTCATTCTTCACATGATAGGCGATACCCTTAAAGCGAGGCTGTTCCCACTTATATTTTTTCTTATTCTTGGCAAAATAAGAGGCTAATCCCTTTTCATCTTTTGCCGCTTTATCCCATACAAGACGATTGCTGATCTCATACAACAAGAGACCATCATGATATTCCTGTATCAGATATTTCAAGTCTGAATCCTTAGCAGACAACTCTTCAGCCTTCTTCTCCAGCAAAGTTTCCTTGGCAGAAGAAGATTGCTCGTTTTTAACTAAAGAATCCAATTTCTCATCAATAATTTTTTCTCTTATACCCCTTGCATCAATAAAACGATAAATATCATTCTTCAAGGAGTCATAAGGGAAGAAATTCTGCTTACCATTCAATTTAATGATATGGTAGCCAAACTCAGACAATACAGGAGCATGCAACTTACCCACCTTCATGGAATAAGCAGCATCCTCGAAAGCCTTTACAGTCTGACCTCTTGTAATCCAAGGCAACTCACCACCCTTTTGAGCCGTTCCCTTGTCATCAGAATATTTCTTAGCCAACTCAGCAAAATCAGCACCACGGCTCAAGACCTTATAAATAGAATCAGCCTTTGCCTTAGCTGCATTCTGTTCTGCAGGAGTAGCTTTCTGGTTAAGTAAAATCAAGATGTGAGCAGGCTTAACCATACCACCTGCTCCATCTATACGCTCTTGAGTTTCTTTATAAATCTTACGCGCCTCTTTCTCCACATCATCCGATGTGATAAAAGATGGTCTCACCTGTTGATCTCTATATGTTTCAAATTCCTTCTTAAAAGATGTCAAGGTATCCACCTTCGCATCCAATGCCGCCAAAACCTTCAACTTGTAGTTGACAAACAAATCCACATACTCCTTTACGGTTTTCTTGTCAATGACGCCATTAGAGTTGTTCTTATTATAAGAGTACTCAAATTCAGAACGAGTAACAGGCTTGCCGTTAATCGTCATAACAGTAGGATCATTTTGAGCAAAAGCTATGCTCCCCGAGAGAAGCATAGCAGAAATCAGCGCATAAAATTTCATATCAAATTAATTATTCTGGACGACTATAGTTTGGAGCCTCACTTGTGATTGTGATATCATGTGGATGGCTCTCCAATACACCAGCATTAGTAATACGGGTAAACTTCGCATTGTGAAGATTTCCGATAGTGGCAGCACCACAATAGCCCATACCTGAACGCAAGCCACCAATCAACTGGTAGATAACCTCCTGAACAGTTCCCTTGTAAGGAACACGACCTGCGATTCCTTCTGGAACCAATTTCTTCACATCCTTTGTATCACCCTGGAAATAACGGTCCTTAGAACCATTCTTCTGCTCCATAGCTTCCAAAGAACCCATACCGCGATAGCTCTTGAACTTACGGCCATTGAAGATAATTGTATCACCAGGACTTTCCTCGGTACCTGCAACAAGTGAACCAATCATTACGCAGCTACCACCGGCAGCCAATGCCTTAACGACATCACCTGAATAGCGGAGACCTCCATCAGCAATCAATGGAACACCTGTGCCCTGCAATGCAGAATATACGTCATAGATAGCGCTCAACTGAGGAACACCTACACCGGCAACCACACGAGTAGTACAGATAGAACCAGGGCCAATACCTACTTTCACACCATCGGCACCATTTTCAACCAGATACTTAGCAGCAGCACCTGTTGCAACATTACCAACGACAACATCTACGTTAGGGAAAGCAGCCTTTACCTGATGCAGTTTTTCAACCACACCCTTAGAATGGCCATGGGCAGTATCAATAACGATAGCATCAGCTCCAGCTTCAACCAAAGCCTTCGCACGATCCAAAGTATCTACTGTGACACCCACACCTGCAGCCACACGGAGACGACCCTTTTCATCCTTGCAAGCCATCGGTTTATCCTTAGCCTTGGTGATATCCTTATAGGTAATCAAACCAACAAGATGATTAGCGTTGTCAACTACTGGCAACTTCTCAATTTTATTTTCCTGAAGAATCTGGGCAGCTGCAATCAAGTCTGTCTGAAGATGTGTAGTTACAAGATTTTCACTTGTCATAACCTCGTCTATCTTCTTGTCCAAATGACGCTCGAAACGAAGGTCACGATTTGTAACAATACCAACCAAGTGATTCTCGTCATCAACTACAGGAATACCACCGATATGATAATCATGCATCATATCAAGAGCATCCTTCACTGTACTGCCACGACGGATAGTGACAGGGTCATAAATCATACCATTCTCAGCACGCTTAACAATAGCGACCTGACGAGCCTGTTCCTCGATAGTCATGTTCTTGTGAATCACACCGATACCACCTTCACGGGCGATAGCAATCGCCATTGAAGCCTCGGTAACAGTGTCCATCGCTGCTGTAACGAATGGAACATTCAACTCGATGTTACGAGAAAATTTGGTTTTCAACTCTACCTCTTTAGGCAGTACCTCAGAATAAGCAGGAATAAGAAGGACGTCGTCGTAAGTGAGACCGTCCATTACAATTTTATCTGCAACAAATGATGACATATTGTAACCTTTTAAAAATTTATTGCGTGCAAATTTAGCAATAATATTTCAGATAAGACGCACTTTTTACGATTTTCTTACCTTATTAAAGCTATTTAACGTGATTAGTTGGCTTGTTCCGACAAGAACTTGATTCTCACGAGTCTAATTTCATCCTCTGAATAATCTTCTCCAAGCTCTTCTACAGCAGTATTCAAGTCATCAGTTTCGCTTTCCATAAAGTAGTCATAAATATCATCTACATGATCATCATCTACGACTTCGTCTATGAAATAATCGATATTCAACTTGGTTCCGCTATAGACGATGGCTTCAATCTCGTCAAGAAGTTCCTCGAACTCCAAACCTTTTGCCTCTGCCAAATCATCCAAATCAATCTGGCGATCGATGCTTTGAATGATAGACACTTTCAGCATAGACTTCTTGGCAACTGTACGTACACGGAGTTCTTCCGGACGTTCTATCTCATTATCCGCACAATATTTTTTGATCAACTCACAGAATTCCTTACCAAAGCGTTTTGCCTTACCTGCACCGACACCCTGGACATTCTGAAGTTCCTGCATATTGACAGGATACATAGTAGCCATCTGCTCCAATGAAACATCCTGAAAAATGACATACGGAGGCAGTTTGTGCTTCTTGGCAAAATTCTTGCGCAAATCCTTCAACATAGCATATAATTGCGGATCCAAAGCCCCACAACTACCTTCGCTACTGTTTTCAGATTCGTAATCCTCCTTAAACTCCTTATCTGCAACAATCATAAAAGACTCAGGATTCTTGATGAATCTCTTACCCGCAGCAGTGAGTTTAAGAAGTCCATAATTCTCAACGTCTTTCTTGAGATAGCCACAAAGCAAGGCCTGACGAATAACTGGATTCCACAATTTGTTATCCATATCTTCACCTGCTCCAAATTCTTCCAGATCATTGTGCTTGTGAGATACGATGTCATCCGTACCTCTACCCTTCACAAAGTCGATAATATACTCCTGACGGAAATTCTCCTTGACCGCAGCTACGGCCTGAAGTACAACCAAGAGAGCATCCTTCGCCTCGATCTTCGTTGTAGGATGCAGACAGTTGTCACAGTTATGGCAATTTTCCTCAGAATATTCCTCACCGAAATAATGGAGAAGCATCTTGCGACGGCAAACAGAAGACTCTGCATAAGCAGCAGTTTCCTGCAACAATTGCCTGCCTATATCTTGCTCTGCCACAGGCTTGTTTTCCATAAACTTCTCCAGTTTCCTCAAGTCTTTTCGGGCATAAAAGGCAATACATATACCTTCACCACCATCTCGGCCGGCACGACCAGTTTCCTGATAATATCCTTCCAGACTCTTTGGAATATCGTAATGGATTACAAAACGGACATCTGGTTTGTCAATACCCATACCAAAGGCTATGGTGGCCACGATTACATCGATTTTCTCCATCAGGAAATCATCCTGAGTCTGAGAACGAGTAGCAGAATCTAGACCAGCATGATATGGCGCTGCCATTATCTCGTTGGCCTTTAATATCTCAGCCAATTCCTCCACTTTCTTACGAGACAAGCAATAAATGATACCGCTCTTGCCAGGATGCTGACGGATGAACATGATAATCTGTCTATCAATATCCTTTAGCTTTGGGCGTACCTCATAATATAAGTTGGCGCGATTAAAGGAACTTTTAAATTCCTTGGCATCCGCAATACCCAGACTTTTCTTGATATCAGTTCGCACTTTATCTGTAGCAGTGGCAGTAAGGGCAATGACAGGCGCATTACCAATTTCATTGATAATCGGACGGATTCGCCTATATTCTGGACGGAAATCATGTCCCCATTCAGAAATACAATGAGCTTCATCAACGGCATAGAAGGAAATCTTGACGGTCTTCAAGAAATCCACATTATCCTCTTTTGTCAAAGACTCAGGAGCCACATAGAGGAGTTTGGTCTTTCCAGACAGGATATCTTCCTTCACCTTTTCTATTGCCGATTTGTTGAGGGAAGAGTTCAAATAATGTGCCACACCATCATCTTCACTGAGACCATTGATGACATCTACCTGATTTTTCATCAATGCTATCAATGGAGAAATGACAATGGCCGTTCCCTCCATGATGAGAGAAGGCAACTGATAACACAAACTCTTTCCACCTCCAGTAGGCATAAGCACAAATGTATCATGACCACTCATCAGATTTCTGATGATAGCTTCCTGCTCGCCTTTAAACTTATCAAAACCGAAATAGCGCTTAAGCTGACCTGTAAGATTAACCTGTTCTGCCATATTCAACCTATCAATTAAAATCTATTTTATGTTCTATGGTACAAGTCCAATGGGGGATTAGCCCATTGAACTTTTATGCTGACTCCAATTTTTGCAAATGAGCCTTATCTAATTGTGACTTTGCATATTCCAAAGTCACCTTAAACTTCTTAACTTTCTTGGATGGAATCTCAAACATGGCATCCATCATGATTGCTTCAACAATAGAACGGAGTCCACGAGCACCCAATTTGTATTCTACAGCCTTATCAACTATACAATCCAACGCATCCTCATCGAAAGTCAATTCTATACCGTCCATCTCCATCAGTTTGACATACTGCTTCACAATAGAATTCTTTGGTTCTACCAAAATCTTGCGCAAAGCAGCTCTATCCAATGGATTCAGATAGGTAAGAACTGGCAAACGACCAATGATTTCAGGTATCAGACCAAAAGACTTCAAGTCTTGTGGCAGGATATATTTCATCAAATCAGACTTATCGATGTTTCTGACATTCTGAACTGAATTATAACCAACAACATGCGTATTGAGGCGCTGGGCAATCTTCTGCTCTATGCCATCAAAAGCGCCACCGCAGATAAAGAGGATATTTCTTGTATCCACATGGATGTAATCCTGATCAGGATGCTTTCTTCCTCCCTTTGGTGGAACATTGACCATCGTTCCTTCCAAAAGTTTCAGCAAGCCCTGCTGCACACCTTCACCACTTACATCACGGGTAATAGAAGGATTATCACTCTTACGTGCAATCTTATCTATCTCATCAATAAAGACAATACCTCTTTCTGCTGCAGCAACATCATAGTCGGCAACCTGAAGCAATCGGCTCAAGATGCTCTCTACATCCTCACCCACATAACCTGCTTCTGTAAAAACTGTGGCATCTACAATGGTAAAAGGAACGTCCAGCATCTTGGCTATGGTTCTGGCGAGAAGAGTCTTACCAGTACCCGTGCTTCCTACCATAATAATATTACTCTTTTCGATTTCCACGCCATCATCAGTCTTCTGCTGCTGCAAACGCTTGTAATGGTTATAGACAGAAACTGACAAATAGCGCTTAGCCTCATCCTGACCTATTATATACTCATCAAGATACTTCTTGATTTCAACAGGCTTTGGAACATCTTTCAGTTCAAAAGAACTTGATTTATCATCCTTTAAAACTCCTGTTGACTGGACTATATCCCAGGCCTGATGGGCACAATCCTCACAGATAAAACCACTGACACCAGTAATCAGCAGTTTCACCTCAGATTCACTACGTCCACAGAAGCTACATACTTTCTTTGGCATACCTTATTATATATATATATTATTTTCGTACCAAAACAGAATCAATCATACCATATTCCTTTGCCTCTTCTGCTGTCATCCAGTAATTTCTATCACTGTCTGCCCAAACTTTCTCGTATGGAGTATGAGAATGGTTAGAAATAATCGTATATAATTCTTTCTTGAATTTTTGAATTTCCTTTGCTTCAATCTCGATATCAGAAGCCTGACCCTGAACACCACCGAGTGGCTGATGAATCATCACACGGCTATGAGGCAAAGCAGAACGCTTGCCCTCTTGACCAGCAACAAGAAGAACTGCACCCATAGAAGCAGCCATACCTGTACAGATAGTAGCCACATCTGAAGAAATAAACTGCATGGTGTCATAAATACCCAAACCTGCAGTCACGCTACCACCAGGGCTATTAATATAGATTGAAATATCCTTGCCGCTATCTACAGAATCCAAATAAAGCAACTGTGCCTGAAGGGTATTTGCTGTATAGTCATCAATCTCAGTACCCAAGAAGATAATACGATCCATCATCAGACGAGAGAAAACATCCATCTGAGTTACATTGAGCTGACGCTCCTCCAGAATATAAGGATTCAAATACTTAGCCTGCGACTTGATGACATCATCAAGCACCATTCCATTTATGCCAAGATGCTTGGTTGCATATTTTCTAAAATCGTTCATATTACATCATTTATTATTCAAATTTATATACGAAAATCGAGGTTATCGACCTCTATATCTCGTTCTGTGGAACAAAGATAATAAAAAAAGTCGATAACCTCGAAATAAATCTGATATTTTTTCTAAAAAAATATTATTCTTGCATCATCTTGTTGAAATCCTCAACAGAAATCTCCTTTTCGTTCAACTTAACAACAGTCTTCAATGCTGTAGCCAACTTACGGTCGATAGAGCGATCTACCAATGCATCTGTAGAGTTACCCTTCTTGAGAATCTCATTTGCATAGTTCTCAACATACTCCTCAGGAATGTTGGTCATACCATACTGAGCGAACTGTGCACGAGCTGCTTCCTTTGCAGTCTCCTTGATATCTTCGTCGTTAATCTTGATATCCTGAGCCTTGATAAGCTGCTCCTTGATCAAATGCCAAGTCAACTCCTTAAGGCTCTCCTCGTAGTTCTTCTCTACGAAGTCCTCGCCCTTATCCTTGTTGTTAGCCAACATGATACGCTTCAACAATGCATCTGGGAATTCCAACTTGCCAACCTTCTTCTCGCAGTGAGCACGAACATCAAGGAGGAACTTATAGTCAGAGTCACCTACCAACTGTGCCTGCAAGCCCTCAGCAATCTTAGCACGGAAAGCAGCCTCGTCCTTCACATCTGTATCCTCACCAAGAGCCAACTTGAAGAGCTCCTCGTTTACCTCATGCTTCTTGAAACGCTGGATTTCTGTAACCTGATAGCTGAACTCAGACTCCAAATCCTTCACAGAATCACGCTCAATCTTCAAGAGCTGAGCTACCTCTGTATCGTTATCTGGATAAGCCTTCTTAGGATTGAATGTGATGATATCACCTACCTTTGCATCATTGAAAAGGTTCTTCTGCTCTTCTACCTTAATGTAGCTTGGCATCATCATGGCACCCTCTACAGTAATGCCACCTTCCTTGGTGTTACCATTCTCGTCCAACTCACGCAAGTCACCCTTCAGCATATCATTCTCCTGATAAACCTCAGCCTTCTCATAGCTACCAGAACGAGAAGCGTACATATCTACCTGCTGATCAAGAATCTTATCATCAACAGTGATATTGTAGTAATCTACCTTATCACGACCAGAAAGAGCAACCTTGAACTCTGGAGCAACAGCGATGTCAAACATGAATGTATAAGGACCATCCTTCTCAATATCAACTGGCTCCTGCTTCTCTGATGTGAGAGGCTCACCGAGCATCTGGATATTATTGTCCTGTACATACTTGTAAATCTGCTGGCCTACGAGCTTATTGATAGCCTCCATCTTTACAGATGCACCAAACTGACGCTTAATCATGCCCATAGGAGCCTGACCTGGACGGAAACCAGGAACGTTAGCTTTCTTACGATAGTCCTTCAATGTCTTCTCGACATCATTCTTGTAATCCTCCTCTTCGACAACGAGGGTCAAAAGACCATTAATCTTGTCAGGATTTTCAAATGAAATTTTCATCTTGATGTTTTGTTTTTATATTATTAATTATTTTCTTCTTAATATTTTAATAGTTCGTCAACACGATTGGCTTGCAAAATTACGCATAATTCGTGAATATACCTAATATATAAGAGAAAAATTTGTTTTTTTAACCATCTTCCTCTGCTTCTTTGGCTCTTTTCTGCTCATCAATGAGCTGAAAGTCTTTCTTACGAAGCACAAAACTATTACTTAAATACTTCTCACGAACCACCTTATTGGTTGCCAAATCCTCCGGCTTACCCTGAAACAGAATTTTACCTTCAAACAAAAGATAGGCACGGTCGGTAATTGTCAGCGTCTCCTGCACATTATGGTCGGTAATCAGAATTCCAATATTGCGATATTTCAGACGCCAGACAATGTGCTGAATATCTTCCACAGCAATAGGATCGACACCGGCAAAAGGTTCATCCAACATAATAAACTTCGGATCAATGGCAAGACAACGGGCTATCTCGGTACGACGACGTTCACCACCAGACAACTGATCACCCTTGTTTTTGCGGACCTTGTTGAGACGGAATTCATTAATCAGACTTTCTAACTTTTCCAACTGATAGCTGCGTGGTTTACCCGTCATTTCCAGTACAGACAATATATTGTCCTCCACACTCATTTTTCGAAAGACACTTGCCTCCTGAGGCAAATAGCCAATACCTGCACGGGCGCGTTTATACACAGGATAATTGGTAATATCCTGATCACCCAGATAAACATGACCTTCATTAGGTACAACCAAACCTGTAGTCATATAGAAAGAAGTTGTCTTACCTGCACCATTTGGTCCAAGCAAACCTACGATTTCTCCCTGCTTCACATTGATGGTAACACCATTGGCGACAGTTCTTTTACCATAACGTTTCACCAAACCCTCAGTTCTGAGAACCAGTTTATCGCTACAATCCGATTGCTGTTGATTATTAATTATTTCGTCCATAATTTGCATTTTTAGAGTGAAGAACTATTCATTCTCCGCATTTTTGGTGCAAAAATACTAAAAAACAAGCAAATATCACTTATAAAATCAAAAAACTATTCATTATATAGTAGTTTTTTAGAGGATTTTGGTTACTTTTGCACCATCAAACAGAGATTTATTAGCATGTTAATATCAAAATGGCTTACCACCTTCGGTAAATATCTTATTTTAATGGGGCGCGCTTTTTCACGTCCTGAGCGTATGCGCATGTTTCTGAAACAATATGTGAAAGAAATGTCACAGTTGGGTGTCAACTCCATTGGCATCGTACTGCTCATTTCATTTTTCATAGGAGCAGTAATTTGTATTCAGATGAAATTAAACATCCAAAGTCCTTGGATGCCAAGATGGGTATCTGGTTATACCACACGAGAAATCATGCTGCTGGAGTTTTCTTCCAGTATCATGTGTCTGATTCTTGCCGGAAAGGTTGGTTCCAATATCGCATCTGAACTGGGAACCATGAGAGTAACCCAGCAGATTGATGCGCTGGATATCATGGGGGTAAATTCTGCATGTTATTTGATCTTACCTAAAATCTTAGGTTTGGTTACCATCATGCCTTTTCTGGTAATTTTCAGTTCAGGTATGGGCATCATCGGTGCGTATGGTACTGCTTATATCGGACACATCCTACCTCCAGACGACCTGACATTGGGACTTCAGCATTCATTCAATCAATGGTTTGTATGGATGAGCATCATCAAAAGCTTGTTTTTTGCATACATCATCGCCAGTGTATCATCCTTTTTCGGTTATACGGTGGAAGGAGGTTCAGTAGAAGTAGGTACAGCATCTACGGATGCAGTAGTCAGCTCAAGTGTTTTAATACTCTTCTCTGACGTATTCCTTACCCAAGTGCTTTCATAACAACTCAAATACCTCAAATTATTCTATAAGATTATGATTGAAGTTAAAAACTTGACTAAGTCTTTCGGTGACAAGACTGTTCTCAACAATATAAATATGGTATTTGAGACCGGCAAAACCAACTTGATTATTGGTCAGAGCGGCTCAGGTAAGACTGTCTTGATGAAAAATCTTGTTGGATTATTAGAACCTACAAGTGGTGAAGTACTGTATGACGGGCGCAACTTCGTACAGATGTCTAAGAAAGAAAAGGTATTCATGCGCCGAGAGATGGGCATGATTTTCCAAAGCGCAGCACTCTTCGATTCCTTGCCGGTTTTAGAAAACGTGATGTTTCCACTCGACATGTTTTCCAACATGAATTACAAGGAAAGAGTAAAAAGAGCTCAGGAATGTCTTGACCGCGTAAACCTGATTGATGCCCAGCACAAATTTCCAGGTGAGATTTCTGGAGGTATGCAGAAGCGTGTTGCCATCGCACGCGCTATTGTCATGAATCCCAAGTACTTGTTCTGTGACGAGCCAAACTCCGGTCTTGATCCAAAAACATCATTGGTCATAGACGAATTACTCTCAGACATCACCAAGGATTACAACATGACAACTATCATAAATACCCACGATATGAATTCTGTAATGGGTATAGGTGAAAATATTTGTTTTATCTACCAAGGAAAAAAAGAATGGCAAGGCAACAAGGATGAAGTCATTTCATCCACAAATGAAAAGCTGAACGACCTTGTCTTTGCTTCAGACCTCTTCCGCAAGGTAAAGGAAGTAGAAATGAAAGAAGCGAAACCATAATAATACAGAAAATAAAAAAGCTACCAGCAAAGAGCTGATAGCTTTTTTATTTTCATCTCATTTTCCAATCACCATGGACCAGTACCATGGGCACAACAACCTGTTCTTTAGTACTATCACCATATACCATCTGTAAGAAAACATCAGCCACATGGCGAGCAGTATCAGCCTTGGCATGCAGAACATGAATACCAGCCAGTCCCTTATGTTCTTCTTGCTGCTGCTCCATAAACATCCGGGCATTCAGCAACAATTGCTCATGATAACCTTTAGAAATACGATTCGGCTGATTGTATCCAGCCACAAAATCATTATATTTCCCCTCTAAGAGCAAGTCATAATAACCCTTGGCTGCAATCCCGGCAAAATAACCAGGATCAGGAGTTTCCTTCTTACACGAAGCAAATACCAATCCTATGCCCAATATCATGAAAAACAAGAATTTCTTCATCTTAGCTCCAATTACTTTTGACGGATAAAAATATTAATTGGACAGCCATGCAAAGACCAGTTCTCGCGAATCTTGTTCTCCAAGAATCTACGATAATTCTCCTTCACATACTGTGGTAAGTTGGCATAGAACACAAACGACGGAATCGTTGTGTTAGGCAACTGTGTACAATATTTAATCTTAATGTATTTACCCTTGATACTCTGAGGAGGAAAAGCCTCAATGATAGGAAGCATGACCTCATTCAGTTTAGAAGTTCCAATGTGAACCTTACGGTTCTGATAAACCTGCTTAGCAGTTTCCAAAACTCTGAAAATACGCTGCTTAGTCAAAGCAGAAGCAAAGATGATAGGGAAGTCAACGAATGGAGCCATACGCTTGCGGATTGCATTCTCGAAAGTATCAATAACCTTTTGATTCTTTTCCTCTACTAAGTCCCATTTATTCACTACAACAACCAGACTCTTATTATTCTTCTGAATCAACTGGAAAATATTCATATCCTGAGTCTCAATGCCTCGAGTTGCATCAAGCATTAAGATACATACATCACTATTTTCTATCGCACGGATAGAGCGCATAACAGAATAGAACTCCAGATCCTCACTCACCTTGTTTTTACGACGAATACCAGCAGTATCCACCAAATAAAAATCAAAGCCGAATTTATCATATCTCGTATAGATACTATCACGAGTCGTACCTGCAATTTCAGTCACGATATTACGATCCTCACCGATAAATGCATTGATAATACTGCTCTTACCAGCATTAGGACGCCCAACTACAGCAAAACGTGGAATATCTTCATCAATACTTTCCTCCGGATTATCCTGGAGTTTATCCAAAATCATATCCAGTAAATCACCAGTACCACCACCAGTAGCAGCACTAATACACTGAGGATCACCCAATCCTAGTTTATAAAACTCAGCAGCCTGATAATATTCTGCACTATTATCTACTTTGTTGGCTACGAGGATTACAGGCAATTTGGCACGACGGAGAATAAGCGCAACATCCTCATCCCAGTCCGTCAAACCAGTATTTACATCCACCAGAAAGAGAACCAGATCAGCCTCTTCTGTAGCTACCAACACCTGCTTACGGATAGCATCTTCAAAAATATCATCAGATTTAACAACCCAACCTCCCGTATCCACTACAGAAAATTCTCTACCATTCCAACTGCACTTACCATACTGGCGGTCACGAGTAGTACCAGCCGTATCGCTTACAATAGCGCGACGAGATTGCGTCAAACGATTGAATAAAGTAGATTTACCCACATTTGGGCGACCTACAATTGCTACTAAATTTGCCATAAAAGTCATTTTTCCCCCTTCCTTTAGGAGGCTTCAAGGATGTGGTCTCTGCATCCAAGTTAAAAATTTGCCGAAGCTGACCATGCTCCAGCCCTCGCCAATCAGCGAGAGTAACTCCCTCGATTACATTCAGGGAGTTATGTTTTATCAATATTACTCCGGATTATATCCGAAAGCATCCAGTTCTTTCTGAGAACTACGCCAATCCTTATCAACTTTGACGAAAGTTTCCAGGAAAATTTTCTTGTCGAAGAATTTTTCCAGAGCCTTGCGTGATTCTGTGTTCACCTTCTTCAGCGCAATACCTTGATGACCAATGATAATACCCTTCTGAGAATCACGCTCCACGTAAATCACTGCGTTGATGTGAATCTTATGCTCATCTTCCTTAAAGCGCTCCACTCTTACTTCAACAGAATATGGAATTTCCTTATCGTAATAAAGTAGAATCTTTTCACGAATAATCTCTGAAACGAAGAAACGAGCTGGCTTATCAGTCAACTGGTCTTTATCAAAAAAGGCAGGAGACTCAGGCAGTAGTTCTTTGATACGCTTCAAAAGCATATCTACACCAAACTTATTTTTAGCAGAAATAGGTAAGATTTCAGCATCAGGCAACAAAGAGTGCCATTTCTCAACAATATCTCCTAATTTAGTTTGGTCACTCTCATCAATTTTGTTAATCAACAGCAAGACAGGAATAGTCATCTTTCGTACCTTTTCCAGAAAATCCAGATTTTTTTCAGGATTTTCCACGACGTCGGTAACATAAAGAAGAATATCAGCATCAGCCAAAGCACTCTCCGAGAATGCAAGCATCATCTCCTGCATCTTGTAATTTGGCTTCAAGACACCAGGAGTATCAGAAAACACAATCTGCATATCATCGGTATTAACAATACCCATGATACGATGACGAGTTGTTTGAGCCTTAAAAGTAGCGATACTGATACGTTCGCCCACCAATTGATTCATCAGTGTACTCTTACCAACATTAGGATTACCTACTATATTGACGAAACCTGCCTTATGCATAAACAAACTTGATTTAAGCTAAAAAGACGCATCTTTCTTATTTCTCATAAGAGATGCGTCTTTTTAATTTTTGGATATTTATTTTTTATTATTTTCCGTAAGCAGAGCCATCATAAGCCCACTTATAGAACGATGCACCATGTACAAATCCAGCACCAAAAGCAGTAAAGATGACATTATCACCCTTCTTGAGTTTGCTTTCAGCATCCCACAATGCCAAAGGAATTGTAGCTGCACTTGTATTACCATAATGATCGATGTTGACAACGACCTTGTCCAAAGGAATACCAGCACGTTTGGTTACCGCCTCGATAATACGAAGGTTTGCCTCGTGAGGAATTACCCAGTTTACATCGTCTGCTGCCAAGTTGTTCATCTCCATGATTTTCATCACATCATTGCTCATATCAGTTACCGCATAGCGGAAAACTGTACGACCCTCCTGATAGAGGTAATGCATTCGATGATCTACAGTGAATCGAGATGGAGGACAAACAGAACCACCAGCCTTCATATGAAGGAAAGGCAAGCCCTTACCATCAGTACGCAGGTATGAGTTCTGAACACCTACATTTTCTTCCTCTGTTGCCTCGACAAGAACTGCGCCTGCTCCGTCACCGAAGAGGACACATGTTGCACGGTCTGTATAATCTACCAAAGAAGACATTTTATCTGCACCGATAACAATGATCTTCTTAAAGCGTCCACTTTGAATCATGCTGGCAGCAACATCAAGTGAATACAAGAATCCGCAGCAAGCAGCTGAAAAATCAAATGCAAAAGCATTTTTCAATCCAAGCTTGCCCAAGACAATAGATGCTGTAGATGGGAACTTATAATCTGGTGTAGTTGTTGTCACAATAAGTGCGTCAATTGTATCAGGATCAACACCAGTCTTCTGAATCAACTGCTTGGCTGCCTTTCGGGCCAAGTAACTGGTTCCGAGACCTTCTTCAGTAAGAATACGGCGCTCTTTGATTCCAACACGGGTAGTAATCCACTCATCGGTAGTGTCCACCATACGAGACAATTCCTCATTGTTGAGGATATAGTCAGGCACGTATCCACCTACACCAGTAATTACAGCATTAATTTTACCCATTATTCAGCTGCTTCCTTAACAATTGCAACCTTGCCTCTGTAGTAACCGCAAGTTGGGCAAACAGTGTGGTAAACGTAGTATGCACCACAGTTAGGGCAAACTGCCAATGTAGGAGCTACTGCCTTATCATGAGTTCTTCTCTTAAGTGTACGTGTCTTTGACTGTCTTCTTTTAGGATGTGCCATAATTTTTAAATGTTTAAATTTTAATTTTTACTTTTTCAATTTTAAGAGTGCTGCCCAGCGCGGATCTACAATTTCCTCTTCTTCCTCGCCGCTTCGGGCGGCAGAATGCTCTTGAAGCATTTCAATCATAGCAGGGTTGCATTTTCCAGGTGCATGCACATGCTTGATAGGAATGTTGAGGGCTATAAATTCATAGATGAACCACGCGACATCGAGTATTCCTTCGTTCTCGGCCACAATCACGAGGTCATCTTCTTCTGAGTAGTCTTCTCCAAATCTTACGAGTAATCGGTCATCAGTCTCAATAGATTGCTCCATATCGTCCAGACAGATATCGCAAGGTATGTGTACAATGCCTTCAGTATGAAAATTAAGTTCGAAGAAATCATCTGTACGACTGATTGACAGACTACTTAACAATTCTCCGCTCTGAACATCAGGGGCATCAATTGCCTTAAAATATGCATCATCAAGTTTAAACTCAAGGGTAGAAACTCCCTGAGGTAACGCTTTCAGATCAATTTTAAAAGACTCTATATTACACATATTACAATACTAGTATATTGTTTCGGGGTGCAAAGTTACAAATTATTTTTGAGATAAAATAATTTTTAGTGAAAAAAACTCTAAAATATAGCATATTAAGCAGTTATTTCAATATATTTATAGAAATCAACCGATTAAATTCGCTTATCGAAGAGGTAATTCTATCCTGAAAGTAGTGCCTTTTCCTACTTCGGAACTTTTCACCCATATCTTACCGTTATGGTATTCTTCTACTATGCGCTTAGCTAAAGATAATCCAAGTCCCCAGCCCCTTTCTTTTGTGGTAAAGCCAGGTCTGAACACATTATTGAGATCTTTACGTTTGATACCCTTTCCTGTGTCACTCACTTCAATCACTGCGCATTTATCAGTTTCTTCCACACGAAGCGTAATCCTGCCCACTTTTCCACCCATGGCATCAACCGCATTTTTAGACAGATTCTCAATTACCCATTCGAAAAGAGAAGCATTGATCTTGACAATAATATCATGCTGAGGAAACACTTTTATCATCTGTATGGATTTAGAAGTACGGCGATCCATATAATCTATGACATGATCGAGTACCTCATTCAAGCTGGAAGGAACCGGTTCTGGAAGAGAACCGATCTTAGAGAAACGGTCTGCTATCAATTGAAGCCGCTTCACATCCTTATTCATCTCAGGAATTAAGTCATCATCTGGATAAGTTTCTTTCAAGATTTCTATCCAAGCCATCAGACTGGAAATCGGAGTTCCCAATTGATGAGCAGTTTCCTTTGACAAACCTACCCAAACTTTATTCTGTTCAGCCTTTTTAGAGGAAAGAAGAGCGAAGATGGCCACGACAACAAAGATGAGAACAATACCCAACTGCACCAATGGATAAGCTGCCAGCCTTTTCAACATAAGAGATTCATCATAACAAACCTGAATATATTCATTATTTTTTTGGTTGAGCATAATTTTGATGTGTCTTCCTTTACGAAGAAAGTTTTTGCCCAATAGAGCCGCATTCTTTAGGCTGTCATTAAAATCAGCTCCACTGAGAGTGACATTACGGAAAACCTGTGCATTTCCTTGTGAGTCGAGAACGACAACAGGTATTGTATTATTTTCATTAATAACCTTCAGTACAAGATTAAGATCCGTTTTTTCATCTGCATTATTAAGAGTCCTCATAGCCTCTGCCCAAACTGCCATACGATTCTTTTCCTCATTCTCCAAATCAGCTACCAGAAAATGAGAAATCGCAAGAGATGCTGCAGCAATAACGATAGCTGCAGAAACCAATAAAATCTTAACTTGTCTTATTCGATCTGTCCAAATCATTTATATACTAATTGAAACTTAAATAGATAACGAAAGAAAAAGTTTTTTATTATGAAGGAAAAGAAGAAAAAAGAGTGAGCCAAAGAAGATCTGTGGAAATCCGTGAAATCTGTGGGACAAAATAATCAATGAGAAAAAATCTGCGTCATCTGCGAAATCTGCGTGAGAAAAACAATAGGAGCCCATTTCGGGCGCGAGCCATTGGCCAGCGGCCAAATATCCGCGGAAATCCGTGAGTAATCCGATAAGCAAGATTGCCATCCGATTCATCCGTGAAATCCGATGAAGAAAAATCCCGATGAAGATAAACAAAAAAGCCTCAGAAATCTTTCGAAATCTGAGGCTCTTCATTGAAAGGAGGCGGCGACCTACTCTCCCGCATTGCATTGCAGTACCATCGGCGCAAGTGGGCTTAACTTCTCTGTTCGGAATGGGAAGAGGTGGAACCCCACCGCAATAACCACCTGATAATGGGGGATGACGTATTTGCACACAAGCAAAACAGGATAATGAACTGAAAATACAGTTGAAACTATGAACTTTCATAAAGAAAGTGTTCGGGCAATTAGTAATGCTCGGCTT
>OOCG01000409.1_pt1 | contig 30043 bp, 27 predicted proteins | sample 1671521 | NCBI WGS metagenome assembly OOCG01 (sample SAMN06348165, study PRJEB24527) | human gut metagenome | biome: human gut; feature: ankylosing spondylitis patient; material: feces | host: Homo sapiens | place: China | collected 2015-10
GATGCTTAGTGAGGAAACGCTGGGGGTGCCTGTCATTGCCATTGGTGTGCCTACGGTGGTGGATGCGGCAACATTGGTGAATGATACTATGGATCGGATGCTGGCGGAAATGCGGCATCAAACGGAAAAACAATCTCCTTTTTACCAAATGCTTATGGATATGGAATCAGAGGACAAATACCGCCTCATTACGGAACTTTTGACTCCCGCAGCGGAAAACATGTTTGTGACGCCAAAGGAAGTGGACGCTGTGGTAGACCGTCTGGCAGATATCATTGCCAAAGCCGTGAATATAGCCATGCAGCCCGGTTTGACAGAGGAAGACTGGGCGCTTTTTGGCTGAAAAAAAGTATCATATCATAAGAATGAGAATCCATGTGGATTTTCATTCTTATTTTTTGTGTGGAAAAAAGCGGATTCTTTTGGAGAAATCAGACTGGTTTTTCTTAAGAAAGATGGAACAATTTCTTAATTTTTTCGTCATATCATTAAAATTGGTCAAAGAAAGCGGAATTCCTGGCTTTTCCAGAGGGTAAAGCATGGTCGGTTTCTTGCAAATAAACAAAATTTGTAGTATAATTGCTGGAATAGTATGAGTATGAAAAGAAGGAGAATCCCATGGAAGAAGCTGCAATCGTATTAATGTTAAAGGAAAAAGAAAGTGGTTTTTTAACAAAGGAGCTGGGCTGCTATACTGTAAGCGGTAAAGAAAGTCTGCTGGATCGCATCTACGCAGAAGAAACGGACAACGGTATTGTGGTGCATATGGCTCTGGGCTGCGAAAAAGAAGCGGAAGACTGGGAATATGACGCGATTTTTGACTACTATGACGCGGATGCTCTGCAGGATGTGGTGGATACCGTGGCGGAAGAAGAAGGACATTTGAATCCTGTCTGGGTTGTGACATTCCCTTTCCAGGACGAAGCAGAAGCCATGGAACAGCGTCTGTCTGCTATTTTGCAGGCGCATGACGCAGAACTGCAGTCTGTTTATGCAGCCATTGTAGACAAAAAGGATGATTATTGTGAGCAATAAAAAATTCAGATCTGTCTGCCTGCTGACGGGTATCTGTGCTTTTCTGGTAAGCGGCTGCAATTTTGGCAGTCAGGAAGAAACGCCGGAAGCAGACCCTCCTGTGCAGGATACACAACAGAATATAGAAACAGAAACGCCGGACGAGGAAGTGACCGCAGAGGAAAATATTCCCATTGGTGCGCCGGAAGAAAGTGAAGTTGGGATCATTGCTCCCAGCATACATACGGAAGACGAAAGCCCGAAAACACCTGCCTCCACGTCCTCTAAAAGGGAACCTGTGGCAGATACGAAGCCTTTCTGGCAGAGTGAAAACACCATGCAGCTCAATAACCTGAAGTCTGTGGCATCTGCTGGACAGAGTGCATACAACGATTTGAGTACAAAGCTGGGCTGGATCTGCAAAAACGGCAAACTTTACGCTTATTATACGGGACAAACAGTCACCACAGATACGCTGGTAAGCAATGGGTATCTGGAAAGCGGTTTGTCTGCCGATGACTACGAAATCCTGTTGGTAGACGGTCGGGACTTAGCGGAATATGAAGGGGCAGAAGTGCCTGCGGAAAGCATGAATCTTTGCGTCTTTGCCGCGTCCAAACAGTCTGACGGTACCTATCTGCTGGCATCTGCGGCAGGACGTGCAGGGCAAATTTCCTCTGTAAGTTATAACCGCCTGCTGGCAAGATATAACCAGAACCATGGAACCATGGGGCGGTTGTCCTCTGCTTCAGCGGAATATGGCAGAATTTTGAACTTTGTAGGGCTTTATGAAGGCAGTCTGGAAGACTATTTCGTCAGAGAAATCCGCAAAGATAATAAATATGCTGTGGTTACATTTTCCAGCAAGAAAAATACAGCGGATGTGAAACAGCATGTGCTGCGCAACGACAATAACTTCTGGGAAGTGGTCTATACTAACTTGCAGAATGTATATTACCCCGTTACCAGCATCAATCGTGCCCTTCCGGACTTTAATCCGTCACTTTTGCCGGATTATAACCTGGCGGTATGGAAGAGCTATATTGTCCGCAGGGATCAGTCCTTGGTCAATACCATGATTTCCAAGCGTCTGATTACCGACGAAAGCCAGATTTATTATCAGTGCGGTACCGATCAGTATTTCTATATGGTACTGACAAATGGTTCCCGTTATGTGGCTTATAAGATCGACGGTGTATGGCAGATTACCCATGTCAACAGCGACTACGAAGCCAATAACTTTATTTCTGCCAGAACCGGGCAGGATTATGGATTTATATTACTGGACGATTGACAGCCTCAGGCTGTGGCGGCGGTCTGTACCGAAGGTATGGACTGCCGTTTTTGTATCAGAAAGGAACGTGAGGAATTTGAAGAAAGCAAGTGGTGATACAGTCAAGACAAACGCCATGCGGCAGCTGGAAGTGGCAGGCATTTCCTACCGCACAGCGTCTTATGAATATGATGAAAACAATCTGTCAGGGCTTCATGCGGCAGAACAGGTGGGAATTCCAGCAGAACAGGTATTCAAAACCCTTGTGACAAGAGGGGATAAAACGGGAATCCTCGTTTTTTGTATTCCTGTGGATATGGAATTGGATTTGAAAAAAGCGGCAGCCGTTTCCGGTAATAAAAAACTGGAAATGACCCATGTGAAAGAACTGTTGGGGTTGACAGGATATATCCGCGGCGGATGTTCCCCCATTGGCATGAAAAAGAAATATCCTACCTTTATTGATGAAACTGCTATTTTGTTTGATGAAATCGCAGTCAGTGCAGGTATGCGCGGGGAACAGATTATTCTGAATCCCGAAGATCTCATCCGTTTTGTGGAAGCAAAGGAAGCGGATGTGACAAAGGAAATGCAGGATTAAGAGAAAGAGCCGAACTTGCTTCGGAGCAACTTCATAAGAAAATAAAGAAAGCTGAAATCCTTATTTATAGAGGGTTTCAGCTTTCTGATTATTATGGTTGTTTTGGAGTAGGAATCCCAATATTGTGTCTTTTCAAAAATTGCGCCGCATCTATTTTGGAAAGGAGTACAGCGGCAAATATGAGGATACAGCCCAGTACTACTTTCACGGTGACAGGTTCCTTGAGAAACCACACGGAAAAAAGAAATCCAAATAGAGATTCCAACGAAAGCAGAATGGCAGTTGCCGTTTCTGAGGTATAGCGCTGTGCCACATTCTGAATGGTAAAAGCCAGAACGGTGTTTGGCACAATGAGGTATAACAGGCTGCCCAAAGTCAAAAGGGAACAGCTCTGTGGAATGCCGTCTGTGAGCAGGGCAGTCACAGCAGCCAAAAGACCTGCCGACAGGAACTGGAAAAAGGACAGACGGATGGGGTCTTCATTTCTTGCGAAGATGCTCACCAATACAATCTGCAAAGCAAAGAGAAATGCAAATCCAACGGAAAGGCCTTCACCGAGGCCGATGGTCAGGCTTTCATTGAGGCTGATACAGCCAATGCCAGCCAGTGTCAGAATTGCTGCCAGCAGTTCTCTGCCATTGATTCGCTTTCGCAGCAGAAAACAACTCAGAAAAGGAACAAACATCACATAAGAAGCAATGAGGAAAGACTGTTTTCCGGGGGTGGTGCGGTCAAGACCAGCCAGTTGGACAGAAAGCCCTACGAACTGCAATATCCCTAAGAGCATTCCTTTTTTGGCTACATTTTTTGTGGTGTGCCGCAGACTGCGACAGAAAATCAGACCCAGACAAAGTGCGGAGCCTAAAAAGCGGAATGCCAGTATGGTAAAAGGCTCATATTCTGCCAATGCGAATTTTCCTGCCAGAAAACCGCCGCCCCAAATGGCAGCAGCCAAAAGCAGACCCAGATTCGCCAGTATGGATTGCTGTTTTGCAGACATATCAGTCCCTCCTTTCGTTTGTGCCAGTATAACACGGATTTTTCAGTGATACAATAAATCTAACAAAATTAAATATATTGAAATTATGTGCGATGTGCTGTACAATGAGCGGAGAGGTGAAGGGCATGAAAAATACCAGAATCGGTGAAAAAATTGCAGAATATCGACGGAAAAACGGACTGACTTTGCGGGACTTTGCAAAGCAGACCAATTTGAGTACCGCTTTGCTCAGTCAGCTGGAACGGAATATTGGCAATCCAACTTTAAGCATCTTGTCTACGCTGGCAGAGGCCATGGGCATTTCTGTATCAGAACTGGTGGAACAGAAGGTGGAAAACGCCGAAATGATACTGCGGAAGGAACAGCGTAAGACAATCGTTATGTATCAGGGACAGACCATGTATGACGTTTTGGCTTGTGATACCTGTCATGCCAATCTGGAATTGCTTCTCATGACGCTGGAAGGAAAATCGTGGACATCCAATGGATATACCCAGCATACCCAAGAGGAGGAAGTGGCTTATGTGCTGCAGGGAGAAGTGACCATTGACTTGGAGGGGGAAATCTTTGTGTTGGGGGAAGAAGATACCATCCGTATCCTGCCGGGAAGAAAACACAAACTCTATAACCACACGGATACAGAAGTGAAAGTATTATTTGTAAAATGCAGAGTATAAAAAAACCGATGTGAAAACATCGGTTTTTTTCATTCAAATATTAATTTGCAGGTACATAAATGGGATTGCTGGTGCCGCAGACTACGCCGTCCCGTACGGTAGCAATGCGGATATAGAATCCCTGCTTATTTGTCATGGAAATGCCAAATGCATGGGGATAATTCCAGTACCACTGATTGTTGTTCAGTGTGGTGTTTTTCACCTGCTGGTAATTGCCGCCTTCTTCGGAAGCAATATAAATATAGTAGTAATCCGCATCATAAACAGGTTCCCAAATGAAATAGGTATAGCCATTTTCCGTTGTATAAGTGATGTTTCTGGGAACGGATGGCTGATATACATAATTCTTCATGCCGCTGATGGGCAGGTTCATGGTACGGTGTACCGCAAGCACTTTTTCAATGGGAATAGCGAAATACTGGTTTTCGCTGTAAGAAGAACACATGCCGATGACCTGTCCTGCTGCGTTGAACAGACCGCCGCCGCTGCTGCCGTGGGCAATGGGCGCAGTCATGGAAATGATGTCGTCTGTATATCCGTTGACAGTACCTGTGCTGGAAACATTGCGTTTGCCTTTGGGAGAACCGATGGCTGTGACTTTTTCTCCTGCTGTGATGGTATAAGATGGTGTCACAGGATGCAGTCCCTGTTTGTCAATTTGCAGAAGGGCAATGTCTGCCTGAGGGTCAAGACCCACAACGGTGATGTCACCGGCGTAGATGGTGCCGTCATTGAATATAATCTGGGCTGTGGAAGCGTTTTCAATGACATGGAAGTTGGTGGCAATGAGGCCGTCTTCTGATAGAACGATGCCGCTTCCCTGAATTTTATTTGTCTGGATATAAACCACAGAGTCTGCGGTGGTATATTCCGGTGTGGCAGGTGCGCCGCCTCTTTCAATGGATACGGTGTAGGTTTGGGAGTCCCAAGTGACGGAAGCACCGCTGTAGTCTGCCACAAAACGCAGAGGAACCATGGTGATATCATCAATGATGCGGGGGGCTGCGTCCAATACCACTTGGGTATTATTGACAGTAGCGTAAGCATTGTTGATGGTCAGATACATATTGGTATCTGCATCTTTTGCCACAATGGAACGGTCTTTTTCATTCCATACCACTTCGTATCCTAATGGCTCCATGATGTCTCGCATGGGAACCAGCACACGGTCGTTTTCAATGACAGGGTCGTGGCGGCAGGAAAGTACATTGCCGTCCAGCTGTACGATCACATCTTTCGCCAAAGCAGGTACGGTGCTCCATAACAGAAGCAACAGTCCCAGAAGAATACTGTATTTGATTTTTCTCAAAGAATCACATCCTTTCTTATGCTTTTCAGTATAGCATAGAACCGGAAAAAGAAAAGAGAACAGTGAAAATTGCAAAGAAAACGTAAAATCCTTCCATAGGAGACGTCGTTGCTTTTCTACTTAAAATGTGGTATGCTGTTACCCGCAAGAAGCAGACAGGAGGAAACAAAATGTTTGAGAGAGTTTTGACAGAAGAAGATTTTGAGAAAGTATATCCCATTCTTGAACAGAGTTTTCCAGAAACAGAACTGCGCACAAGAGAAGATCAGCTTGCCCTGCTTCAAAATGAAAGATATCGTTTGTATGCCATCAAGGATGAAACGGAAAAAAACGGTGGGGTGATTGCTGCCTGGGAGCTGCCTGATGATTTGCTGTACGTGGATCATTTTGCCATTTTGCCGGAAAAACGGAATCATGGTTTTGGCGGGAATGTGCTGGATATGTTTTTGGATTGGAAACGTAAAAAAGTCGTTCTGGAAGTGGAATTGCCGGAAGACGAGCTGACACGCCGCCGGATTGGATTTTATGAACGCCATGGCTTTGTGTGGAATGATTATCCTTATATGCAGCCGCCCATGCGCAAAGGACAGAAGCCTTTTCCCCTTAGATTGATGACCAGACCGGGTGCGCTGGATGGAGAAACTTATGAACAGTACCGCTCTGCACTGCACCATATCGTGTATCGTTATACCAAAGAGGATTTGGGCAGAGTGAACAAATAATCATGTACATTATGCATGAATTCAGTTCGTATTTTACGGAATCAACTTGTTGAAACTGAATAAATGTACATGGATTTGAAAAATTAGCAGGAAAAAAAGAGGGTTTTTCCTGAAAAGGGAGAATAATAACATCATAAACATAAAGCATTAAGCTTTACTGCAACACAATCTAACAAATACGAAAAGGTATATCACCAACATCATGAAGGGGGAGATTGCGATGGTTCAGATTCTTGCAGGCGAAAAAGGTGAAGGTAAAACAAAGAAACTCATTGCAATGGCAAATGAAGCGGGCAAAACCGCGAAAGGCAGCGTTGTTTTCGTAGACGACGACAACAGCCGTATGTACGATCTGCATTATAGTGTTCGTTTTGTAGACACACCGAAGTTTATTATGGAAGACCCTCAGGTTTTCAGAGGATTTGTTTGTGGTATCCTTTCTCAGAATAGCGATATTGAAAAAATCTATATTGACGGCCTGAATCATATTGTAGACAAAGTTAGTGATGCGGATTTCGTGAAGTTCATCGAAGAACTGGAAAAGACTTCTGCTGAAGCTGAAACAGATATGATTATGATCATCAGCCGCAAACAGGATTTACTTCCTGCGGAAGTACAGAAATATCTGGTTTAATCTGTAAGTAAGAAAGACTGTATTCTTTATGAATACAGTCTTTTTTTGTGCCCATTTTTCATGTCGTACAAAGAAAAGAACAAGGAACTTAGATTCAGAAAAAATACACCATGATAGTTGTATGAAAGAAAAGATGTATGACATATGTAAATGCTGAATTTTCGGTATTTTATGAAAAATTGCATGGAAAAAATACTGAAAAATGTGGTATGATTTTATATAATCAGAAACATGATGGACGATTCTTTACTTTTTGCCTATGGCTATGGTAAAATATAAAATAATATTACGTATATTGTATGCATTAGAAGAAACGCATTGGCAGTATGCTGATTTTTAATCAAATAAATGAAGAAAGGTGAGAGAATATGAACAAATTCCAGGAAATGTATCAGGCAAAACGCAAATCCCCCGAAGAAGTTGCCATGTATGTAAAATCCGGTGACGTTTGCGCATGTCCCACAGGTTTGGAAGAACCTACCGCTATTTGCGAAGCGGTTGCAGCAAGAGCAATGAGAGGCGAACTGACAGGTGTTGTACACCACGCAACACTGTCCGTAAAAGGCGGTCCCTTCATGAAACCCGAACTGAAAGGCAAGTATGAATATGTATCCTGGTTTACAGGCGGTCCTGGCAGAAAAGGCATCCAGGAAGGTATCCATACTTATATTCCTTGTAACTACAGCACAATCCCCAGCTACTGGAGAGATGTTCAGCCCAGACTGAATGTTTTCTACGCAGAAGTTTCTCCTATGGACAAGCATGGTTACTTCAGCTGCCCTATGGCTGGCGCAGAAGTTGTAGCAATGCGTGAAAAAGCTGACATCATCCTGCTGGATGTAAACGATCAGATGCCTCGTGTTATGGGTGACTGCCTAATTCATATCTCTCAGGTAACCGCTCTGTGCGAATCCTCCAGACCTCTGCTGGTTCTGAACAACCCTCCTCTGTCCGATGACGATAAGAAAATCGGTCAGATGATCGCTGACGAAGTTTGCGACGGCGCAACTCTGCAGCTGGGTATCGGCGGTATCCCCAACGCTGTTGGTGTTCTGCTGAAAGACAAAAAAGATCTGGGTCTGCACACAGAAATGTTTACAGACAGTATGGTTGACCTGCTGGAATGCGGCGCAGTAACCAACATGAAAAAACCTATCCACGTTGGTAAAACTGTTGCAACTCTGGCTTGGGGTTCCAAGAAAATGTACGACTTCATGGACGACAACCCGGCTTTCGAAATGTATCCCGTAAGCTATATCAACAACCCTGCTGTTATTGCACAGCATGATAACTTCGTATCCGTTAACTCTTGTATCGAAGTTGACCTGTTTGGTCAGGTTTGCTCCGAATCCATCGGTACCAAACATTACAGCGGTTCCGGCGGTCAGCTGGACTTCGTAAGAGGTGCGAACATGTCCAAAGGCGGCAAAGGCTTCATCGCAATGCTTTCCACCACAAAAGGCGGCACCATCTCCAAAATCAAACCTATTCTGACACCTGGTTCCATCGTTACAACACCTAGAAACGAAGTGGATTTCCTGGTAACAGAAAACGGTATCGTTCGTCTGAAAGGTCAGACAGCTAGCCAGAGAGCAAAAATGATCATTTCCCTGGCTGCGCCTCAGTTCCGCGAAGAACTGGAATTCGAAGCAAAGAAAATGAACCTGATCATCTGATCTGGAATATCTAGAAAAGCCTCGGCTGTAGAGGCTGCTTCATAAGAAAATAAAGATAGCCGGAATCCTGCAAAAGGATTCCGGCTATTATATTTTTATGAGGACGGAAAGCAGCTTTACTGAGGCTTTTTATGTTCTTTTAAAATAAGAAAAACAAAGGCAATACAGGGACACAAAGACAGCGCACAAAAAGCAGTATCCCATGAAGTCCGCCCATAAGCGAACCGAAAAATAGAAATCCTATGAAAAACAGGTTTGCCAGAACAGAAGGAACTTTGGACCAAAAACCCTTATATGCCCAGCAGAGGAACAGACAGCTGTAAAAACCAATCCACATCAGGCAATAGGGATTTACAGGTGATTGCAGGGATAGATAGGCAAAAGACAGAGCGGGAAAAAGAAAAGTCAGCAGGTAAACTGCAATTTTTACCCATGAATGGGTGTTTGCCCATGTTTTGATATTGTTCATAGCCAGCCCTCCTTTGTTGGGAAATCCCTTCTTTTTTCAGTATAGCAAAGGGGATTTCGTTTGACAATGATAGGTGTATATGCTATCTTTGTGGTAGGATTTTTGTGGGAAGATTTACGAAAGAAACGGAAGGGAGAAACGATTGTGAGAGCAAGTTGGGACGAATATTTTATGGAGATTGCGGAGATTGTCAAGACCAGAGCCACATGCCTGCGCAGACAGGTAGGGGCGGTCATTGTCAAAGATAACCGTATCATTACAACAGGGTATAACGGTGCTCCTGCGGGCCTGAAACATTGTACGGAAATGGGCGGCTGTGAACGTCAGCGTCTTGGCATTCCCTCCGGCGAACGCCATGAGCTTTGCCGTGCCCTCCACGCAGAGCAGAATGCTATCATTCAGGCGGCAAAACTGGGTATTTCCACAGAAGGTGCTACCATTTATATCACATTGCAGCCCTGCGTCATTTGTGCGAAAATGCTCATTAACGCTGGTATCAAACGTATTGTGCACAAAGGGGAATATCCCGATGAACTGTCCAGAAAAATTCTGGAAGAAGCGGATATTGAAGTGGTGAAAATGGACTGAGCATTTCCGCTAACAAAGAACATCAAAAACTGACCTGCATCTGATTTTTACGACAGCAAGCGGGTCAGTTTTTTTGCATGAAATCACAGGTTTTCGTTTGCCAGCAGATTATTTTTATTGTATAATATTTTATTAGTGATTTCTTGAGAACAGAGGTGAAAAGCTTTGGCAGCAAAAGGGAGCAGCACGGGGCGAAAGACGACAAAATCCCCTGCGGTGAAGAAAACAGGCAGCAAAAGCACAAAAACAACGACTGCAAAAACAACAGCAAAAAAAGCGAGTCATACAAAAAATACAAAATCTGCACCCAAGCGGGAAACCACCCGTATGCCGGAAAGCAGAGAACGTTTTGGTGACAGTATTCTGGATGAAGTAATACTGATTGTCATCATCGTCATCTCGGCGGTGGTGTTCATCAGCCAGATCACCAGTAAAATGGGGGTTGTCGGTCAGGTAATCGGGGGACTTTTTCAAGGGCTGTTAGGCATCAGCGGCGTACTTTTGCCAGTACTGGTCATTATTTATTGTATCTGGATGCTTATGTCAGAAGAACGGAAATGGCCTTTGGTGCGTGCCTTTGGCGGCGCCTTGTTCCTGCTGACTGTGGCATCAGCGGCGTATCTGTTCCATCCTTTGAATGTTTCCGGAGATCTTGGATTTGCGAAAAAAGCCATGGAGCTTTTTGACAGCGGTTCTTTGACCAACGGCGGTTTGATTGGCGGACTCTTTGGCGGCGGTCTGTTTGGACTGCTGGATGCATTGGGCAGCGTCATTGTTCTACTGGCGATGCTGGTGATTTCCATCATTCTGGCAACAGGACGTTCTTTCTTCGGGGCTATGGGTACATTGGCAGACCATCAGAAAGTCAGAAGACAGGTGCGCAATGAAAAAATCAAAAATAAGGCTGACCGCATCCGTCAGGAAGAAAAAATGGAAGCGGCACGACTGGAAAAACAGGAAGCAAAGCGTCGCCGTGTGATGAATAAAGAAGATTTCAACATTGAGCTTCACGAAGTGGAAGCCACAGAGCATCCTGAAGTAAAAGAAACGGTTTTCCGTCAGAAAAAGCAGGATTACAGTGTGAAAAAACGGGAACCCATTTACGATTTTGTGAAAGAAAACGAAATGCCCATGGAAGAACCCAAACGGGATTTCAATGTGGTATTTGGCGGAAAATTGCAGGTGGATGAGCTGGAGCAGGGCACACAGATGCCGCCCAAATCCACAGAACGCTTTAAGGTGGTAGAACCGCTGAAAGAAGTTGCCAAAAAACAGGAACCTGTGGAAATGACAGAGGAAGAAGCGGTATATGAAAAAATCTTCGGTGAAGATAATACCGTAGAAAATATGGCAGAAGAAACGCCCGAAGAAGCATGGGATATGGAATCTCAGGCGGCAGCCCTTGCAGCGGAAGCTATGCGGGCAGCAGAAGAAAAAACAGACTTCCATTTCGCAGATTTGGAAGATGCAGAAGAAACAACATCTCCAGAAATGGACATGCCAGAAGTGGAAGAACCTGCGGCAGAAGAAGAAATGCCAGTGGAAGAAGTACAGCCTGTTGCAGAAGAAATGTCAGCAGAAATACCTGCACCGGAGCCTGCAAAACCGGAAACAACAAACCCGGAAGTGCAGAAAGAAGCGGCACAGCAGCCAGCAGCTGCCCCTGCGGAACCGGCTGAAAAGCCTTATGTGTTCCCGCCGATTAGCCTGTTAGGACGTGACCCCGGCAATAGCAGCGGTTCTGGTATTCTGGAACAGCAGAAGAATGGCAGAAAACTGGAAATGACACTGAAAAGTTTCGGTGTAGAAGCCCGCGTCATCAATGTCAGCGCAGGCCCCACCGTTACACGATATGAAGTTTCTCCCAGTCAGGGGGTTAAGGTCAGCAAGATTGTCAATCTGGCAGACGATATCGCCCTGAATCTGGCGGCCAGCGGCATTCGTATTGAAGCGCCTATCCCCGGCAAAGCGGCAGTAGGTATTGAAGTGCCAAACAAAGAAACTAAGTCCGTATATCTGCGGACAGTGCTGGAAAGTGATGCTTTCCGCAAACATCCCTCTAAATTGGCTTTTGCTTTGGGGGAAGACATTACAGGCAATCCCATTGTCACAGACATTGCGAAAATGCCTCACTTGCTCATTGCCGGCGCAACAGGCAGTGGTAAGAGTGTCTGCATCAATACACTGATTACAAGTATTTTGTATAAGGCAGACCCGAAAGAAGTGAAACTCCTTCTGGTTGACCCCAAAGTGGTTGAATTGAGCGTATATAACGGTATTCCTCATTTGCTCATTCCCGTTGTCACCGACCCGAAAAAAGCATCGGCGGCGCTGAACTGGGCAGTGAGAGAAATGCTGGAAAGATACAATGACTTTGCGGCATGTGGTGTCCGTGACATCAAAGGCTTCAACGCCATGAAGGAAGAAAAAGGCGAACCGGAAGCAAAAATGCCCCAGATCGTTATCATCATCGACGAATTGGCCGACTTGATGATGGCGGCACCCGGCGAAGTAGAGGATTCCATCTGCCGTCTGGCGCAGATGGCTCGTGCGGCAGGGATGCACCTGATTATTGCTACCCAGCGTCCTTCCGTAGACGTTATCACTGGTGTTATCAAAGCCAATATTCCTTCCCGTCTGGCATTTGCCGTTTCCTCCGGCATTGACTCCCGTACCATTTTGGATATGGTTGGCGCAGAAAAACTGCTGGGCAAAGGGGACATGCTGTTCTATCCTTCCGGTCAGTCCAAACCTTCCCGTATTCAGGGGGCTTTTGTAACAGATAAAGAAGTGGAACAGATTGTGGACTTCCTGCGGAAAAGCAGCCGTCCCGGATACACACAGGAAATGGTGGACCAGATTACGGCAGTGGCAAAAACCGCCAGCGGCCCCAGCGAGGAAACAGACGAGTTTTTCGAACCGGCGGTGGATTTGATTCTGGAAAAAGAAAAAGCTTCTGTTTCCATGCTCCAGCGTCAGTTCCGCATTGGCTATAACCGTGCGGCAAGACTTATGGACGAACTGGAAAGAAGGGGACTGGTTGGGCCCGAAGAAGGCAGCAAACCCAGAAAAGTCCTCATCACCAGAGCACAGTGGGAGGAAATGCAGTCCCCCACAGAGGAAAACGCATAAAAGAATATGGATTTCATACAGGTTGCACATTGACAAATTTCGTCTCATATAGTACCATTTTGGTAGAGTCATATGACTGACGGAAGTGGAGTAACCACATGGAGTATGACAGATTTGATGCCGACCGTCTGGGCGATTACGCTTGGACTGTCGGCTTTTTTTCAAAGTAGGACAGGCAAGCGCAAGGACATATTGGAATCGGAGAGAGGAGTTTTTGAAGATGAAAACAGATTTGCAGATTGCACAGGAATGCACCATGGAACCCATTACCGCCATTGCGGCGAAAGCTGGCATCCCCGAAGAATATGTGGAATGTTATGGCAAGTATAAAGCCAAAGTGAGTGATAAATATTATAATCAGATCAAAGACAGACCTGACGCAAAACTGATTCTGGTAACAGCTGTAAACCCTACACCTGCTGGGGAAGGCAAAACAACCGTTACCATCGGTCTGACACAGGCCCTGCAGAAAATGGGCAAAAACGCGCTGACATGCCTGAGAGAACCCTCTCTTGGCCCTTGCATGGGTGTCAAAGGCGGCGCAGCCGGCGGCGGCTATGCACAGGTAGTGCCTATGGAAGACATCAACCTGCATTTTACAGGTGACCTGCACGCCATCACAACAGCAAACAACCTGTTGGCTTCCATGGTGGACAACCATATCCAGCAGGGCAACGAACTGAACATCGACCCCAGAAAAATCGCTTGGAAAAGAGTTGTAGACCTGAATGACAGACAGCTCCGTCATGTGATTTCCGGTCTGGGCGGCAAAGTAAACGGCGTTCCCAGAGAAGACAGCTTCCAGATCACCGTTGCTTCTGAAATCATGGCAATTTTCTGTCTGGCAAACGACCTGCATGACCTGAAAGATATGCTGGGCAAAATCATCGTTGGTTATACTTATGATGATGAACCTGTAACAGCAAAACAGATTGGCGCAGACGGCGCTATGACTGTACTGCTGAAAGACGCTCTGCAGCCCAACCTGGTACAGACACTGGAACACACACCCGCTTTCATCCACGGCGGCCCCTTCGCAAACATCGCTCACGGCTGCAACAGCGTGCGCGCTACAAAATTTGCTATGAAACTGGCTGACTATGTGGTAACAGAAGCAGGCTTCGGCGCTGACCTGGGTGCAGAAAAATTCTTCGACATCAAATGCAGAAAAGCTGGTCTGAAACCTGACGCAGTTGTACTGGTTGCAACTGTTCGTGCATTGAAATACAACGGCGGCGTTCCCAAAGCAGATTTGAGCAACGAAAATCTGGACGCACTGGCAAAAGGTTTCGTAAACCTGGAAAAACATATTGAAAATATCCAGAAATACGGCGTACCCGTTGTGGTTACACTGAACCACTTTGTAGCAGATACAGACGCAGAAGTTGCTTATGTAAAAGAACGCTGCGAAAAAATGGGCGCAACATTTGCAGTAGCAAAAGTATGGGCTGACGGCGGTGAAGGCGGCAAAGCGCTGGCTGAAAAAGTTCTGGAAACACTGGAAACAAAAGAAAGTAATTTCCATGTGCTCTATGAAGACAACTTGTCCATCGAAGAAAAGATCAACAAAGTATGTAAAGAAATCTATGGTGCAGGTCATGTAAGCTTCACAGCAGCAGCGAAGAAAACACTGGCGCAGATTGAAAAACTGGGCTTTGAACATTTCCCTGTATGTATCGCAAAAACACAGTACTCCCTGTCAGACGATCCCAAGGTACTGGGTCGCCCTGAAGGTTTTGAAGTAACTGTAAAAGAAATCCGCATTTCTGCTGGTGCAGGCTTTATCGTTGCACTGCTGGGCGACGTTATGACTATGCCCGGTCTGCCTAAGAAACCTGCGGCACTGAACATCGACATTGACGCTGACGGCAACATTGTTGGTCTGTTCTAATCAATCAAAAATATAAAGGAGTTATGCTATGAAGGCACAACGCATCGACGGAAAAGCGATTTCCGATCAGATCAAAGAAGAAGCTGCCTTGGAAGCACAAAAGTTACAGCGGCAGGGGATTACCCCCTGCCTTGCTGTGGTTTTGGTGGGGAACGATCCTGCTTCCATGGTATATGTGAATAATAAGAAAAAGGCTTGTGAAAAAGTGGGTATTCTGTCTCGTTCCTATGAACTGCCGGAGGATACGGAAGAAAAAGACCTGCTGGCACTGGTGGAACAGCTGAACATGGACAATAGCGTCCATGGCGTATTGGTACAGCTGCCTTTGCCTCCCCAGATTGACGAGGAAAAAGTCATTCTGGCTGTAGACCCCAAAAAAGACGTGGATTGTTTCCATCCTGTAAATGTGGGCCTGCTCCATACAGGTCAGAAGGGATTTTTGCCCTGCACTCCTGCCGGTGTGCTGGAACTCATCGAACGCAGTGGTCATACCATCGAAGGCAAACGCTGCGTCGTCATTGGACGGAGCCATAATGTAGGCAAACCTACTGCTATGCTGCTTTTGCAGAAAAACGGCACTGTTACCATCTGCCATTCCAAAACAAAGAATCTGGCAGAAATCTGCAAAGAAGCGGATATTCTGGTGAGCGCAGTTGGCAAGCTTCATACTGTCACCAAAGATATGGTGAAAGAAGGGGCTGTTGTCATTGACGTTGGCATGAACCGTAATGAAAACGGCAAGCTTTGCGGCGACGTAGATTTTGACGACGTTTGCGAAGTGGCTGGCGCAGTTTCTCCTGTGCCCGGCGGCGTAGGGCTCATGACTGTTGCCATGCTCATGAAAAACTGCATCACAGCGGCAAAACTGCAGAACGGACTGTAAAAATAGGAATATCATTGACGTGTAAAAACGTGGATGATATTCTTTTTTTATAGGGCAAAAGAGTTGAATGAATCAAAACGGAAAAGGGGGAGCGCAAATGAAAGTACGAAAAATTTGGATTGCGGTGCTTTGTGTGGTCATTGGTGTGGCCTGGTGGATATTGCGTCCGCAGAGTTTGGTTCATGTGGCAGGTGTTGCGGACAAGGCAGAACAGATTACCCGTTACAGCATCAGTGCTGTGGATGATGATGTGGAGCAATGCTGGGTAACAGAACCGGAGGATATGCAGGAGATTTGGCAGGCGTTGGAAACCTCTAAAGTGACTTTTGTACCGAAATCATCAAAAAGTGTGACTTATGACGGCGATCAGGTCATGTATCACTTGCGGATTTACGAGGATGAGAAACCTGTGGCAGAGCTTGGCTTTCTGGATGATGGTCGGGTATTGGGGGATACCTGGGAATACCGTTACAAAGGAGAAAATACGGCGGCATGGACCCAGATGCTGAAAGGATTGCTGGAAAAATACACAAATTAAGCGGAAAACATAGATTTTTTGCAAAAAGTATAGTATACTCATAGGATAGACAAAGAAGCGGAGCAGAGTTTAGGGGCATCTTCATAAGAAAACAAAGAAAGCTGAAAACCTTATTATGCAGAGGGTTCCGGCTTTCTTATTTTTGCTAAGATTGCATTTTGTATGTTTTCTTCTGAAGACAGCCATCGCAATTCCTCTTAAGAAAATAAAGAAAAAGAAAAAACAATGTTTTCTTAAGAGGAATTTGCTGTTGTTCCGCTTCCTTTATGAGAATCGATGTTTAAGGAGGAAACCAATGAAAGGAACGGTAGCATTTACCTCTTTGGGCTGTGACAAAAACCGCGTAGACAGCGAAGTCATGCTGGGTTTGTTGCAGGAGAGAGGATATCAGGCAGTAGCGGACGAAGCGGAGGCAGACATCATTGTGGTTAATACCTGCTGTTTCATCCGTGATGCGCTGGAAGAAAGCATTGAAACCATTCTGGAAATGGCGAAATATAAAACAGAAGGCAAGTGCAAAGGTCTGATTGTGGCAGGTTGTCTGGGACAGCGTTACGAAGCGGAATTTTTTGATGAGATTCCCGAAGTAGACGCTATTTTGGGTACTGCCGCTTATGAAGAAGTGGCAGATGCCGCTGACCGTATTCTGGGAGGCGAACATACCTTCAAATGTCTGGAAGACATTGACAAGCCTATGAAGGACGAAAACGGCAAACTCCGTGTTCTTTCCACAGCGCCTTATTTCGCTTATCTGAAAATTTCCGAAGGCTGTGACAACCACTGTACTTACTGCGTTATTCCCAAAATGCGCGGCAAACACAGAAGCCGCACTATGGAAAGTCTGGTGGAAGAAGCGGAAATTCTGGCAAAACAGGGCGTGAAGGAACTGGTCATTGTGGCACAGGATACTTCCATTTACGGCAGAGATCTTTACGGCGAGCCCAAACTTCATGAACTGCTGGAAAAACTGGCGGCAGTGGAAGGTATTCAGTGGATTCGTCTGCTGTACTGCTATCCCGAAACACTGACACAGGAAACCATCGACGTTATGGCGAAAAACGAAAAAATCTGTCATTATATCGACATGCCTATTCAGCACGGATGTGATACTGTACTGAAACGCATGGGCAGAAAAAGCAGTCAGGAACTCATTCGCCAGACTGTGAAAAAACTTCGTGACGCTATGCCGGATATTGCCATCCGTACCACATTGATTGTGGGCTTCCCCGGAGAAACAGAGGAAGAATTTGCGGATTTGCAGAAATTTGTGGAAGAAATGCGTTTTGACCGTCTGGGTGTATTCTGCTACTCTCAGGAGGAAGGCACTCCTGCGGCAAAAATGGAAAACCAGATTGATGATGAAGTAAAAGAAGAACGTCAGAGAATCATCATGGACATCCAGAAAAATATTGCCGCTTCCCTGTGTCAGCAGGAAGTGGGCAAAACACTGGAAGTATTGGTGGAAGGCAAATTGCCGGAAGAAAATGTATACTGCGGCCGTACCCGTTGGGATGCGCCGGATATTGACGGCATGGTATTTTTCCATGCAGAGGAAGAAGCCTATTCCGGGGACTTCGTTTCCGTGAAAATCAAAGAAGCCGGGGACTATGATTTGATGGGAGATGTGGTTTATGCAGATGAATTTACCGAATAAGCTGACAACCATGCGGGTGATTCTCATTCCCGTATTCCTGTTGGTGCTGTTCCTCATGGATGAGCCTATGAACCGCTATATTGCAACAGCGATTTTCATTGTGGCATCCCTGACGGACTTTTTGGACGGTCATATTGCAAGAAAGTATAATCTGGTAAGTAATTTTGGGAAATTTATGGACCCTCTGGCAGATAAACTGCTGGTGATGTCTGCACTGGTATCCATGGTGGCAATGGAAGATCTGCCTGCATGGGTGGTTATCGTGATTCTGGCAAGAGAATTTGCCATTACCGGTTTCCGTACCCTTGCCATGGAAGCCAATATCGTCATGGCGGCAAGCTGGTGGGGCAAGATCAAGACAACCACACAGATGATCATGATCATTCTGGTACTGCTGCATCTGCCTTTCGCAGTAATGCCTATGATCGAAAACATTCTGGTGGGTCTGGCAGTATTCTTTACCATTGTATCCGGGGCGGATTATATCATGAAAAATAAACAGGTTCTGAAAGGATAATCTATGGGAAAAATCAGAATGGCAACGGCGGCAGATACCAAAGCGATTTTGGATATTTATGCCCCTTATATCGAACATACCAATGTTACCTTTGAATATGTGGTGCCCACAGAAGCGGAGTTTGCTGGCAGAATCGAGGAGATTCTGGAAAAATATCCCTATCTGGTCTATGAGGAAGATGGCGTCATCGGCGGGTATGCCTATGCCCATCAGTTTATGGTGCGGGCGGCTTCCCAGTGGGGAGCAGAGCTTTCTGTGTATCTGGCACCTGCTTTCCAGAAAAAAGGATTGGGCAAAGCCTTTTATCGGGCACTGATGGATATTCTCCGCTTGCAGAATGTGGAAAAGGTCTATGGCTGTATCGAAGCCACCAACCGTGCCAGCTATGTACTCCACACCAGTCTTGGTTTTGTGGAAACGGCAGTATTTCCTCGCTGTGCCTTCAAGCATGGCAAATGGCTGGGACTTATGTGGCTGGAAAAACCCATGGTGGAACGGCGGGAACCACTGCCTTTCCAGAAGGTATGGGATGTGGACGAAGAAAAAATTGCGGAGATTTTGGAGAATCGCTCTAAAGAAGTACGTAGTTGAAAAATGAAAGATGGAAAAATAAAAAACCCCCTTCCACAGTTTGAAACTGTGTGAAGGGGGTTTTCTATGGTTTTTGTCAGGAAATCATCTGTTCAAAATCATCTGTGGTGATGATGGAAATGCCCAGTTCCTTTGCTTTTTCCAGTTTTTTCTCACCGGCATAAGCTCCAACAAGAAGATAATCGGTTTTTCCGCTTACGGCACCACGCACAACGCCGCCGAAATTCTCGATGATCTCTTTTGCACCGTCTTTGCCATATTCATCTGGTTCGCCTGTGATGACAAAGGTTTTTCCGGCAAAACGGTTGTCGAATGTTTCGGGATGGAAGCGAAAGAGTATACCAAAGGTGATACCCCAGCAGTCTGCAAACAAGCTGGCAATATATTCGATGGACGGAATACCGTTTCCATCTGCGGCATAGGGAACATCCTCTACTTGATCTTTTAAAAAGTCATTAATTGTATCTTGTAAAGAATACATATCAAAAGTGTCTTCAAATTCCGCAAAATCTGTTCTCTCAGGGTCAGCTAATGCGTCAAGGAATGGTTCGATTTCTTCAAATGTCAACCCATATCCAATGAAAGAATCTAAATATTCTTTTAATTTTTCTCGGTCGATGTCTAGTGAAATATTTGTTGCACCCATGGATCTGTAATTCAAAACTTCTTCAACGGAAAGGATATCACCCAGTGATCCTTTATAAAGGATTCCTTCGGTTTCAGAAGGCTCGGTTTCTCCGGCAGGCTTATAATAAATTGTCCATGTGTAGTCATCGCTATAATCCAGATATTGCGTCAAAAGCATGAGCTCCAGTTCAGGTGCGATCTGCCCTATTTCAGAAGCCATTTCTTCAATGCCGCTGATGTTGCCGGAACCGGTGTTTTCGATGACCAGTTTATAGCGGTCTAAAAATTTTTGCAGCCCATATCCCTGTGTTGTCCTAAGTCCAGTGCCTTCTTCCACAGGGTATTCATTGAATACAGAATCAGGATCGCCGTCATTAACTTTTTTCAGAAAATCCGTGAGCTGTTCTTTTGTTCCCACCAATGCCAGTTTATATAATCCTTGCATAACAGTCCCTCCTTTGCAAAAAATGGAAAGTGCCTTTTCTTTTATGATAGCACCATTCCTTTTTTTACACAATACAGCAGAAAGCAAGCAAATCGCAGAAAATCCATATAGAACACGATCATCGAAATGCTCTGTTTTTCTTTCTGGAAATTGCAATTTCCCTTTCTTTTCGGTACAATGATACCAGTATGACCCAAAAGGAGGAATGGTTTTGGAACGGCAGATCACATGGACAAATAACGGCATTGGCATTATAGAAGCGGAACAGCGGCAGGGGACTGCGCCTGCATTTCTGGCAGAGGAAGTTGTGGAAAAAATCGCGGCATTTCATAGCTCTGTACCCGGTTACTCGGTGACACCTCTTGCAGAACTATCTGCAAGGGCAAAGGAACTGGGACTGGGAAATATTTTTGTGAAGGATGAATCCCACCGCTTTGGACTCAATGCTTTCAAAGGATTGGGCGGCGTTTATGCCGTTTCCAAAGTCATTTGCGAAAAACTGGGGCTGGATTTGGAAAAAGCGGATTTTTCTCAGATTTGTTCCGAAGAAAATAAGGAAAAAATCAAAGATATGGTGTTCATCACTGCCACCGATGGCAACCACGGCAAAGGCGTTGCTTGGGCGGCGAAGAAATTCGGCTGTCAGGCTTATGTTTATATGCCAAAAGGCACAGTGGAAAGCCGTGTGCAGGCAATCCGTGATGTGGGTGCCACAGAAGTTCTGGTGACAGACTATTTCTACGATGATACCGTCCGCATGGCAAACAAAAGAGCCGAAGAAAACGGCTGGACCATGGTGCAGGATACAGCTTGGGAAGGCTATGAAAAAATCCCTACCTACATCGTGCAAGGCTATACCACATTGGCAAAAGAAGCAGTGGAACAGCTCAAAGAAAAAGGCGTAGATGCACCGGATTTGGTGATTTTGCAGGCTGGCGTTGGTGCTTTCGCTGGTGGTGTGCTGGGCTATCTGGTGAACCATTACGGCGAAAAACTGCCCAAAGTTATCATTGCGGAACCTGATACCGTGGCGTGTATTTTTGAATCAGCAAAGATCAATGACGGCAAACCTCATGCGTCCACAGGAAGCTGCGAGACCGTCATGGCTGGGCTGAACTGTGCGGAACCTTGTCTGGTGACTTATCCTACTCTGCGGGACTATCCTGTGGCTTACGCGGCATGTCCTGACTTCGTGACAGAAGAAGGCATGTGGTTGTTGGGAAAACCTTTGGCTGGGGATGATAAAGTCATTTCCGGAGAATCCGGCGCCGTTGGCATGGGACTTTTGTATGAATTGACTCAGAATCCAGATTTGGCGGAAATCAAAGCCAGACTGGGACTGGATGAAAACAGCGTGGTACTCCTCATCAGCACCGAAGGCAACACAGACCCTGACCATTACGCAGAAGTGCTTGCAAAAGAAACCTTGTAAGAAAGGGAAAAGAGGCGTATCATATCAGAAGACAACTTTTTGGAGGTGCAGAAATGAAAGCAGAAATCATTGCAGTGGGAACGGAGATCCTGCTGGGAGATATTTTGAATACAAATGCCCAGTATTTGTCCAAAGAACTGGCACAGCTGGGTATTGAAGTTTATTTTCAGACGGTAGTAGGGGATAACCCCAAACGTCTGAAAGATACCATTTTTCAGGCATTTTCCCGTGCTGACCTGATTATCACCACAGGCGGACTTGGGCCTACAGAAGATGACCTGACAAAAGAAACAGCAGCGGAATATTTTGGGGAAGAACTGGTGCTGGATGAAAGAGCACTGGGCAGAATCGAAAAATATTTCAAACGCACAGGCAGAACCATGACAGAAAACAACCGGAAACAGGCTATGGTGCCTAAGGAACACGGCATTGTACTTTACAATGACAACGGTACCGCTCCCGGCATCATCATGGAGAAAAACGGCAAAATCATTGCTATGCTGCCCGGCCCTCCCAAGGAAACCATGCCTATGTTTGAAAATCAGGTAAAACCTTATTTGCAGAAAAAACAGGAATATACTTTCGTTTCTGAAATCCTGCGCGTGGCAAGTGTAGGGGAAAGCGCCATGGAAACATTGGTGAAGGACATCATTGATGCCCAGACAAATCCCACCATTGCCCCTTACGCAAAATACGGCGAATCCATCCTGCGTATCACTGCGAAAGCAAAATCTGAAGAAGAAGCCCATGAACTCATTGCGCCCGTAAAAGCAGCATTGAAAGAACGTCTGGGCAATGCTGTTTACGCCGAAGGGGAAACCAATATGCAGACGGTTGTGGCACAGATGCTGCTGGAAGGGAAAAAGACCATTGCAGTTGCGGAATCCTGTACAGGCGGTTTGGTGACATCCTCTTTGGTGGAATACCCCGGTATTTCCGAAGTGCTGCTGGAAGGCTGTGTCACATACACCAATGAAGCGAAAATGCATCGTTTGGGCGTGAAAGCAGAAACACTAGATAAATACACTGCTGTGAGCAGAGAAGTAGCAGCAGAAATGGCAGAAGGCGTAGCAAAAACCAGCGGTGCGGAAATTGGCGTTTCCACCACAGGTATTGCTGGCCCTGGCGGTGGCACAGAAGAAAAACCCGTAGGTCTGGTTTACATTGGTATTCATGTAAATGGCAAAACAACCGTAACAGAATACCGCTATACAGGCAAACGGAACCAGATTCGAGAACGTGCCGCTTTCTATGCACTGGATTTACTGCGGAAGGCATTGCAGGATGAAGCATAAGGGAGATTTGCTGCTGTTTCTGGCAGCATTCATCGGCGGCAGCGGCTTTATCAGCAGCAAATATCTGTTGGATTGGGGCTATACCCCTTATCAGGTCATTTTCGGCAGATTTCTGGTAGCAGCCCTTTGTCTAGGGATTTTTTACTGGAAAGCATGGAAAAACATCACCAAAGCGGAATGGAAAGTGGGCAGCATATTGGGCTTGCTTCTGGCGGCGACATTTCTGCTCCTGACTTTGGGATTGCAGTATACAACGCCGTCCGTCAATGCCTTTTTGTGCAACACACAGGCGGTGGTAGTGCCTTTTATCTGCTGGTTTGCTTTCCGGCAGAAACCGGCGGTCAGCGTGATTCTGGCGGCAGTGGTGACGGTCATCGGCGTTGCTATGCTGTCCGTGACAGATGGGCTGCGGCTGGACTTGGGGGCAGTACTGTCCTTTGGGGCATCCATCGCTTTTTCACTGCAAATGGCACTTATGGGACGGATGATTGCCGATTGTGATTCGGTACATATTGCTTTGGTGGAAAATGCGGTGGTGGCAGTCCTTGCGTTCTTCATTTCCCTCATTATGGGTGGAGATGTGCCGCCCCTTTCTCTGGGAGCGGTGGGGAATTTCCTCAATGCAGGTATCCTCTGCACAGGGGTGTATTTTGTGCTTCAGTCCGTTGGACAGCGGTATACTTCAGCCAGCAAAACAGCCCTCATCATCACAACAGAATCTATTTTTGCGGCAGTGATTTCCGCGGTGCTTTATGGAGAACGGCTGACCCTCCGGGGATATGTGGGCTGTATCCTGATTTTTGGGGCAGTATTGTTGGCAGAAGCCCCTTTGGGACGCAAAAAAGCGGTTGACAGTACCAGCAAAATCGAGTAAAATGAGAACATAAGTTCGATTTATTTGGAAAGGTGGTTGCGGCATGGCAGCAGCAAAAGCAAAAGACAGCAAAGACGAAATCAAATTTGAAGATAAACAAAAAGCATTAGACGCAGCTCTGAGCCAGATTGAAAAACAGTTCGGCAAAGGTGCCGTTATGAAACTGGGTGATGACAGCGCCAAAATGAACGTGGAAGTGGTTCCCACAGGCTCTTTGAGTCTGGATATCGCCCTGGGTGTCGGCGGTGTGCCTAAGGGCAGAATCATCGAAGTATATGGCCCTGAATCTTCTGGTAAAACAACCGTTGCCCTGCATATGGTAGCGGAAGTGCAGAAACGTGGCGGCATTGCCGGCTACATCGACGCGGAACACGCGATGGACCCTACTTACGCAAAGGCTTTGGGTGTAGATATTGACAATCTGTATATTTCCCAGCCTGACGACGGCGAACAGGCGCTGGAAATTGCGGAAACTATGGTACGCAGCGGCGCCATTGATATTGTCATCGTGGACTCTGTTGCGGCTCTGGTTCCTCGTGCGGAAATCGAAGGGGAAATGGGTGATTCTCACATGGGCTTGCAGGCAAGACTCATGAGTCAGGCCCTGCGGAAACTGACTGGTATCACCAAAAAATCCAACTGTACTGTGGTATTCATCAACCAGCTCCGTGAAAAGATTGGTGTCACATTCGGTAACCCTGAAACTACTACCGGCGGTCGTGCCCTGAAGTTCTATGCTTCTATCCGTATCGACATCCGTAAGTCTGACGTCATCAAACAGGGTACAGATTTTGTGGGGAACCGCGTGAAAGTGAAAATCGCCAAAAACAAAGTGGCGCCTCCCTTCAAGACAGCGGAATTTGACATTGTTTACGGTCAGGGTATTTCCAAAGAAGGGGATATTCTGGACTTGGCATCCGAAGTGGATATCGTAAACAAGAGCGGCGCATGGTACGCTTATGGGGAAACCCGTATCGGTCAGGGACGTGAAAACGCCAAAACATTCCTGAAGGAACACCCTGATATGTGCAGAGAAATTGAAAATAAAGTCCGTGAACATTATGGTCTGCCTACATTGACAGACGGCGTCATGGAAACCGCTGTGGAAGAAGAAGCAGAACCCAGACTGGACTTAGATGTGGAATAAGCATAGAGATTTTGTGGAAATCTTTTGAGAAAAAATGGGAATCTGTGGATAGGTTTCCAATGAAAGATACTGAGAATCATAAAATAGCCGGAATTCTTGAAACGAAAGGGATTCTGGCTATTTCGTTTTATGATGAAGCTGTCACTGACAGATTCCTGTTTTTTTCATAGAAAAGCCCAGTTTGCAAAGGTTTCTTTTGACGCAGACAGGAAAACTATGATATAATAAGCAAAATATCATGGGGAAACAGGCGTTTTTCCAGACTGGATGAAAACAGAAGTTGCTTTTTGCGAAAACGCAAAGGAAAAGGGCAGCTTTTTTTGTGAAAGAAATACTAGAGATTTAGGAGGAATATGGATGTCCAAAGACAGACAAAGTCATATCAGAAACTTTTGTATTGTGGCACATATTGACCACGGCAAATCCACATTGGCAGATAGATTGATCCAGAAAACAGGTCTGCTTACAGACCGTGAAATGCAGGAACAGGTACTGGATAACATGGATCTGGAACGTGAAAGAGGTATCACCATCAAGTCCCAGGCAGTCCGTCTGATTTATCGTGCAAACAATGGGGAAGAATACGAATTCAACCTCATCGATACTCCGGGACACGTGGACTTTAACTATGAAGTATCCCGTTCTCTGGCAGCTTGCGAAGGTGCTATCTTGATCGTAGACGCGGCACAGGGTATTGAAGCACAGACATTGGCAAACGTATATCTGGCGCTGGATAACAATCTGGAAATCCTGCCCGTTATCAATAAAATCGACCTGCCCAGTGCAAACCCTGCTTGGGCAAAACAGGAAATCGAAGATATTATCGGTATCCCCGCAGAAGATGCGCCGGAAATTTCTGCGAAAAACGGCGTGAATATTGAAGAAGTGCTGGAACGCATCATCACAGACATTCCTGCTCCCAGCGGCGATGTAGATGCACCTCTGAAAGCGCTGATTTTCGACAGTGTGTATGACCAGTATCGTGGTGTTATTGTTCTGATGCGTGTCTTTGACGGCAGCATTCGCAAAGGCTCTAAAGTCAAAATGATGGCAACAGGCAAAGAATTTGACGTTGTGGAAGTTGGTATTTTCGGCCCCGGTCGTTTCCTGCCTGTAGATGAATTGAATGCTGGTATGGTAGGGTATTTCACTGCCAGCATCAAAAACGTGGCAGATACCCGCGTAGGTGATACCGTAACAGAAGCGGCAAGACCCACTGCAGAAGCACTGCCCGGTTATAAGAAAGTAAACCCCATGGTTTACTGCGGTGTATTCCCTGCTGACGGCGCGAAATATCCTGACCTTCGTGATGCATTGGAAAAATTGCAGCTGAACGACGCTTCTCTGTTCTTTGAACCGGAAACATCTGTGGCTCTGGGCTTTGGTTTCCGTTGTGGTTTCCTGGGACTTTTGCATCTGGAAATCATTCAGGAAAGACTGGAAAGAGAATATAATCTGGATCTGGTAACGACCGCACCCAGCGTTATTTATAAAGTATATCTGACAGACGGCACACAGTTCGATTTGTCTAACCCCAGCAATATGCCTGACCCCGCCCGTATCCTGAAAATGGAAGAACCCATTGTAAAGGCAGAAATCATGCTGCCCAAGGATTATATCGGGCCTATCATGGAACTGTGTCAGCAGCGCCGTGGGGATTATATCAGCATGGAATATCTGGATGAAAGCAGAGCCATGCTCATCTATGAAATGCCTCTGAATGAAATCATTTATGACTTCTTTGACGTACTGAAATCCAGAAGCCGCGGCTATGCTTCCTTCGACTATAGTCTGGTAGGTTACAAAGAAAGCGAACTGGTGAAACTGGATATTCTGGTAAACAGAGAACCTGTGGATGCGCTGTCCTTTATCGTTCATAAAGATTCCGCTGTGGAACGCGGCAGAAAGATGTGTGAAAAACTGAAAAAAGAAATTCCCAGACATCTGTTTGAAATTCCTATTCAGGCAGCCATTGGCAGCAAGATCATTGCAAGAGAAACCATCAGTGCTCTGCGTAAAGATGTATTGGCGAAGTGCTACGGCGGTGACATTTCCCGTAAGAAAAAACTGTTGGAAAAACAGAAGGAAGGGAAAAAGAGAATGCGCCAGATCGGCAGCGTAGAAGTACCTCAGCAGGCATTTATGAGTGTGCTGAAGTTGGAAGAAGAATAACGAAAACTGCATTTTTTCAACAGAAAAAAATAAAAAATATGACGTTTTACAAAAAGCGATACCATGAAAATGGTATCGCTTTTTGTTTTGTTTTTTTATATACGATTGATTGAAAAACAGTGTGAGATTTGTGGTAAAGAACATTTACATTTTGGGGATATTTTGAAAAATACAAAATGTGTCAGCCTTCTTTTGGATTATAAAAACTTAACAAGAGAATTTTTTTTGATATAATAAAGATATATCAAATGGGTTTCAGATAATGGACAGGGCGGAGGATTTTTCATGAAAAATTTGTGGAACGAATATAGCGAAGATGTCCTTGCGTCAGCTGTAGATTATTTTGCATCATTTTTAGAAGAACCAAATAAAGAAACTGTGAAAAAATGGGTAGAGGAAAATGTTCCGGCAAACGAAATGTTCTTAGGAGATATGGAAGATGGAGATTTCATTGACAATGAAGAACTTAGAGATCCTTTCCCGGAATTTTATGAAACCTTTGCGCCTTGTTCTGAGAGATGGGATGAATTTTGCCAAGTTTATGAAGAAATATCTGGCGTCTGGCTGCAAGAGTGGGAAAATTTTGACCGTGGTGTTTTAAAAGAGGTGATCGAACTTTTCCAATTGTTTGTGAAAGAACCTGATGAAGAAATCAATGAATGGGTTTATGACAATATCAATCCTTCTTATGAGCTTCAATGTGCAGAGGATTATGAAAGTCAAATAGATATCATTTATTCTATGATGGGAGAGGAACCTTTTCTTGAATTTTATGAAGCCTTTGCGCCTGACACCAGTCAATGGGCGCGGTGCTGTGGCTTGCTCATTGATCTTGGTGCGGGAGAAATAGAGGAAATTTATGCAGATGAAGAGGAATAAATAGAATGGGAGGAAAATCAAAAGACAGTGTGATGATCACACTGTCTTTTTTTGCACAAAATTTCTTTTATTGAAATGTAATGGAGATGGACTGCAATTCATCTAATGTTTTTACTTTTTTGCCAAGGATGAATGCATAATCAGAATGACCATTTCCGGCACTTCTGGATACCCATGTGACAGGAACGGCTTCACCGTTGATGGTAACTTTCATGTGTTCGTTTGCCAAAGCAGTATCATTGGTAATCCATTTGTCTAAGTCCGCGTTAAGCATTTTATAAAGCAAAGCAGATACCTTTTCTGTCTGTTCGCCTACATCCATATACAGAGAAAACTCAAATTTGGTATAGGGTGTCCTGCCGCCGCTGAGGGTAGGAGCGGTCAAATACTGCATATTTTTTTCTGAAACATCAAAATTGCCAGAAGCGTTTTTTGTCAGTGTCAAAGAAAAATCTGAAATGCTTGCGGTGATATCCTTTCCATTATCGGGCAGGGTATATTTCCAAAGTGCTACGGAAGTGAAGGAAGCAGTGCGATTTTCTGCATTCCATACCACATCGCCATAAGGTTCCAGCGCTTTGAAGTAAATCAGTGTTTTGCCGTCTGCACGGAAGGAAGACATTTTGTTGCCATCTACCGTTACGGTCACGTTGTTGGGATAGACTTTGTATGCCAGTCGGCCAATAGGTCTGTTTTCAGGCGGTGTATAAGTTGCTGTAACAGGTTTGCTGAAGGTATCACTATAGGTAATGTATAATTCCCGTCCGTCGTGGCTGTAAGAAACATCGAAGCCATAATCTGCCAGATCTTCCGCAAAGATAGCTACCTGACCAAAGAAATTATAGCATGGTATGGGTGTGCCGTTAATGGAAGCCACAATATCCGTTGTGACAGCATTGGCAATGGGGGGTGCCCCATAAGCTGTGAAGCTGGAAAGGATCAGGCTGAGCAAAAGCATTGGAACAAACAAAATCTTTTTCATACACATTTCCCCTTTCATATTTTCCAAGTCTTTCTAGTTTGAGTGTAGCACGCAGGAACGCGGAAAACAATGACATTTGTCTTACAAATATATTCTATGGAAAACGGTTTTCTTCACATATGAAAAAGCTGATTTTTCCTAATTGCAAAGTTCATTTGTATTTGCAGGAAATACAGTACAAAAAATCGAACTATGTTAGGGTGAGGCAAATGCAAGAAGACAGAAGGACTGATGTGTTTTTGGATAAAATATTTCGTATTTTATAGACTTTAAGCGCCTTTCGGGAGTCTATCAGAAAGGAATGATAGTGGAAAAGGAACGCATCGCTGGGGATATTTTTGCCTGCATGACAGAGAGGCAAAACATAGAATCGTGCAACCTATTTCAGCAAGAGAGGATTTGTTTTATAAAAAACTACAGCAAAGTAAATTTGCAGGAGAAGGGAAATGATATTTGAACAAAATATTTCAATATGTTGTAAGACAAGATGGAACGAAAGGAGTAGATAAAACATCATACAGAAAGGAAATATTATGTTGAAATGGCATTTTCGACAATGATTTTCGCAGGAAAAATTCTATCGGATGATTAGCAGAGAATGAATTCCTTTGAGAATACGCTGTTTTCAAAGGAATCAGCAGGAATTTTCAAGGACGATATTATTTTTTGTATGAAAAGGAAAACAATTGTTTGTTTTGCCAAAAGGGGATAAAAAGAGGGGCTATGGACATCAAAAATGAAGGAAGTTATCCGAAAAGTCCCTGCTTTACGGCCAGAAAGGACATTTGTCTTTAGTTCGGAGTAGAAAATAAGGAAAAATAAATATATCTCATAAGCTAAAAAGTGCAGAGAAGTATATTATACAGTTATACGTCTCTGTACTTTTTTGCTTATGATGGTCATATCCTTAATGAAATCATTGTAGGTAACCATCCGCTATGTTTTCACTCATGTGTGAGATATACCCCAACAACCTATATTCCCTTTCATTTTTCCAGTCCCAGATTATGCCATCAGCAAA
>OOCG01000423.1_pt1 | contig 29306 bp, 5 predicted proteins | sample 1671521 | NCBI WGS metagenome assembly OOCG01 (sample SAMN06348165, study PRJEB24527) | human gut metagenome | biome: human gut; feature: ankylosing spondylitis patient; material: feces | host: Homo sapiens | place: China | collected 2015-10
CCGGACGGGCCCAGTTAGCCTGTGCAATGAGTGGTGCAGTAAGGCCGCTGTCAGCAGGAACCCGAAGAGACCCACTGTAGCACTAGGCTACGGCCGCTGCAGAGGTGGTATGGAATCCTCGCCATTCATGACGAGGAGGACGTCAATTCTTCTTTACGCTCTTGCTCGGCACACGATTGCCTGTCGGCGAGATATGGGCTTTTTAGGAGGGCAGCTATGGATCTATCAGCACTTTTTCCTGCTTTTTTCCAAGCATTGGAACCCGGAATGCTGGGGATGGTTCTCCTCGGGACAATTCTGGGCATTGTCGTGGGCTCTCAGGACTTACGAGCACTATGGGCGTTGCCCCTCTAGTACCTTTCACTTTCAGCATGAGCCCAGCGATGGGACTGGCCCTTCTCGGTGCCATTTATGCCTCTTCAAGTTACGCCGGCTCCATCAGTGCAATTCTGTTAAATATTCCCGGAACTCCCTCGAACTGCTGCACGCTGCTTGACGGTTATCCGATGACTCAGAAAAGGCAGGCTTCTCGCGCCTTAGCGTTATCTACGATCGGTTCGGCAGTCGGCGGAATTCTCTCTGTCTTTGCCCTTTTATTTCTTGCTCCTCCTTTAGCGCGTTTGGCTTTGGAATTCGGCTCTCAGGAATATTTCATCATGGCGCTTTTCGGAGTCGCCATCATCGCTGCGCTTTCAGAAAAGAATATTGTTAAAGGAATGATCACCGGTATTTTTGGTCTCTTACTTTCGATTGTAGGGATGCATCCGATTACCGGGGAAGCGCGCTTTACCTTTGATCTGGCGGAACTTTTCAACGGTTTATCTTTAGTGACTGCATTAATTGGCCTCTATTCTCTTCCGGAAGTTGTCTCAATGTTAAGAGACGAAAAAGATGCCGTTAAAGTCGAAAGTTCGGTTTCCTGCTCTGGAATTATCCGCGCGATGAGAGAAATCCTGAAATACAAAATGCTGACTCTCAGAGCCTCAATCATTGGCATCATAATCGGCATCGTCCCGGGGGCCGGCCAGTCCATCGCTTCATTTATTGCCTATGATGACGCAAAGAAATCCGCCAAAGATCCGAGTCATTTCGGCACCGGCTGCCCTGAAGGCGTTTTGGCTTCAGAAGTTTCCAACAATGCCGTAGTTGGCGGTTCGCTCGTTCCTGCCTTTACGTTAGGCATCCCAGGCAACGCCGTATCGGCTGTATTGATCTCCGGGCTGATGATTCATGGATTCCAGCCCGGGCCAACGCTTTTCCAAGAGAATGCTGAGACTGTTTACAGCTTTATCTTCAGTTTACTCATCGCTAATGTTGCTTTCATTCCCATCGGAATCCTTTGTGCCAAATACTGCGTCAAATTGTTGGCGATGCCTAAACCCATCCTTGCTTCATTAGTGCTTGCGTTAGCAGTGATCGGCTCGTACGCCGTCAACGGCTCAATTGTTGAAGTTTGGGTCATGATAGGTTTCGGAGCATTGGGATGTGCAATGAAGCACTTCAACCTTCCCAGAGAACCTTTGGTTTTAGGTTTGGTACTCGGTACAATGGCTGAAAGTGAATTAGCGCGTGCCCTGGCCTTGGTACAAGGAGATATTGCTTTGGAGAATATTCTCAAGCCCAATCTGCATGATTCTAATCGGCTTAATTCTTTATTCCATCATTCGCTCACAATACAAAAAAAGGAAAGCTTCAGCCAAGCCGTCTGACCAAAAAACGGAATTATCGGAAGAAGCCCGGATTACAGCGGCTTCCTGACCTCTTTCCTCTTCCTCTACACGAAGAGGAGGAGGTCGGCTCCGCGGAGACCGGACTTTTCGGTCTCATTTCATCAGTCTTCGGTTTCCCCTTCGGTTCCCTCTTCTCCCATGTTAACCTGCCACCGGTTGGTTACAAAAAGTAGAGCTTCCTTTATCAGACCATTCGAAGGACTTACGCTTTCAGCTCTGTATCCGTTAAAAAATAAACGCGAAGCAGGCATATGCGTGTCTTCTCCATAACGATATAACGCATAATGATGATGGCGCTGGTCAGCTTGCAAAGAATCCTTACTGAGGTAAGAGATTTCGCGACCAAAGCGATCGAACACCGACAGCATTTGCGGTGCAGCCGCGAAAATCCCTACCCTGTTGGATCTTGAAGAAATAACGTTCCTATCCGGCTTATACCCATCCTGAGAGACAAATATCATTGTTGAATTACCGGAAACGGATTTTTCTAAGGATACCGGACCGCCAGCATTCAGGACAAAGATCTGATCTCCGGCATCGACATTTTTGACCGCAACGGCGGCAGACGGATCTGAGGAGCGCTGGACAATCGTGACATCCGCTCCGGACGCTAACCCATTGGCTCGAATTTCGCCGTTGGCTTCGAGATAAATATCCTGAGACGCTTGAAGATCTTTAAGTAAAACACTGTCGGCTTTCATTTCAGCCTGACCGTTAACAGTCAGTTCATATCCAACTGAAAGCGGACCGTTGTAATTTTCTATAGTCAGATTTCCGTTGATGATATTGCCTTTTTCTTCATTAATCTGAATTTCCTGCTTCTGACCGTTCAAGACCAAATTAATGTCCGAACCGGCAGATACAATTAATTCATCAACTCGATTTCCCAGCTCTTTATCCTTGGCTGATTTCTGAGCTAGTAACTCAACCGATCCGCCTGCAGAAACTTCCAGACGATCGGACGCAATGCCGTCGGCAGAAGCGTCTTGATGGACGTTTCTTTCCGCGTGAATTTCGAGGTTTTCCACCCCGTCAGAAGAGAATCCTTCAATTCCGGAGCCATGTTTCAAGGACACATCTTTCCCGGCCTCTACTTTCACAAGACCGTCCCCAGCCAAGACGGATCCTTGACCGAGCTCGAAGTTTCCCCCTGCTTTCAATTGAGCCTCTTCGGAAGCAAACAACATTACGGTGCCTTTTATCGTAAAATCTTTTCCTGCAGAAACTGTCAAACGATTGATTTCCTCATCTTCAGAAGGACTGAGGACACCAACAGCTGTTTCCTCTTCAAAAACAACCGAACCCCGTTTTGCTTCAATATTCAGGTCAGCTTGAGTCAGAACAACCGTGCCCTTTCCGATTGTGACATCTTGTCCGGCAGTGAAGGAAACATCCTTTTTACCCACTCGATTGGAAGCATCCGGATCATTACCGGCAAAAATAAAGGAATCAGATCCGATATCTATAGATCCGGCTGCGTCTAAATACACGTCACCGTAAGAAATCAATTCCGATTCATCTTTGAGTACGACATTGCCTTCAGAAGATCTGATTTCTGTTTCATGGAGAGAAGTCGAAAGGAATTGTCCGTCAAGAACCACGTCTCCTGTCACATTCATGCTGACGTTGTCTCTCGCGCTGACTTGAGAATTATCTCCCAGCTCGATAGAACCGCCTCCGACACCCGACTCATCTCCGGTTCGGATGTAAGCCGTTTGACCTTGGACGACGGAGTTTTCTCCCAACCTGATGTCGCCATGTTCTGAAACCAGTGACGTATGGTTCTTAGAGCCGTCCTCAAGCTTCGATTGAAGAACGGCGCCCTTATCCAAGAAAATGCCCTTGTTGCCGATAATGTCTAAGGTTGTTCCAGACGTGACATAGGCGTTTTCTCCAAAACTCGTTTGACCGCGCGAAGAGATTCGAACATAAGAATCTGCCTGGTCTTCCTGAGTTCGGATATTTGCGCCGGCGCCGAAAGCAATATCTCCTTCAGCGTCGATCACTGCACCAAGAACAGTGGTCTGGATAGATGCCCTTTCTCCAAACGCTATATTTCCTGAGGTGTGATTTTCATCATCTCCCGCGCTCATAGACAGCATCGTCGTACGGAATGTTGCATCATTCCCGAATCTAACATCTCCTTTCACGTCAATAGACGTTTGCGGCAAAGATTCTATCGAACCGGTCTCGTATTTTCCGAATTTCGTTTGAACCGTTGCTTTGTCACCGACTATCAGTGAACCCTGAGCTTTAAGTTCAAATCCTTTTCCATGAACCTTAAAGTCTTCTTCGAACCTTATATCCTCTCCGGCACTGAACACCACAGAATTGTCTTGGCTGTCGAGTTTCGCATCCCGATCAATAACAATATTTTTTCCGGCTTCAAACAAAGTCTTGCTCGCATTAGAAGTCACCGTAAGGTCTTCACCCATGTAGATCGAACCTTTACTGCTTCTTACCGTGACTCCGTCTGTGGCACCGACGAGCGTCGCTTTATCACCGAATCGAATATCTTTTTCTGCTGAAACCAGCAGATCGTCAGAAAGGATTTGAGCCTCGTCACCGATGGTGAAGCTTTTCCCGGCGATGACACTGACTTTTCCATAGAGCGGGTTTTCTTGACTTAATCCGCTTTGCGTCCCGGCTTTCACCGTCGCTTTATTTCCGATATCAATTAAACCGCGTTCCGAGGTTAAAGAGCTGTCGGACGCAGAAACGATCGTTAAATCATTCTTGATATTCAGACCGTTCCCGCCAAAGATATCGACACTGCCGTTTTCAGCAATGACTTCGAATTTGTCTTCCGTAACCTTTAAAACTCCCTGAGCTCCGATCCGGATCGGAGCTTCGTCTCCCGCAGACGGATCTTTCAAGGAAGCATTCACGTTGAGCGATCCGCCAAGCGTCGCGTCGGCGTCTGCCAGAACTTCAATTCCGCCGTTTGTTGCTGTCAGAGAAACATTATTTCCGAGGCTGAAGGCTTGTTGACCGCCGGTGATAGATACACTGCTGCCTCCGACAGAAATTTTGTCTCCAAGAACCAGACTGTCGTATCCGCGAACAGTTGCTTCCCCTGCAGCTTTGACAGAAGAACCGAATTTGAGATCAATTTTCTGTCCTTTCAAGACGGCTTGTCCGGAAGAAGTCTCAACTGTAATGGAGGCTTCAGCTGCAAAAATCAATCCTCCGGCGCTGTCCAGTACGACCTCCGCGCCCTTAAATGTATTGTTTTCATGAGCAAAGACTTTAAGAGCGTCAGAATCTGTCGATCCCGCTGCTAGACGCAATGCCCCAGCCTCTGAATATTCAACCTTGGCTCCAGATAAATCGACCTTGCCTGCTGCGCCCACTTCCAGACTGCCGGCAGAATCAATGCTGGTCTTGTTATTGGAATCAACGTTTCCTTCCTCTGCGGAGAGGAGAACCGAGCCGGGTGTCGAAGTACTCAAAGAGGCATCCTTGATATTCAATCCGCCGGCAGAAACCTTCAAGTCGCCTTTGGAAGCAACAAGCGTATAACCCGTGAGATTAAGTTCGCCTTTTCCTTTTAAGCTGATCGTATCGGCGGAAAGATTCTTTTCGTTCAGAGCAAGGTTCAAATTGTCTTCTTTCGACACCAAGATCAAATTAGAACCATCCTTGTTCTTTAAGGAGCCGCCGGTAACGGAAATACTATCCTTCGCCAGAACATCAATGTCCGTTGATGAATCGACATTGAGCCCCTTCAACGTAACAGAGCCGTTTTCTGCTGCGACCTGCAAACCGCCTGTGTTGCCATTCGCTTCTGAACTTACGTTGATGCTTCCTTCTTTACTCTCGACATCGAGTTTGCCAACTGCATTCAAACTTTCAACAGTTAGACTGGCATCCTTTTGAGACGCAATATCGATAACTGAGCCTGAACTTACTGTATTGCTTGTTACCTCAACCGCTCCTCCATTTGAGTTAATAAATAAGCCTTCCGATTCCCCGGTGCCGGCGGCGATTAGATCGGCTCCCGTCACTTGTGTGCCAGCTGCAGAAGTAAGTCGGATAGAACTTTGAGAGTCAAGTTTTCCAGCATCGATCATGACGGAACCTTGAGAGGAATTCACTTCTACTCCGCTGCCTTCTCCCGTTCCCTTAGCCGATACGGAAACATTTGTCAGCTGCGCGTCTGTGACAGCAGAAAGTTTGACGGAACCGTTCGAATTGATCGAGCCGTCACTGACTTTGACTGCGCCTTCAGAAGAACTCAAAAAGACTCCGGCCTCTACGTCGTTTCCTTCTGAAGAAACAGCAGTTCTGCTGATTGTCGTGTCCTTAGCTGATGAAACATTTATAGAGTTCTGAGACGTTAAGGAGCCGTCATTAATGGAGACAGTTCCTTCGGAAGAAACTAACGAAAGACCGTCTGTTCCTGCAGTTAGAGTGCTGTCCGTCAAAGAAATATCATTGCTCGTAGTAACGCCGAGTCTTTTGGCTTCCAGTGTCAGCGCTTTTCCGAAAGTCGTTTTCGGTGCAGAAAGATCAAGGGTTCCGTTTAAAGCTGAAAGGGTGGAATGGTCTGCGACCGAAAGCGACGAGCCTGCCTTAAGAGTCAGATTACCATCAGAGGTCTTCGCTGTTCCGTTAAGGTGGATCGTGTTAGCTTCAGCCGCCACATCTCTTTTGGCCTGAATCTCTTCAATAGTTAGTGTCTTTTTGGCATTAAATTCGATCTCTCCGTTTTCTGAAACCAGTTTTTTAACTGTCAGAGAACCTTCCGTCGAGATCTCAACATTTGAAGTAACTGTCTCTTCGGTCACCGACAAAGACATTTCAGAATCTCTATTGGCTTGAAGGTAAACATTCTGAGTTTTGCCTTTCAGAACAACATTAAAGTCATTGACTGAATCCAATATCAAAGCTGCATCTGTCTGACCTACGTCCCCCGCTGTCTCAAAAGCGAAATTAGTGCCGCTGATGCGCCCGGCCTGTCCTGTCGCGTCCTTAGCGGAATAAATATTGTCAGCCTTCAATACAACATCTTTACCGCTGGCCACGGATTGGAGATTAAGCGTTCCGTCTTGATCAACAAATACGCCTCCGTTGCCGGAGAACACGGCCGATCCTGTAATCGCCGTTTTAAGAAGTTTGTCGGCGGATCCGATTGAACCCACCCCTGCTCTCAGGATCAAGTCTTTAGCTTTAACTGCACCCTCTCCGGATAGAGTGATTCCATTTGTAGCAGTGAGACGGATATCTCCGTTTTGAGAAGAAAGGGAACCAAGATTCAATGTGTTTTCAGAGTCAGACTGTAGATAAATGCTGTTTACTGCATCGGCATTTAATTTCGTGTCGCTGCTCTGATGGACTTCAAAGGCTTTCTTTAAGTTGATCGTCAGAGTGCCTGCTTCTTTGTTCCAAATAACGTCATTAGCTTCTGCTCGAGCTAAAAGCTTGTAGAGGTTCAAGCCTTTTTCTGTCGAAGCATCCAAATCGCTGATGTTGGCCGTATGACCGTCAAGTTCCTGACCGATTCCGGCGCCGGACTTCAACGTAATGTTTGCTGCTTTGATATTGGCAACGCCTGACTCAGGAACATAGCTCGGATCGGGATTCAAGATGGCTTCAGACACTGCAAAGAGCAATTCGTTCTGCGTCCAGCCGTAATTGTCTTTCGATGCTTGAACAAGATTTAATGCCGAGCCTTGAGTATTCGCTTCTTTGTTAATCGCATCTTCGGCAGTAGAACAGCCTTCGAAACGGGACTTCAAGGAGGCAAAATCCTTTTGCTCTTGTGTTGTCAGTGCTCTTACGCGACCCTTTTCAGCTTCCTGCTCATGGTTTAGGTAAGCCTGATATCGATTAAAGTCGGAAGTAATACCATTTTTTATGTCTTGTTCGTCTTTAGCAAACCGAGCCTCTTCGTTGGAATTTCCATCTGACTTCAGAATGCCGGCTTCAATCCAGCTTTCAAGACGTTTTTGTGCCGAACGCTCATCGCTATCCGAGCGATCAATCGCATCATAAATATTTCCGGCTGAATCAATTGTGACATCCCCACTCGTGCTGATCTGACCCACAGAAATATCTCCGACAGATTTCAAAGAAATATCACCTGCTGCAGTCAGGTCAAGACGCTGGGAAAGATCGGAAGCTTCTTTGTGATCCAGGCTGTCAATCTTGATACCGCCCTCTTGAGAAATAAGAGAAATCTTTTGTCCGGAAAGCGAACTCAACTCAACGCTGCCTCTGAATTCAGCAGACACCGTTTCTCCGGCATTCAAGGATCCGGAAACGGCTGCGCCCGAATTCAGATTCTTGGCGTCAAGATAGATTGATTTACCAGCCGTGGCGGTAAGATTCAACGGCTTATCGGAACTTCCAGCCGCTGCCCACTTAATCGCTGATCCTTCAGAACCAATTGATCCAGAAGCGGCTTTCAAGGTCAGATTAGATGCTCCGGTTATTGCTGCGGCTCCGCTTTGATTGAGGATGTTGTTCCCTGCAATCAAGCTAACAGAACCGCCCTGGGCGTTCACAGCGCCTCCGAGCAAAACTGACTTACCGCTTTCAACCGAAATCGTATTGGTTCCGCTTAAGAAAGACGTACTTACTTGATGGTCTGCTTTTACCGTGTAGGAATAAAGCGTGGACGTCGAAGTTGTCGTTACTTTCTGAGTGTGATGTGTTCCTGAGAAGTGAACCCAAGTGTTATAAGTCGTCCAATGGGTAGTTGTTGAGATCTTCGAGCTGTTTATTTCTGTTGTCCAAGCTTCAAAATTCCCATTCTTTCCTTCGGGACGGCCGGCAACCCATATGGTCGATCCTTGCGCTAAGGCATCGTCTTTTATCGTTACGGTGTTTTCTTTTGCCCAACTCGTGGGTTCACCATAATTAAAAGCATTCCAAACCGTAAATTTTTGGGAATTATATTGAGTAGTAACAGATGTTGAACCTCTTCCGTCTGTCCATCCATATAATTGACCGGCAACGGGTTTGAAGAAACTATCCTCGACTTTGGTGCCAGTCGTTTTTGTTCCGTCGGCGTTGAGCCAGTAAGCCACAGAATTTCCTTTACGGATTTCCGTCACCTTGGCGATTGCGCTATCCGGTCTGCCTTTAAATCCCGAGTTTGTATCTGTGATTTGAATCAGGCCTTCAATATTGCCGGTATCGACATTTCCAAGCAGAACGTCGCGGTTGCCGACTTTGATATTGATGTCTGCCGAACCGTTCGCCACGGACAATTGGCCGCCGCCTGTGCTTGCCACTCTTCCGGTAATGTAAATCTGTCCGCCTTGCGGAGAAATGTCATCGACGATCACCCTGTCATTGACTGGATCGTACCAGGCTGCGACTTGATACTTATAGGACTTGGAAGCTTCATTCCAAACAGGACCGCCTTCCTGTAGCGCATACTGCGGTGCCCTGCTGTTGACGTCGGACGGGGATCCGTGTGCCTGCCAATTTGCTTTGATAGAAGCAATCTTCTTGTCGACTTCCGTATCCGATAATGTCAAACCGTATTTCGCATAACCGCTTTGAACGTAGCCGTTTAAGTTAATCGCATCGGCTGCGAGGAAAATACTTCCTCCGGCAACCATGTCTCCGGCTTGACCATTGTCTGCATTACCAAGTTTGCCCGGACCGTACACATGGTCGGTATTTGAACTGACTGAAGACTGGTTGTTTAAATTGCCAACTTCTGTTTTCCATAGCTCTTCAACAGAACCGCCGACGTTAAATAATCCTCCTCGGTAAGACTGAGTAATAGAACCTTTTGCCGTGATGCCTAAAGAGCCCCCTGCAGAAATCGAAGCCGTTTTGTCAGCGTAAACGTCGCCTCCGCTGCTGACGGAGATGCTTCCTGCTCGGTTAATCAGTTTGCCGGAAATATCAATACTGGTATCAGGGTTGATTTTTTGCTGATTATTGCCCGAAGAAACCAGAACCGATCCGTTGTAAGCGGAGTTAATCGTAATCGACGGAGCTTCTGAATTAGCCGATGTCGTTAACTGTCCGTTGAATGAACCCAACGCACCAGTCTTATCGGTAACAACCTGATCGTTCAGCTTAAATTCGCCGCCCTTATCCAAGATTTGGATATCGCTAAGCTTCAAAGCCACAGTGCCTTGGTTGTCAATATTGATTCCTTCAGCGGTTTTAGCGACTAAAGAGCCTGCTCCGGTTACGCTGTCCGTGAACGCAGAAATATTTCCGCCGGAGACAGTGACATTGGAAATTTCGACATAGGGGCGGCTCGTCTTGTCAATAAGCGAGAAATTCCCTTTGATATCTCCAACTAATAAGCCCTTCTGCTTCATTGTTTCAAGCAGAAGTTGGTCTTCAGCCTTGTACGCTGCAAGCAGAGAAGGATCCGTCGTGCCGTAATCGGCCATAGCCTTTTGAAGCTCCTCATGACGCTTCCAGTACATGTTCGTCAGAGATTCGACCTTCACTTCACTGACGGAGCCATCATCGACACCGGACTTCGTGATCTTCAAAGGATCCTGAGTATCCAATGTCACGCTTGAATCTGATTCCTTTGGCGAAGCAATTCCGCTGATCTGAATATCCGCCTTGGTATTCACGCCGGCTTGAACCAGTCCGCCCACTTGAATCTTATTGTCGGTGGTCAGATTCTTGGATTTCGTCCCCGCGGCTGTCGAAGCAATCGAGACTTCGCCGGCATCCGATGCTGACGTCCAGAACCAATAACGTGCCGTTTCCTCGGTAGAAACATCGCCGCTTTGTGCGTAAAGCTCAGTATCACGCCAAGATTTGATTTCTCCGTTGAGATTGAGCTTATTCGAGAGGTTCAGACTGTCGGAAACTTCCGAATCCGTTCCGCCGATAGCCGAATGGCTGTAAGCGTGGGCATAACTTACTAAATCAAATTGCGAGTTCGAGCCGTCAGCATTTCTACCGGCTCTAAGTGCCAGCTTACCCTTCGACAAGATGTTTGAACCATTGCCGATATTGACTTCGTTCGTTCGGTTTTGGTTCACCAAGACTTTGGCTCCGGCGCCGGCGACTGCTGCACCTTGGACATCGCCTACACTTTGTGCTTCGACGTCTTCGTCAGAAGAAGCGGCGATTGTCAGCGTGCCTTCGGTGTTGTTCGCGGTTAAGCGGACACCGTCGGCCAAGCTGACTCGGTTTTGTGTGTTCAGGGTTTCGAAGTTTTCTGCCGTCACGCCCGCAACAGCGCCGGCCGTTTGGGCACGAACCTTCAGATTGGTTCTTCCGACATTCGTCGCAGAAATCGTCAAATCGTCTGCGGTCAAAACCGCATTTTTACCGATATCGACCTGCTGAGTACGATTTTCTGTATTGCTCGCTTTAATGCCGGTACCGACAAATGCTCCGTAAACACGGGAGTCAACGGCATACGTCCCTTCGGCCGCATGAAGATTCCAGTTATCGGATGCACCGACAGTTAGGCTTGAGGCGTTCACTGTCGCGCCGTCGCTGATCCCAACCTTGTTGATACCAAGCATATCGTTGATCAACGAAGCGCCGCTGCCGCCTGCCAGTGCTCCCTTAGTGTTATCGGCTTTCATGCCGATGTTATGTTCGCCCGAGGTCACAAAAGAAGCTGCATCCTTAACATTCCAGCGGCCGCTAACTATTAGAGACGTGTTAGATCGGTCTGTATGTTTTACTTGAGCAGCATTTGCATCCAAGCTCGTGCCTTCGGCAAGAATAATTCCGCCTCCGGCACTGTCGGCGAGGACAGTGGCCTTCTCTTTGTTGGAAGCGGTTACATCGGCATTCTTGGCAGCCACTGAAGACGCAGAAGAAACTTCGCCCTTCACTGAAAACTTATGGTTCACTTCAGCAGAGTTATTACCCGAAGCAATCGTTCCGCCTGTTCCGGCTGTTGTCTTAGATAAGTAGACAGAATTGCCCTCTGTCACCGAAGTGAAGTTCTCTAAAGATGAATTGCCGGACAGATCAATCTTGCTTTCAACCTGATTCGAATTTGTCAGCTCGGATGTGTTAACAGGGATTGAGGCAATAATGGCGCCACCGTAAGTCTGAGAGTCTGCCGTCATCTTCAGAGCTTCGCTCTCATCTCCGTCCGAACCGCTTAAGCCGGCTCCGGCCGCCACCGTTAAATTAGCGTTACTGAACACATTTCTGGAAACTTCAGATACGACCATGCCGCGGGTTTCGGCAATGGACTGAACAACACCGATTCCGAGTCCTCCGGCTCCCGCGCCGTAACTCTTCACCTTGATGTCAGGACGGTTATTTGTGGTCAGACTGATATCTGCTGAAACGCTATTGCCGTTGAAGAGCGTTCTTGCAGAAAGTGAGCCTTTCGTTCCGTCATAGACCTTTGCTAGCGCACCTACTCCGTTGATGGCGCCGCCGTAGCCTGCAGTCGATTCGGCAAAGAGATTTTGCTGACGGACTGCAGAGGCATTAAAGGAGGAGTTGATCGTTGAATTCAGAATTTGGTTTTCAACTCGGCTCTTATCTCGAATCTCAGCAACCATTCCGCCGCCGGAAGCTGCAGCAACCGTAATTCCGAAAGACTTCAGATGGATTTCTGATTTATTTTCCGTCTTAATCTCAAATACGGGATTGGTCGTTTGAGGTTTATTCTCTTCCGCCTTATTGCCCTCATCTTTACTGCCGTCAGGCTTTGGCTCTTCGAGTTTAATTCCTCCGGAAACGTTTCCGTCCCAGATCGTCGAAGCGCCGCCCGTGATTTCGGCGTCCGCATAAGCTGCAGTTCCGCTGGCAAGAGCCAGCGAAGTTTGGATCGCCTCAAGGTTGGTCTTACCTTCGAGTGAATTGAGAACGTTAAAGTTATCCTTTGATGTGATTGTGTTGCCGCTGAGATTAACTTTATTGTTGTAATGACGGCGCAACGTAATGACAGAGGCCGCTAATACTCCTGCACCGGCACTTCCGCTGCCGAGCGTAACGTCAATGCTGCCTGCCTTTGAATCTTCCTTAACAGAGACATCACTGCTTCCAACCGTCAGGTAATTGCCCGACACCACAACGGAAGTTCCATTCCCACTTCCCGAGGACACGCTTGCGTCTGCCGCTGCGGCCGAACCGACGATTTTGTCTTTTTCTTCCTGAGTCAGCTCATCATTCTCAGTAATAAAGCCGAGAGATCCGGTGCCTGAAGATGCGTAATCGGACAGATATTTATTAACTGTGTCTTCTGCGCTGCCAAGATCTTGACGGTTTGAAGCGAAAGGATTGTCTCTCGAACCGATCACCAGCGAGAATACATTTGCACCGATCGTTCCGATACCGCCGGAAGCAAACGCAACCGTTCCGTTAACGTAATGATCCTGAAGAGAGGAAACCGTGAGTTTGTCAGCTGTAACGATTGAATTACGAAGGTTAGCGGCCGAGGAGCCTTTAAAATAAGAAACGACGACCGAAGCACCCAAACTTCCGATAGCACCCGTAGCAGTAACATCTGTGACTTTCAGATGGTCTTCGTTTTCTGCATTGACGCTGAACTGACCGGCCTTAACTTCCGAATCGTTGACTTCAGCAGATGTCGCACCTTCAATCGTATTAACGTTCACGAGCCCAGCGGCTGCTCCATACATTGCTCCCGAAGCGGTCACGTTCAAAGAAGAAAATTCCGAGATGCGATTCGCACCCACTGAAGCTGACTGGCCCTCAGCTCTCAGGATCGAATGAGCTACAGAAGAAGAAACTGCATTATCAGCGTAGTTGATAACCACGCTGATCGGTACCGCAGCATATTGAGAGCCTGCAGCTGTAATGGCAGAAGTCGTAATCCTGCCCAAATAATTTGCGTTCTGCGCGAATGAACCTAGCACTTCCGTCTGATCCACTGCAGCAGAAACATCCGAGAGCTGCCGATTCACGTTAACGGAAGCACTAACCGCTGCATACTGAGCACCTGAGGCGGCAATTAGTAAGGAAGAAATACCTTCTTTAGCATCTGCATCAACAGAAACAGAGGTACCTGTTAATGAAGATTTATCTGTTGATGTTCCGGTAACTACTACACCGGTTGAATGATCAGTGGTGATGACATTCGTTACAACGCCAATCGCCGCCCCCAAAGCACCGCTCGCAGTCGCAATCACAGTATCCACGTTCGCAGCGTCAGAAGCTCCGACCATCAGAGCACCGGAACCGGCATTCAAATTCGAGGACTGAACCTTCGTTTCTGTCTTTCCACCAAGATAATTGACGTTTCCTGTGGCTGTGACCGCGGCATCCTTGGCTCCTCCTCCGGTAATGTAGAAAGTCTTAAAAGTTTCTGTGGAAGAAGCGTCAACCATTAATCCGGAGAAGGTCTTATCTTGCCTTGCGTCTCTCAAAGAAGCAGCCAGAGACACGTCATTGACGATATTCGAGTTGATCGCATTTTCATCAACCCCTGCTTTTGTCGTAAGAACGGAAGAGGTTTCCTGAGCAGATCGAACGATATCGGAATTCAGGATTTCGGTCTGTGTGATACCGCGTTTTTCTGAAACAGTAACGGTTGCACCTACAGCTGCATTTTGAGCGCCCTGGATTTGGCCGCCGTATGTTCCGATCGTATCGTCACTTTGCGCCTGAATGAGGGCTGCGCCTGCGTACTCTGCATTTAAGTTATTGGTCCGAGCTGCGGTGTTGTTCGTGACTAAATTAATAGCTGTTGAAGCCGCGACACCGGCTTTACTGCCGCCGGCTCCGCCTATTCCAATCGTATCTATGTCATTATTAGATTCGGCCAATACCGTCAGAGTATCGGAAGAAACAAGTCTCTGTTTATCCGAAGCACTCAGAGCTGCTGTCGTATCCGTGTTGACTCGGTTGACAGCAACACCGACTCCGATACCGACGCCTTGAGCACCCACTCCTGCAACAATGCCAAGGTTATCAATATTAGTGCCGCTTGAAGCATGAACAGATAAGGCATTTAACGCTTTGGCTGCTTGATCCTTGACCCCTTGGGTGGTTTGGTCTTTTGCGTATTGAACCGTCGAAAGGTTGTTGACAGAAGCATTAACGGATCGATTAATTTCGTTAGTTCCGGCTGCTCCCGACAGACCCACATTGCCTCCGGCAACACCGACACTCAGTACAAGCGTTGAAATATGGTCATCAGCTTCGGCATCAACAGAGAAATCCGTCAGATTATTCGAACCTTCCGGCTGAGCAATCACCACACTGTCAGCAATTGCTTGAGTTTGAGAGCTGCGGGAAGACGCGTAAGCTACCGCTCCGGAGAGACCGGCTTTGCCTTCCGGGGCAACAGAAACATTTCCTGCCATCGTCCAAATGGCAGCCTTATCAGAAGAATTAAGTGCTGCCTCTTTGAGCCCCGTTAATCTTGAATTCTTTAATTGGACCAACGCATCGTTCTTAACGCGATTAACCGCAACTGCACCTCCAATACCTAAACCGGAAACCGACACTGCTCCGTCCGCAGCGGCCGCCCAAGCTGAGGCACGGTTAACCGCGGCAATATCTAATTTGGAGCTACTGAACTGGACGGAAGAAAGATTCAGACCGTCAACATCCGCAGAAGCTTTATTGTTGGTGTTAGCTACCACAACAGAAGCCCCGACAGCTCCAATCGCTCCGTCGCCGACATTAACACCGAAGTTGCCTCCGACATTGACCGTTGTTGCCCCACTGTCGGCATGGACATTTAAACGATTAACAGTCGAGGTCAAATCATTAACGACAACAGAAGCACCTTGATCGACGTTCGATACAACAACCGAACCTGCCGCGTTGAATTTGCCTTTGCCTCCGGCCACACCAACGGCTACGCCGAGAGAAAAGGCGTCATCTTTGGCATCTAAAACAACGGAAGAAGATGCGTTATCGGTATTGATGACGGTTCCGGAGGCATTTACCGCAAATTGGTTGTGAATCTGATTCACAACCACACCGGCGCCACCGGAGGAGCCCCCGGCACCAATCGCAGGAGAAACTGCGACGGTAATTTGTTTCATCTTGCCAGCCTGATCGTATAAATCACCAAGGTTCTGGGTTTGTTCTTTTGAACTATCTTTGCCCGTTTCTTCAGCATCCGGTGATGTTCTTAATCCGACATCTTTAAAATAAGACTCATTGTTGAGCTCGTCGAGATTGTCGACATACCATTTGCGATCCGCGAGGTTTTCAAATTCATCGGCTTCCTGACCGCCGGAAGAACGCGCCGCTACTTCAAATCCGCCCTCTCCGGCTACAGAAATACTGAGTCCATTAAGCGTCGTTGAAACATTATTCGTCAGCTCGGAGCTTGCCGCGGCGCCGGAAAGCGCAAAGGATGATTCTCCGGTCGTCACTGCAGAAGAAACAGCAGTCGTAACTTGAGTTATATCGGAAAGGGCTCGAACGGCGCTGGTTCCGGAAAGTTTCAGATTGCTGTCTGCAAATTCGGAAGAAACCGTGTTATCAATATCAGCAACGGCAAAGATCAAAGATCCGCCGAAAGACTTCGCTCCGGTATTGCCGCCTTTGCCGAAAGAGAACCCGATGCCGCCCGTGACTTGATTGTCTCCCACCCAGCTCGCTTGGTTGTAAGCCGTATTAAACGCAGCCCCGTCTAACTGAGACAAACCTTTAACGTTTGTAGAAACCGTATTCCCGATGAGATTGGCAGAAACCCCTGCATCGAAAGCTCCGCTGAATTTAGCTGCACCTAACGACAGGGCTGCGGCCAAGCCTTCTGCCACCGTCGTACCGTCAGATACTGCACGAATATTCAGTTTCTTAAGGTCGGTATTGAACCTTAAGCCCTGAGAATTCAACTTCGTCGCGTCGATATTAACTGCCGTCTTATAGTTTCCAGTGTTTCCGGCAACTGCGCCTGCGATACCGGCAGCATAATTTGCGGCATTTAGTTCAGAAATGTAGTTGATGCCTGCGGCGCCTGCCCAGGCGCCGACCCATTTATCCGTGACCGCATCGACCGAGACTTCCTCCGGCGCCTTTATTTGAAAATTGCCGACTTCGATGTTGACTTCGTTTTCCGTGTCAGTGTCGTTCCAAGCGGCACTTCCCGCAGCACCTAATTGGAACTGAGAAGTTCCGCCTTGGGCAACACCGGAAGTTGAACTGCTCGTGGTGCTTGCAGTACTGCCGTTTTGCGCCAGGTTGGAATTATTGTTGCCGCTCATCGATGAGCTGGTTGGGTCATTCTGAGACTGATTGTGGTTAAATTTATCCCTAATCGAATGACCTAAGCCATTGGCCTTCTGAGCTAAAAGCGGACCGCCCTCTTCTAAATAGAAGCTCAGCCCCTCCTTAACGTAAGTCGCTTTGTCTCCGAGGCCGGAGAAGAATTGTGAAATTTTGCCCGGAGGCTCATTGGATTCCGGGCTATGGCCGGATACGCCGACACCGCCTGCAACGCCGATCGCGTTCATGGCCAGGTCTTCGGAGGCCAGCAAATTGACCTTACCATCGGCGCCGGAAGCCTCTAAGATCCCTTGTGTGTCATAAAGAGAACTGTCTTGCTCAGTAATGACGTCGTTGTCTTTAACTCTGAGCTCATTGCCTAACTTACCGGCATTCACAGCAATGCCGGCGCCGGCCGCTTTGTTTGCATTGTCGGATATGTCTACAACAACAGCGCCTGCAATCGTTTGTACGTCGTCATCACGCTTAGCGCTGACTTCGACCGAAGAGCCTTTTACTTGGGACTCGTCATCGAGCCAAACCAAGTTAGTTCCGTTGGTTACGGCAACAGCTGCTAAACCTTCCAGACTTAGATCCCCTTTATTGACGTCGGCAGCTGCGCCGATGGTTAATCCGTAAATACTGTCTTGGGCTGTAAGGAGTGCAACATTGTCCGCAGTCAGCTGAGCATTTTCTCGGACGATTAAGCGGCTGGAAGATGTCAGCTGGTTGTAAACCACCGTAGCACCGAGCGCGCTGGCTTTTTCCATATCCGGTATCGGAATACCGAATACCGTCGCAGCCTTTCCGCCCAAAACTAAACTTTCATTTAAAGCATTAGAACGAACAACGAGATTCCCCTTGTTTTTACTTTCTTGAGCGTCAGCGGATGGCATGCCATGGGCTGCAATCCCTGTATTTTTGCCGACAGTTAACAACGAAGCAGTCTTCTGGTTAATGACCATTGCCGTCCCGGTCGCACTCCAAGCGGAATTATCGGATGAGGCATCTCCTGCTGCGGCAGCGTAAGCATTCAAATAATTGGTCGGCTTGATGAACTCAAGCAGGCTCATGACCACGTTGCCCGTCTCTGCCCCCGCCGAACCGATAACCTTTACTTCCCCGAAGAAAGTTCCTAAAGCTGTTCCCAGCGTTCCGAAAGAGGTTCCGACTTTTTTAATCTTTTCGATAAAAGAAAGATTAGCGTCGCTGACACTGTTGAAGTCTGCGTCGACCTTGTCAAATGCTTCTTCGACTTTTGCCCATTGATCTTTGAATTCATGAGCAAAAATGGCCTTGAGTCGATCACGAGCCTTAGCGAAATCTTCCTTCATCTTGGTGAGACGATTCCACTCAATCTCGGCTTCCGAATCTAAGACAAGTTGTCCGTTGTTCGCTTTAAGCACGGAATCATTGCCGATTTCGAGGATTGATCGAACGGCTTCTTTTTCGTCTCCGGAGAGCGCGACTAAAACTGCCAAAGAACCCTGAAGTTTCGTTTGGCTCGTTTCTCCTTCCGGCGCCGCGGAAGAAACTTTAGAAGTCACCAGATAATGATGATCTCGTAAGAGCGCATCAGAGGAAAGGTTTAAGTTGCCTGCTGTTTGAAGACCGATGGAGCGGCCTTCAATCACCGGAGTATTAACGATGACAGAAGAAGTTTGGGATCCGAGGACAACGCCAACAGCGCCGCCAAGTTTAAATTTGGTCGAATCAAACTTGCTGTCTACGCCCTGACCTGCCTGCCCCATGAGTCCGGCAACAAAGTCCCTCGATACCGCACCGATGGTGTCATAGAGAAGTTTTGAGATGCCGGAAGCGCCGACAGCATTATCTGCCTTAATGGTTAGATCTTCTGTGACATTCTTAGCTGTAACCGAAGCTTCGAAAGCCTCGTTTGTGAATCCGGTATTCAGAAGGACGTTCGAATGCGTATCCAATTCAGTGTAGTTGAAAGCTAAACCGCCGTAACTGCCATCCTGAACAACGACTGAAGATTCGGTTTTAACGGAACTGTTTTGAGTCGAGGAAATTTCGACTTTCCCAGCATCTTTTACGATATCCAGCAATGCCGAACTTTCAACATTGATGTCGGATGTACCTTTGAGTTTGGCAACAAGGACCGAAGTTTGAACCGCTTTGCTTTCTTTTGTCGCAGCCGTAGCCGAAGCTTCTACCGTTAAGTCATCCGCTGAAGTGATAGTTAAGTCTTTTCCGGCCTTTAAAGATCCGGCGACGTTGACCGTGCTCGAACTGTCAGCAAGCGCGACGATTGCCGCGATTGAAGGAACCTTCTGGGTTGATTCGGTATTGAATAGGTTAAAAAGACTCGTGGAGGTTCCCGCTTCAAGTTTTATATCGGCGACTGAAGCCAAGGATAAGTTTTGTCGGGCAGAAAGGCTTGCGTCCTTACCAATATTGATGAGAGAAGACGTCTTTAAGTCCGCATAATAAACCGCTTCATTGAACGGTGTGGCCGTTCCTAAAATCTCCAGCGTCAAACCTGTCGAAAGGTCAGCCATTGTCGTAGAAGATTTAACCAAACGGTTCTCTGCGACGGAATTCACGTCAAGATCTTTAGCTGCGGTAATAACGCCGTCAATCCTGATCTCGGAAGATACATCCAAGAGCTTGTGTTTACCGTCAGAAACGAAATGGCCGATTTCTCGATCTTTTTTAGCCTTTTCTTCCGCAGAAAGCTGCTCGTAACCCGATGGACGAAGACTCTTATTGATGTCATAGACACCGTTTCCGGCCATTGAAGAAACCTTAACGTTTTCTCGTGATTTAACGGAAGCACCATTTGCTACTTTGATCTTTGCTTCGACTTTTTGTTTCGTAACGGATCCTGCAATAGAGCCGGTCGCGGAACTATCACTTCTTGCCAATAAAAGAATATCGCCTGAGCCGTCATCGGCTTCGCGGGTTACCATAGCGTCAGATACTGAACTTTGAGTAACGACGTTCTGACCTTCTTTAATATGAACGAGGTCTTTGAAATCCGTTTCCAAATTGGAAAGCTTTGCGCCGGACTCTAAATGGATCTGGGAAGCAACAAGCGTGATTCGATTACCTGCATTGATGCTTCCGTTAACTGTAATAACGCCCGCAGGATTCAGAGGAACTTCGCCCTGCTGCATTTTCTGCAGCGTTGCGAGGGCTTCTTCTTCCTTTTGTCCTAAACCTAAAGGAAGTTTTTTATCTGATAACTCACTGTACTTTTTATAGGCATCGTCCGTGGTAATCACGGCCGTCAAACTTCCGGCATTGATCACACCGGTTTTACCGACGATCATTCCCTGCGGAGAAACAAAGTAAAGATTTCCTCCGACCTTACTTCCTTTTAACGCGTTAACTGTTCCGTTAACGGAAATCTTGTTGTCGACAAAATTCACTAAATGATTTGTGTTTGTCGGCAGGTGCATGTCCACAAGATGCTTCTCTCCTACCTGAAACTTCGTGAACTTATTCGCGGCAACCGATCCGTTTATGTGAGTTGTCGAAATATCGTGATGCAGATTGTTTTGTGAACTGGTAATCGTCGTTCCCGTCCAATTAGGATCCACAGTGATCGCATGATCCAACGCCTCTGCGACCGCTGTTAAAGGAAGCGTTAATAAAGAGGCTTCCATAACCAATAATTCAACAGGGACGATTAACGATGAGGCTTCTTTGCCATGAGCACGATGATTCTCATCCGTGACAACGTGTATTCCTCGGCAAACATTCCAAATAACTTTATAGATCTTATTCATAGTGTTCTCACCAAACAGCGTTAATCACGAAATCGAATCGTGCTTTGCTCACGTGTTCCGAACCCACATTTCTCTTAAACGGAAAGGAGATAGTGGCAGAACTCATCAGCCAACCCACCGGTCTCCAAGAGGCTCCGATGCCGACAGAGCCCAAACTTTTATCTTTATAGGGAGAATCTCCGCTCAATCGCCCGGCATCGAGGAAGGCAAACACGTTGGAGCCCTTCCCGTCTAAGTGGTATTTCGCTTCTAAATTAATCCAGGCGCCGTTGTAAGCAGAGATCGTGTCGTTCTCATAACCACGAACGCCTGAAGAAGTCCCTAAATAGAAAGAATCTCCGGAAGCCATTTCACCGCCTCCAAGATATCTTTGTGCCCCCGCATTTACGGTGTAACCCCAATTTTTCCAAAGCCGGTGATCCCAAGTTAAATAACCCGTCAGACGGCGGTAACGGGAGGCGTTATCGAATGTGTAGTCTTTCAGCCAGGATTCAATGTATTGACCGTTGGCATAGAGCGTCATACCTTCTTTCAGCCAAAGCTGCTCCAGGCCGGCTGTGAGGCTCTTCACCGAAGTATCGCTGACTGTCAAAACATTAAACATTTCGGTTTCCGAAGTTTGACGGGCCGCTTGTAGGTAACCAGTGAGCTTTGAGGTCGAAGTCACATACAAAGGATGGTCGACTCTCAATGACAGATATTGAGAATGTCCTTTGACATCAAAGCCCTCTGACGGTCCGTCAACCACTTTTACGCGGCCGTAAGAATAACTTGCTGTTAATCGAGTTCCGAAACTATTGAGCGGAACAGAGTAAGAACCCATAAAGCTTCTTGAACCATGGGAAAACACGCCGATCAGCTGAAGCCGATCACGCCACCCCAACAGACTTCTTTCCGTGAAGCTGACGCCACCGCGGTAACGGCCGGACGATTTAGAGCCGGAAGAATCCGAAAACAAAGTGAAGGTACGAGGATCGGGCTCTTGTACAAAGATCTCATAGTCCGTTGTTTCCGGTTCTTGCCCTGCTCTCATGTCCACTGAGAGCTGAATGTCATTGGTCATGTTGAACTTGACCAAATCATCCAGCATTTCCCGGTAATTAGAGACTTTACCTTTTTCCAGATCAAAGGCCCTCAGGATATAACTGCCTCGAGTTTTAAACTCTTTTCCTTCTACTGCCGAACTTAAAGAGACTGCTCCGGTCTTACCTTCGACTAAGGTAATTGTTAAAACACCCTTAGAAATTCTCTGCGGCTGAAGGACAGCTTGGCATACCACGTAGCCTTTTTGGCGATAAAGGCGGTTAACCGCCCCAAGCATTGCTGTGAGCTCTTTACCTGTGACAACCGTACCCACAAATGGCTTTACGGCTTCGAGTGTTTCTTCATCCGTCAAAATCTGACTCGGTGTGAAATGAACCGAAGAAAGAAAGAAACGAATGCCATCTCCGAATTTTTGAGACTCTGAGGCTGAAAGTGCTCTTTCTGCTGCTTCTTTTGCCTGCCTTCTAATTTCACGTTCTTGCTCTATAAGATCACTTCTTTGAGCTTCATTCAAGAGTCGGCGGACATCTCGCTGAGGCAGTGTAACATCACGCTCCAGAGAAGGAGAGAGAGCAGGGTTAACTATTTGTGCTTGGACACCAAAAGACAAAAGAGTCAGTACCCCTAAACAAACAAGTGTCGGCAGTTTATTCATTTCCTTGGGATTCTTTATGTTTATAGGAAGATTTTAACAGACGGGGTAGTCTTGAATTTTTGAAATCGAAGAGAATTTTTTATTTATATTCAACTAGAAACATAGATTATCTAAAAATAAACAAAAATTCACCCAATCCTTATCTTTGGGTTAGTCCCATTTAAAATTTCGACTAAAAGATTAAGAATCTTTAACTTTCTTCACTTTTAATTTTCAAAATGCTTTTCATTTGACAAGGAAGAATGATTAATAAGCGTTTTGCTTAGGCCTTCCATATTTTTCGTGAGAGTCGTCTGAAATTGCGATAATTTTTGTCAGAGCCACCCTCCTTCAGCAAAGCGGTTCAAATTATTACCAAAAAATGAATTCACGCAGCCTTAATGATTAAGGAAGATGCTAGACGTATACTCACGCTTGGAGGAACAAACAAATAGAACAAATACTTCGATTTTGAAAAAAAAATTGAGCCTTGATTTTCTTATCAAGGCTCCGACCCACGAAGTCGACCGAGGGGACAGCTTCGAGTTTGAAGTGGTCTAAGTGCTACAAATTAAATAAAACTTTTCTAACTGCCTTGAGAAATCAAGGCAGTTTGTTCTCCAACTGTTTCACGCTTTCAAAGACCATCTGCTTATAGAAACGGCGGACAAATTCTGTGTGGAAATCCATATTGTTGAAATACGAAAACGTGAAACGCTTCGGATCCTGGCCGACTTCTTTTTCTTTGGAGTCTTCATGGCCTATGAACATATGATCTGTCTTCGGAGAAACTTCTAGTTCAGGCTTATCTTTTAATCTGACTGCCATCTTCATCGTCATGTCGTATTCATAGACGATCTTTTCCGGATGATTGTCAGGATCCGCCTTTTTGGCTTCAATCGCAGCCTTTGTCTTCGGATCCATTGCGCGGGTCAAATCAATTACCACTTCGCCTTGTCTGTCTTCCGCGTCTTCCTTCACGATCTTGAAGAGACCTGTCTGTTCAAGATAGCGTTCGGAAGCGAGCCAGAGACCATAATGTTCGCGCCAGTCAGCCGGACGTTTATCAAACGGTTCCGTCACGATAGGACGACCTTCCCATAGATAATTAACAACCAGCGAAACCTTTAGCGGTTCCTCTACTTTCTTGAATTGATCGGCTTCTATCACAGTTGTCGGCTGAACAAACCAGCTTTCTCTCGGATAGTCTTTATGGTCATAAGCGCAGCCGCTCAGAGCCAAACTCAATGCGCAGACCGAAGCTGCTAATAATGTAGTTTTAGTATTCATGATGCTTATTCCGTTAGGTAATCGAGTCGGGATGGAAGGCACGGTACCCATTCGCGCCATTCCATCTGCTATGCATTCTGCGTTTGCTTAGAACATGTACTTGATGCCGATCTGAGCGGTTTCGTTGTGGTATCCGGATTTACCGGCCTGCACACCAACTGTTGCCCAACCAAGTGTGTTGCGGCTTAAGTGACCTTCTAAGCCCATACGGAATTCACCGAGGTTTCTCCCGCCGTCCATATAGACCTTGTCAGTGCCCATTTGAACGCCGGCCTTCTTGCTGTTATGAATCCAGTTGCCTTCAATGAATCCCAGGCCCTTATTCATATAGTTAGCATGTAGTCTTGCGCCGACTCGAAGCGTGACATTATCAGTACCCAACTGGCGATATTTCGTCCCGAAGGAGTCATTAACGGAATTGGCCTTAACGCCGTCCCATACTAATTGGGCTTCCGGCTGGAATGTCCAAATCAGCTTGTTGTAATCCTTCGTTCCGCTTTCTCCGATAGGAATCGTGTAACCGGTTTCAACCGACCAAACCCAGCCGTGTGATTTGAATTTGAACGGAGAAATTTCATCTGACCAAATCTTGTTGTCATAACGACCGAAGAGCAGCCAACTATCAACATAGAAACCGTCATCAGGGCTATTGCCTGTGTACAGAGTTCCGTAGATACCCAAGGAGTAACCATCTGAGCGGGATTTTGCGCTATCCCAAGAACGGCTATCAGAACGGTTGTAGAGCCCACCGGCAAAGACACCGCCAATATACTTCCAATCTTCGTTAAATTCGTTTCTCAGCAAATCGCCGCCGATCTGAGTAACGGCGGTATTGGAATGAGTCTTACTCTGCCCACCCGCCATGCGGAAGTGAGAGTGAGAACCAACCTGACGGACCCAAGCTGCTGCAGGCTTTTCTTCACCGTCAAACGGGTCGATGTAGTATGCCTGACCAAAGCGGTCGTGCAGTCTCATGTGCATCTTGGCCCAAGATTGAGATGCTCCTACGTAAGCACCAGCTTCCGGTCTGAGGACCAGATTTTCTTCTTCCTTCGGAGGTACTAAGGGTTCATAGTGATCTTTGTCGTCCGAGTTATAGAGCACCCAAGTTCTTTGTTGCTCTTCATCGTTGTAACCAAGACTATAAATCCATTTATAGGCCTCGTTGTCTTTAGCAACGACACCGAAAGGCTGCATCTTGAGCTCTAACGGGCTTCCTTCTCCGCCTTCTCTGTTTGCGATGACGAATACCGGAATACCGACGCTCTTAAGTGTTTTTTCGCCGCGAGCTTCTTTGAAGATTCCGCTGACGGGAATCTTACTGTGGTCGTCACCGAAGGAGACTTGGGAAGTACCAGTAGCAGTTTCTGAGTGAACTACGTCAACGTAAGAATTGTCTGGTCCTTGGACAAGACCACGAAAATGAATCACAGAACCATTTTGTCCCGCATAACCATTCTCAACATTGACATGGTTTAAAGCGGCAACTTCGTCTTTGCCACCAGACAAGAACACTTGTCCAGCGTTTTGGATTGCACCAACATAAGCGTTGCTTCTTGGATCAACAGATCTTGCTATTGCAAGCTCTGATGCATTATAGAAATACAAAGACGAGCCCTGAGAAACTACTGCTTTTGCCTTTTGGAGAGCATTGGAGTTGTACAAATAACCCTCAGCCCTTCTTAATTCAAAAGTACCTATGAAGTATTCATTAGCTGAAGAAATATTCACCCTACCACTATCGATGACGAGCTTAGAGCTTTCATCACCTACAATATTGCCGAAAATATTACTTGCTAAGTTTTCTCCGTGAGGTTTATATGTGTTGTGAACGACTAACTCACCCGTTCTTCCCATGTCGGCAACATATGTGAAAGTCTTAGCATCAGTGCTATTTGTCTTCTTGATTTCCGAAAGCTCAGGAGCATTAGAAAGATCTAATTTTGCCTTCTCTGCTACAAACAAATGGCCAACGTCTTGTGTGTGCTTTTGGAGATAAAAAGCGGAGTTATCCTGTAAGTGCAAAGACGAGGTAAATTTACTCGTTGAGCCCAAGGCTCCATCAATACCAGCGGCTAATGTAGCTCCCTCTTGCACATCTGTATAGCCAGTGTATTCGTTTGCTTCGGGTTTCTTATAGATAACATCGTCGCCTGCTTCATTAAGAGAGGCAATCGTATATATAGTCTTTGGGCTACCCAAAACCACTGTTGAATTTTCCGCAATGGCTACGTTGCCTTTTCCGCTCAGTGCCGCAGAAAGCGTAAATCTTTCTTGGAGCCTGATGCTAGAGGTAGAGCCTAGATCAGTATTTGACGTGGCGCCGTTAAGCATTAAAGTTTTACCATCGACGATATCGAGTGACCTTAACCAGTACTTCAGGCCGATACCACCACTCTCGCCTAGTGGCGTTAGCTTCCCAGTTAACCCAGAATCAATTTTAACCTTTGTTCCGTTGTTGTCAGCATAAACATCGAATTTTCCATCAGTACCATCAAAATGAAGATATTTATAAAAACCGTAGGTAGCTTTCGCTACAATTTCTCCTCCTTGTTTGATTTCAAAAGGAGGGAGACCATCGACAGTTTCCGGTTCAAATGTCATTTCTTCAAAGGAGATAGAGTTGAACCCGTTTACTGAACTCGGCTTGAAGAAAGGATGGGCATTACCTTCAAGGAAAACTCCAACAAAAGTATTCCCAAAGGCGTTTAGATCCTGATTTTTTCTAAATTCTTGTATCTTTCCGAAAGAAATCTCTACTGCATGGATCTTATTGGGCTTACCATCCTTGTCATAACCGTCGATACCGGTATTTACTCCCGAGTAAAGTACAAGACCGTCATAGTGGTAACGGAAATTGTGCATCAATGCGGGACGATGAGATTGATTACTGTCTAGATTATCTATATTGTTTTCATGCGGTGTTTCTTTATCAAAGGCGTAAATCATCCCGTCATCATGCACCAAGAGAGATAAATTTTGATCCCTAGAAGTAGTCCCCCCGCCGTAATTATGATTGACAGTAAAGTTTTTCTTATCCTCGAAAAGATCTTGATTATCTTTATTGAAAATCGCTCCATCACCCTCAACGGAGTTAACTAAGTTGAAATAAGCTCCAACCCAGAAATTGTGAAGCCCATTAGTGACATCTGAAACATTTACACTATCTTGAGTTGCTAGAGAAGAATGAAAGCCAGTTTTATTGATAACATAGGATCTGGCAACAAGATCGCCCAATTGCATCTTGTATTGTGAAGCAAATCCACTGCTTGAGGTAATTCTTTTTAGTGCATCAGAGTCCTTAATTTCATAACTTGGGTCATTTAAGACCTTGTCATAATTTGGCGAAGTTGGATAATAATCTCTGAAAATATTCCGTTCAGTTTCTGGTTTCTTTTCAAGTTCAGAATTGTCGACATATTGTCCAAAATGGACATACCTAGCAAAAACCGAGTCCGCTTCATTTTCTCCCGAGAAATAAACCACACCGCGACGTCTATTTATAACTTGAAGAGAAGTTTCATTTACCCTGTCGACACCTTTATTGGTTTCAAAATTTCCCTTTGCAGTCGATGTACCGTAAATAGAAGATCCCTTTTCTAACTTCACATTGAACAGAGAAACAAGATTAGGGTTTAAATCCCTGAGGTTTGTTTTATCAGCATAGAGGCGATCTTGCAGTTCAAGTGCTCCGATAACATTTCCATTGATAACTGAATTATTAATGGAGACGATGTTATTTGCTGCTTCTCCTGTGGACCAACCACCGAAAATGGAAACTGCATGATTGGTCCCGGCCCAACCTTCGTTAGGGTTATCTAAGGTTGGTTTCTTCGTCTCGGAAAAATCATCCCAATCGTTATCGGATTTAAGAACTTTAAAACCAATATATGAGTTATCTATGGTAACAATATTATGGTTGGCTATTGCGGAGTGGTCAGCTAACTTTCCATTGTTCCAAACTAGTGAGTTGTTTAGAGCTCCTGCATCGTCCTTTTCGATTTGGTTAATTCGCATGAAATAAACACCTCGTCCTCCAACCAAACCTAACTTTCTCGCCTTCGGCATGCCTGCGACAATTAATGAATCTTTGACTGACAGTAAGTTATTGCTGCTGTCATAGCCTTCAGAACCAAATATTCCTTTAGTTATTAAAAGTGCTGAATTTTTGGGAGTATTTGCCACGAAATCCCTAGCCTGTAAGACAACACCTTGGGCAATTTCCTCGTCTGTTCCTGCCAACGTACCCTGAATGTAAACCTTGTTATCATTGGCTTCGAACCCTGTATGAATTACAGTTGTAGTAACTTTTTTGAGAACATTTTCCACATTAACTGAAAAAGTTTTTTCGGCTCCGTTGCTTCCATCTAATTGAGCTGACCGTCCTCCATATATCAATTTTGCATATAACTTAGAGCCCTTCTTAAGGTTTATTGTCACGGCGTTTTCGTTAGTTTGACCGACCGTTGGCATGGAAATAGTAGCCCCGGTGCCACCTCCAATATCGTTTCGAGAACCAAAAAATTTTCCCATGAAAGTTACGTTCTCTTCTAACGTTAGAAGCAGTGAATTGCCATCAGTCGTTTTTGAATAATTACCAACTGAGGGTGCCGCGGATAGTCCGTTAATGATGTTAGCATCAGCAGCTGCAAAATCAGATATCAAGCCACCTGAAACCCAAATTGTTCTGGAAGTACCATCGATATATTCATTTGCAGCCGTATGGTTCCATGATTGATCTTTAGATATCACTAAAGAAAGGGAGCTAGGCGCAACCGAACTTGAGGAAGAGGACCATAACCACGCTTCACTATTGTCAAAAGGATCTGCTTCTCCATTTGCAAGCAATGTGTATATGGGTTTACTTTTAGTTTTAACGATGAACCCGCTGTCATCTCCTAACGACCATTCTCCCTTAGTTACATTGTAAGTAAACGCAGACTCTGACGGGAAAGCATACGAAACCTGATGAGTAACTAAAGAACCCAGTGCGATGAAAATAGACAAACTCAAGGCTTTAAGGGTAAGTGATGTTCCATTAAAATTGGATGGATGGTGTGCGTACCCGCGGTGAACCGCCAAAATCTGTTTAAGGGGATCCCACAATTCAATCTTTTCGAGGCTGGTAGGGGATAAATCAGCCAGATCAGAATTAATCTTTGAGGATCTAGAGGCATTAAATTGTATAAAATCTATACGGCTAAGGGGAGGGGTAGTTGATCTGTTAAACATTTTTAAATTTTCCTCGGGGTTTTGTGTATAGTTTATGAATTTATTATAGGAACAAAAAAGTAATCATATGTAAGTATTTTTCACATTAATTAGAAGGAAAACCCGTATTAATTGACCATTCTGTATTTTTTCTTAACTAATTGGAGCTATCACTTTATGAGCTTACAACATGCAACTCCCATTGGTCGTCTCATTATTTACTAGAAGCCAATCATTTCCCAGTTTCTATGTCTATCCGATATCGGTTATCGAAAAATTCTTGTAGACCGAACAGGAAGTTTTAGACGAAAAAATTCAAAGTTTTTTGCACACCCCAACTAACAATTTGAAATATGCAATTATTATCTTTTATTTTCCTATCGGAACTTTGAAGGTGCTACCTTTTTCTATGTAGAAAATATCCCCATACCTAATCCTTACAAAAATTTAATCCTGCCTGTTCTTAAATTCTCTACATATCTCTTTAAGGAACCTCTGCACAAAAGGTGGGTGATGTGATATAATTAGCACACTCCT